>ERZ1066138.612-NODE-612-length-11832-cov-8.851320_pt1 | contig 11832 bp, 13 predicted proteins | sample MGYA00382785_ERZ1066138 | MGnify/ENA primary metagenome ERZ1066138 (study PRJEB33369, sample SAMEA5778368) | biofilm metagenome | biome: Industrial cooling water; feature: Water cooling tower basin; material: Biofilm | place: United Arab Emirates | collected...
CACGCCTTCGACATCGAGATCGAACTGCGCGAAATAGGCCATCGGCGACAGGGCCAACCCGATGTCGTGCACTTCGCAGCCGCCCGCCAGCAAGCCGGTGATCAGCGCCTGCTTCACGCTGCCGGAATACCAGCGGTAGTCATGCCCGACGACGATCCGCTTGGGCACGCCGCGCTCCGCGAACAACGTGGCCATGCCCAGCCCCACCGCATTGAGACCCATCAGATTGATCTCTTCGGGAAACAGCCAGCGCGCGTCGTACTCGCGAAATCCTGTCGGCTTGACGAGCGGCAACCGCTCGAATTCGGCCGTGTTGGGTTTCAAATCGGCCCGGGGACGAGGAAGCATGGAATGCCTGTTGTTGAAGAGTTCGGCGGGGAGCGTGCGCTGACCCACGCGGCCGCGCTTTGCCCGCAGATTGTGGCGGTGCGCGGGCCGGCGTCCGGGTGAAACGCTATTCCTCGAGTATAAGTTTCCCAGAGCGCATATCGACCCGCTCAAGTTGGTTGAGGAAGGTCATTCCCAGCAGAGACACATGCAATGCGCCAGGCTCCGACACGACCCCGCGCACGTCGCGCACCCGGATGCCGCCGATACTGACCTCGTCCAGCAAAACCGGCGCCACGCGGGCGGTTCCGTTTGCGGTCTGGATGCGCTGGGTAAAGTCCTTATCGCCGACATAGATCCCCGCCGTATCGGCATCTTCGGCTGTCAAAGCCACCACGGACGCACCCGTATCGACCAGGACCTGGACAGCGCGGCCATTGATTTCGGCTTCCGCGTGATAGTGGCCATCGCCTCCGATGGGCAACTCGACAACATAATCGCCGCCGGCCGCTTCTTCCCCCGCCGCCGCGTTGGATGCTTCCGAGCGGTCCGGCTTGGAAATCGACAGGAGTGCCGGTCGCGTGCCCGCAATCTGGTGGGCTATCGCCGTCAGCTCCTCGAAATGCGTGATGGCAGCGACGGTAACGGCTGCAAAGAACATCCACGAGGCCGCTTCGCCTAGGAGCGACCGATGACCGGAGGAAAGCATGGCAAAAACTCGCGCGCACCGATTGAGGACGGCATCCCCGCAAGGCCGTGTTCAGCCCCTGAGTGTCAGGAAATCACCGCTAAACTCATAGGAACGCAAACGCCTTAAGAAACTCATACCGAGCAAACTTTCGTTAAGATTTCCCGGCTTCGAAACAAGTGCTTCCACATCGTCCACCACGATGTCGCCGATGGCCAGCGAACGCAGCCGGACCGGGGCGGCGAAAGTGACCCCGTTCGCCGTCGTCACAGGCGTCGAGAATGAGAGAGCTGAAACATCGATACCCGCACGCTCCGCATCCGCCGGTTTCAAAACGACCGACGATGCACCCGTATCGACCAGCATTGAAACCGGCGCGCCATTCACCGAGCCGCGCGCCACGAAGTGCCCGCTGGTGTGCTTGCGCAGCCGCACCGAACGGTTGCCCTGCTCGTCGGCAGCCTCCGGTAATGGCACGCCCGCCGGCAGAAGTTCGCCTCCCACCCTGCGCACGACGTGCCCGAGATCGTCGCGGAATGCATACGCCGCGATCAACACAAAGAAGAGCCCGAACCAGATCCCCACATGACGCAGCGCCCGCAGCGCACCCCCCCGGTAGTCGCCCGCCAACGACACCGCATAGAGAAGCGCGAGCGCACCGAAAACCGCCACGGCTGCGATCTCGCCGCCTTCCAGACTGGTCAACGGATTGCCGTATCCGGACAGCGCATAGAAAAGGCCGACGAGCGCGGCCAGCAGAACTATCAGCCAAACGAGCATGAGGATCACGCCTTGCTTGAACGCCTCGGACGGCCGGGCAACTCGGCCATGATGCGCCGCCGGTCTTCGTTCGAGTAGCTGGACCACGCGGCAATCTCGTCGATCGACCGGCCGCAACCCTCGCACAGCCGCGTTCGCGCATCGATGACGCAGACTTTGATGCACGGCGTTTCGATGCGCGGAAGTTCCATTCAGCCGTTCCAGCGGGCGATGTTAGGGCAGGCACGCGGCCAAACCGGTCCAAACCTTGATCACGTCACTTAAGACCGCGCCCTGCGCTGTGCAAGTGAGCCCGCGCCGCAGCCTGATCCGGCGCATCGTCTCATCCAGCCAACGCCCTCAGCCGCCCGTGGCGGTTTGACCGGTGAGCCGCATGACCGCCGCGATGACGCTCCTGCCCCAGCGGCTGCAGCGGCGGCACTGCGGCCAAAATCCGCTGTTTGGGCAACGTGACGACCGCCTCGGTGCCCTTGCGCAATTCCGATAGAAGCTCGAAGGCTCCGCCGTGGAGTTCGATGAGATTTTGCACGATCGGCAATCCGAGCCCGGTTCCGCCTTCCGCGCTCTCGTGGGCAAGCGATCCCTGGCCAAAGACCTGCAGCACCTTTGGAATCTCATCGGCAGGAATGCCGGGGCCTGTGTCGAGTACCGAAAGATATTGCCCACCGTCGAGCGTTGCACCCGCCGTCACGGTAATGCGTCCGCCCTTCGGCGTGAACTTGAGTGCGTTTGAAAGAAGGTTGAGGCAGATCTGACGGATCGCGCGCTGGTCCGCCCAGACCTGAGCCAATCCCATATCGTAATCCTCGACCATCTCGATATTCTTCGACTGCGCCCGCAGCTTGAGAAGCCGCACGCAATCCTCCGCGATGTCGCTGATGCGCAGCGGCTCCTCGTGGAGCTCGTACCGCCCGGCCTCGATCCGCGACAGATCGAGGATCTCGTTGATGAGATGCAGCAGGTGCTTGCCGCTGTCGTGGATGTTGCCAGCGTACTCTTTGTAGAGCGGATTTCCGATCGGCCCCATCACCTCGCCCTTCATGACTTCCGAAAAGCCCATGATGGCGTTGAGCGGCGTCCTCAATTCGTGGCTCATCGTCGCAAGAAATCTGGATTTAGCCTTGTTGGCGGCCTCGGCGCGCCGCCGCGCTTCATCGGAAAGCAGCCGGGCCTCTTCCAGTTCCGAGATCAGCGCGTCCTTTTGAGCGCGGAATTCAAGCATTGCCACGGCGGTCGAATGCAAACCCTTGGCGAGGAAAATGAAGTAGACGTTGACGCCCGCGGCCATCGAGGCCAGCGCCAGATAGAACGGGTCGCCGACCATGAGAAGCCTGATGACGACGACCGCCGTCATCGGCAGCGTGCCGGCATAAAGAATGCCCATCACCATCGAGCCGAAGCTCATGCGGATGGCGAGCACGACGATGAGTGTCGCGAAGAGGAACACATGCGAGGCGAAGGTCGCATCCTGTGTCCCCGCGTCGGGATGTGCGAGACCCACGAGCGCAAAGCTCGCCCAAATGACGCCATTCGAGAGTTCAGACAGAATGAGGCGGCGGCGCCAGACCACGAGGTTCATCTGGTCCCGAGGCTGCGCCAGGAAGCGGCGGCAGTTCTCGATCAAAAGAACCTTGGCCGCAATGACCAGCCCGAGCCAGACCATGGCTTCGATGGCCGGCGCCCAGAACATGGCGGCAAGTGCGAAAATCACCGACAGCGCCGGCATGGTGAAGGCTGCGCCGACTTCGTTGCGCGCGAACATCCCGAGCAACTCGTATTCAAATTCGGGCTTGATGGACGTCGCGCCGCTCAGCCGTTCGCGAGCGGCCCGCACGTCGTCCGCGCTGCGCTGGCGCGCGTCGCGACGTTGCCGCTGTCGATCGAGTTGTTCGAACGTTCCGCTTTTTGCCATTCGCGCTGCCACCCGGACACGACCGGTGCGTCACCGGAACGGGGGCCACGCTGACGCGACCACCGGAACGGTGGCCACAGGCACGGTGCCAACCGTCGTTAATTTCGCAGTCATTAGCTAATGTAGCGTTTATCTCCTCTGGAATCGGAGACGCAACTCATGGGGTTTGCTCCCAACTGGTCGAAAGGACGCCGCCGCACCGGACAGCCGGCTACGCGGCATCGTCTGATGCCTGGCCGCAACGGCGGGCGCGGCATTGCGCTTTTAGCGCTTGCAATCGCCGCCGCATTGCTCGCGCGCTGGGTTCCCCAACCCGTTGAAGGCAGCATCGAGGGTCGCCCGCGACTGGTCGACGGCGACAGCTTCTTCATCGGAGCAACGGAGGTGCGCATGCAAGGCATCGACGCGCCGGAGGGCCGTCAAGCCTGCATGCGCAATGGCGGGGAGTGGCGCTGTGGTGAATCCGCCAAGACGACGCTCCAGCGTTTGACGGGCGGAAAATCGATCCGTTGCGACATCCATTCGACTGATCAGCACGGCCGGCGGCTGGCCACCTGCTTTGCCGCTTCCGGAGAGAACCTCAACGCCCGCATGGTCGCGGACGGTTATGCGGTTGCTTTTGGCGCCTATCGGACCGAAGAGGCGGCTGCAAAAGCCAACCGCCGCGGCCTTTGGGACTCCGAGTTCGAGCAGCCGCAGGACTGGCGCCGCCGCAACGGCGCTCGCTAGTCTGCGCATACGAAGCGGACCACGAGAGTTGCCCCATCGGCCCGCCACTGTTACGTGCGGAACAGAAGATGGGGCAGCGCCAGCCTAGCATCGAACGCCGAAGGGGCACGAAGGGGCGACATGCAACTATCCGTTATTGGCTGTAGCGATGCGTTCGGGAGCGGCGGGCGGCTGCAAACCTGCTTCCATGTCGCGCACGACACGGGCGCTTTCCTCATCGACTGCGGCGCGACAAGCCTCATCGGCCTCAATCGCGAGGGCATTAATCCCAACAGCATCGATACGATCTTCATTTCCCACCTGCACGGCGACCACTTCGCTGGGCTCGTCTGGTGGTTGATCCACGCCATATACGTCGGCAAGCGGACCGCACCTCTCGTCATCACCGGGCCTGTGGGGATCGAGGAACGCTTTACGGCTGCCGCCGAGGCGCTGTTTCCCGGCGCGACCACATCACCGCGGCCGTTCGCGCTGACGTTCCGCACGTATCGTGCCCGCGAGCCCCTGACTGTCGGCGGCGTGACGGTGACACCCTTCGAAGTGAGCCATCCATCCGGCGCAACCCCTTATGCCCTTCGCTTGGCGGTCGACGGCAAGGTGCTGGCATTCTCCGGCGATACGGAGTGGGTCGAAAGCCTCGTCGAGGCCGCCGATCAGGCCGATCTCTTCGTCAGCGAGTGCTACGCCTACGATACGCCCGCACGCTGGCATTTGAGCTGGCGAGTCCTCGAAAAGGTGCTTCCGCGCATTTCGGCGCGCAGCGTTCTCCTGACCCACATGGGCCCGGAAATGCTGGCCAATCAGCACAACATTGCGCATCCTCGCGTCGCCATAGCCGCCGACGGGATGAAGCTGACAATTTGACATCATCGCGCACGAAAAAACCAAACTCGGCCGATCCGGCGTCACTCGACCGGTTACTCGCCGAAATCCGCGGATGCCGCATCTGCCGCACCGATCCTGAAGGTTTGCCGCTTCCCCACGAACCCCGTCCGGTTGTTCGCGCCTCCGACACCGCGCGAATTCTCATCGTTGGCCAAGCACCAGGAACAAAAGTTCACGCCTCCGGAAAACCGTTCGACGACCGCTCCGGTGATCGCCTGCGCGAGTGGATGGACGTGACGCCCGCCGTTTTCTACGACGAAACGCGCATTGCCATTGCCCCCATGGGCTTCTGCTTTCCAGGTCAGGATGCCAAAGGCGGCGATCTCCCGCCGCGCAAGGAATGCGCGCCGCTCTGGCGTGGGCGCCTCATGGCGGAACTGACATCTCTCGAACTCGTCCTGCTCGTCGGCACCCACGCTCAACGCTGGCATCTCGGCCCCGGCGCCACGAGGCTCACCGACACCGTGCGCTCCGGGCCCCGGCCGCTCGCGGGCGATCACAGCGTGCTCGCGATCCCGCTGCCCCACCCATCCTGGCGCAACACCGGTTGGCTGAAGGCCAACCCATGGTTTCAATCGCACGTTCTGCCCGTCGTCCGCCGCTCGGTCGCCAGGTGCATCTGAACGGCAACTCGTTCCGCTGATGTGCACTATGCCAAAACACCTTTCCAACACAGGCGTCCTCATCCATAATATGTAGAATGATTTTGCCCTTCGGAGGCCGCATGCTCGACGAAATGGACGTCAAGATCCTCTCGATCCTGCAAGAGGACTGCACGCGCCCGGTCGCCGACATTGGCAAGGAAGTGGGGCTATCGACGACGCCCTGCTGGCGCCGCATCCAAAAGCTCGAGGAAACGGGCGTAATCCGCAAACGTGTCGCCGTCCTAGAACCCGAGAAGGTCAACGCCGGGGTCACGGTCTTCGTCTCGATCAAGACCGACAAGCATTCGACCGCGTGGCTTGAAAAATTTCATCAGGCCGTCGATGACTTCCCAGAAGTCATTGAATTCTATCGAATGTCCGGCGAGGTCGATTATTTGCTCCGCGTCGTCGTTCCCGACATCCGCGCTTATGACGAATTCTACAAGAAGATGATCTCGCGCATCGAGATTGCGAAGGTCTCCTCCGCCTTCGCCATGGAACAGATGAAATACACGACCGCCCTGCCACTTCAGTTTGCCCGCGCGGTCCGTGACGCAACCTGATCTCAGGTCCGATAAAACCTCAAACAACCAAGGGCGCGCCGTGCCGGACAGCGCGCCCTTGGTTATCGCAATTATTCAAGGCTAATCAGGCGACGGCGACCCAGCGCCCCGCGACGTAGCCATATGCGACTGCATCTGAATTGTCGTTCTTCACGGAGCGTTCCAGCTGACGCTCGTCTAGAATGACGACGAAGGGTTTTCTCGCCGTTCCGCTCGCCTCGGAAGGCACGGTTTCAAAACCGCTGAGCAGGATGATTTCCCGGTTGTCGATCGATACCGTCGGCAAAGCCATGGTGCTCCTCCTGATGCGCCTCGCAGGTCCCAATCTGCAAGACCGTTTCTGCTCTCCTCCCCGTGTTCCCAGTAACTACCTACTTTCGCCGGTTGTCGAGAGTGTGACGACCAAGTTTTATTTCTAAACCTTGCATAAACCGCGTGCGTCGCACTGCTGCGGCGCAACTACGGCGTCTGATCGTCGAGCCGTAGAATCAGGCTGGACGTGTCGTAACGTCCTCCATTCATGGCCTGAACGTCGGCGTAATAGCCGTCGACCAGCCGCGTAACCGGCAGTGCTGCGCCGCAACGCTGCGCTTCGGCGAGACAAATTCCCAAATCCTTGCGCATCCAGTCGACCGCGAAGCCAAAATCGAACGCGCGCGCATGCATCGCCGTCCAGCGGTTTTCCATCTGCCAGGATTGCGCCGCGCCTTTCGAGATCACGCCGATCACGCTCTCCACATCGAGCCCCGCGCGCTCCGCAAAATTGATCGCTTCCGACAGTCCCTGCAGCAGTCCCGCGATGGCGATCTGGTTGACCATCTTGGTCAACTGTCCGGCACCCGCCGCACCCATCAGCGTCGCCAGCCTCGCATACGTTCTCATCATCGGCAGCGCGCGTGCGAACGCGTCCGCCTCGCCGCCGCACATGATCGCAAGTTGCCCATTCTCGGCGCCGGCCTGCCCGCCCGACACCGGCGCATCGATAAAAAACAGACCTCTTTCGCGCGCAGCGGTCGCGAGTTCGCGTGCAACCTCTGCCGACGCGGTTGTGTGATCGATGAAAACGGCTCCCGGCTCCATGCTATGGAAGGCGCCATCAGGCCCGATCGTCACGGCCCGCAGATCGTCGTCGTTACCGACACAGGCAAAGACGCATTCGGCCCCGCGTGCTGCCGAAATTGGCGAGGGTGCCGTGCGGCCTTCTCCATATCTCGCCACCCAGGCGGTGGCTTTCGCGTCCGTCCGGTTGAAGACCGTCACGTCATGGCCGCCGCGGACCTTGAGATGCCCCGCCATGGGAAACCCCATCACCCCGAGCCCGATCCAAGCGACCTTCGCCATTGCAGTTCATTCCTTTCGCGACACTGTTTGCGCCCGGGTGCGATATACCGGATCGGCAACCGGGCGTCTCGCCCGCCGCCCTTGGTTGCAGGAACGTTCGCAATGACCATCCGGAGAAGGCAATGACGCGCGAGGCCGAACCAGAAACCGCAGCCTTGACCCTGGACGCGATCATAGCCGCCGCGCAAACCCTCAAAGGCGCAATTGTCGCGACGCCGTTCGCGCTGAGCCGCACGCTATCAGCTCTGCTCGGGTGTGAGATCTGGCTGAAATTCGAAAACCTGCAATTCACCGGCGCTTACAAGGAACGCGGCGCACTCAACAAGCTTGCAAGCCTCTCCTCAGCCGAAAGGGCTGCCGGCGTCATCGCCATGTCTGCCGGCAATCACGCCCAGGGCGTCGCTTACCACGCAGCCCGCCTCGGCATTCCGGCAACCATTGTGATGCCCGAGGGAACGCCGGCCGTAAAGGTCGAGAACACCCGTGCGCTGGGAGCGCGCGTCATCCTCGACGGCGCCACCTTCGAAGACAGCGCCCGCGCCACCCGCAAGCTGGTTCGCGATGAAGGCTACACATTCATTCACCCGTTTGACGATCCGGCCGTTATCGCAGGGCAGGGCACCATCGCGCTGGAAATGCTCGCAGCCAATCCAGAGCTGGACGACCTCGTCATCCCGATCGGTGGCGGCGGCCTGATCTCCGGCATGGCGACAGCGGCGCGCGCATTGAAGCCGTCGATCCGCATTGTCGGCGTGGAAGCCAGCCTCTATCCGTCGATGTACAACCTGGTCAAACACGCCAGCCTGCCCATCGGCGGCGACACGCTGGCCGAAGGCATCGCGGTCAAAGAACCCGGCAGCCTCACCCATTCGATCATCACCAACGTCGTCGACGACATCATGCTCGTCGGCGAGGCGCAGATCGAACGCGCGGTCGCACTCCTCATTGGCATCGAAAAAACCGTGGTCGAGGGTGCCGGCGCTGCCGGCTTGGCGGCTATCATCGCCGATCCCCATCGCTTCCGGGAGCGCAGGGTCGGACTCGTTCTGTGCGGCGGCAATATCGACAGCCGCTTGCTCGCCAGTGTGCTGACTCGTGAACTGGCCCGCGACGGCCGCCTCGCCCGCCTAGCCATCGACATACCTGACCGGCCCGGTCAGCTCGCCAGGGTCTCCGGCGTCATCGGCACGGCAGGCGCCAATATCGTCGAGGTCTATCACCAGCGGGTGTTCACCGACCTGCCCGCCAAAGGCACGGAACTCAATCTCGTCATCGAAACCCGCGACGCGGGGCATCTCACCGCCACCGTCGCCATGCTGGAGAAATCTGGCTACCGGGTTCTCGTCAAACGCTCGGCCGCCGAAACATGATCGTCACACGCCCGTTGCTTTAAAATCGAATCGCGCACCTGTGCCGCCGCCGCCACGGCGCGCGCGTCGACGCCCCGCTAGTCTCGCCCGGCGTACAACGAGTCGCTGGATGAGCACGGCAGGCGGAGATTTGCCCACATGACGGATATAGCCTGCGCTAGCGCCGCAAAACGACCACGCGCGGGCCTTCTTGTGCTTCTGTCCGGCGCCGAAGCGCGCGGTAAGGACGTTCTCATTGCCTCGGCGCGCCGTCGCTACGCCGACGACCCACGCCTTGAGTTCCCGGCGCGTCTGCAAACGCGACCATCCGCCCTCGACAGCGAACACATCGGCGTTCCACGCCGCGTATTTCGCGACATCGAAAGGAACCGCGGCTTCGCGGTCAGCTGGCAACATGCCGATGCCGACCACGGTTTGACGGCCGGTGCGCTTGCGGCGCTCGACGCCGGCCGCATCGTCGTCATCGCCGTTCCTCCGGCCGCCGTCGATCGCTTTCGCGCCCTCTGGCCCAACGTCGAAGTCATTCCGCTCGCATCCGAGGTCGATGCCGCCCGGCCCAGCGCCAACCGCTGCCCCGGCACAACATCTGTCCGCAATCCGGGCGATATCGCCGAAGCCGTCCGCCGCTTCAATCGTGTGCTCGACGCCCTGGCGCAACGCCAGTTTGCCCCCGCCGGCATCTGATCGCCGAAATCTCCAAAAGCAGAAGCCCCCACCTTATTAAGGTGGAGGCTCCGGCTTCGAACCAAGTGGTGGGGGAGGAGAATTCAGGAAACGGCGTGGAAGACAATGGACGCGCTCGAACGGGCCGCCGAACCGGCCTTCTGCGCATCCGCAAGCGACTCGATGAGCAGACCGCCCGCGACAGCGAAGCAGGCGAGCGCCAACACCTTGGCCCAGCGCGGCGATGCCGTGCCGATCAATGTGTGGGCTTGAAGATCCATGGTCCTGGCTCGTTGCTGTCGAGGTTCAGTTATCGTCAATCGCAATCACCGCGTTGATGATTTGTTTATCCCAAAAATGTCTTACAGTCGACGATGATCGCCCAACATCGCTAATCCACTTTCGCGCCATTTTACTGTTTTTTAAGACCTCGCGGCACACATCGTAACGATTGCGTAACCGTTCAAACGGTGCGCCTCTCGCCCAGCGCGCGCAAGTCCGAGAGCGTCGCCGCCGGCGTCAGAGCCTCGGCATCCAGTTTCACCGCGATCACCGCCGGCCCACCGCACGCCAGCGCCTCCTCGAACGCCTTATCGAACTCCGCCGTCTCGCTCACGTTGGCGCCATATGCGCCAAAGCTGCGCGCAAACTCCGCAAAATCCGGATTGATAAGCGAGGTCCCGCTGACTCGGCCCGGGTAGGTCTTTTCCTGATGCATCCGGATCGTGCCGTACATGCCGTTGTCGGCAACGATCACGACGATGGGCAGGCCATACTGGACCGCCGTTGACAGTTCCTGAGCCGTCATCATGAAACACCCGTCGCCGGCATAAGCCACGACAGTGCGATCCGGATATTCGAGTTTCGCCGCGATGGCGGCCGGCAGCCCGTACCCCATCGATCCCGATGACGGAGCAAGGCTCGACGGATACGTCGCATAACGCGTATAGCGGTGCACGAACTGGCTGTAGTTGCCGGCCCCGCTGGTGATGATGCCCGTTTCAGCGACGCGCTCGGAAACCTTGCGCACGACCTCGGCGAGCTGCACGGCCCCCGGTGTCGGCAACGGCCTGAGCGAACGTTCGTAGGCGGCGCGAAGATCACGCCGGAAGGTCCGCCAGCGCCCTGCATTCGGCGGGTCCAGCTTCACCAGAGCCTGCGCGAAGCCATCGGCGGTTGCCACGACTTCATGGGCTACACGCACACCATCGCGCGGATCCAATCCCGCTGGATGCACATGAATAATGCGCTGGGTGGGAACCGGTGATGCGATCACACTCCATCCGCCGGTCCCGATTTCGTCGAGAGGCGCGCCGATGACGAGCAACAGATCGGAGGCGCGAATGGCCCGCGCCAGCCGCTCGTCCATGTTGATCCCGATATGCCCGCAATACGACGGATGCCGGTTGTCCATGTAGTCCTGCGCCCGGAATGCTGCTGCTACGGGCAGATCGAACCGCTCAGAAAAATCTTGCAGTGCGCCGTACGCCGCCGGTGACCAGCGCGGCCCACCGACGATAACGATGGGTTGTTCGGCTCCGGCCAGCAGCGAAACAATCTCCGCCATTGCTGCATCCGAAGGCTCCGAACGTGCCGGCGCGATAAACGGCGCATCCGGCACCTGTGCCGTCTCCGACAAGACATCCTCGGGCAGCCCGATGACGACCGGCCCCGGCCGCCCGTTGAGCGCAATCGAATACGCGCGCGAGACCGTCTCGGGCAATCGTGACGCCGCGGACGCAATCTCGACATGCTTCGCCATGCCGCCGAACAACGCTGGAAGATCGAAGTCCTGAAATGCTGTCAGATGCGCCCGGGATCGCGGCGGCAGGCCGACGAATAGGATCATCGGCGTTTGCGCCTGGGCGGCGACATAGACACCCGAGGTCGCGTTGGTGGCGCCCGGCGCCCGCGTGACGAACGCAATACC
>ERZ1066138.613-NODE-613-length-11822-cov-8.214498_pt1 | contig 11822 bp, 11 predicted proteins | sample MGYA00382785_ERZ1066138 | MGnify/ENA primary metagenome ERZ1066138 (study PRJEB33369, sample SAMEA5778368) | biofilm metagenome | biome: Industrial cooling water; feature: Water cooling tower basin; material: Biofilm | place: United Arab Emirates | collected...
ATTGCCTTCACCTCGGCGCGCATCGAGGACGGTGGCACCGGCGCGGTGATGGTGCTGGTCGACTTCGGCTGAAGCAGGCGCTTCCGCAGGCCGGCGCGAGCCGGCATGCTGCGGCAATCCATCGTCTGGAACGCCACCATCGAACTGCATCGCTCCAGTGAGTTGCTCAAGCTGCTGGCCGATCCCAGCCGGATCCGCCTGCTCGCCCTGCTGGGCAGCGAAGAGCTGACCGTGGCTGAGCTGGCGCAAGTGCTGCGCCTCAAGCAGCCGCGTGTGTCCACCCATCTGTCCAAGCTCAAGGAGGCCGGGCTGGTGGTCGATCGCCGTGCGGGCGTTGCGGCCTATTACCGGTGTCCCCTGGACGAGTTGCCGGCGGCCACCCGCGAGTTGTGGCAGGCGGTGATCGGTGGGCTGGACGATGCGGTGCTGAGCGAGGATGCGACGCGCAAGCAAACCGTGCTGGCGGCGCGAGCGCAGGCGGCGGCCTGGGCCGACAGCGTGGCCGGCGACATGGAACGCCACTACTCACCGGGACGCAGCTGGGAGGCACTGCTGCGCGCCCTGGTGCCGCTGCTGCGCTGTGGCGATGTGCTGGACCTGGCTTCCGGTGACGGCGTGCTGGCCGAACTGCTTGCCACTCAAGTGCAGAGCCTGGTCTGCGTGGACATCAGCCCGCGCGTGGTGGCCGCCGCGCGCGAACGCCTGCGCCGCCATCGCCACATCACGGTGCGCGAGGGCGATATGCACGCCCTGCCCCTGGCTGAGGCCAGCGTCGATCTGGTGCTGATGCTGCAGGCCCTGCCCTACACCGAGCAGCCGGCGCAGGTGTTTGGCGAATGCCATCGGGTGCTGCGCCCGGGTGGCCGCCTGATCGCCACCGCGCTGGCTCGCCACGGCCATCGCAGCGTGGTGGCGCCCTACGGGCACCGCAACCTTGGCTACACCGAGGTCGAGCTCAAGCGGCACGCCAGCAAGGCTGGCCTGTGCGACATCGTGGTCGGCTCCGGCGGCAGCGAAAGCCGCCCGCCGCACTTCCGTACCTTGTGGCTGAGCGCCAGCAAGGACTGAGATGGGCTGGGGGCTGGGGGCTGGGGCACGTTCCGGGTTGGCTTTGCGCCCTCGGCGGCGAGCGGGAATCAGCCGGCGGCCTGCTGCGCCAGCAGCTTCTTCAGCCAGCCCTGGGTGTCGATGGCGCGCATGCCGATGCCGCGCAGTACGGCCAGCGGCCCCTGATGCGGCCGATAGATGTCATGCAGGGCCTCGAAGACCTGTGCGGCGATGGCGGCTTCGCTGCGCCGTTCGCGCTCATAGCGGCGCAGATCGCTGGCAGACCCGGCGGCGCGGCCGGCGGCGCGTGCCGCAGCCAGCAACTGGCGCAACAGCAGCACGTCATCAAAGCCGAGATTCATGCCCTGCCCGGCCAGTGGGTGCACCTGGTGGGCCGCATCGCCGACCAGCGCCACGCCGGCATCGATGAAGCGCGGCGCGCTGCGCCGTTGCAGGGCAAAGGCGGCACGCGCGGAATCCAGTCGCAGACGACCGAGCTGCCCATCGCTGGCGCGCGTCAGCGCGGCCTCGAATTGCGCGGGCTCGAGCGCCAGTTGGCGCTGCGCCTCGGCTTCCGGCAAGGTCCACACGATCGAACAACGTCCGTCGACCAAGGGCAGCAAGGCGATCGGCCCGCTGGCCAGAAAGCGCTGCCGCGCCACCGCACCATGCGGCTGCTCGCTCAGCACGTGTGCGACCAGGCCACGCTCAGCGTAATCGCGGCCCGCGAAGCCCAGGCCCAGCAGCTCGCGCACCCGCGAGGCGGCGCCGTCCGCGCCCACCACCAGGCGCGCGCGCAGCACGCCAGCGTTGGTGCCAAGCTGAGTGATGCCGGCCTCATGCTGCAAGGACTCGATCTGCGCCGGGCAATGCACGCGCACTCGCGACTCCTGCGCCAGCGCCTGCCACAAGCGGTCACTGAGCAAGCGATTCTCGACGATATGACCGAGTTCGGCCCAGCCGTATTCGGCAGCATCGAAACGCAGCCGTCCCGGGCTGTGCGCATCGCAGACTTCCATGGCGGTGTAGGCCTGCGCACGCGCAGCACAGGCGCTCCACACGCCGAGTTCTTCCAGCAGTCGTCGCGAACGCGGTGCCAGCGCGGAGACGCGGATGTCTAGCGGCGTTTCGGCCAGTACCGGCTCCGGCGCGCGCTGTTCGACCAGCGCAATGCGCCAGCCATCGCGAGCCAGAGCCAGGGCCAGCGCTGCGCCCACCGGGCCCGCCCCAACCACCGCCACATCGAAAGGCTCACGCGTGCTCATAGCGGCAATCCCCGGCTCAGGCGCGGCGCGCGGGCCGCGTAGCCCATGCCACGTTCCACGATCGCCTGCCGCGCGGGTTCAAAGCGATCGGCCAGCACTAATCCAAGCGAACGCAGTGCCCGCCAGGGCGCTGCCTGCATGGCGAAAACACCGAGCAAGCCATCGCTGCCGGCGATGGTGAGCTCACGATCGCGGGCGCGGGCCTCGGCATAAGCCGCCAGCAACGCGGGCGCGGCCAGATCCTGCTGCTCGCGCCGCGCCGCGACCAGTCTTTCGGCCAGCTCACAGGCATCGCGCAAGCCCAGGTTGAAACCCTGCGCGCCAATCGGATGCACGCTCTGCGCGGCATTGCCGACCAGCACCAGGCGCTCGTCGTACAGACGCCGCGCGCGCAACAGGCGCAGCGGATACACGGCGCGCGGCCCCACGCCCAGCATGCGTCCCAACCGATAGCCAAAGGCTGCTTGCAGGGCAGCCAGGAACTCGGGCTCGGGGGCCGCCGCCATGGCTTCGGCGGCGGCGCTCGGCAAGGTCCACACCAGACCCATGCGCTGCTCCGGTTGCGGCAGCAGCGCGATGGGCCCGCTGGCGGTCAGGCGTTCGTAGGCGGTGCCCTGCGCGTCACGCTCGACGCGCAGCGCCGCGTTGATCGCACTCTGCGCGTAGTCGCGCTGCTCGCAGTCGATGCCTGCGGATTGCCGCAGTGGCGAGTCAGTCCCATCGGCAGCGACCAGCAGCCTGCCCTGCAGCTTCACCTCGCCTCCTTCCTGCTCGATGCGCAGCCAGCGAGCCTCGCCATCCAGACCGGACTCGAGCACGCGAGCGGGCTTGTACAGCGCCACATCCGCCGACTGCCGCAGCTTGGCCACCAAGGCAGCGAGCAGATGACGCGCCGGCACCACCATCCCGAAGGACTCCAGCCCATGTGCCTCCGCGCGCAGTCGGGTGGCGCCGAAATCACCCCGGCTGCTGACATGGATCGCCCGTATCGCCCCCGCCACCGGCTGCAGCGCCGGCCACAGGCCCAGCGTGCGCAGTGCGGTCACGCTGGCCTGAGCCAGTGCCAGATGACGCTGATCCGGGCTCAGCTCCGGCTGGAGATCGGGTGTCTGGTCGATCACCGCAATGCGCAGTCCATGGCCGCTCAAGGCCAGCGCGAGCGCCGAGCCCACCAATCCCCCGCCTGCAATCAGCACGTCATAACGCGACACGGCACACCCTCGGAACAAAGCCCTGACCGGCTTCAGGATGGCGCGCAAGCCACACCAGCCGGATGGACGAAGCCGCCTATCATAGAAGCGCAGCGTGTCCCCACTTTTGCCAGCGTCAAGGAAGACCCATGCACAGCCCCTCCGACTGGCGCAGCCGCGCGCAAGCCGCCGTCGATGCCAAGACCAAACCGCTCGGCGCCCTGGGCCAGATCGAAGCCCTGGCCGTGCAGCTGGCCGAGTTGCAGCAAACGCTGGCGATCAGCGTCGATCCGGTGCGCACGGTGGTGTTCGCCGCTGATCACGGCGTATCGCTGGCAGGCGTGAGTGCCTATCCGCGCTCGGTCACCGCCGAGATGCTGCGCAATTTCGCCGCCAATGGCGCGGCGGTGAACGCCTTCGCGCGCGCCATCGGCAGCAGCGTGGAAATCGTCGATGTGGGCGTGGATGCTGAGCCCGAGGTGCTGGCCTTGACCGGCATCGTGCGGGCCAGCGTGGGGCGCGGCTGCGGCGCCATCCACGCCGAGCCTGCCATGTCGGAGGCGCAACTGGCGCAGGCCATGGCAGCCGGCGCCGCCGCCGTGGACCGCGCCCGCGCATCGGGCTGTCGCCTCATGTGCCTGGGCGAGATGGGCATCGGCAACACCACCTCGGCAGCGGCGCTGGGCGCTGCACTGTGCGGTGCGGCCGCCGCGCAACTGGTCGGACCGGGCACCGGACTCAACGCCACTCGCATCGAGCACAAACGCGCCATCGTCGAGCAGGCGCTGGCGCGTCATCGCCGCGACTTCGCGCTGGATGAGGGCCCGCAAGCGGCGCGTCAGGCCTTGGCCAGCCTGGGTGGCTTCGAGATCGCGGCCCTGGCAGGCGCCATGCTCGCCGCCGGACGCCTCGGCGTGGCGGTGCTGGTCGATGGCTTCATCGTCAGCGCGGCGGCGCTGGCGGCCGTGCGCATCGATCCCGCCATTGCGCCAGCCTTGTTCTACGCCCACCGCTCGGCCGAACCCGGGCACCAGCTGCTGTTGCAGGCGCTGGCGGCGCGCCCTCTGCTGGACCTGCAATTGCGTCTGGGCGAAGGCACTGGCGCGCTGCTGGCCGTACCCTTGCTGCGTGCGGCCTGCGCCATGCTCAATGACATGGCCAGCTTTGACTCCGCCGGCGTGAGCCACGCGCTTTGAGGCATCAGCTCCGTCTCCTGGCCACGGCCGCCACCTTCTTCACGCGACTGCCGTGGGTGGCGCGCTGGTGCTATCCGGAACCCGAACGCCTGGGCGAAAGTGCGCGCTATTTCCCGCTGATCGGCCTGTTGGTGGGCGCGCTCGGCGCCCTGGTCTACGCGCTGGCGCTGCTCTGCTGGTCGCCCGGCATCGCCGCCGCGCTGGCGCTGATCGCCACGGCTCTCGTCACCGGCGCCTTTCATGAAGACGGACTCAGCGATGCCATCGACGGCTTCGGCGGCGGCTACAGCGTCGCGCGCAAGCTGGAAATCATGAAGGACAGCCGCATCGGCAGCTTCGGCGCGCTGGCCCTGGTGTTGATCTGCTTGCTCAAATGGCAGGCACTCAGCGAACTGGCCGGCTGGGCGCCGCTGGCCTTGCTGATGGCCCATGTACTGGCGCGCTGGGCGCCGGTGGCATTGAGCCTGAGCCTGCCCTACGTGCGCTTCGAAGGCCCCAACAAACCGATCGCCGAAACCATAGGCCCGCGCGAAGGCCTGTGGGCCAGTCTGTGGGTGCTGAGCCTTGTACCCCTCAGCCTCGCCCTCGCCCACGTGCTCAGCGACGGCGTCCTCGACGTCCGCAGCGCCGTGCAGGTCTTATTCGCCGTGCTGGCCACCACCCTGCTCTGCACCTGGCTGTGCGCCCGCTGGTTCCGGCGCGAGATCGGCGGCATCACCGGTGACACCCTGGGCGCCGCCAATCAGATCGTGGAGACCACTGTGTATCTGGCGGTGCTGGCGGTGCTGGGCGCTAAACCCGCATGGCCAGTCTGAGCCACACACGCAAGACCCCGCTAAGCAAGGCGCCAGCAACAAAGATCATCCACCAGTAAGCCTGGCAGAACCCCGTGATCGCGGCGTTCCCTGCCCCAGTCAGCGCAAGACCAACTGCCACGATGCCCGGCAGCACCGGCAGCAGACACAGCAGCTCAAGACTGCGAGGGCTCATTGCCAGCCGGCGAAGGCCGTTCCAAATCCTGAATGGGCTGCGCGGCGGCCGCTGCCTTCTCGCGCTCGGCGAGCACACGACCGAACTGGTAGCCCGCCCCAAACACCGCAATGGCGACAAGGATGGTGATGAGTCTGCGTGTCATCTCGAAGCTCCGTGTGGAACGACAGCGAGATTAGTTCCACAACCGTGCTGCCTGAGCGTGAAGGATGTCACTCGACTACTGGACGCCGCTCAACTGCCTTCGGCATTGCGTCTGTCCACCCGCTGGCACCACGCGTAGTACAGCAAGGGAATCACCACCAAGGTCAGCAGGGTCGATACCAGGATGCCAAAGATCAGGGCGATGGCGAGGCCGTTGAAGATCGGGTCATCGAGGATGAAGAAGGCGCCGGCCATCGCCGCCAGGGCGGTGAGGCCGATCGGCTGGGCGCGCACCGCGCAGGCTTCGATCACGGCCTCGTCCAGCCTTTGCCCGCTGGCGCGTGCGTGGTTGATGAAGTCGACCAGCAGGATCGAATTGCGCACGATGATGCCGGCCAGCGCGATCATGCCGATCATCGAAGTGGCGGTGAACTGCGCACCGAGCAAGGCATGGCCCGGCAGCACGCCAATCACGGTCAGCGGAATCGGCGCCATGATGACCAGTGGCACCACGTAGCTGCGGAACTGGGCGACGATCAGGAAGTAGATCAGCACCAGGCCCGCCGCATAGGCCAAGCCCATGTCGCGGAAGGTCTCGAAGGTGATCTGCCACTCGCCGTCCCACTTCACCGCAAAGCGCATGCTGGAATCCGGCGCCTTGAAGAAATGCTGATCCACCGGGACGCCGAAATCACTCTCGGCGATGGCGCCGACCAGTTCGAACATGCCATACAGCGGCGAATCCAGCGCACCGGCTTCGTCTGCCGTGACATACACCACCGGCAGCAGATCCTTCATCAGCAACGTCTCTTCCCAGGGCCGCCGCTCGATGCGCAGCAGTTCCACCAAAGGCACCAGGCTGCCATCGGCGGCCCGCAGCTTCAGTGCCAGCAATTCGTCCAGCCCGGCTTGATCGCCGGCCGGCAGGCGCAGGCGGATCGGCACCGGCCAACGGGCTGCGCCGTCGCGGATGAAGCTCACATCGTGGCCGGCCACCGCCAGCTGCAGCGCCTCGACGATGGCCTGCTGGCTCACGCCCAGGCGAGCCGCGCGAGTGCGGTCGATGACCGCCACATCGCGTTCGGCGCCGCCTGCGGCCAGCGTGGTGTCGATGTCGACCAGGCCCTCGGTTTCCTGCGCCAGCGCCTGGATGCTGCTGGCGATGGCGCGCACCTTGGCCGGGTCCGGCCCATAGACTTCGGCCACCAGCGGCGCCAGCACCGGCGGACCGGGTGGCACTTCCACCACCTTGAGCGCCGCGCCGTGGCGAGCAGCAATCGCCTGCAGCCTGGGCCGCACCGCCAGCGCGATGTCGTGACTCTGGCGCTGACGCTCGGACTTGTCGGCGAGATTGACTTGCAGATCGCCCAGACCGGGGCCTTCACGCAGATAGTACTGCCGCACCAATCCGTTGAAATTGACCGGCGCCGAGGTGCCCACGTAGCCCTGCACATGGCGCACTTCCGGCACCTCGAGCAAGGCTTCCGACAACTCCAGCAGCACCGAATTGGTGCGCTCCAGCGAACTGCCCTCCGGCATGTCCAGCACCACCTGGAACTCCGACTTGTTGTCGAAGGGCAGCATCTTCAGCACCACCCACTGCAGCAGGGCGAGGCTCACCGATGCCGCCAATGCGAGGCCGATCCCCGCATACAGGGCGGTGCGCCGGCGACCCCCATCCCTGGCGTCGAGGAAGGGACGCAGGAGTCGCTCGAACAGCTGCCGCAGGCGCGGCGCCAGGCCATGCCCGGCAGGCCCAGAGTGCGCGGCCTCGGCCTCCGCCTGGCGCCGGTAGTGGCGCGCGAGCAGTTGCCAGGCCAACCACGGCGTCACCGTCAGGGCGATCAGCAGCGACAGCAGGATGCCCACAGAGGCGTTGATCGGGATGGGTCGCATGTACGGGCCCATCAGGCCGCTGACGAAGGCCATCGGCAGCAGCGCGGCGATCACCGTGAAGGTGGCGAGGATGGTCGGCCCGCCGATCTCGTCCACCGCCTTGGGAATCAGCGCCAAGGCCGAGACGCCGCGGTTTTCCGGCAGGTGGAAATGCCGATGGATGTTCTCGACCACCACGATGGCATCGTCGACCAGGATGCCGATCGCGAAGATCAGTGCGAACAAGGACACCCGATTGATGGTGAAGCCCATGCCCCAACTGGCGAACAAGGTCACCGCCAGCGTCAGCAGTACGGCGACACCGACCACCATCGCCTCGCGGCGGCCGAGTGCGAACAGGACCAGCAGCACCACCGCGCCGGTCGCGAAGATCAGCTTCTGGATCAGCTGCAGCGCCTTGGCCGTGGCGGTCTCGCCATAGTCGCGGGTCACGCTCACAGCCACACCTTCGGGGATCAATACGCCCTGCAGTGCGGTGATGCGCTGGCGCACGGCCTGAGTGATGTCGGAGGCATTGGTGCCGGGCTTCTTGGCAATCGCCAGGGTGACCGCCGGCGCCAGCTCGCGATTGGCCTCGCGATGCCACATGTAGTGCTGCGGCAGGTCGGGCGCGTCGCGCACCGTCGCCACGTCGCGAATCAGCAAGGGTTGGCCGCCGCTGGTGCCGATGACCAGTTCGGCCACCGCTTGCGCATCCATCAGGAACTCGCCAGCGGTGAATGGCGTGGCGCTATCGGCATGCACGCGCTCGCCCGGCGCCGTGACCGCATTCGCCGCCGCCAAGGCCTGCGCCAGCTCCTGCACCGTCAGTCCATAGCCGGACAGACGTACCGCATCGAGTTCCACCAGCACCGTACGGCGCGGCGCGCCGATGGTGTACACATCGCGTGTGCCCGGGATCCGCTTGAGTTCCGCCTCCAGGCTGTGCGCCACCGCTGCCAGTTCAGCGGCCCCACGCGCGGGGTCTTGCGTCGACAAAGTCAGGCTCATCACCGGCACATCGTCGATGCCCATCGGCCGCACCAGCGGCTGGCCCACCGGCAAACCCGGCGGCGCCCAGTCCAGATTCGAATAGACCTGGTTGTAGAGCCGCACCAGCGCGTCCTGGCGCGCGATGCCGACTTCAAATTCAACGGTCAGCACCGCCACACCCTGGCGGCTGACCGCGTAGACGTGCTTGACGCCCTCGGCCTCGCCGAGGATCTGCTGAAACGGCACGGCGACAAGCTTCTCGACGTCCTCGGCCGGACTGCCCGGAAAAGGCACGATCACATTGGCCATGGTGACGTCGATCTGCGGCTCTTCCTCGCGCGGCGTCACCAGCACCGCCAGCACACCCAGCAGAAAGCCGAGCAGCGCCAACACGGGCGTCAGCGGATTGTCCTGGAAGGCGCGGGCCAGGCGCCCGGACAGGCCCAGCTTATCCACGGCCCGGCTCCGCCGCCTGCAACCAGCTCATCGCAGCCAAGGGATCGGCAGCGATGCGCTCACCAATCTTCAGCCCGGCCAGCACCTCGATGCGATCGCCATGGCGATGGCCGACGCGGATCTGGCGCAGCCCTACCCGTCCATCCTCGGTCACGACGTAGACGCCGCGAATCTCGCTGCGCTGGACCAGCGCCGTCAGCGGCACGCTGAGTCGCTCGCTCTGACCCAAGGCAAAGCTGACCTTGACGATGGCACCCGGCTGCAGGCCGGTCTCGACCTGCGGCAGCTCCAGACGCACGGTGAAACTGTGGCTGGCCGGATCGGCGTACGGAAACACGATGACTTGCGTGGCATCCACGCTGCGACCATCGCTCAGCAACACCCGTGCCTTGCCTTGTTCGCGGATCGCCGCGATGTCACTTTGCGGCACCCGCACCTGCACCCGCAGCTGATCCAGCGACAGTCCGGAGACCAGGGCCTGTCCGGGGCGCACGGTCTCACCCACCTGCACATGGCGTTCGGTGAGGATGCCGCTGTACGGCGCGCGCACCACCGTGTAGTCGACCTGTTCGCCAGCTTCGCGCAATTGCGCCTGCGCGGCTGTGAGCTGGGCCTTGGCGCCATTGCGCCGCGCGGTGGCGGCGTCCAGCTGCGCCTTGGACACCAACTGCCGCTGCACCAGCTCGCTGACGCGACGGAACTCCGCCTCCGCTTCGGCGGCTGTTGCCTGCGCCGCCGACAACATGGCCTCGGCCTGCAAGCGGCCGCTGCGCTGCTCCACATCGGTGAAGCGCACCACCACGCTGCCCGCTTCGACGTAGTCGTTCACGTCGAAGGGCAGTTCCAGCACCCGTCCTGCAGTCTGTGCAGCGAGCGTGGCGCGATGCACTGCCTCCACGGTGCCGTCCCAGCTGCGCTCACGCGGCACCGATTCCGCGGCGACCGTCAGGGTCGCGAAGTCCGGCATCTGCGCTTGGCGCGGCGTGGGTGCGGCGCCATCGCCGCAAGCCGCCAGCGCCAGAGCGGCCGCCGCCGCCAATTGCCAACGCGGACGGAACCAGAGGCCATTCGACCACAGCCGCAGAAACTGCCAGGGCATGGTGGTATCCCTCAGCGGAAGGCGCAGCCAGGCTTGAGGCCGAGCTTGGCGAAGATCATGGCCGCCGGGCAGAAGCCGGTGAAGGCAGCCTGCAGCATGTTCAAGCCCACGAAGCCGGTGAGCAACAGCCACCAAGTGCTGTGCCATTGAGACAGGCCCAGGCTGAGCAAGATCATGCTGCCGGCGAGGACGAAGACGGCGCGGTCGATGTTCATGGAGCCTCCTGAGACTTCGAGCTGTAGTTTAGGTGCGTTTAGTTTAGCCATGTCTTATGTATGGCGTCGAGTCTCATTCTGCAAGGGCCGAGCTTCGGACTTCTTGTGCGTTCGCGCAGCCAGATTGCGTTTCTTCAGTGCAATCAGAGCCACTGGAGCCGCGATGGACACAGGCGTGGAGGGCCTCGCCGAGGCCGTGGAGACCTACCTCGAGTGGTTCGAAGCGCGCCCATGGTCCAGCGATGAGCACTTGCGGCTGAAGCTGATCGAGTCCGGCGTGGACGCTGAAATCGCTGGCGAAGTGGTGTTCTGGATCCCGATTGCCTTCGGCCGCGCGCTGCTGCACAGCCTGGGCGTCAGGCTCAGTCCCTGTTACCGCGTGCATCGCAACCATCAGACCACGCAGACCAAGCGCCTGGCAGACGACCCGGTCTACGCGCACATTGCCCGGCAGCTGCCGCTGATCAGCGTAGACCTGTTCCCGGACGAGTACCTGCAACTGGCGGCGCGCAGCATCGAGTACCGGCTATTGCACCCGCAGCTGAGTGATCCACTGCGACGCAGCAATATCGACATCCCGCATCCGCTGATCTACCGGCGTGGCGACCCCGACTGCGTTGCCGCCTGAACCAGCACTGCTTCACAGCTCTGGCGCCTCGTATACGCAAGACTGGCCGCTGACGCTCAAGATTCGGTAGCGTAGACAGGTACGTGGCCACACGGGTGTGAGCATGGTCCAGGGGATCGAGAAACGCGTCCATCCGCGCACTGAGATCAGTTCGATCGCGGTGCTGGTCGCGCCCGAGCGCGGCGGCTATCTCACCAATGTGCTGGACATCTCCAGCGGCGGCGTGCGCGTGCAGCGCCCGCTGGCCTGGGTCGACCACCACGGCATCTTCCGGCTGTACTTCATTTTCGATCAGGACACGGTGATCGAAGTGCGGGCGCTGATGGTGCGCCAGGGCGATGACCACCTCGCCTTCCGCTTCGAGGACCCACAAAGTCCGGAAGTGATGCAGCTGATGTACGAGACGCGCTTCGCCAGCCAGCCTTTGTGATCAGCGCAGGCGCACCAGCGTCTTGCCGAAGTTCTCGCCGCGCATCAGCCGACAGAAGGCCTCGGGCGCCTGGCGCAGGCCAACGCTGATGTCCTCGCGATAACGCAATTCGCCAGCGGCCACCAAGGGCCCCAGTTCACCGAGCATCTCCGGCATGCGCGCGAAGTGGTCGTACACCACCAGACCGTGCAGGCTGGCACGCGCCGCAATGACCGGCCCCAGGTTCGGACCGGGCGGTCGCTGCTCCAGGTTGTACTGGTCGATCAGACCGCACAGCACCACCCGTGCATGCAG
>ERZ1066138.614-NODE-614-length-11822-cov-7.637461_pt1 | contig 11822 bp, 11 predicted proteins | sample MGYA00382785_ERZ1066138 | MGnify/ENA primary metagenome ERZ1066138 (study PRJEB33369, sample SAMEA5778368) | biofilm metagenome | biome: Industrial cooling water; feature: Water cooling tower basin; material: Biofilm | place: United Arab Emirates | collected...
CTTCAGCTCGATCGCCTTTTCCTTGGCGCGGTCCCAGAGCGATTTCTTCGGCTGAGCGCGCTCGTAGGCCGGCGCCGCATCAAGTGCGTCCTTTGTTGCCTCCGGCAAAGTGACGGACAGCGCGCCGGCCGCGTCGTCGAACTTCAGGGCGGACAGCTGCACGCCGATTTTCTTTTCGGCCATGCCGAGGAAGCCGCCCGTGCCCATGACGATGCCGACGACCGTGTTGCCGTCGGTGATGATGAGATCTTCGATGTCGCCGATGATCTTGCCATCCGGACCTTTCACCTTGACCCCGATGAGGTGGTCCTTGGCGAGATACTCATTCGGCGTCTGGGTGTTGATGAATACCGATCCTTCCGGCGCGGCGGATTGCGCGAGTGCGGCCGTCGCAGCGAGGGCGAATGCGGCGGCGCCGCAGATGAACTTTTTCATGAGTGCGATACCCCTAGAATGATGGCCGTTCTTCCATCGAACGAACGGCGTCGCGACGCGGGCTTTGAGCCTATTTGGACGCTTCGGCGATGGGCGTGCTGATAGGGCGGGACTGTGGCCGGAGCAAGTCACCATTTGAGAGCTGAATATATTCCTCAGGTGATGGTAGTTAAGTGGCTGTAATTTCGTGCGATCCACGCGTTTTGCGTACATGGGGAGAACCCGGCTGCGCGGCATCGGGCACGGTTGCCCGGCGGGTCGGGGCGGGCTAGACAACCGTCACATTCGATGACGCTCGCGCGGGTCCGCAATCGGACTTTCGCCGAGCCTTGAGGACAGCCCTTGGCAGACAAACGCGACGACGACCAAAACGGCGGCGACGGCCCGAGCGACATTCGCCCGGTGCAGATCATCGACGAGATGAAGCGCTCGTATCTCGAGTACGCGATGAGCGTGATCATCTCGCGCGCGCTGCCGGATGTGCGCGACGGCCTGAAGCCCGTCCACCGCCGCATCCTCTATGCCATGAACCAACTCGGCCTGGAGCCGACGAAGAAGCACATCAAGTCTGCCAAGGTCGTCGGCGAGGTGATGGGCGATTTCCATCCGCATGGGAACCTCGCGATCTACGACGCCCTCGTGCGTCTGGCGCAGGACTTTTCGATGCGGGTGCCGCTGGTCGACGGCCAGGGGAATTTCGGGTCGGTCGACGGCGATCCGCCGGCGGCGGAACGCTACACGGAAAGCCGGCTGACCAAGGCGGCCATGACTCTCCTCGACGACCTCGACAAGGATACGGTCGAGTTCAAGCCGAACTACGATGATCGCCTTTTGGAACCGTCGGTTCTGCCGGCGAAGTTTCCCAACCTGCTCGTCAACGGGGCGGGCGGGATCGCGGTCGGCATGGCCACGAACATACCGCCGCACAATCTGGGTGAAGTGATCGATGCGTGCCTCGCGCATCTCGACAATCCGGAAATCACCATCGATGAGTTGTGTCAGATCCTGCCCGGTCCCGACTTTCCGACGGGCGGCATGATCCTCGGGCGGGGCGGAATTCTGTCGGCCTATCACAAGGGCCGCGGCTCGATCATCATGCGGGCGAAGGTGCACACCGAGAACGTTCGCAAAGACCGCGAGGCGCTCGTCGTCACGGCCATTCCGTATCAGGTCAACAAGAAGACGTTGATCGAGAAAATTGCCGATCTCGTGCGCGAGAAGCGTGTGGAAGGCATTTCCGACCTGTGGGACGAAAGCAATCGCGAGGGCATGCGCATCGTCATCGAACTGAAGCGCGATGCCATTTCCGACGTGGTGCTCAATCAGCTTTGGCGGTTTTCCGATCTGCAGACGACGTTCGGCGCCAACATGATCGCGCTCAATGGCGGGCGGCCGGAGCAGCTTAATCTCAAGGACATGATCGAGGCGTTCACGAATTTCCGTCAGGAAGTGGTGACGCGGCGAACGAAGTTCCTGCTGCACAAGGCCCGCGACCGGGCGCACGTATTGGTGGGTCTTGCCATTGCGGTCGCCAACATCGACGAGGTGATCAAGCTCATCCGCTTCGCGCCTTCGCCGGCGGAGGCCAAAGAGCAGCTGATGGCGCGCGACTGGCCGGCAAAGGACATGGCGCCGCTGATCGAACTCATCGCCGATCCGCGGCACCGCCTGGCGGAGGACGAAACGTACCGGCTCTCCGACGAGCAGGCGAAAGCCATTCTCGAACTGCGCCTGGCGCGCCTTACAGCGCTGGGCCGCGATGAAATTTCCGACGAGTTGAAGAAGCTCGCCGAGGAGATCCGAGATTATCTCAATATTCTCTCGTCGCGGGCGCGCATCTTCGACATCATCCGCACGGAACTCTCCGACATCAAGACGCAGTTCGCGACGCCGCGGAAGACGGAGATCGTGGACATCGAGGGCGAGGTCGAGGACGAGGATCTCATCCAGCGCGAGGACGTGGTCGTCACGGTGAGCCACAAGGGCTACATCAAGCGCGTACCGCTTTCGACGTACCGCGCGCAACGGCGCGGCGGCAAGGGCCGGTCGGGGATGGCGACGCGGGATGAGGATTTCGTGACGCAGATGTTCGTCACGTCCACGCATACGCCGGTGTTATTCTTCTGCGCGCGGCGCCTGTCCTACCGCATGCAGGTGGAGCGTGTGCCGGCTGCGACACCTCACGCGCCCGGCAAGGCGCTCGTCAATCTCCTGCCGCTCGAAGCGGGCGAGATCATCACCTCGATCCTGCTGCTGCCGGAGGATAACAGCACGTGGGGACAGCTCGAACTCGTGTTCGCGACGCGGTCGGGCAATATCCGGCGGAATTCCTTGACGGACTTCGAGAACATCAACCGCAACGGCAAGATCGCGATGAAGCTCGACGCCGACTGGGGGAAGGGGGGTGACCGCATCGTGTCGGTCGCAATCGCGCGGCCGGGCGACGACGTGGTGCTGACCACGACACAGGGCCAGTGCATCCGCTTCCTGATCGGTGAAGAAGTGCGACTCTTCAAGGGCCGCGATAGCGACGGCGTGCGCGGCATTCGCCTGGAGGAGGGCGACGAGGTGATCTCGATGGCAATCCTCAACCACGTCGAGGCCTCGCCAGCGGAACGCGTCGCTTACCTCAAGCAGGCAGCCGCGATGCGGCGGGCAACGGGCGACGAGGATGCGGAGGCCAACGGGAGCGAGGCCGAGCCGGAGGAGGGTTCGGACGAAAGCGCCGATCTAACGCCGGAGCGGTATGCGGAACTGGGTGCGCGCGAGCAGTTCGTGCTGACCGTTTCGGAGCGCGGGTTCGGCAAGCGGACATCGAGCTATGAATTCCGCACCAGCGGGCGCGGCGGCAAGGGTATCGTCGCAATGGTGGTCAACGAGCGTAACGGCAACCTCGTGGCGTCCTTCCCCATCGAACACACCGACCAGATCATGCTGGTGACCGACGGCGGACAGCTTATCCGAACGCCTGTCGACGATGTACGGATCGCCGGGCGCAATACGCAAGGCGTGCGCATCTTCAAGACCGATGCGGAGGAAAGCGTAGTGTCGGTCGAGCGGCTTTCGGAGCCGGAAGCCGATGAGGAGGCCGGCGAGGACGCGTAACGGCGCCTCGCGGCAACGGTTGCCGGTGATGCCGGGCGGCCGGGGATGCAGGACGGCCACGACCTGCGTTCATCTTAACCCCACCAGTCTGGGGAACGCAGCTTGCGGGGCTCGTACGGTGCGGGCTAGATGGCCGGATGGCAGCGCGCATCGGTTTTTATTCCGGTTCTTTCGATCCCGTCACTCACGGCCATACGGACGTGATCGCGCGGGCGTGCAGACTGGTCGATACCCTCGTCATCGGGATTGGGACCAACCCCGGCAAGGCGCCGTTGTTCACGGCGGGGGATCGTGTCGAGATGCTCGAAGACGAAACACGGGCGATCGCCAAGCGCACCGGAACGGACGTGCGGATCGTCACGTTCCAGGGGTTGGCCGTCGAGGCGGCGCGAACGCACGGCGCGACGATCATTTTCCGGGGGCTGCGGGACGGCACGGATTTCGACTACGAGATGCAGATGGCCGGTATGAACGGAGAAATGGCCGGCGAAATCGAGACTGTGTTCGTGGCGGCCTCGCCGAACGTTCGCCACATCGCGGCGAATCTCGTGCGGGCCGTGGCGCTGATGGGGGGAGATCCCTCGCCGTTCGTTTCCAAAGCGGTCGCCCAACGGCTGGCCGGAAAGGCCGAACGCAAAGGCTAACAGCGACAGGATTGGGCGGCTTTCGGGGCGTGCCTTGCCTTGGCCGGATGGAGCCGCCATAAGGGCGCCATGCGTCCGGCCGTTTATGCGGCCGTGCAACGATCGCTTATCCAGGGCCCGAGGACCTTTTGCCGATGCGCTTGACCGCCTTTTTATCGTTCGCCGTCGTGGCTTTCGGACTTGCTGCCTGTGGCGGCTCATCGACGGCCGAAATCAGCGGAGCAGCTACGGGGGCGAATCCGGTCGGAGCGGGGGCCGGCGGCGGTGACGTTCTCGTTCTCGAACTGACGACGGGGACCGTGAAGATCAAGCTGCGGCCGGATCTGGCCCCGCAGCATGTGGCGCGGGTCAAGCAACTGGCCGGTGAAGGGTTCTACAACGGTATCATTTTTCACCGCGTGATCGGCGGGTTCATGGCGCAGACCGGCGACCCGACAGGCACCGGGACCGGCGGATCGAAGTATCCCGACTTGCCGGCGGAGTTCACGCCCACGCCGTTCGAGCGGGGCACAGTCGGGGCCGCGCGGTCGTCGAGCCCCAATTCGGCGAACAGCCAGTTCTTCATCTGCTTCACGCACGCACCCAATCTCAACGGGCAATATACCGTCTGGGGGCAGGTGATCGACGGCATGATCGCTGTTGACAGGATCGCCAAGGGCGAGCCGCCGCAGAAGCCCGACAAAATCGTGAAGGCTTATATCGCGCCGTAAGCGGCGTCAGACATCGCAATCCCACAGCAACGCTCACGCACGGAGAGAGCCCGACCATGGCCGCCATCAAGGACCCTGAGTACACGCTGATCATCGAGACGAGCAAGGGAACGGTGACGATCGAACTTCGCCCGGATCTGGCGCCCAAGCACGTCGACCGCATCAAGCAGTTGGCGCGCGAGAAATTTTACGATGGGATCGTGTTCCATCGGGTGATCGACGGGTTCATGGCGCAAACCGGCTGTCCGCAGGGGCGCGGCACCGGTGGTTCCAAGCATCCAAATCTTCCGGCGGAGTTCAACGCAGAGCCGCATGTGCGCGGCGTCTGCTCCATGGCGCGTTCGTCGATGCCGGATTCGGCCAACAGCCAGTTCTTCATCGTGTTTGACGACGCGCGGTTTTTGGACAAGCAGTACACCGTCTGGGGCAAGGTTATCGAGGGCATGGAAGCCGTCGATGGACTGGCCCGCGGAGAGCCGCCCCGTTCGCCCGACAAGATGATTTCGGTGCGGATCGCCGCCGACACGGCCTAACGAGAGAACCACACACCATGAGCCGCTTCGACGAGACGCCAAGGGCAGACCTTGGACTGGCGATTGCCGCAGGGTTGCTGGGGGCGGCCGGTGTGGGCCTGGCGTCCGTGGCCGCGCACCGGGTGCCGACACCGGCGATGGCGAGCGCGGCGCAAATGCTGATGGTGCACGCGGTCGCGGTGCTGGCCGTTTCGGCGTGGTCTGTCCGGTCGGCGCATGCCGCGGGCTGGTGGCGTGTCGCCGCGCGGGTCATGCTTCTCGGCGTGGCGCTTTTTGCGGGCGATATCGCGCTGAGAGGGTTCGAAGTGGGCAGCCTGTTTCCCATGGCCGCGCCCATCGGCGGCAGCCTGACCATATTGGCATGGCTATTGGTGGCCGTCGCGGCGGCCATCGAGTGGCGGCGGAGCTAAGCCGGCAGGTTACTTCTTCGGCGCCGCCGGTTTTTCTTTTTTGGGTTTGCGCTTTTCCTTGGTGGAACGCTTTTCCTTGCTCATGGCCATCCTCCATCTTCGGGCGAGAACGATGAGGGTGTTCGCGAGGCTGCGCAAGCCCCCTCCTGCCGCTCGATCTACAACTGTCACACGGTCGTTACATCCGCTCTGTGAAGTCCGGCACCGCATGCAAGGCAGGTGCAGGGGACAATCGTGAGCGAAATTGCGAAGAACGGCAGCGGCGTGCCCGCGCGGGTGAAGGCGGAGCTGCTGGACAGCTTTGACGAGGAACTCGAATTGGAGCTGGAAGATTCGCATCTGGCGGGACTGTTCGACGACATTGCCGAGCACCCGGAAGGTTCGTCCCTCGACCGGTCGTTATATTTCAACGAGTTGTTCCGGCTGCAACGGGAGCTGGTCAAGCTGCAGGACTGGGTGGTCGACCAAAAGCTCAAGGTCGTCGTCGTGTTCGAGGGCCGGGACGCAGCAGGGAAGGGCGGCGTCATCAAGCGGATCACGCAGCGGCTCAATCCGCGCGTTTGCCGCGTCGCGGCACTGCCGGCGCCCAACGATCGCCAGCGGACGCAATGGTACTTCCAGCGTTATGTGGAACACCTGCCGGCGGCGGGCGAGATCGTGCTGTTCGACCGCTCCTGGTACAACCGGGCGGGCGTCGAGCGCGTGATGGGCTTTTGCAGCGAGGATGAGGTGGAGGAGTTCTTCCGGTCGGTGCCGGAGTTCGAAAAGATGCTGATCAGGTCGGGCATTATTCTGATCAAGTACTGGTTCTCGATTACCGACGACGAACAGAACCTCCGATTCCGGATGCGCATCAACGATCCGATCAAGCAATGGAAACTGTCGCCGATGGACCTGGAATCGCGGCGGCGGTGGGAGGCCTATACGAAGGCCAAGGAAGAGATGCTGGAGCGGACGCATATTCCCGAGGCGCGCTGGTGGGTGGTCGAAGCCGACGACAAGAAGAAAGCCCGGCTCAACTGCATCCAGCATCTGCTGTCGCAGATTCCGTATCAGGAGGTTGTGCGGGCGCCGGTGCTGCTGCCGGACCGTGTGCGCAATCCGAATTACGCGCGCGCGCCGGTGCCGGACGATTTGCACGTGCCCGAGCTGTACTGACGTAGCAGCAACTTGCGCAGCCACGTTGGAGGGTGGTAGTTCGCGGGCGTTTTTCACGAACCGCGAGCGGCTTGGCGTGCGCACGGACTTGTTCGATTTTGAGTTGCCGGAGGAGCGGATCGCGCTCTATCCGGCGAACCCGCGCGACAGTGCGCGGATGCTCGTCGTCGGTCCGAGCAGAGGATCGCTGTTGGATCGCGGCGTGCGCGATTTGCCGGACCTGCTCCAACCGGGCGATGCGCTCGTCTTCAACGACACACGGGTCATTCCGGCGGCGCTCGACGGCATTCGGGTGCGGGCCGGCGTGGCGGCGAAGGTCGCATTCAATCTGATCAAGCGGGTGGACGGTGCATGCTGGCGCGCATTTGCGCGGCCGGCAAAGCGGTTGGAGCCCGGCGACCGGGTGCAGTTCGGGCATACCAACACGAGCTGCCTGATGGGGTCTTTGCACGCCACGGTCGCGGCGAAGCTCGATGCCGGCGAAGTGGAACTTGCGTTCGATATCATGGGTGGCGATCTCGATCGGGCGATCGAGGCAATCGGTGCGATGCCGCTGCCGCCGTACATCGCGCTCAAGCGGCCGCCCGGCGAGCAGGACCGCGCGAGTTACCAGACGATGTTTGCGGCGAAGGATGGTGCCGTCGCGGCGCCGACCGCCGGATTGCATTTCACGGACGGTCTCGTTGCGGCGCTCGATGCGCGAGGCATTTCGCGGCATGTGGTGACGCTGCATGTCGGGGCGGGCACGTTTCTGCCTGTGAAAGCGGAAGATACGTCCGGGCATCAGATGCATGCGGAGTGGGGGGAATTAAGCGGAGAGACCGCCGCGGCCCTCAATGCCGTGAAGGCACGGGGCAACCGCATTGTCGCGGTGGGTACGACGTCGCTGAGAACGCTGGAGAGTGCGGCGCGGGAGGATGGGACATTGCGGGAGTGGTCGGGCGACACGGCGATTTTCATCACGCCCGGATACCGGTTCAAGGCGACAGGCGCGCTGATGACAAACTTTCATTTGCCGCGTTCGACGCTGTTCATGCTGGTGGCGGCGCTCGCCGGGCTCGATACCATGCAAGCAGCCTACGCGCACGCCATTGAACATGCGTACCGTTTCTACTCGTACGGCGATGCGTGCCTGCTGTTCCCGGCTGCCGAAACCGGTTAAGGGCAGCGGTATGGATCAGACCTCGCAGGATTTCGGATACCGCCTCTTGAGACGGGATGGGGAGGCGCGTCTTGGTGAGATTGCAACGCCGCGCGGGATCATTCGCACGCCGGCGTTCATGCCGGTCGGCACCGTCGGCACGGTGAAGGCGCTCTATCCCGAGCAGGTCAAGGACGCAGGCGCCGATATCCTTTTGGGCAATACCTATCACCTGATGCTGCGGCCCGGGGCGGAGCGCATTGCGCGGCTGGGTGGATTGCACAAATTCATGCGCTGGGACGGGCCGATCCTGACCGACAGCGGCGGGTTCCAGGTGATGAGCCTGGCGACCATCCGCAAGATCACGGAAGAGGGCGCGCAATTTCAGTCGCACATCGACGGATCGCGGCACATGCTGACGCCGGAGCGTTCGGTCGAGATCCAGTGCCTGCTGGGATCGGACATTCAGATGCAGTTCGACGAGTGCATCGAATTGCCGGCGGAAGCCCGCGAAGTTCAACGCGCGATGGAGTTGTCACTGCGCTGGGCGGAGCGGTCGAAGCGCGCCTTTGATGACCAGTTGGCGGCCGGTGGGGCAAGGCGCGGCCAGGCCCTGTTTGCGATCGTGCAGGGCGGAATCGACAAGGAGTTGCGGCAGCGTTCGGCGCAGGCCCTCGTCGCGATGGATTTTCCAGGCTACGCGGTGGGAGGTCTTGCGGTCGGCGAAGGGCAGGATGCCATGCTTGCCACTCTGGAAGCGACGCTGCCGCATTTACCGGCGGACAAACCGCGATACCTGATGGGGGTTGGAACGCCGCTCGATCTGATTGAAAGCGTGCGGCGCGGCATCGACATGTTCGACTGCGTGATGCCGACGCGGAACGGGCGGCACGGGACGGCCTTCACGTGGGCCGGCCGTGTGAATTTGCACAACGCAAAACACGCCGAAGACTTAAGTCCCCTCGATGCGGAGAGTTCGTGTTCAGCCGCGCGGGATTATTCGCGTGCGTATTTGCATCACCTCGTCAAATCGGGCGAATACCTCGGCGCCATGATCTTGTCGTGGGCGAATACCGTGTTCTACCAGGATCTCATGGCCGCGATGCGAAAGGCGATTGCCGCGGGCCGGTTCGAGGCCTGGGCAGACGAGACGAAGACGCGGCTGGCAGGCCAAGGGTAATTCGACCGGCTATTCCGGCGCGAAGTCCAATTTTGCGGCACCGACGATTGGGCCCGGCGCATCCGCCGTACCGGTCTGCAGCAGGACGATGGCACCGTCTGCAGCATCTGCGGCAGGTGCTGGGATTTCGAATGTTTGCGCGTCGCCCGTCCACTCTCCGACTGCGGAAATGTCACGGACGATATTTGTGTAGGCCACCCGGCGCTGTGCGTTTTCACCACGGCCTATGGCCACTTCCCGGCGCGCGAAATATTGCATGAGCACGACAGTGGCGGCACGACCGGCGGCGGTTGCCCCGGCAGGGGCTGCGCCCACGGCGACGCGAAGGGATCCGTTGGATCGGGAAATGCCGACTGCAACGGAAAGCGACGATTGCAGGCGTTGGAGGTTATCCTCGATTTCGTCGCGGTCGGCACCGTTCATGTGCCTGATGCCGTTGACGACAACCTGCGGCGTATAGACGGCCCGATCGCCGCGAGCGGAAGCATAAGCACGCTGTCGAGCAGAATGGACGGGAGACCCAAAGGTGTCTTTCCAGCCAAGGCGGTCCCAGTAGTCCACCGGCAAGGAAAGAACGGCGAGGCGGTTCTGCTGCGCCAAGTCTTCGATGACGGCATCGGCGGGGGGACACGACGAGCAACCTTGGCTCGTGAAGAGTTCCACGACGCCCTTTATCTGGTCCGCGGCCTCAGATGGCTGCGAAAGGGCGACGCAAAGTGCGAGAACGAGGGCTGATCGCATGGCAGGCTCCAAGGGCGCGTAAGGATTTACGCGACCTTGAAGCCTGGAGTTTCAGGTCAGGAACCTAAAGGAACTGAACGAGCGCCAAGCCGGAAACCAGTAGGGCCAGGGGCGCGCCCAGAAAGATCGTCAACCGGCGGGCCCATTCGTCAGAATTCCCGGCGGCAGTGCTGGATTTTAGCTGCTTGGGCTGCTGCATAGCATAGCCCCTCCATCGTTGGCGGGCCCGGGCCCCCTCGGGGCAAGCAGTCGACCGCGTGCCAACTTGTCGCGGCAGTCATAGCCCGGAAAACGGCGCCAGGGCAAGCGGACGTGTAACTCTGGCCTGACATCACGGACTGTCGAATATCCGCGAGGCTTACCGAGGTGGGCGCTATCAACTTCAAACTACTCTGGAAATTTTCCAATTGACGAGTGTGCCGCCATTTTTTTCTCGCGATGAAAAAGATATATTCCAGAGCAGACGATGATCGCCGCGCCGGCGAGCGTTTGCAGGTCCGGAACGTCTCCAAAAACGAGATATCCGAATGAAATCATGGAGATAAGTTGGAAATATAGGAACGGCGCCACGGCGGATGCCGGTGCGAGGCGGTACGCATGCAAAAAGAGCCAATGCCCCAGGCCACCAAACACGCCGAGGGTCGCGAGCATGATCCAGGCCTGAAGGTCGGGCGGTGGCATCCACGTCGCGTAGGCTAGCGGTGCGCCGAGGAATGTTCCCACAAACATCGAATAGAAGAGCGTGACCATCGGTGGATCGAAGGCCGCCATATAGCGGGTCAGCAACATGAACAGGGCATAAGCCAGCATCGCGGCGAGGGAATAGACGACCCCGATGTTGAGACCGCCGGCAACGGGGTTCATGGCAACGACGACGCCGGAGAATCCGACGGCAATGGCCACCAAACGGCGCCAGCCGACCCATTCACCGAGGATGGGTCCGGCCAAGAGAGCCACGACCAGCGGCGCCAGAAAGACGATGGTGATGGTTTGATCCAGGCGCAGATACTGCAGCGCCATGAAGTTCAGGACCGTCGTCGCCGCCATCAGCACGGAGCGGACGAGTTGGAGCTTCAAATGACCCGTTCGGAATAGCGCGGGAAGCGACAGCGATCCGAACAGGGGGACGAGCAGCATCAGAGCTGCAAACTGCCCGATGAATCGCGACCAGGCAACCTGGGTGACAGGCAACCCGTACTGGGCCCCCAGATACTTCGCGGAGGTATCGAGGGCTGAAAATAGCGTGATGGCCACGATCATAAGGGCGATCGCGCGAGGGCGATCTGCCGGTGCATCGGAGCGTATGGCGGCTGGGCCGGCCTGTCCTGTGGCTTCAGACGTTTCTTGCATGTCCGGGCACAGGGCTCATTGCGGGCAGATGCGCGTCTCTCATAGCTGAACCGGCAGACAAGGGTCAGGCGAAAATTCGATGGCAGGTGTGAAACGCATGCGCAACTGCCGCAGCCGCCACCCTGTCGCGTGGCCTGCAAATGCGGCCGAGGTCGCCTTGACCCTCTGGACAAGCCCCCCTACAAGCAGCGCCACGAATGGGCCGGTAGCTCAGTGGTAGAGCACGTGACTTTTAATCATGGGGTCGAGGGTTCGATTCCCTCCCGGCTCACCATTCGTTTTGCCCGTCGTTCAGCGATAGGAAAGGTCTCGTATGGGGCTGGAACCTGGAGCGGAAGACCCCATTTGACCACGCGTGTAAACGGCCCTGATTATAGGCAGCGGAATTCCCGGAGATTTGCGACGTGACACAGGC
>ERZ1066138.616-NODE-616-length-11804-cov-10.158141_pt1 | contig 11804 bp, 15 predicted proteins | sample MGYA00382785_ERZ1066138 | MGnify/ENA primary metagenome ERZ1066138 (study PRJEB33369, sample SAMEA5778368) | biofilm metagenome | biome: Industrial cooling water; feature: Water cooling tower basin; material: Biofilm | place: United Arab Emirates | collected...
AACAGCACGCCGTAGCCGCCGTCGTTGATGAAGAGATCGTTGCCGCGGCGTGCTTCGACGCGCACGATCACGCTCTCGGCCTCGGCGACGAGCGCGCGGCCAGGTTCGCACATCAATCGCACGTCCTCGCGCACCGGCAGCTTCTCGACGCCTTCGCGGATCGCATTCATGAAACTCGACAGAGGTGCCGGGGTCATGCCGGGGTAGAGCGCGGGGAAGCCGCCGCCGACATCCAGGCGATCAACCACGACACCAGCCTGACCGATCAGCTTGCCGACCTCCGCCAGTGCATGTGTGTAGGCGTCCGGCGTCATCGTCTGGGAGCCGACGTGGAAGGTGACGCCGAGTTCAGACGCCACCTGACGGGCCTTGACCAGCAGGCGCGCGGCGGCGTCGCCCGAAATGCCGAACTTGCGCTCCAGCGGTACGGCGGAGTTGATCGGCGGCACCACGATGCGCACGAACAGCACGAGATCGTCCGCAGGGCCAGCGGCGCCGCGCGTCTCATCGACGATCTTTCGCAGTTCATCCTCGCTGTCGAGCGAAAACGAACGGATGCCGTGGGTTCGGTACGCCTTGCTGATCGACAACCGCGACTTCACGGGATGCATGAAGTGAAGCTGTGCGTTGGGGATGGTGGCTGCGTCTTCCAGTTCCGGCGTCGAGGCCACGTCGAAATGGCGAATACCGGCGCCGTAGAGCGCGCCAATCATGAACACGGACGAATTCGCCTTGTAGGCGTAAGCCACATCGCCAGGAAAATTCTGCAGAAACCAGCGCGCTGCGCGCGCGGCCGCGTGCGGGCGAGAAGCCAGCACCGGGCGCTCGGGCATTTTGGCGGCGACAAGAGCGGCTGCGGATGGGAATCTTTCCATCACGGGCGGGACCTCCAGCGAGATAAAACCAGAAGCGCCGTGCGAGTGTTCCCGCCGTGCGTGATGGGGACATAAGGCCAACGTCTCCCCATGTAAAGACCTATGTCTGTCATAGGGTTGTCATTATTGTTGGCGCCATCCGACTCCGCTGGCGCGGAGCCGGCCGGATGGCTCGGATTGCGAAGGTTACCCCTCAGGTCACTGTCGAGGACACCGGCGCGCGGCGGCCGTAAACCTCTCCGGCGCGGGTCTCAAAGGCTGCTGCGAACTTGCGGAACGCCGTGTCGAAAACGGCGCCCATCAGGACCGCGAGCATGGGTGAACTGAATTCGTAGTCGAGCGCAAATGCGACGTCGCAGGTGCTTTCTGATCGCGGGGTGAAGCCCCAGACGTTCTCGAGTTTGCGAAAGGGTCCGTTCTTGTGGCGCACAACGATGGCCCGACCGGGTCGATCGAGCGTCACGGCAGTGGTGAATTTCTCCCGGATCGCCTTGTAGCCAATGCCCATTGTCGCCGTGATCAGCCCGGTTCCGTCGGGCAATTGCTCACGCGTGTGCACGACGAGGCTTTCGCACAAGGGCACGAACAAAGGGTACTTTTCCACATCGGCGACGAGAGCGAACATTTCGTCGGATGAGAATGGCACGGTGCGGACATTATTGAAGCGAGGCACCCGGAACTCCGGCGTCTGGAGCGCATCACCCGCTGCGTCAACGGGCGATCACGCACGCAATGTTTACGAACGGGATTGTTTCACTGACCGACCCGATCATCCAGTCGTAAGCTTCAATCCGGTCGTGGACGGCAGCGTCAATTGACCCGCCTGCATTTTACGCCTGCGAGAACCACGCCGATGATACGCACGAAAATGTTGCGGATCAAACCGCCGCCGGCATGCGACTTAGCCGCAACTTAGACGTGGCAGCGGGCGCCGAGATATTGATTGAGGATGCGGTTGTAAGCTTCGGCGTCGGCGCGGTCTTTGGGCGAAAGCTTACGGCCGGCGCTCAAGGCCTCGACCTTCGGCTGGACGCCACGAGCCAGCAATCGGTCGAGCTGGCCGCGAAGCGACTGGCAGGTTTCACCCGCGGGGAGCGACTTCGCTCCGGGATCACCAGAACCGCCGCCACCGGCGCAACCTGCTGCCAGTATCGTCATGCTCGCCACAGCGATCGATCGTGCGCGCCGCCCTGCGCTCACCCCTGCCCTCGACACCATCGCCCTCCGAACCGCCCCGCTCCACCATCGCGGATCAAACTCATTAACCTCGTGTCTCACACACGCTCCGCATCGCCGCAACCCCCGGACAACGATGGGCTGTTGGTCTGTGACACGGATGCTGCACATCCAGCGCACGCTGTGGGATATTGGCTGCGGTTCATGTCATTTTTAGTGGGCCCGGCGACTCCGCTGACGCGGAGCCGGCCGCCGGGCCAATTCGTGAGCCCGGCGACTCCGCTGACGCGGAGCCGGCCGCCGGGCCAATTCGTGAGCTCGGCGACTCCGCTGACGCGGAGCCGGCCGCCGGGCGATGGCGATCTTACTGCGGCTTGGCCGTGGTGGCTGCTGCTGTCGCGGTGGTCTTTGCGACCGGCTTGGCGGTGCTTGCGCTTGCGGCGGGGGCGACGGGAGCTGCCGGCGGTGTTGCGGCGGCCGAGGCAGGCAGCGGCAGCGCGCACTTGGCCTGGAATTCCGCATTCGCCTTGTCGAGCTCCGTCATCTTGACGAGAGATTCGCGCTTGATGGAGACCGATGTGGCTTTGCCCGCAGACGCCTTCTCGACCCGCTCGGCAACGCCTTCTTGGCGCAGCGTGTTGATGCGTGCGTTCAGTGCGACGCATGCGGGATCGGCCTTCCCTGCGCTCGCTGTCGTCGATCCGATTGACGATGTCGAGAGTAGACCTGTGGAGCCATCGGCGCAGCCGGCGACGGAGAGTGCGCCCAGGGCGGCGAGCGCAAGCTTTATAGATGTTCTTGTCATGGCGCTTTTGGTCATGGCGGGTTCCCTCGGTGGCGCTGAGTCGCGTCGTCTTCCAGTGGCCTTCTAGGCCCGGCATTGACCGAAGCGATAGCCGACGGAGCCGATTGAATGGTTGATGAATGCGACAGGCGCCGCCGAATCTGTGGATCAGCGGCCCTTCGGCCACGCTTTGGACGTCACAAGAGCCCGCGGCGGCGCAGCTCGGCCCGCTCCTTGCGCGAGATCCACCACGAGTAAGCGAATTCGGCCGCATTGCGCGCAAAGAAAACTGGAACGGCGAGCAGGTATGCAAAACGGGCCGGCCAAGCCGCAGGATGTTGCGGGTTGATGCGGATCTCGTCTCCGGGACCCCATAGCAACAGGGGAACCGGCGGCTGTGCGGTCCCGACGTTCGGCATGGTCGACCGGAGCTTGCCGTGGCGCGTTGGAGGCGTGCGGGCAGGAGGTTCTGGTCGTAGAGACCGCAGGCTCATCGCGTACACGCAAGCGAGATGGCGCGCCCGGCCGCGGCAATCTCGTCCCGGACCGCGGCTTCGAGTGCGGAGATGCCGGCCTCGTCGAGGCGGCCTGCGGCGAGCAGATGCTGGCGGCATAGTGCGATCGGATCGGCTGACTGGCGCCGCGCAGGAGGGTGTCCGCGCACGTCGCGCGCATGGCCGGCATACGGTGGCGTCAGAATGGCCAGGGCCGTTCCCGAACGTCCGGGCTCCAAATCCCTGCGCACGGCTGCAATCGTTTCGCACAGACCGATGGCGTCGGCGCCGTCGCATTCCCGCACGGACAACGGGGTCAGTGCCGACCAGGAGCCAGGTTTGCGATCCGTCGACACGATCAACATCGGCAACACGCGGTTGGGCAGACTATGCAGCGCGGCCGTGAGATCCTCGGTGCTCGTCGCGATGGCTACGACGGTTTCCGTTCGCTGCGCCACGAGCGCAAGCGCAGCTTCGCGGGTCAAGTGCCGCAACCCCTCGCCTGGAATCCGGACGAGGCACTGCTCGGGCTCTTCCTCTGACGGCGTTGGCAGGAGCCGCTGAAACGCGGTTCCCGCTGCCGTGCCGAATGCCAGTTCGAGCGCTGGAGAACTGCGCAAGGCCAAGACGATGTCGCCTGGGGGGATGGTCGCAGCGAGGGCTGCAAATGCCGCCTCACGACCGATGCCCAGCGGACAAGGCGTGCCGAGCGTCCCCAGCGCATAGAGCATGCCGGCCTTTTCCTCGAAGCGGCGCAGGCGCAGCATCGTCGAGAAAAGTGATCGTTCTCTCTCGACCGGTGCGGCGGCACCGGAGGCTGGTCGCGTTGCGGTGGTCACAATGGGCATGTCCCCTGCCGGCTCAGACGGGTGGCCGGATCGAGCGGGATACTGCGGCAGGCCGCCGCGCATCGCAACCCGGTCAGAGCGAAATTTCGTGCTTGCGCGGGGTCTTGCGGATCGGCAAGCGCACACTACCGCGTGACAATCACGCGATCGGCCGGATGAACATAGCCGAGTACGTCGCGGGCGATTTCCTCGACGAGATCGGGGTCGGGACTGTCGGGGGTCAAAAGCGCCACGTCGTGGCGAAGCCGGGCGCGCACAGTCTCGAGACTGCGGATCTCGAATTCAAGAAGATCCGCTCGCTCGATCAGCGCCGAGCGCGCCTCGAGACCATGCCGTCCATGCATTGCGTGATGGGTGAAATAGGCCGTCGCGCACAGGCTCGAAAGCAGCACAAGAACCTGTCGGAACCTCGATCGCCAATCATACATCGGTTGTACGCGACACTCAGATGTTCGTGGCTACGCAGAAACGTCTTACCGGGAACGAGACTCTTCTAACGCGCCACCACTTAAAGCGAAGTAAAGCCCCGTACGAATTTCGAGCGGACATCACGCAAGCCCCGATTTCCGCGACATACGTCAGAATTGCTTTACGCTCTCAGGAGTGAACCCACCTTGTCGGGCTGTGCCGTCATGTCCATCTGGCATTCAGAGCGAACGTGGGAGGGCTGTCGGTTGGCTTGGAAGTCGCTGCTTGTTCATCTCAAACCCTACTCGGAAGGCAATCCGGCCGTTGTGTCGGCGGTGGCGGTCGCCAAGATTTTTGATGCGTCGCTGACCGGCCTTTACGCCATCCGCGAACTGGCCATGTTGAAGCTGATCATCGGGCAGGACAGTTCTGCCGTCCGGGAAGCGGAGGCTCGTGATGCCCCTCTGACTAGGGCCGCCGAAGACATGTTCCTGAAGGCTTGCCGGGATGCCGGCGTACGCGGCACGTTCGAAGTGGCGGAAGGCAATGCGAACGAAGTTCTTTGCCTCGCTGGGCGCGTGCACGATGTGCTGTTTGTGGAGGCCGGCGGAAGCCTCGACGGCCGCGGTGGCGACCTCGTCGAGGAATGTGCCATTACCGCCGGTACGCCGACGATCATCGTTCCGCCGTCCGGCGCCAAACCGATCGGAAAAAGTATCGTTGTCGCTTGGAACCATAGCCGCCAATCCGCTTCGGCGGTTCACGCCGCGCTGCCGCTTATCGCGCGCGCGGACAGTGTCGTGGTCCTTCTGGGGCAACAGCGTGACGCGATGCCAAGCGTGACCCGACGTCCGAAGGCAGACATCGGCGCCTACCTGAAGTGCCACAACCCGAATGTGCGCGTGGTCCCTTTCGACGAGAGCGAAGGGGCAAGTCTTCAGACGGCCGCGCTTGCAGCCGGAGGCGATCTTCTCGTGATGGGCGCCTATGGACGATCGGCGTGGCGGGAGTTCATTTTCGGCGGCGCAACGCGTGCCGTGGTCAATGACCTCCGGCTACCGGTCCTGATGGCGCATTAGCACCGCATGCAGCACCGGCTGGCAGGTACGACGGGCGTCGAACAAGCCTTCAGGTTTACGCCACCTTCGCCTTGAGAATGCTCTTTCCCGCATAGGTGGCGACGGGGCCGAGTTCGCCTTCGATGCGGATCAATTGGTTGTACTTTGCCAGGCGATCGGAGCGGGAGAGCGAGCCGGTTTTGATCTGGCTGCAGTTCGTGGCCACGGCGAGATCGGCGATGGTGGAATCTTCCGTTTCGCCCGAACGATGCGACATGACTGCGGTGTACCCTGCGCGCTGCGCCATGCTGACGGCTTCCAGCGTTTCGGTGAGCGAACCGATCTGGTTGACCTTGACCAGGATCGAGTTGGCGATCGACTTCGAAATGCCCTCCGACAAACGCTTGGTATTGGTGACGAACAGATCGTCGCCGACGAGCTGGCACTTACCGCCGACGAGTTCGGTCAGTGCCTTCCAACCCGCCCAGTCGTCTTCGGCCATGCCATCTTCGATGGAAATGATCGGATAGCGCGCGACGAGGTCCGCCAGGAATTTCGCGTTGCCCTCGCTGTCGAAAGACTTGCCCTCGCCTTCCATCGCGTATTTGCCGTCCTTGTAGTATTCGGTCGAGGCGCAATCGAGGGCGAGATAGACATCCGAGCCCGGCTTGTAGCCGGCCTTTTCGATCGCCTTCATGATGAAGCCCAGCGCATCGTCGGCGCTCTTGAGGTTGGGCGCGAAACCGCCTTCGTCGCCGATGCCGGTGTTGTGGCCGGCATCCTGAAGCGACTTCTTTAGGGTGTGGAAGATCTCGGCTCCGACACGCACCGCATCCGCGATGGAGCCCGCGGCCACCGGCATGATCATGAATTCCTGGATGTCGATCGGGTTGTCGGCATGCGCGCCGCCGTTGACGATGTTCATCATCGGAACGGGCAGCACGTGCGCGTTGGCGCCGCCGATGTAGCGATAAAGCGGCAGGTTCGACGCCGAGGCCGCTGCCTTGGCCACTGCCATCGAGACGCCCAAGATGGCGTTGGCACCGAGGCGGCCCTTATTTGGCGTCCCGTCGAGCTGGATCAGCGCGGTATCGATGCCGCGCTGGTCTTCCGCGTCCATTCCGACGATGGCGTCGGCGATCTCGTCGTTGACGGCTGCGACGGCCTTCAGCACGCCCTTGCCAAAATAGCGGGACTTGTCGCCGTCGCGCAGTTCGATGGCCTCATGCGCTCCGGTCGAGGCGCCCGAGGGCACGGCGGCGCGGCCCATGGAGCCGTCGTCGAGCATCACATCCACCTCCACGGTGGGGTTGCCGCGGCTGTCGAGGATCTCGCGGCCCAGGATGTCGACGATGGCAGTCATGGTGTGTCCTATTCTCATGGTCGAGTGAGAAGGCCGGACGAAGTCCGATCCCCCTCGCGTGAATGTGCGCCGGGTTGTAGCCTTGTCGTGTGACGGCTGCAAAGCCCCTGCGGGCGACCTTGTCCTACCCGGACGGGGAGTTTTCTGTGCCCTGATTGCGGCGCTAGCACCAAAGTCGAAGGAGATTGGCTCGTTGAGTGAAACATCCGCGCTTGTCCTGTTTTCCGGTGGACAGGACTCGACCGTCTGCCTCGCTTGGGCGCTGGAGCGGTTCACCCACGTAGAGACGGTCGGGTTCCTCTATGGGCAGCGGCACGAGGTCGAGTTAGCCCAGCGCGGCATTATTCGCGCGCTGATTTCAAAGCAGGGCGATTGGGGTCAGCGGCTGGGTCCGGACACGATGATCGCGCTGCCGGAACTCGGTCGGCTCTCCGAAACGGCCTTGACGCGAGAGCGGCAGATCGCGTTCCAGGAGAGCGGACTGCCGAACACGTTTGTGCCGGGCCGCAATCTGCTCTTCCTCACTTATGCGGCCGCACTCGCCTACCGGCGCGGGATCGGGACGCTCGTCGGCGGGATGTGCGAAACGGACTACTCCGGCTATCCCGATTGCCGTCAGGCGACGATGACGGCGATGCGCGAGGCGCTTTCGCTCGGGCTCGACTATCCGTTCCGGATCGAGACGCCGCTCATGTACGTGGACAAGGCGGGGACGTGGGCGTTGGCCGATAAGATCGGCGGAGCGACGCTCGTCGAACTTGTCATCGAGCATTCGCACACCTGCTATCTCGGCGATCGCTCGCAGCGGCATGAGTGGGGGTATGGCTGCGGAACGTGTCCTGCTTGCGAGTTGCGCGCCAAAGGCTATGAGCGCTGGCGCGCTATGGCCAAGAACCCGGCTTAGGCGGCGAACGGCCAGCGTGAGGGCCGAACCACGGTACTCTTGCGCGGCTTAGCAGCTTGCATTTTGTGCGGCGCTTGTGTCGACGGCGGGCGGGCGGCGTGCGAAGGCTTAGCGGGTGCACGACCACCTGCGCTGAGGGCCCTGAGCGCGCCGGCGATCTGTTTGATGCTGTCCACAGCGTGCACGACGGCATTCTGCGCCATGCGTGCTGCAAGATACCGCGCGTAGAGCGCCATGGCGCCGATTGCCACGAGCATCAGCCAATTGACGCCTGGCGAATTACTCTTTTGACGGCGCGGTTTGGCCTGTGCGGACGGCTTGGCGGTATTGGGACGCCGTAACTCGACGGGTGGGCCAGCGGTCAGATCGACGGCTTCGCCTGGAACGATATGAGCGATAAGGGGCGGACCGGCTGCCGGCACTTTTGCGGTGGGTGGCATTGTCCGTACCATCGGCTTGGCAGCTTCGTGGAACGTGCCACTGAACCTGCTCGTCGTCATCGCGCTCAGGATGTTCAGCGCGATGACGGCGATGAAGATGTTCTTTACGGTGAGGTGTTGAGAGAAATTTGTCTTGCGCATCGGTACCGCCAGTCGCCGTCACCAGAAGGGCTTACACCGGAATTGGTAAGCCACCGCCTACGCGACGTGGTCAATAATGCGTAAAAGGCGGAGGCTTGTGCCGGGCGGAACCGACGGATCGGGGAAAATGCCCGACAATTCACACATCCCTCGAACGGGAGTGTGCCATGCGTCGCTTGTGCCAGACATCCGCCCGCCACATCATCCACACGAGTGCCGCGCTTGCGGTTTTGGCCTCGCTATTTCCGCTCGATGGCCACCTTCCCGACAAGCCCGCGGGCGTGCGCACCGCGTTCGAACTCATTGACAAGCGTACGCTCGGTCACTCCTTCAACGTGAACGGATTGAAGTCGGTGTCGCGGTCGTAGTGGTCTTCCTGCTCAGCTTTCTTCAGGGCCGTCACAATACGCGTCGTCAGCGGCAGGAAGGCGATCTCGACGAGGGTCTTGGTCACGAACTGCGAGATCACCAGCGTCATCACGAGTTCGTTCGGCATGATGCCGGAGTTCCAGAACGCGAGCGGATAGAACAGCGAACTGTCGACCGCTTCGCCCGCGACGGTGGAGGCGACGAACCGGGTGCGCATGTATCGGCCGGCCGTCGCCACCTTCATCTTGGCCAGCACGAACGAATTGACGAATTCGCCGCAGAAGTAGGCGATCATCGACGCGCCGGCGATGCGCCACGTGTTGCCGAACGCGATCTCGTAGACCTTCTGGTTTTCCCACGTGGGTGCCGGGGGCAACGCGACGATAACGGCCGCCATGATCGCTGCGAAGAGCAGGGCCGCAAAGCCCGTCCAGATCACGCGGCGAGCGCGTGCATAGCCGTACACCTCGGTCAGGATGTCGCCGAAGATGTAGGAAATCGGAAAGAAGAGGACGCCGGCCCCGAATGTGACGGCACCGATCAGCGGCAGGTCGAGTTGTGCGGCCTTCGCGGGCCCGATCAGGTTGGAGCAAACGAGCACCACGACGAAGGCGACCATGACGAAGTCGTAGTACCGGTAGGTGCGCGCCTTCGCCTGCATGACCCCTCATCCCCCACCTTGACACTCGCCCCGGCCTAGCTACGTGTGGGCCCATGTATCAGGTCAAGGAAATCTTCTACACGCTGCAAGGCGAGGGCGCGAATGCCGGCACGCCGGCCGTCTTCTGCCGGTTTGCCGGGTGCAATCTGTGGTCGGGCCGCGAAGAGGACCGGGCCACCGCGCAGTGCCGCTTCTGCGATACGGATTTCGTCGGCACGGACGGCGTGGGCGGAGGCAAGTTCGCCACCGCCGATGCTCTGGCGCGCGCGTGCCGCGCTGCCGTCACCGCCAACCATGGCCCGGCCATGGTCGTGTTGACCGGCGGTGAGCCCATGTTGCAGGTGGACCAGGATCTGATTAACGCGCTGCACGGGCGCGGTTTCTCGATCGCGATCGAGACCAACGGCACGCTCGCGGTTCCGGAGGACATCGACTGGGTCTGCGTCAGTCCCAAAGCTGGGCAGCCGCTCGTGCAGCAGTGGGGCGATGAACTCAAGCTCGTCTATCCGCAGACGGGCATCGATCCGGCGCAGTATCTGAACCTGGAGTTCGAGCACCGCTTTCTGCAACCGATGGATGGGCCGGCACGGGCGAGCAATACCGAGGCTGCGATCGCCTACTGCAAGGCAAACCCGCCGTGGCGATTATCGGTCCAGACCCACAAGATCCTCGGCATTCCCTGATTTCGTCAGCGGTGCGACGGGTTTAACCCGTGTCATTGGCGGGCCTTGCATGTGCGGCCCAACCCCCCTATTCCCTCGGCCATGCGCATCTATCGCGATTTCCTGTTCGAGGCAGCCCATTACCTGCCGTCGGCGCCCCCCGGCCATCCGAATTCCCGTATCCACGGGCATTCTTTCCGCGCGCGCGTCTGGATCGACGGTGAGCCCAGTGCCGAAACCGGCGTCGTTTTTCACTTCGACGACCTCTCGGCAGCGCTGGCCGACTGCCAGGATGCTCTCGATCATCGCATGCTGAACGACGTCGAGGGGCTATCCGCACCGACGCTGGAACGCATCGCCATGTGGATCTGGGACCGGATCGACAACAAGGTGCCGGGCCTTACGCAAATCGAAGTGCATCGGGACAGCTGCCACGAGGGTTGCATCTATACTGGACCGGCGCCGCGCTTGAACCGGGCCGCGGAGTAATTCATGGGACACGAGGCACCGCCCGTTACTCAACTCGGCCAGCAGACGCCGATGCCGGTCAGCCCGGAAACGGCGCTGCTCGAACGTGTTCCGAACCCGCACCCCGATACGCATTATGTGGCGCGTTTCACGCAGCCTGAGTTCACGTCTCTCTGTCCCGTCACGGGTCAGCCGGATTTCGCGCACCTGATGATCGACTATGTGCCGAAGCAGTGGCTCGTCGAGAGCAAGTCGCTGAAACTCTATCTCGGGGCGTTCCGCAACCACGGCGCGTTCCACGAGGACTGCACGGTTGCCATCGGCAAGCGCCTCGCGGACTTGCTCGATCCGCATTTTCTCCGTATCGGCGGTTATTGGTATCCGCGCGGCGGCATGCCGATCGACGTGTTTTGGCAACGCGGTGAACTGCCGGCCGGCGTCTGGCTTCCCGATCAGGGCGTCGCGACGTATCGCGGCCGGGGCTAGAGTTTCAAAGCTCGATTCCGATGAAGCCCGGAAGGTGCGACGCCGCTTCAGAGCGGGCGAGCATCATCGCGCGGTCGTGGGCGTGCTCGAAGTCGCGCAGAACGGATGAGCGCGGGATACGGCTGCGAAAAAACTGCGCCCATCGGAATTCTGCATAGGGTCGTTCCGATTTGACGAAGCCGCCGCCCTCCCGGACGGACCAGGCCAAGTCACGATAGACGTCACGCTTCAGGTGCGGGATCGCAGCGGGGAGCGCGGACGGGTGGATGCGCTCGCCATGATGGTCATAAGGGTGAAGGCAGCCGCGCTCGGCCATGCGCCGCCAGAATTCCGCCCTCGGCAGACGAGACAGATCGCCGATGACCCGCACGAAAGCTTCTGTGACGTCGCTCTGGTGCAAGGCCATGCTGAGGTGATGATGGTCGATGATGTAGAAGTCGTTTCCGGGTCCGCGTACGGCAGGAATCGGCCGCTTTTCAAGATAGCGCGCGATGGCTTTGCGGCTGTCCGTCCGGCGTTCGACTTTCTCGCGCTTGGCAGCGACGGCCTTCATGCCCACCGCGCCCTGGGTCGGGCGGAGGGCGTGGAGCGGAACCAGCACGGGATCTTCCGGGCGCGCGCGCTTCAGCGCAGGTGCTGCGAGCCAACTTACGGGGAGCGCGGGCGC
>ERZ1066138.618-NODE-618-length-11790-cov-9.803153_pt1 | contig 11790 bp, 11 predicted proteins | sample MGYA00382785_ERZ1066138 | MGnify/ENA primary metagenome ERZ1066138 (study PRJEB33369, sample SAMEA5778368) | biofilm metagenome | biome: Industrial cooling water; feature: Water cooling tower basin; material: Biofilm | place: United Arab Emirates | collected...
GCCGGCACGCGGCTGTCGGCGCAGCCGATCCACATGTACTGCGGCGTCTGCTGCGCGAGCAGGCGGGTGAAGAAGCCCGGCTGGCGCGACTCGGTGGTCTCGGCCCAGCGGCGGTTGTTGGCGAAGAGTTCGTCGAGTTCGGTGCTCATGTCTTACCTCCGGGCACCGAGTTTACGGACCGCGCGCCGCACAAACGGCACGCGCGCTCACATCGTCTCGGCGAACAGCTCCCGGCCGATCAGCATCCGCCGGATTTCCGAGGTGCCGGCGCCGATCTCGTAGAGCTTGGCGTCGCGCCACAGCCGGCCGAGCGGGTAGTCGTTGATGTAGCCGTTGCCGCCGAAGATCTGGATGCCCTCGCCGGCCATCCAGGTGGCCTTCTCGGCGCACCACAGGATCACGCTCGCGCAGTCCTTGCGCACCTGGCGCACATGCTGGGGTCCGAGCGCGTCGAGGTTCTTGCCGACCGTGTAGCAGAAGCTGCGCGCCGCCTGCAGCACGGTGTACATGTCGGCGACCTTGCCCTGGATCAGCTGGAACTCGCCGATCGACTGGCCGAACTGCTTGCGGTCGTGGATGTAGGGCACGACCTGGTCCATCACCGACTGCATCAGCCCGATCGGCCCGGCCGCGAGCACCGCGCGCTCGTAGTCCAGCCCGCTCATCAGCACCTTGGCGCCGCCGTTCAGCGCGCCGAGGATGTTCCCGGCCGGCACCTCGACGTTCTGGAACACCATCTCGCCGGTGTGCGAGCCGCGCATGCCGAGCTTGTCGAGCTTCTGCGCGGTGCTGAATCCCTTCATGCCCTTCTCGACGATGAAGGCGGTGATGTTGCGCGCCCCCCCACCGGCCGCCCGGCCGCCCGAAGGCCGGTGCGCCCCCCCGGGGGGCCGCGAAGCGTGGGGGTCGTCATCGGTGGGCTCGGTCTTGGCGTAGACCACCATCGTGTCGGCGTCGGGGCCGTTGGTGATCCACATCTTCGTGCCGTTGAGCAGGTAGTAGCCGCCCTTGTCCTCGGCCTTGAGCTTCATGCTGATCACGTCGCTGCCGGCGCCCGGCTCGCTCATCGCGAGCGCGCCGACATGCTCGCCGCTCACGAGCTTGGGCAGGTACTTCGCGCGCTGCGCCTCGCTGCCGTTGCGCTTGATCTGGTTGACGCACAGGTTGCTGTGCGCGCCGTAGGACAGGCCCACCGAGGCGCTGGCGCGGCTGATCTCCTCCATGGCGACCATGTGCGCCACGTAGCCCATGTCGGCGCCGCCATAGGCCTCCGGCACGGTGATGCCAAGCACGCCCAGCTCGCCCATCTTGCGCCACAGGTCCATCGGGAACTGGTCGAGCTTGTCGATCTCGGCCGCCCGCGGCGCGATCTCGGCGTCGGCGAAGGCGCGCACCGCGTCGCGCAGCGCGTCGATGTCCTCGCCGAGCTGGAAGTCGAGGCCGGGCAGGTTCATGGCGGGCTCCTCGCGGGTCAGTACTTCTTGGGCACCGGGGCGATGGTCTGCTGCATCAGCGCGCAGGGCGACTCGCGGCCCTCGTCGTCGAGGTGCACGACCTCGGCGGTGGTCACGATCACGCGGCGGCCCTGCCGCACGACGCGGCCGCGCGCCTCCAGCGTGCCGCTGCCGAAGGACGCGAGGAAGTTGATCTTGTATTCGACCGCGGTGACCTCGGTGCCGAGCTCCACGGTGGTCATCGCCGCGTAGCCGCCGGCAATGTCGGCCAGCGCGCCGATCGCGCCGCCGTGGAAGCCGCCCTGCTGCTGCGTCACGCGCTCGCCGTACGGCAGCCGCACGATCGCCTCGCCGGGCGACAGCAGCACCAGGCGGGCGCCCAGGTGCTGCATCAGGCCCTGGCGGGCGAAGCTGGCGCGGATGGCGGATTCGACCGCGTCGTCGAGCAGGACCAGGGCCATGCGGCGCCTCCTAGCGATGGGTGGATCGGGACTCAGGCCGCCGAGCGCGACGCCGGCTTGCGCGGCTCGCCGGCGCCGAGCAGGCGCTGCGCTTCCTTCTCGTGGGCGCGCACCTCGTCGAGCGTGGCCTGCAGGTCGGCCATCTGCTGCTCGATGTGCTCGCGGTGCTCGACCAGTACCGCCAGGTACTTGCGCAGCTGCGGCAGCGAGTCGCGCGGCGACTCGTACATGTCGACCAGCTCCTTGATCTCGGCCAGCGACAGGCCCAGCCGCTTGCCGCGCAGCGTGAGCTTCAGGCGGGTACGGTCGCGGTGGCTGTAGACGCGCTGGCGGCCGCCGGCGCCGCCGCGCTCGGGGGTCAGCAGGCCGCAGTCCTCGTAGAAGCGGATCGCGCGCGTCGTCAGGTCGAATTCGCGCGCCAGCTCGCTGATCGTGTAGCTCGGCGACGCAAGGGCAGCAGGGGCGTTCATGGCGGCCTAGAATCGGTTGACGTTGACGTTAACGTAAAGTGTAGCCGGGCCGTCCGGCCGCCACCAGACCTGCGACGGGCCCCCGCGATGAACGACCTCGAACGGCAACTCGGCTACCCCTACGGCGACACCCTGCCCGAGCCCGGCACGGCGCTGGAGGTCGCGCCCGGCGTGAAGTGGCTGCGGATGCGGCTGCCCTTCGCGCTCGACCACATCAACCTCTGGCTGCTGCGCGACCGGCTCGACGGTCCGGACGGATCGCGCGAAGGCTGGGCCATCGTCGACTGCGGCATCGCCGACGACGCCACCCGCGCCGCCTGGGAGCAGGTCTTCGCCACCGCGCTCGACGGCCTGCCGGTGCTGCGCGTGATCGTCACCCACATGCACCCCGACCACATCGGCAACGCCGCCTGGCTGACCGAGCGCTGGGGCTGCAGCCTGTGGATCAGCGCGACCGACTGGAACGCCGCGCGCATGGCCACGCTGTCGACCACCGGCTACGGCGGCGACAGCGCCGCCGCGCACTTCGCGCGCCACGGCCTCACCGACCCCGAGGCGCTTGCCAAGGTGCGCAAGCGCTCGAACTACTACGCGTCGATGGTGCCGGCGGTGCCGCCGCGCTTCCACCGCCTGCTCGACGGCCAGACGCTGCGCCTCGGCGCCGACAGCTGGCGCTGCCACGCCGGCTACGGCCACGCGCCCGAGCACATCGCGCTGCAGCGTGAGGGGGGGCCGAGCCTGCTGATCTCCGGCGACATGGTGCTGCCGCGCATCAGCACCAACGTCAGCGTGGTCGACATCGAGCCCGAGGCCGACCCGCTGACGCTTTACCTCTCGTCCATCGAGCGGATGCGCGCGCTGCCGGCCGACACCCTGGTGCTGCCGGCGCACGGCCGGCCCTTCACCGGCCTGCACACCCGCATCGACCAGCTGCAGGCCCACCACGCCGAGCGCTTCGCCGACGTGCTGGCCGCCTGCGCGACCGCGCCGCGCCACGCCGCCGAGCTGCTGCCGGTGCTGTTCAAGCGCCCGCTCGACCTGCACCAGACCACCTTCGCGATGGGGGAGGCGATCGCGCACCTGCACGCGCTGTGGTTCGAGGGCCGGCTGCAGCGCCAGGACGGCGCCGACGGCGTGCTGCGCTTCGCGGCGGCCTGAGGATCGCCGCCCCCCGCAGATGACGAAATCGTCATCCGGCGGTGCGCCTTGCGTCGACCGCCGGTTCCTACAGTGAAGGCACGCTGAAACGAAACAGCGCCGCCGAACGGATCCACCGATCCACCCACCACTGCAAGGAACTCATCATGACCACCGCCACCCGCCCCCTGTTCACCCTGGCGCTGAGCGCCGCCCTGCTCGCGCCGCTTGCGGCGATGGCCGACCAGGCCTACTTCGGTATCGAGCCCGACACCGCCCCGTCGACGCTGACCCGCGCCCAGGTGCGTGCCGAGCTGGCCGCGCACGACCGCCACGCCATCGGCGCCGACGGCTGGCAGACCATCGACGGCTACAGCGTCTATGTCGGCCACAAGGGCACCGGCAAGACCCGCGCCGAGGTGCTGCGCGAGCTGGCCGAGTTCAAGCGCAACCCGGTCGGCCCGGACGGCTGGCAGACGGTCGACGGCGACAGCATGTACGTCGGCCACGCCCAGCCGGCCGACACGCGCTTGGCGACGAGCGCCGTGCGCTGAGCACGGACCACTCCCGCCCACGGGGGCGGCGGTGGTGTGCTCAGTCCAGCTGCGGCAGCAGCTCCTGCCGCAGCGTGCCGCGCGCCGCGTCCACGTCGGGGATCACCGAGCGCACCACGTCCCAGAAGCGAGGGCCGTGGTTCATCTCGCGCAGGTGCGCGAGCTCGTGGGCGACCACGTAGTCGATCGTCGGCAGCGCGAAGTGGATCAGCCGCCAGTTCAGGCGGATCGAGCCGTCGGCGCTGGCGCTGCCCCAGCGCGTCTGCGCCGAGCTCAGCGCCAGCCGGCGCCACTGCACGCCGAGCCGCGGCGCAAAGAGGGCGCAGCGCTCCTCGAACACGCGCCGGGCCTGGCGCTGCAGCCAGGCCTGCACCACGTCGCGGATCTGCTCGGGCGCGGCCGTCTGCGGCAGGCCGACGTGCAGCGTCAGCCGCGGCACGCCGCTGATCTGACGCTGCATGGCCTCGGCGCCGCTGTCGAGCACCGCGCCGGTGGCTCGCGGGTCCAGCACCAGGATCACGGTCTCGCCGAGGAAGGGCAGCGTCGCGCCGTCGCGCCAGTCGATGCGCGAGGCCGCCTGCTTGCGCGCGCGCTCGTGCTGCTCGACCAGCTTGGCGCGGATCCAGGCCGCCTTCTCGCGCAGCGCCGCCTCGACCTCGCCGACGCCGACCCAGCGTGGCGCCCGCACCGTCAGCCCCTCGGCCGACACCACCATGCCGATCGAGCGCCGCCGCACGCGCTTGAACTCGTAGGCGACGACGGCGTGGCCGAGGTCGATCTCGCGCTCGGCGCGCGGGTGGCGAAAGCGCGTCGGGGCGAGCGCGTCGGCGAGCGGCATGGCCGGCGGCGCGACCAGGATCACAGGGGGCGGGGCCGGCGTCGGCTCGGCCGAGGTCGGCGGCGCCGTCGGCTCCCCGAAGCCCGGCAGGTCGAGCTGGCCGGCGGCGGCGTGGAGGGCGGCCCGGGCGGCCTGGCGCGTCATGGCCGGCGAGTATAGGAGCCGGCCCGCATCGTGTCCGCCGTCAGCGCAGCCCGGCCGAGCCGGCCACGCTGCGCACCAGCGCCGCCGCGTCGTAGGCCACGCCCTGCTTGAAGACCCAGCGCACCTGCGGCATGGCCCAGAGGTCGATGTCGGCGGCCGCGCCGTCGCGGCGGAACAGCACCAGGTCGGCGCGCTTGCCCGGCGCCACCGTGCCGATCTCGCGCTGGCGGCCGAGGTAGGTGGCGCCGTTGAGGCTCGCGACCCGCACCACCTGCTCGGCCGTCATGCCGGCGCGCTGCAGCAGCTGCATCGCGCGCAGGCCGCCGTAGCCGGGCACCACATGGCCGTCGCCGGTCGGGTCGGTGCCGAGCATCAGCAGGCCGCCGGCCGCTGCGAAGCGCAGCTCGAGCGCGAGCATCTTGTCCGACAGCGCCTGGCGCCGTGCCTTCGCCGCCGCCGACTGGCCGGCGCTTCGCTCGCGCGCGCCGGCGATCACCGCGTCGCGCAGCGGCGGCGCCAGCACGCACAGGCCGGGGGCGCTGCCGTGGTCGTGGCCTTCGCCACCGTGCCCGCCGTCGAAGGGCTCGAGCACCGCCGGCGTCGAGGTCAGCGCGACCTTACGCCGCACCAGCAGGCGGATCAGGCGCTCGATGCGCGGATCGTCGGGCTGCAGCGCCTCGAGCGACTGCCACAGCGCGTCGAAGTCGCATGTGCCGGCGCGGCGCTTGCCGACGAAATCGCTCGCGCCCCAGAAGCCGTGCTCGAGGTTGTCGATGCCGGCGCGCGCCGCCTCCTCGTAGCTGGTCGCGCAGAGGTGGCCGGTGACCTTGGCGCCGCGCGCATGCGCCGCCTGCACCAGCGCCTGCAGCTGCGCCGGCTGCAGCGCCATGTAGGCCTTGAACGAGTGCATGCCCTGCTCGTGCCAGTGCGCGACGAAGCGCGCCACCTCGGCGCGCGTGCGCAGGTTGCGCATCTGCATGAACATCAGCTGCGGGCCGTTGACGAAGGGCGCGGTCAGCGCCATGTCGGGGCCCGGCTGGCGGCCGGCCTCGACGGCCTCGCGCGCGTTCAGGTCGGCGTAGGGCGAGACGGCGCCGGCGGTGCGGATCGTCGTCGCGCCGCCGGCCAGGTAGAGCGCCGGGAAGCTCTCGAAGGCGCTGCCGATGTGGGTGTACGCGAAGCCGCGCGGCGAGAACGACAGCGGGTAAAACAGGTGCTCGTGCATCAGCACGAAGCCGGGCGTCAGCAGGTGGCCCGGCAGTTCGATCGCGCGCGCGCCCTCCGGCACCGGCACGGCCGCGCGCGGGCCGACGGCGGCGATGCGGCCGTCGCGCAGCACGACCGTCATGTCGGCCTGCCGCGGCGCGCCGCTGCCGTCGATCAGGTCGACGCCGACCAGCGCGACCTGCGCCTCGTCGAAGGCGACGAGGTCGCCGTCGGCCGCCGCGGCCCACCCGGCCAGCACGAGCAGCAGGGCGCCGAGCGGCCGTTTCATGCGCGGGCCTTCAGGCGGCCGCGTAGGCCTCGGGGTCGAGGCGGCGCATCTCGGCCTCGATCCAGGTCTCGACCTCGCGCATCAGCTCGTCGGGCTTGCGGCCGGTGCTCGGGATCGGGCGGCCGATCGACACGTCGATCACGCCCGGCCGCAGCACGAAGCTCTTGCGCGGCCAGCAGCGCGCCGAGGTCACCGCGATCGGCACCACCGGCACGCCGGTGTCGACCGCCAGCCGCGTGCCGCCGGTCTTGTAGACGCCCTGGCTGCCGCGCGGCGTGCGCGTGCCCTCGGGGAACATGATGACCCAGTGGCCCTTCGCCATGTACCGGCGGCCCTGCTCGGCGACCTTGTTCCAGGCCTCGGTGCGCTTGCTGCGGTCGATGTGGATCATGTCGAGCCGCCCGATCGCCCAGCCGAAGAAGGGGATGTAGAGCAGCTCGCGCTTGAACACGTAGCATAGTGGGTGCGAGCACAGCGTCGGGAAGGCGAAGGTCTCCCAGGTGCTCTGGTGCTTGGGCAGCAGGATCACCGCGTCGAGCCGGTCGGTCGGCAGATGCTCCATGCCCTGCACCCGGTGGCGCACGCCGCAGATCGTGCGCGCGCCCCAGATGCACAGCCGCAGCCAGGCGATGCAGACCCAGTAGACCGGATCGCCGCGCTTGAAGATCGACAGCAGCAGCGCGGCGATCGCGAAGGGGATCACCGTCACCCCCATCCACAGCACGAAGACCGCCGAACGCGCCACGGCGAGCGCGCCGCTCACGGCCCCAGGCCCCCGGCGCTGCTGTCGGGCACCTCGACGGTGCCGCGCGCGACGGCGCGCTCGTGGCGCTCGCGCAGCACGATGAACTCGGCCGCGGCGGCCAGGTCGGCGTGCACGCGCGTACCCGGCACCTGCACGGTCAGGGCCTCGATCTCGGCGTCGGCCAGGCCCTGGCACTTGCCGGTGCGCACCAGATGCGTCTCGCAGCCTGCCGCGGCGGCGGCCTGCAGGTCGCGCAGGCTGTCGCCGATCGCCGGCACGCCGCGCAGCTCGACGCCGTAGCGCGCGCCGATCTGCTCGAGCAGCCCCGGCAGCGGCTTGCGGCAGCCGCAGGCCTCGTCGGGCGCATGCGGGCAGAAGAACACCGCGTCGACGCGCCCGCCGACCTTGGCCAGCGCCTGGTGCATCTTGGCGTGCATCGCGTTGAGCGCCGCCATGTCGAACAGCCCGCGGCCGAGGCCCGACTGGTTGCTGGCGATCACCACATGCCATCCGGCGTGGTTGAGCCGCGCGATGCCCTCCAGCGCACCGGGCAGCGGCTCCCATTCCTCGGCCGACTTGATGTAGTCGTCGCGGTCGGCGTTGACGGTGCCGTCGCGGTCGAGGATGACGAGCTTGAAGGGCGCGCTCATCTCAGGCCGCCAGTTTCGACAGATCCGCGACACGGTTCATCGCAGCATGCAGCGTGGCCAGCAGACCCAGACGGTTGGCGCGCAGCGCCGGGTCGTCGGCGTTGACCATGACTTGGTCGAAGAAGGCGTCGACCGGGGTCTTGAGCACGGCCAAGGCCTGCAGCGAGGCGGTGTAGTCGCCGCGCTTGAAGGCGGCGTCGGCCGCAGGTGCGACAGCCGCCAGCGCTTCGGCCAGCGCGCCCTCGGCCGGCTCCTTCAGCAGCGCCGCGTCGACACGGGCCTCGATGGCGCCGTCGGCCTTTTTCAGGATGTTGCCGACCCGCTTATTGGCTGCGGCGAGCGCGGGCGCCTCGGGCATATGAGAGAACTTAGCCACCGCAAGCAGTCGTTTTGGCACATCGCTAAGCATGGACCATCCCAGCGCGAACACCGCATCGATCTGCTGTGGTGAAAACGCCCGGTAATCTGCATCCGCGACGCCAAGGCCTCCACGCAGGTAGTACTCGGTCGCGTCATCCATTGCGCTCCGAGCCGAGAAGTAATACCGAGCACGGTCCTCAATGAACGCAACGAGCGCGGCCCGATTCGGGACGATAAGCGGGCCGAAAGTCGATTCGACGGACTGCAACAGTGCGTTCAAGTCCACCGGCACGGGCGTTTCGGCCAATATGCGGATTACACCGAGCGCGTGGCGACGCAGCGCGAACGGGTCCTTGTCGCCGGTCGGCAACTGGCCGATGCCGAACAAGCCGACCAGCGTCTCCAGCTTGTCGGCCAGCGCCAGCACGGTGCCGGTGTGGTTGCGCGGCAGTGCGTCGCCGGCGAAACGCGGCTTGTAGTGATCCTCGATCGCGATCGCGACGCCGTCGCGCAGGCCGTCGTGGCGCGCGTAGTAGCCGCCCATCACGCCCTGCAGCTCGGGGAACTCGCCGACCATGTCGGTCAGCAGGTCGGTCTTGGCCAGGCGCGCGGCCTGACGGACCTTGCTGTCGAGGACATCGAAATGGTCCTTGGCCTCGACGGTGTAGGGCAGCGTCGCCGCGCGCAGCTGGTTGACGATGGCATGCCCGATCGCGCCGACGCGCTCGGCGCGATCGCCCTGGCTGCCGAGCTTGCCGTGGTAGACGACCTTCGCCAGCCCGGCAACTCGGGATTCCAGCGTCTTCCTGCGGTCCTGGTCGAAGAAGAACTTCGCGTCGGCCAGCCGCGGCCGCACGACGCGCTCGTTGCCGCCGACCACCGCGCTCGCATCGGCCGGGCGGATGTTGCTGACGATCAGGAACTTGTTCGTCAACCTGCCGGCCGAGTCGAGCAGCGGGAAGTACTTCTGGTTCGCCTTCATCGTCAGGATCAGGCATTCCTGCGGCACGTCGAGGAAGGCCTCGTCGAAGTGGCCGAGCAGCACGTTCGGCCGTTCGACCAGCGCCGTCACCTCGTCGAGCAGTCCATCTTTGACTTTGTAGTCGTCCACTAGCGCAAGGCCCTGCTGCGCGGCGGCATGCAGCAGCTGGCGCTCAATCTCGCCGCGGCGGTCGGCGAAGCGTGCGATCACCGCGCCCTGCTCGGCAAGCTGCTGCGCGTAACTGTCGGCGTCCTGGAGCACGATCGGGTCGACCGCAGCCTCGAAGCGGTGGCCGTGGGTCTCGCGACCGGACTGCAGGCCGAGCGCCGCGACCGGCACGACCTCGTCACCATGCAGCGCGACCAGGCCATGCGCCGGGCGCACGAACTGCACCTTGCTCCAGCCATCAGCGAGCTGGTAGGTCATCACCTTCGGAATCGGCAGCTTTGACAGTGCGTAGTCCAGCGCCTTCTGGAGCCCGTCGGCCAGGGTGATGCCAGGGACGATCGTGTCAAGCGCCGCAACCTCGCCTTTCCCGTCCGAGCCTCGCCTTAGCTTTGGAACTACTGAGTCATCAAAGCCCAAGGCGGCAAGCTTCTTCAGCAAAGCTTGCGTTGGCTTACCGTCAGCGCCGAACGCCACCGTAACCGGCATCAACCTCTTGAGGTCTTGTCTTTCGGGCGCTTGCGGAAGCACATCCTTGACCAGCACCGCAAGGCGCCGTGGCGAAGCGAACGCGATGACGTTGTGCCGAAGATCCGCACTGTCGCTTGCAAGGCCGCTTTGCGCGAGGTCATGCCACACGTTCTGCGCGAACGAATTGCCCAGCTTCTCGAGCGCCTTCGGCGGCAGCTCCTCGACGAACAGCTCGACCAGCAGGTTCTTCTTCTCGCTCATGCGGCCTTCTTCTGCTTGTCGAGTTGCGCAAGCACCTCGTCGGCCCAGGCCTTCGGCGCCATCGGGAAGCCCAAGCGCGCGCGGCTGTCGAGGTAGCTCTGCGCGACACTGCGCGCGAGGTTGCGGATGCGGCCGATGTAGGCGGCGCGCTCGGTCACGCTGATCGCGCCGCGCGCGTCGAGCAGGTTGAAGGTGTGCGCGGCCTTCAGCACCTGCTCGTAGGCCGGCAGCGCGAGCTGCTGTTCCATCAGCGCCTTCGCGTTGCCCTCGTGGGCGCCGAAGGCGGTGAGCAGGAACTCGACGTTGCTGTGCTCGAAGTTGTAGGCGCTCTGTTCCTGCTCGTTCTGCAGGTAGACGTCGCCGTAGGTCAGCCCCTCGGTCCACTGCAGCTTGTAGACGTTGTCCACGCCCTGCAGGTACATCGCCAGGCGCTCCAGGCCGTAGGTGATCTCGCCGGTGATCGGCCGGCAGTCGATGCCGCCGACCTGCTGGAAGTAGGTGAACTGCGTCACCTCCATGCCGTTCAGCCAGACCTCCCAGCCCAGGCCCCAGGCGCCGAGCGTCGGGTTCTCCCAATCGTCCTCGACGAAGCGGATGTCGTTGGACTTCAGGTCGAAGCCCAGCGCCTCCAGGCTGCCGAGGTAGAGCTCGAGGATGTTGCTCGGCGCGGGCTTCAGCACCACCTGGTACTGGTAGTAGTGCTGCAGGCGGTTCGGGTTCTCGCCGTAGCGGCCGTCCTTCGGGCGGCGGCTCGGCTGCACGTAGGCGGCGCGCCAACGCTCGGGGCCGAGGGCGCGCAGAAAGGTCGCGGTGTGGCTGGTGCCGGCGCCGACCTCCATGTCGTAGGGCTGCAGCAGCGCGCAGCCCTGGTCGGCCCAGTAGTGCTGCAGGCGCAGGATGAGTTGCTGGAAGCTCAGCATCGCGGGTGTCGTGAGGGCCCGGCGCGGGACACGCGGGCGAGCGCTGGATTCTAGGTGGCGGCCGCGTTGCGCCACGCTGGCGCAGGCCCGCGCGTTGCCCCGGGGGCGACGCCGGCGGGTGCCACGGCTAGCATCGCGCAGCCATGCGCCCCGCCCGCCACCGCCTCGTCCTGCTCGCCGGCCTCGTGCCGCTGCTGTGGCTGGCCGCCTGCGCGACGCGCGAGGAACCGCCGCGCGCGCCGGCGCTGGCCGAGGCCGCGGCGGCGTGGAGCGCGCCGCCGTCCGCCGACGCCGCCTTGCGCGCCGCCCTCGCCTCGCAAGGCGTCGACACCCGTGCCTGGCCGCTGCCGGCCTGGGACGGCGAGGCGCTCGCCGCGTTGGCGCTGCAGCGGCATCCGGAGCTGGCCGTGGCGCGCGCCGCGCTGCGCGCTGCCGAGGCCGAGGCGGCGGTCGCACGCCAACGCGCCGGCCGCGGTGCGACGCTGTCGGTCGAGCATCACAGCGAAGACGGCCGCAGCACGGCGCCCTGGGGCCTGGGCGTGGCCGTCGATGCGCTGCTCGGCGCCGGGCCGCGCCGCGCCGCGCTCGGCGAGCAGGCCGCCGCGCTGGTGCGCGAGGCCGTCGAGCAGGCGGCGCAATCGGCCTGGACGCTGCGCCAGCGCGTCCTCGCCGCGCACCGAGAG
>ERZ1066138.619-NODE-619-length-11788-cov-6.597375_pt1 | contig 11788 bp, 9 predicted proteins | sample MGYA00382785_ERZ1066138 | MGnify/ENA primary metagenome ERZ1066138 (study PRJEB33369, sample SAMEA5778368) | biofilm metagenome | biome: Industrial cooling water; feature: Water cooling tower basin; material: Biofilm | place: United Arab Emirates | collected...
GATGCTTCCGACTAGGCACGAAGACGACAATGTCCCCTGAACAATTGATGTGCCATCGCCCGTTAAGCATGGCTGCCGACTGGTGGGGAGTGGGGGCGACTTTGTGGCGCCTGATGGTCATGTGGTCGCCGGGAATGTCGGAGGATGTAAAGAACAAGTTGCTGGAGGCAAAGGACAAGTATTTCCAGCACCCTATCTTCACCCCCATTCACTCTAAACAGTTCATGGAGCTGATTGACGAACTCCTCCAATTATACCCGGAGCATCGTCAGTTTGACGAAGACATTGAAAAACTGCTTTCATTGCCATATTTGAGACCTGCTTGACCGATCTTCACCCTTGACACAACAAAATTACATTAAAATCTTTTTTAAAAAATCATTATTATTCATGGACGCATGGCTTCAGGCAGAGTTTCGGGCAAATCAAGACCGCTCCTCTTTGCCTTGATCAAATGCAGGGCAATGGAAAACTCGTCGAATGATAAACACCCATCCTTGTCAATGTCCGACAGTGTCCAGATCCGGCCCAAGTCTGCATCCGACAAACCCGACTCTTTCAACAACAATCTTCCTTCGGCACCGGAGATCAGTCCTTCCTGTGGATTCAAAGTGAGGAAAATCCGTCTGTGGTTTTCATGGTCGATTGCGTTAAATGACAATTCAACTTTGCTGTCTGATGAATCCAATTTTTGTTCCCCGGTAAACGGATTGATGGTCAGTGACAGTCCGAGTCGAGTGTTTGATGGGAACTGGTGCAGCAATCTAGGAAGATCACTGACCAAGGCAGTCTCCAAGCCCTGCCAGGCGCGATTGCTCCATTTCGGCAGGCGGTCCAGGTTGAAGCCAGCCAAGCGACTTTGAAAATGTTCGTATTCGGGAAAGTCGCCGACTGGCAGATTGAATTCGGCTTGGACGGCGGTAAACTCTTTCGCCAAGTTTTTGCACAGCTTCTCCTGTTTGGCTGCGCGCCCAAACATGGACGGCAACTGCTGGCGCAAATGGTTCAGAATCTGCACATGGACCCGCAGCAAACGGGCCCGCTTGATCACTTCGTTGACTTTGCGGACGCCGGCATTCTTGGGCAGGTCGTACAGATGGTTGAACAGATCCTTTTCCTCTTTGACCAGCAAGTCCGATTGCTCGCAATCCTTGACCGAACCAGAAGCCCGAAAAGAGCCAATGTAAACGCGAATGACCTCGGGCGTCCGAATCACCTTTCCCAAAGACCACATCAGCGCCCCGTACACTCGCATCAACTCTTGCTGACTGATCACGTCTGCCTTATTCAAGACAATTTTGATCTTTTCGTCTTGCCCCTTCAGGGACACCTCGAGGACCCGTTTAAGCTCATCCGAAATGTCGAGCTTGTGCGCGTCAAATAAAATCAAGATCATGTCCGCCTTTTCGGCAAACCACTCGCACACCTTTACATAATCATAAGACCTGCCTAAGCGCTGTTGATCGCCAGAGAGGACTCCGGGCGTGTCAATCAAAGTAATGTTTTGCAGCAACGGGGACGGGCACGTGGACACTTGAAACTTGTTCATGAAAGACGATCCAAAGCTGGATAAGCCTAGAAATGGCAGAGATGGCTGCACACTGGCCACATTGCCCGGAATGACACGCTCCTCTTCGCCCCAACTGACGGCGACAAAGCGATCGGTTGTAGGTTCGGGGCCAATGTGGGCGCCCGGATACGGTCTCCCCAGCAAATGCTCAATAAATGTTGTCTTTCCCACGCTGTACTGCCCCAACAATAAGACCAGCGGTTTGGCTTCAATGTCAATGTCCGACAGAATGGGCGAGTGGAAATAGTCGAATGAGTAAGACTCTTCCAATGGCTTGATCTTGTTCTTGTAAATCTTTTTGACTCCATCAACAAGACTGGTGTAGTGAACGGCGTCTGGCATATTTTGAAGATATTCTTTTTTAATTCTTTATTTTATTTTCTGTATTAATGCAGTTTATGATCAATCAATGCAATATGTCCGAATAGGAAATTCCGTCATGGCGCCATTCCTGTTCATCTTGTCATTTGCCGCCGTCATGTCGTCTTGTACGAACAAGTTCTTTTCACTGAAGACAGGGCCCGTAAAAAGGGGATATCAGCCAGATGCCGTAGAAGAGGCGGAACAGTGCTTTGATTGCCCGGAAGAAGCGGAACCGGCTAATAGAGGCTATGGTGCCCCGTTGCCTGACAACATGGCCTTTGCGCCTCAAAGACCAATGTACGGCGGCGGTAGACCGTATGGACAGCCCATGCCGCCATCGGCTCCGATGCAGTTTCGCCAGCCAAACAATATCAATCGGCCGCAGTACAATTTCTGGCCACAGGGGCAGAGACCGGGCCCATTCAGCGGCCAGATGCCCACAAATTCACCATTCGGACCGGTCAGCCAGCAGCAACCCCATTTCGACGGAATGGTCGGGAATGATCCGTCGTTTGCGTCGGACGTGATGCCGGCCCACGATTTTACAAATGGAAACAATCCGTGGTGCCCAGAGGCGGCCAACTTTGACGACGGCGGGGTGGGCGGAGTGTCGGACGACTTTTGTCCGCAGACCGGCCGGCGCAGGCCACCCGTCATGGCCCGCTCCAGCATCTCCGTCGGTAATATCCGGCGGCCAAAGCAAAAGGAAGTTTGCAGCGGCCCCAGTGGACTGGTCGTGGTCAGACTGTTGAGCAAGTCGTCCGAAGTGGGCCTTGTGTGTGCGTCTATATCGGCGGTGCCGGCCATGGTGAATGCAAAGAATGAGGGCGACGTAGCGGCCATCATTCGCAAATGTGCCCATGACACGGAGCGCGTCTTTGTCGGGGGCTGGTTTGGCGAGTCAGACAGGCCGTGTCCGGTGATCAGTCCGAAACGGGGCCAGGTCCGCAAAAGCCGCAAAATGACCGTTGCTCCGGTGCTCTGCCAAACATGAACAATGGTACCATCTGTGAAAGGCGAGTTGGAAAAACAAACAAACTCGGTAAATTAAATTTCTGATCAAAATGTTGTCTTTGCTGGCCATCCTTTTCTCAGGTTTGCTCATAGTCAATTGCGCTTGTCCAGACAGTACCGTGCAGTTTAATCTCAATACAAGTTTGAAGAGCATGATGTTTTTGGGAACCGGATCTTCGTATTCTCTTCCCATGCTAACCTGCATTCCACCGTGCAAAGCCTGTGAGTCGGCTGCTTCCTCTTCATTTTCAAAGAATAGAAGGAGAAACACGTCCTTGTTTTTACAAGGCGCAGATGGCTCGCATGGAATCATTGACTGCGGCAAGACATTTGTAGAGTCGGCGCGCGACTTTCTGTTGCCGATGAAGGTGAAGAGATTAGACTATGTGATCTTATCACATGGGCATTCGGACGCAATGCTCGGATTGGATGATTTGCGGGCATACACTGACGTCTCCCAAACCCCGATACCAGTGTATGCAGACAGTCAAACTTGGGTGGATGTGAAGAGAATTTTTGCGTACATTTTCTCGGTGAGAAAGGAAAATGTGCCGAAATTAACTTCAAACATGTTTGAGCCATTTCAGCCATTCCAAATAATGAACACAAAGTTTGAAGCGGTCCCCGTAGAGCATGGCAATAATCCAGATGGAAGCCCGTACATGAGCAATGGCTTTTTGATTGATGAAAAGATTTTCCATGTCAGCGATGTCAGCAGAATCCAAGAATCGACAATGAACTATCTGACTGCCAAACACTCCATCGAACTTTTGATCATCGACTGCTCATCGAATAATGTCGACACTCCCGGACATATTGGCTTGGACCATGTGATGCGAATTCATGCAATCATCAAACCCAGACTAACAATCTTGACAGATATTTCTCATTTATCGGAGCATTACGAATTGCAATCAATGCTGCCTGATAACATTATGGTCGGGTTTGACGGGTTGATAGTAGAATTCAAGGCCTGATAGTAAACAAAGGGCCTCATAAGTAGTGAAAAAGATGCATGAAAAATGCAGCCAATAAAATCAATACCCCGGTCTACCACCAACTGGAAGATGCAACAAGTGTCTCCCGAAGATTCCGAGTATTTGCAACAGAAAAAGTCGCGAAGCGGTGGAGCATACGTGCCACCGAGTCGGCTCGCCCAAATGACCCAGAATAGTGAAGGAGGAGGTGACCTGTCCGATAGGTCTTCGGAAGCCTTTCAGAGGGCCAGTTGGGAGGCCTTGAAGAAGAGCTTGAACGGAATCGTGAACAAGGTGAACACCACAAACATCAAATATGTGGTCGTGGAGGCCTTTTCGGAAAACTTGATTCGGGGGAGGGGCCTGTTTGTAAAGAGCGTCATGAAGGCACAGTCGGCCGCGTTGCCCTTTACGGCCGTCTATGCTTGTTTAATCGGGATTATTAACACTAAAATTCCGGTTGTTGGCGAACTTTTGGTGTCCCGATTGATTATCCAGTTTAAACGTTGTTTTAAAAGGAATGACAAGGCCCAGTGTGTGGCGATTGCCATGTTCTTGGGTCATCTAGTCAATTACAGAGTGGCCCACGAGATAGTGGTCTTGCAATTATTGATGCTTCTGTTGGAAAACCCAACCGACGACAGTGTCGAAATAGCGGTGGGGTTGATGCGCGAAGTCGGCGCCTTCCTCACCGAAGTGTCTCCAAAGCCGGCCAATGCAGTCTTTGAACGCTTTCGCACCATTCTGCATGAAGCAAGTATTGATAAGCGCGTCCAATACATGATCGAAGTGCTCTTTCAAGTCAGGAAGGAAGGCTTCAAGGAATACTTGAGCATCAAGCCCGAACTCGACCTGGTCGACGAGGAAGACCAGATCACCCATTTTGTGACCTTTGAAGACGAGCTGAACGCTCAGGAAGACTTGAACGTTTTCCAGTTGGACCCTGAATTTTTAGAACACGAAAAGGACTATGAAGAGCTTAAAGAGGAAATCCTTGGGCCCGTTGAAGAAGACAAAAACGAAGAGCCAGAAGAACAACAATTAATAGCAGAAACAGTCAACGTGGAGTCGGTCAAGGACGAGTCTGGTGCCGGCTTGATCAACCTCCGCAAGACCATCTACTTGACCTTGATGTCCTCCATCGACGTCGACGAAGCCGGACACAAGTTGTTGAAGCTGAAGATTCCGGAAGGCCTGGAAATCGAGCTCTGCAACATGATTGTCGAGTGCTGCTCTCAAGAAAGGACATACCTTAAATACTATGGGCTGCTGGCGGAACGCTTTTGCCAGTTGAACCCGCTTTGGGAGGATCTGTTTGGCAAGTGCTTTGCCACCGTGTACCAGTCCGTGCACAAGATTGACACTAACCGAATTAGGAACATTGTAAAACTGTTCGGGCACTTGCTCGAACAAGACGCCATTCCGTGGAGCGTCTTTTCGGTCGTGAAGCTGTCGGAAGAGGACACTACGGCGGCTAGTCGCATATTCTTGAAATTTTTATTGCAAGAACTCAACGAATATTTCGGCGCGGAAAAGTTGGCCCAGAGGCTGCATCCGGATGAGGAGGCCTTTGGTGAGTATTTTGTTGGGCTGTTCCCGCGCGACACCCTCCGAAATCTTCGTTTTTCGATCAACTTTTACGAGGTCATTGAGCTCGGTGACTTGGCCATGCCGCAGAGGCGCTACCTGGCCGATTTAGAGGACGAAGTGGAAGAAGGGGAACAAGCAAGGAGCATCGATTACAAATAGTTGTTTGTTTTTATTAATAGTAGTTTTTCAAACTGATTAAACCGCACTGTTTTGGAGGTTTTGAACACAGCGCTCCAGGAGGGGGCTGCGAATGGTCCGATTGTTTGGTATCTTGATCGGCTTAAACTCGCCTTTGTATTTGAATGGGTATTTCCTTTCCAAGCTCTCCAAATACTCGGGCGGCTCTCCAATCTTGTCGAGGCACGCATAAAAGCGGTCCAGGGAGACTCGCTTTAAATATTTTAACATGTTCTTTCGCTCATGCATGATCCGGGTGCGGGTCCGCTCAGTGGTAAAGTCGTGGTGATGCCCTTCGCGTAAATGTCTATCCAGCACCTCCATCCTCATCGTCGCAATGCCAATTTGCACTTCGGGGGAGCCAGTGTCATTGACGCAGCGGGCAAAGTATTGGATGCAGAAGCGCCTCAGAGCCTTTTTCATCTCGGCTCCGCTCGCCAATTCCAAGGAGACTAATCTGCTGATTAATGGGGAAGCATTGACATCACTTGGATTAACATTGTATGCATACGCATTCAGCTTCATTGGGTCATCCAGTAATTCACAAATTTTCTTTTTAAACGCGCCAAAATCATTTGTTGTCGTTTGTGCTGCATTGACACTCGTCGCATTTGCACTCGCAATAATAGTCGACAGCAATCGGCACTTTCGGCCAATTAAACGGCAAAACATTGACCCCCGGTTTTGGCGGTCCATGTTGACGAGTGGAAAAAGGGCCCCTTTCGCCAAGCCTACAATAGTAAGTGTAAATCAGTCAAAGATGCGCAAGGCCGATAATGATGGTCTAAATTTGGACGATTTGAAGCGAAGCATGGAAGAGTGTGGTTTAGGCGACGTTTCCATTGTACCATTACCTTCGTTTATTTTATTTACAATGTTTACACAGGGAGAGGAAACTTTTGGTAGCGTTTTGAAAACTCTGCACCCGACTGCAAGAGATTTGGAAATGAACAGCTTTGAGGCAAGCAGTGTCGACACTACCGTTTTACTAAACGAATTTAGCCCTCAATTGGTGACATCTAATAATAACCTGAACACAAATAACGACTTTATCCCGGACCCGTCAGCCAATGTTTTCGACGAGCAGGGCCGTTTTAAAGAGTACTGCAGGAAACAATTGGAGGCGCTGACTGCCATCCGACAGGAGATTTTGCGCGACGAGCAGGAACGCCTGGACATGACCGATCTTAACAAGTTTCACTTTTGGAATCGGATGATGCAGCTGGAGCGGCAAAAGCATGCCGAGCAGGTCGCCGAGTTGAAATTGCAGATCAGGGAATTGGAGGGCAAGCTAGACGACGTCATGAACACCATCTACCTGGTACTTTTTTATCCATTTTTGTGTCTTAACACACATGTAGGTGCCAGATGAGCCAAAAGAGACACTGGATCTGGTTGGGGCTGCCTTGGAAGAGTACCCGCAGATCCGCAAATACTTGAAATAAAATAAAGTGTTTCTTTGTAGCACTTGGCGTTGGTGCAATCTACTAATGGCGCAATCCCATAAATTTGTTTTCCTCAACCAAACCATGCGGTCATAACATCATCCCCTGCCTAATAAATCGCTGGGTTGATCTTGGCTGGTGTCGAGGAGGAACTTCAAATTCCTTGCGGATTATCAAGGTCCGAGCAGTTCGATTCTGCCTACCTAGCGTTTTTTTGTACAATTTCTATTACCATATTGATGTTTCCTTTTAACAATCTCGTGCTAATGGCATTGCCGTATTTGCTCAGTGTACCTTTAATTATCACATTGACTTTGTTTTTACGACAGCCGACAACAATTGATGCAAACTGTCAATACACCAATTCAAAGGGCGCCTTTACACCATTAAAGTTGGGCACATTGCTGTCCCCATTGTCGGTGAAGTATAAGCTTTATAGATACACTCTAGCTGATGAAAACACTGCAGATTGTATAAGCAAAATACCAATTCTATTCATTCCCGGACATTGCGGTGGCCATGGACAAGTCAAGGACATTGCATATGCGCTGAGGGACGAGTATGACACTTTTTCGATCGACCATAATGGCGAGTATGGTGGCTTCCATGGATTGTCATTGCTGGAGCAGGCCGACTTTGGTACGGACGTGCTCAAATGGATCATGATGACACGTTGTCCGATGAATGGCGCAAATACATACTACATTTTCGGACACTCGATGGGTGGGATTGTGGCCCGATTGATCAAGCAAAGGATAAATAAGAAGACAGATGATGTTAGAGTAATCACTTTTGCGACTGCACACACAAGACCTCCAATCACAATCGATCATTACTTGTGGACGGCTTATAGAGCATTAACATCTTTTGATAATGTCACCAGTATTGTCAATAGTCGACGAGACTTGATGGTAGATCCGGACCTGTCAGTAATACCAAATGGCGTGAACATCAACGTCGAGTCCGAATTCAAGTGCCGCCCGGATCATCTTCAAATTTTGAGATGTTCGTGTGTCATCGACAATCTAGGCGCGATTATGGAAGGCAAGATTGTGAGTAAGAGAACAGAACGCGATTCATGTGATCAATACGGGAATTTGTTTCGGACGTACGGAATCTTGATATTTGCAGTAGGCTTTCAGTGCTCTCTATTCATTTTGGGACTGCAAGCTTTTGACAGTCAAACTGACTCTCAGTTATGTTTGAGAAAGCTATTGTCGATTCCTTGGCTCACGTATATCTTCTTGTCAACATTATTATCATCATATCTAGCATTTGGACAAGCTAATTATTCGGCGGGTGTTTTTGCAGTGTGCAGTGTCGGACCAAACTACATCTTTTTGCAGATAATTTACCTTATAGCTAGGAGATTGATTCAGACCCGTGCATACCAGGAAAAGTCTGAATCATCGAGTCGCGATGACTTGTTGGTTTCTGTGATCGTTTTGCTTTTAATTTCCGTCTTTGTCCCCTTTCCGTATGCATTCGCATTGATCTTTTTGTTGATGCTAAAGTGCTCCTTTACCTCGAGTGCACAAAAATTGATCAACGCCACCATTGTCCCTCTCGTCTACTTGCAAGTTTTGAATGCACCTGGATTGTTGGTGTGGGTGAAGAATGTATCCATAGGATGGATCTCGTTTGAAGACGTCGACTATTTGAGAGCATTTCCCTTGTGTATGCATGCATTGAACATGCGATTCAATCTCTACGATTACTCGCCCAAGGCTTGCTTACTGTCGACTATACTGTTGTTAACGATATCGGTGTACAGAGGAACGTTCACAGACACATTTCTGTTACGGGACGGATATATTGCCCTTTTATTAATCACAAACATCTTATCCTTGTCCTTAAAACTCTTCAGCAAAGACGGCATTAGCCTGGCTGACGCGCAAGAGCAGCGGATGGGCCGGGAATACCTGGCCTAAGCTTGCCTTTTGCGAGTTTGCGCTCTCCTGGTCCCCCTTTAACGTCGAAATGAAGATCAAATTAGCAAGAATATTTGCATTCTGAGTATTTGATATTAGAAATCTAATACAAAAACAGAAGTATGTACCTTTTCATAATCGGCCAAGGAGAAGAGGATACGCTCGGCCTCTTCAAACTTGCCTAATCGTTCCAAAGCAATGGCCTGTATCAATGCTAGTTTATCGGTCAGCCCGTTTACCTGACTCAATTCCTGGGCCGCATACAGTGCGTCCTTGACTTTTTTCTCGTCCTATTTGTTTTATGATTGTCGTTTTTGTGTCAAAGTAACAAAAGAGAAAAGGTAATGTACTTCGGACCAAAGATCGATAGACTCGGCTCCTGCCACTTCGACCCGAACATCATCAATCGGGTTGTTGCGTTTCAAGTCTTCCAAGCGGACTTGAGCTGCATCGCGTCTACCGATTCGGCTGAATATTTTGACAATCAACAGCTGGCAGTCCATGTCGTCTTCATGTTTGACGGCTTCAAAGGCAAGTTCATATTGTTTGCATTCCAAGAGCACCAGGCCGGCAATGTATTTGACGTGCGTGCTTGAATCGTCGCCGAGAAATGTTTTCGCCTTTTCCACCATTGCCTTTTGGCCGTCAAAAAAATTGGCGTCCGTTTTCGATTTCAGTTTGACGACGACAAGCAGTCCAAAGGCTTCCTTCAGCTGGCCAGGCACTTGATACGAAGACAATGGGTTGGCTGTGCCTAACTGTGCACCCGCCAGCCACATGTACGTCATGACCTTTTCCCTCTCCTTGTCGGATAATTCTTGTCCATTCAACAAAACGGAGCCTTCCTTCAAAGTCCTCGAATGATCGCCGACCGCATGGCTCGTCTTTAACGAATACAACAAATCCATTGATTTACTATTTTAAATTCTTTAAAAATTCATAAAATATCTCTGTCAGATCAGTGACTGTTTGGGGATCGATTGCGTCTCCGTTATCGGCCAAACGATGCCAGACCGTTGGAAAGGGGGACGGGATGATGTGTAGTATGTTGCGCAAACCTCGTTGGTGAAAGGGCAAGTGATCGTCGGCGATGAATACATTGTCCCCGACCCTGTCAATGTAGTGGAAGAACGAGAATCCCTTCGCTCTATGTTTTGCTTCAATCTCGACGAGCTGCTTGAAGTAGCGATCAGTGGACTGGGCATAATTGGGGATACGCGGCCGGGCTGCCCCCAAAAGGTCAAACAGAATGAACAGTCGAATGTTCTTCAACTTGTTCTCCTTCTCCCACACATCGGCCAGATGGCGAGATCCGTACAGCGAATCGGTGTTTGTCCAATTCTCAAAGGCCTCTTCACCGTCGAAAAAGACGGCTTGAAAAGCAAACGATCTTTCCGATGTGCCTGTCAAGGCTCTGCTCAATTCGACAATCATGGCACAGGGTACGGCCGAGTCGGTGGCCCCCACGAAAATGCCTTCTTGTTTGCTGTCCAAGGCCTTCAGCTTTGATTCGTAATGAGCCGACAGAATGACCCTTTCGGTCACATTGACGCCGTGTGGCTCTGTAAACACCAAGTTGGCCATTTCGATTGGGCCCTTTGGGGTTTGGGCGGTGAATCGGTATATCTCTTCCTGCCAGCCAATCTCTCTATACCACGCCCTCAGCTGTTCCTGCACTTTGGCGTGGGCGGGACTGCCCGGTGGTCTGGGCACCAACAAAGGCTTCAAAGTGTCGCCTTCTTTTGTGTTTATTCTGCTGACATCAAGTTTGTAGGGTTGCAGTTGCTCATTTGATTTGGACAATATGATGGTGAAGAGGCATGACACTGCCAGGATGGACAGGGATGTGACGAGGCGAGTCATCTTTTGTTTATCTTTTTTTCTTCCGATTGTTGTTGATTGTTTTTTCATGCTGTTTGTTTATTGTATAGTTCAGTGTTAGTGATTAATTGTGATCTGTTGATTGCAAATCATTTCGTTTTGGCGGGAAACTACCCTGGTTTTGTATACAGCCTTCAGTAGTCGAGATGAGTGATATTGTCCGCGACGTTGTGCACTGCTTCACAGCTGCTAATCCCGACATTGGCGTCACTGAAAAGGACATTTTTGAAGAGTTGGGTAGAAAAGTGATGAACAGGTATCTTTTTTGTAAAAAGTTGATTTTTCAGTTCGATTCAGTCGTCTCCTGAAAACGTTGAGTTCTTGTTGGATGACATCAAAAGACACATCATCGTGACGACCGGAAGTAATCGGGCAGCCGTCGAGTTTGACATGTTGGCCCAGCGATTTCTCACCAACGTACAATAATATGTTGTGTGATGCAAACAAATCACCATATGTAGAAATCGTTTACTCGACAGGCAGAAGTCTTGAATTTCCTTTACCAAATGTCGTGTGCCAAGGTGAATCGAGAGACGATTGCAAAGGTACACTTTCTGTAAATGTATTGCTGACATTGAAAAAGAGCGTCATAGACATGGTCCCAAAGCAGGCAGACATAACATCCAAGATCGTAAGACCGCAGATTGAGAATCACCCTCAACCTGCAAATAATAATCAATCCCAACCCCCAAAACAAGAAGACGGGGACTCGTTCAAACGCTCTTTGAAAAAGATTGCCGAGTTGAAGAAGCAGATGGATTCGGTCTCCGAGCAGCAACTGTTGGGAGACTTTGTCACCGTGTTGCGGGGCTACAATGGCGAGTACGTTCACTACAATGA
>ERZ1066138.621-NODE-621-length-11762-cov-9.569830_pt1 | contig 11762 bp, 7 predicted proteins | sample MGYA00382785_ERZ1066138 | MGnify/ENA primary metagenome ERZ1066138 (study PRJEB33369, sample SAMEA5778368) | biofilm metagenome | biome: Industrial cooling water; feature: Water cooling tower basin; material: Biofilm | place: United Arab Emirates | collected...
CGTAAGCGTAATAGTGCATTCCTGGCCCCCAGCCTCTTCTCTGCGCCTGTCGTGCTTGCGTTGCGTTGCCGCATGGCACAATGCCGACATTTTTTGCAGCGCAGAAGATTCTGCAAGTGTAAACGTAAAAACCGTGTACTAGCCAGTGAATAACGTGCGTGGGCGTTGCGCCATCGTACTTAAGGGTGAACCCTGTAAGTCCTTTTTCGGACGTATTTGACTTACCGCCCCTCGCGCCACCACGCGACGGTCAGTAAGGCCAGGAGGGCAGCGAGTGCCAACAAACCGGTAAACAAGGGAAAAATTTTTACTCCACGAGTCAGGTAGGCTTCCCGGTCTTTAAGGGCCATCCACCCCGATCCGGAAAACACTTTTGCCGTAGCAAGCATGCTGATCCGCGGAACATCCACCGCCGACCCGTCGACCGCGGTCGCAGCCGAACCCGTCCAGAACACGCCGCCCCCCGTCTGCGAAGCCAATGGCTGCAACGCCTTCTCCGAAGCAGTGACGTCGCTCATCTCGCGAGGATCTTCAGTCCCGGCATGCACCACGGCCGTCAGCGGCCCCTCCGGTCCGTCAGTGGCGGCCTTGTAAAGGCCCGGCAACTTCACATCGGCAGTGCCACGCCAAATACCGGGCCCCGCCGCTTCTAGTATGACCTGAGATACGGTCCCGTCCGCCGCCGTCAGTCGAACCGGCGCAACCGTCTCGCCCATCGAGTGACGCTCGATCGTGATTTTCAGTCCCTGCGCAGATGCGATAAGCCGTTCCTCCTCCAGATCCGGTTCTTTCATCAGCCAGTGCGACAACCGCCGAAGCAGATCCGAATGCGGCCCGCCTCCCTCGAAGCCGCGCGCCCAGAGCCATGCGTGGTCCGAGGTCAACAGCGCAACCCGCCCTTTACCGCGCTTCTCCAGCAGCAGCAGCGGGCTTTCCTGCGCCCCTGACATGATTGTGGTGCCACGATCCGATTTGACTTCCGCCTGCCGGAACCAGCGGCCCCACGTGGGCGGCTTCCCGTCGACCCCCGCACCGGGCAGTCCGCGCGTGACAGGGTGCCGGGCCCCGTCAGCCGTGATCGTGGCCTTGAACGGCTCCTCAAAGACGCGTCCCGTCGGCTTCGCCGGCAGCACGGGTGCAAGTGGCGTGCGGTAGAGCGTCGTCGATCCAGCGTAATCGTCGCCCGCCGCGATCAGCAGTGCGCCGCCGTTGTTCTCCACGTACCGGGCGATGTTATCATAGTAGCTGAGTTGCAGGATGCCTCGATGCTCATAACGATCGAAGATGATCAGGTCGAAATCGCGGATTTTCTCCGAGAACAACTCCCGCGTCGGGAAAGCGATCAGCGACAGTTGGTTGATGGGCGTGCCGTCCTGCTTCTCCGGCGGCCGCAGAATTGTGAAGTGCACCAGATCAACGGAGGCATCTGATTTCAGGAGATTACGCCACGTCCGCTCGCCTGCGTGCGGTTCGCCTGACACCAGCAGCACGCGCAAGTTCTCGCGCACACCCTCGGCTGCGATCACGGCCTTGTTGTTGACCGGCGTGAGTTCCCCGGGTGCTGTCTCCAACTCGGCTTCGAGGATATTCGTGCCCGCATGGGGAAAATCCATGGGGATGGTGATTGACCGGCCGATCTCGACGCTGAGCAATTCATCCGGCTTTCCGTCACGCCGGACTTTCAACGTGACGAGTTCTGCTGACTTGGAGTTCCGCCCCGTTTCGATCGCACGGATCTCTATGTCGCGCGTTTGGCCGACGAGACCGTATTTCGGTGCCTTCACGATTTCGATGCGTCTGTCGAATTCATCGGGACGCCCGGTCAGCAGCGTGTGCACGGGAGCGTTGAAGCCAAGCGCCTCGGCCTTTTTCGGCACATCGTGAACCTGACCGTCGGTGACAAGGATGACGCCTGCCACGCGATCCGGCGGGATGTCACCAAGAGCAACATTGAGATCGCCGAATAGATTGGTGCCCCGGCTCCCTGTCTCGCTCGGTCGCGCGGCCGTGACGTATTTGACTTCCAGATCAGGAATGGCGCCGAGCTTCTTCTCGAGTTCCGCACGAATGGCAGCGGTTTGTTCCGGCCGCTTGTCGATGGACTGGCTCGTGCTCTCGTCCATCACGACCAGCGCGATATTCGCCAGCCGCTCGCGGTCTTCCTGACGCAATGTGGGGTTTGCGAGCGCCGCAATGACAGCGGCGAGCGCCAAGGCTCGTAAGGCGGCACCGCGGCTGCGGCGCAGCAAAAGGAGAACACACAACACTACGGCCACCACCGCCGCGGTCCACAGCCAGGGCTCCGGAATGAGAGGCGCGAAATCAATCGACCAGTTCATGGGTGCGCCCTCATTGCCCAAGCCGTTCGAGAAGGGCCGGCACGTGCACCTGATCAGCTTTGTAATTGCCAGTGAGCGCGTGCATCACGATGTTGATCCCGGTGCGCAAAGCCATTTCGCGCTGGCGCTCACCGCCTGGCGTCACCGAGTAGATGGGCACGCCCTTGTCATCGAGAGCCCACGCGGAGGCCAGGTCGTTCGGAGTGATCATGATGGACGAGACGCCATCGGCCTGGCGCGCCCGGCGCTCTTCGCCTTCGGCGCCGTCTTCACTGCGATCCTGCGCCTCCACCCATAATTGTCCACCGTCCCATCGGCCGGGGAATGATTGCAGCAGATAGAATGATTTTGTCAGCACGTGATCTTCCGGAACCGGTTCCAGCCGAGGAATGTCGAGCCGCCCGATCAGCCGCTGCAGCGCCGGCCCGCGCTCGCCCGCCATCGCCATACCCGTCGGCAGCCCATTGCCATAGTCGCGCGTGTCGAAAATGATCATTCCGCCTTGCTTCATGTAGGCATCGATCTTGGCCAGTGTCTCCTCCGGCAGAGGCTCGGCGTTGTCGAGCACCGGCCAGTAGAGCACGGGATAGAACGCAATTTCGTCGCGTACGATATCGACGCCGCGCGGTTCGCCCGGTTCAACGGCTGTCCGAGCGCGCAGAACCTTCATGAGCCCTGAAAGACCTTGTTTGCTGACCTGATCAACAGCCGGATCGCCTGTGATGACATAGCCAAAAGTCACGTTTGCGGTTGCTTCCACCGAAGCTCGGTCCGCCGGCGACACCTCGGCAGGCACCGTTACAATGGGCTTCTCGGCTGGCATCCGCCCCGGAAAGGTGAACCGGCTGGGCAGATCGAAATCCTGCGCTCGTGCGGGCTGCGGCGCGACAACGGCGATGGCCAAAATGAGAGTTGCGGCGTGCGCAACAGGGCGCAGAAGCGCGCGCAGACCGCCCATCAGCAACAGCACCGCGATGACGTCGGCAAACAGGAGCGCGAGTGCTGTCAGCAACAAGGCGGGTTTCAAGGGCGTCGTGCCTTCCTGATCATAACCAAGACGCTGCGCGCTGGGTGGGGGAGTGGGAAGTGCGGTAAGCGACGTCTTCGGCGTCACCACGTTGATCGCACGCGGCGCAGACCCCGCGCCATAGTAGCCTGGAGGATGATCAAGACTTGCAACCGTTCTGTCTGCATCGGAACGCTTCAATGGCTGTGCTGTCGGCGGCGGCGGCTTGAGCGAGCCAAATCCATCAAGCGTCTGCACCGGCGCCAGGATCTCGGGCGCCGCGGCAGTCTGCGGAGAGGAGGTATCGGCAGTCGTGGTGCCTCCCGTACTCGAAGCAGGGGCTGCCGTGAGTGTTCCTAATTCCGAGAGTCTCCGTAGCATCTCCACGAACAGGCCCGACATCGGCAGGTTTGACCAGTCGGAGTTCGCCGTAACGTGGAATAGGACCAAGTAGCCCTCGCCCTTCCGCGTAGCCGTGACGAGAGGCGTCCCGTCGGTAAGCCGCGCCCAAACTTTCACTTCAGGTGTCAGAAGCGCGGGGTCGGCGAGAACTTGCCGCCGCACGGACACGTCCGCTGGGACAGAGAGACCGGAGAACAGGCTCTCTTCGTCGAACGGTGCGAGCGGTTGCGGCGTCGACCACGACAGCGCACCTCCGAGCGATCGTCCGCCGGCCCGCAAGCCGACCGGAAGCAGATCATCGCCACCCTTTTCCAATCGTGGACCGGCGAACCGCACAAGGACGCCGCCTTTCTCGACCCAATTCGTAATCTGCTCGGCAGCTTCGCCCGAAATCGTACCGATGTCGGCCAGCATCATCACGCTGGCGCGGTCTTGGATGATGGTCTTCGTGCCGGAAACGAGGTTCTTCTCCTTGGGCACGATCAGTTCGGAGAACGGCTGCACTGCTCGCTGGATATAGTACAGCGGCGCAAGCAGCGGCTGCGCCTGCTCCTGCGCTTCCCCACTGATGAGGCCAATGCGCTGCCACTGCGAGCGCTGATCGAGCAGATTGACGCTGCCCGCCGACCGCGTACCGGCGATCTCGAGGCGCGTCACTTGGTTGCGCAGTTCCAGCGGCATCTCGATTGCCGCTGTCGCGGATGTTTCCCCGTCGGCAAATTTAAACGGCGTCTCGGCCAGTCTCTGTCCACGCGCAGAGTAGGCGTGCACGATGCCTTCTCGCGCGCCGCCACCGGCCCGGATGATTTTCGCAGCGAGCTTGCCGTCAGCCCCCATAGATGCCGAAAGTCCCAGCGGCTCGCTCCCAGCCTTCACGTCGACCACTGCAAAACGGCCATTCCCTGCTGCCGTGGCAAGAGCTTCTCCGAATTGAGCCCCCTTGCCGTTGTGATCGAGACCATCTGTCAGCCACACTATGTTCGCGGACTGCGCACCGGTTGTTTGCAGCGCCGTCGTGAGTGCGTTCAAAAGCCCTGTGCGATCCGGCGCGAATGGCTGCGGCTGCAAGGCCGCCGCGGTGGCGCGCGCATCAACCGGCGCTTCCAATCTGATGACCGGCGCCTTTGTCGTCGCCGCCGTCCCGAAGACGGCCACCGGTCGGCTGTCACCTTCGGCCTCATCGATCAGCCGTTCGACCATCGCCAGCCGCTGATCCCATTCGCCGGCCGACGCCCAACCGTTATCCACGGCGATGACGACGGGTCCGCTGCCCTTGATCGGCGGCTGCGCCTGCGGATTGAGCACCGGCTCCGCCAGCGCAAAAATCACCAGCGCCGCCGCGAGCAGTCGGATGAGCAAGAGCCACCATGGCGTTTTGGCCGGCGTTTTTTCCTTGTTCTCGATGCCGACGAGAATGCGGGTCGGTGGAAATTCGATCTGGCGCGGCCGCGGCGGAACCGTTCGCAGCAGCCAATAGATCAGCGGCAGCGCGGCGAGCGCGGTCAGCAGCCAGGGATTGAGGAACGCGAGAGCAGAAAGCCCCATTACACGGCCTCCGCAGTCTCGGCGCGATAAACCGCGCCCATTTCACCCGCGAGCCGCATGACGAGCGTCAGCAACGGTTCGCTCGCCGGTCGGTCGGTGTGGTGCACGAGGAACGACCAGCCGAGCCGGTGCGTGAACTCTTCGATCTGCGCCCGATGATCGGCCAGCCGCTTCTGGTACTCGGCTCGCAACGTCTCAACGCGGTCGGCTAGAAAGCGCTCTCGGCCTGATGCGTTGGAGAATTCAGCGCGTCCATCGTACGGCAGCGTTTCTTCCGCCGGGTCGAGCACCTGCACCATATGGCCGCGCGCGCCGAGCGAGGCGAGCTGCTCGATGCGCTCCCTGATTGCAGGTACGGGCGCCAGAAAGTCACCGAATAGCAGGACTTCGGCATGACGCGGGATTTGCTGCGCAGGTGGACGGCTCTTGTTGATCAAGGGCGACGAGACGTTGGCGATGATGGCTTCGGCAAGAAGCGACGCAATTCTGCGACTGCCGGAGGGCTGCGACATGGCCATCAAACCGATGCGTTCTCCGCCCCGCATCAGGAGCTCGGCCGACGCCAGCATCAGGACCACTGCGCGGTCACGCTTCGAGACCTTCGTAAGATGGCTCTTGAAGTCCATTGAGGCGGAAAGATCGGACCACATCCAGACGGTGTGCGCGGCTTCCCATTCCCGCTCGCGAACGTACAGGTGATCGGACGACGCGGAGCGTCGCCAGTCGATCAGCTGTGCGCTGTCGGCGCTTTCATAGGTTCGGAATTGCCAGAACGTCTCACCCGGACCCGAGCGGCGGCGACCGTGAATGCCGTGCGCCACCGTCTGCGAGATGCGCTTTGCATCGATCAGCAGGTCGGGCAGACGCTCGGCGAGGGCATGCGCGCTCTCCTGCAGACGGGTCAGCGAGTGACTGTCGCCGTCGGAAGGATCGTCTGCTCTCCATTGGTCCGCGGTGGATGCCATGTGCGGCGTTATCCGGCCTTCGCGGCCAGGCGTGCAATGATGCCGGAAAGGTCCTGGTTATCGGCCCGCGCCGCAAATTTCAGCGCCATGCGGTGCTTGAGGATCGGTTCGGCCAGGGCGACGACGTCATCGATCGACGGCGCGAGACGCCCGTCGATCAGCGCTTTCGCGCGCACAGCGAGCATCAGCGCCTGGCTCGCGCGCGGGCCCGGACCCCATGCGACATACCGATCGACTTCCGCATCAGCACCGGTGCCCGGTCGTGCCGACCGCACGAGCGACAGGATGGCCTCCACGACCTTGTCGGGCACGGGGATTTGCCGAACCAACCGCTGCACCGAAATGAGCTCGGGCCCGGTCATGACGGTTTCGAGCCGCCGCTCTTCGGTGCCCGTGGTCGAATAGAGCATCCGACGCTCGGCCGCGAGATCCGGATAAGTCACATCGATCTGCAGGAGGAAACGGTCGAGCTGCGCTTCGGGCAACGGATAGGTGCCTTCCTGCTCCAGCGGGTTCTGAGTCGCGAGCACATGGAACGGGGTCGGGATGTCGTGCCGTTGACCGGCGACTGTCACATGGTGCTCCTGCATGGCCTGCAACAGCGCCGACTGCGTTTTCGGTGATGCGCGGTTAATCTCATCCGCCATCAGCAACTGGGTGAAGATCGGCCCCTTGATGAACCGGAATGATCGCGACTTGGACGCTGACTCCTCCAGCACTTCCGCGCCGATGATGTCCGATGGCATGAGGTCGGGTGTGAATTGGATGCGTTTGGCGTCGAGCCCCAGCACCTTGCCGAGCGTATCGACAAGCAACGTCTTGGCGAGACCCGGGACACCGATGAGAAGAGCATGCCCGCCTGAAAGTAGCGTGATAAGCGTGCGTTCAATAACGACATCCTGGCCGTAGATCACGCTCGCCGCGGCCTTATGCGCCCGCTGGACTTGCGCTGCCGCAACCTCCAGGCGCGGCACGATGCTCTCATCCGTCGACGTCAGAACTGTCATTGAAGCTCCATGGCCCCCGGACGAGGAGGCGATTGACCTGTCGCAACTGCCTTGATCTGGTGCAAGGATAGTGGCGCATTTACCGTTACATACGCAGGGCCCCGCGTACAGGGCCCCGGTCGTCTGCCATCAACCGCGATAGTGGCTGTCCGCAACCCTGCTTGGTCAAGTTAAACCTGTGTAACGGGTTCGCCTTTTTCGTTCGTCTCATCGCCCGTGAGGAGCCCCCCGGAATGCCTGAAAAAAATAGCGGAAACCACGCCGGAAGTCGGCTTGGTGGACTGGCCGAAATGGTGAAACAAAGTGCTGCAACAGGGCACCCTCCAGTCGAAAGTTGGAACCCGCCCTACTGCGGTGACATAGGCTTAGCCATCCTTGCCGACGGAACGTGGACCTACCTTGGGTCCCCGATCGCGCGCCCGGCGCTCGTTAAGTTGTTCGCGAGCGTCTTGCGCAAGGATGCCGATGGGAAAACCTATCTCGTCACCCCGGAGGAAAAGGTCGATGTCGCAGTAGCTGACGCACCATTTCTCGCCGTCGAGATGGAAGTTTTGGGATCGCCGCCGCATCAGGAACTGGTCTTTAAAACCAATGTCGATGATGTCGTGACGTGTGGCCCCGAGCACCCGCTTCGCTTCGCGGTGGACGATCGCACCGGCGCAATCAAGCCATACCTGCGTGTCAGAGGCCGCCTGGATGCGCTGATCACCCGCGCTCTGACCCACCAGCTCCTCGATCTCGCCGTGACGACCGAGCCGGTGGGCGTTCGCAGCGGGGGTCTTTTGTTTCTAATCCCGGACGCCGGTCCCTCAGCGGAACTCGGCCGCGTTTAGCCCGTTTGCGGCAGCGTTGAGAACGCGCGGTCGACCTCTCTAGACCTGCCAAGGCTGGAAATTCGCATTGCGACACAAATATTCCCTTTCTTCCGCCCCCGGACAGGCGTACGCCGCCCTGGCATGATGCGCCGTGGCAGGAATACTGCAGGAAGTCGACATGGCAAAGTTTGACGCTGCGGCCGAGACCGCCGGCTCCCATGCCGCCGGTTCAACACTCTCCTCACCAACTTCCGCGAAGTTCAGCGCCTTACTCATCGGCTCCATCGGCGTAGTCTATGGTGATATCGGCACCTCCCCTCTTTACGCCTTCCGCGAAGCGGTCGTTGCCGCAAAAACTGGTGGCCTCGAAGCCCGCGAGGCGATCCTCGGCGTCCTCTCGCTCATCACATGGGCATTGATCCTCGTTGTTACCCTCAAATACGTTCTCCTCATGCTGCGCGCCGACAACAATGGTGAAGGTGGCACCTTTGCTCTGATGGCGCTCGGCCAAAAAGCCGCTAAACGGAGTGCCCCGCTGCTGGCGGTGCTGGGTATCGCCGGGGCATCGTTCTTTTATGGCGATGCCGTCATCACTCCGGCTATTTCGGTTCTCTCTGCAATCGAAGGGTTGAAACTCGTTTCGCCGCAGTTCGACGGCTGGATCATCCCGCTGTCCTTGCTCATCATCCTTGGCATCTTCACGGTCCAGTCACGCGGGACGGCAAGCGTCGCCCGGTTTTTCGGACCGATTACCGCGGTCTGGTTCGTCGCAATGGCGATGGGCGGCATCATTCACATCGCCGACGATCACGCGATACTGAGCGCGCTGAGCCCCCATCACGGCGTGGTCCTCGTCGCCTCGAATGGCCTGCTTGGCCTGACCATTCTTGGCTTGGTTTTTCTGGCCGTCACAGGTGCTGAGGCACTCTATGCCGATCTTGGCCACTTTGGCCGCCGCCCAATTCAGTACGCCTGGTTGTGCTTCGTTTTTCCCGCGCTCCTGCTGAACTATTTTGGCCAAGGCGCACTCGTGCTCACCGACCCCGACGCCATCGAAAATCCGTTCTACAGGCTCTATCCGGAATGGGCGCTAATCCCGATCGTCCTACTCGCGACAGTGGCCACGATCATTGCAAGCCAAGCCGTCATCACCGGTGCCTTTTCATTAACGCAGCAGGCCGTGCAGCTTGGTCTCCTCCCGCGTTTGAGCGTTCGCCACACATCCGAGTCCATGGCCGGTCAAATCTACCTGCCGCAGGTGAATTGGATGCTCTTCGCCGGGGTCGTCTTCGTTGTTGGTCTCTTCAAGACGTCCAGCAACCTCGCCGCAGCCTATGGTGTCGCCGTCACGGCCGATATGATCATCACGTCCGTTATGGGCTTCTTCGTCCTGTGGCGCGCGTGGGGCTGGTCAGTTTGGACGACGTCTCTCGTAATTGTTCCATTGCTCCTGATCGAGCAGGCTTTCTTCACCGCCAACATCCTGAAGGTTCTGGAAGGCGGCTGGCTGCCGCTGCTGATGGCGACAATCTTGTTCATCGTCATGTGGACCTGGGTCCGAGGATACAAGATTCTCTCCCAAAAGATCCGCCGCGAAGATACCGACCTTGCATGGCTCGCCCGCAAGTTGGAAGCTAAGCCTCCCATCCGCGTCCCCGGCACCGCCGTCTTTCTGTCTGCCGACACCGATCTGGCGCCCACGTGCCTGATGCACAATCTGAAGCACAACCGCGTCTTGCACGAACGCAACATCATCCTCTCGATCAAGACGCGCAATATTCCCCGCGTGGCCCGCCATGAACGCGTCGATATCGACCGCTCGGATCCATTGTTCACGAAGGTGATCGCCCACTATGGCTTTATGGAAACGCCGAACGTTCCGAAAATATTCGAAACCTGCCGCCGCAGGGACCTGAACGTCGAAGTGTCGAACGCTTCTTTCTTCCTCTCCCGCCGATCTTTACGACTGGCTACCAATTCCGAACTGCCACGCTGGCAGCAGAGATTGTTCCTGGCGCTCGCTCGTTTCGCGGAGGACGCAACGATCTATTTCCGCATTCCGATGGATAGAGCCGTCGAAGTCGGAACCCAGGTGGCGGTGTAACCGGGAGCGCGCGCAACCATATGTTGACCGAAGCGATCCTCTCGCCAAGCCTACGCGTACAGAGGTCGTCAGTCCAAACAGGGCGCACCGCAAACCCATGAACAACGAAGACAACCGCTTTTCGGCCCGCGCCGCCCGCTACGTGAAGGTCGGCACCAATGTCGGCACGGTGGCGGCCAAGGTGGCCAGCCAGCGCCTGTTCGGTATTGAGGGCAACGACAGCGCCCAGGCAGCTGAACTTGCCGCTGCTCTCGGTGGGCTCAAAGGTCCCCTTATGAAGGTGGCGCAGCTGCTCTCGACGATTCCCGAGGCATTGCCGCCGGAGTACGCACGCGAATTGTCCCAACTTCAGTCGCAAGCTCCGCCCATGGGCCCTGCGTTCGTCCGCCGTCGGATGCAGGCGGAACTGGGTCCCGATTGGCGCACACGGTTCGGCTCCTTCGAGGATCAGTCCACGGCTTCGGCGTCATTGGGACAGGTCCACCGCGCGAGTTCACTCGACGGTCGTCCGCTGGCTTGCAAACTGCAGTATCCCGACATGCAGTCGGCCGTGGAAGCCGATCTCACTCAGTTGAAGGTCGTTTTTGCTTTACATGCGCGCTTTGACAGCGCCGTCGACACCAGTGAAATCTTGAAGGAGATCGGCGCTCGTCTGCGTGAAGAACTCGATTACACGCTCGAAGCTAAACATACCCGCCTCTACGGGCTGATCTTCGAAAATGACTCGATCATCCGCGTCCCCGAAATCGAACTCGGCCTTTCGACCGGCCGTCTGCTCACGATGTCATGGCTCGACGGCCGTCCGCTCCTGTCCCACAAGCAGGACAGTCTCGAGGATCGAAATCGCATCGCGCAGGCGATGTTCCGCGCTTGGTGGTATCCATTCTCCCACCACGGCGTGATCCATGGCGACCCGCATCTTGGCAACTATACCGTTTTCAGTGAAAACGGTCGCCCGGCCGGTCTGAACTTGCTTGATTACGGCTGCATTCGCACATTCCCCGTCGCCTTCGTCCAAGGCGTTATCGATCTCTACAAGGGGCTGCTTGCCAACGATCAGCCCCGCATCGTCCATGCCTACGAACGCTGGGGCTTCAAGGGGCTCACCAACGATCTGATCGAAGCGATGACCATGTGGGCGCGTTTCATTTACGGCCCGTTGCTCGACGATCGCGAGCGCACCATTGCCGAGGATACAAAGCCCGGCGAATACGGCCGTCGCGAAGCATTTGCCGTCCACAAAATCCTCAAAGAGAAGGGTCCTGTCACGGTGCCGCGCGAATTCGTTTTCATGGACCGCGCCGCAATCGGGCTTGGCGGCGTCTTTTTGCATCTGGCGGCCAAGCAGAACTGGTACCGCCTCTTCAATGAAACGATTCAGGATTTCGATCTTGACGCCGTCCGCGCGCGCCAGACCGCGACATTCGCCGAAGCTGGTGTTCCGATTCCCAGCTGACAATGCGTAACATTTCCGGCTGACCTGCGAGTGGTCTAAGTCTTGGGCTGAGCAGGCTTGCCTTTACGCGCCTTATAGGCATTCACGATCGTCAGCATCCCGTCGCGAACAGATGGCCAGCGG
>ERZ1066138.622-NODE-622-length-11755-cov-4.680769_pt1 | contig 11755 bp, 10 predicted proteins | sample MGYA00382785_ERZ1066138 | MGnify/ENA primary metagenome ERZ1066138 (study PRJEB33369, sample SAMEA5778368) | biofilm metagenome | biome: Industrial cooling water; feature: Water cooling tower basin; material: Biofilm | place: United Arab Emirates | collected...
GCCCAAGGTTATACGGCATTTGTCCGGGTGCTACTCGGGCTTGCGTTCATTCCGCCGAGCATTCCGAAGATAATGAACCAGCCCTTCACGGTACTCCCGGATTCGAACCCTGTCGGTGCCTATTTCAATGCTCTCTACAATACGGGCTTTTACTACAACTTTCTCGGATGGTCGCAGCTCATTGCGGCGATCCTTTTGCTCATACCGCGGACCTCGCACCTCGGCGCTCTGATGTTCTTTCCGATAATTGTTAACATCGCGATCCTGACGAGCTCGGTCGGGTTCGTCGGAACGTGGCTGATCACTTTGCTAATGGCATTGGCCGGGCTTTATTTGGTCGGTTGGGAATATGACCGCTGGAAAGGGCTTGTCTTCCGCGACCGCGAATGGCGGACGAAGGCGAGCTGGAAGGGAATGGCCGGCATTGCGGCATTCTTTGCCGCGGGCGGCATTCCGATGGGCATTTTGTGGTTCTGGGTCGGCCTCGGCAATTTCCCGAACTATCTGCGCGTGACCGGCATTCTCGTCGGCATCGGACTGGTTTTCGGCATTCTCGTAGCGGTCCACTATCGCCTGATGCCGGTCGGCAGGCTAGCCGAGACCGACCTCAAATAGTCTTTTGCCCAGGGTGATCCCGCAGAACCGGCGTTCCGTTCGTTGAAACTCCCTGCCGGTTGCTTTATAGTTCTGCTTTAAATTACTCTCAAACCTCATCCTTTCTTTGTAATTAATGCAGGCAGCAACCGAACGAATGGATCTTACGTTTCGCTCATTCCGCCCGTATGGCGTAGAGCTTCCAAAGCCGATCGAGGCACTTGACCGGATAGCACGCAACTTTTATTGGTCGTGGCATCCGGAGGGCGTCGAGCTTTTCCGCGACATCGCCCCGACCATCTGGGATAGGTACGAACAGCATCCGCTAAAGGTGCTCGAGGAGGTCGGCGAGTTTCGGCTCTGGCAGAAGGCCGCCGACGACGAATACGTCGCGAAGCTGAACGACTTTGCCGCCAGGTTCGATGCCTACATGGCCGAGCCGGCCCGTTCTTTTGAAAACGGCCCGACGCCCGAGCATCCGGCTGCGTATTTTTGCGCAGAGTATGGCGTACACAATTCGCTGCCGAATTATTCGGGCGGGCTCGGCATCCTTGCCGGCGACCACTTGAAATCGGCGAGCGATATGAACGTGCCGCTGGTCGCCGTCGGGCTGCTTTATCGCTACGGATATTTCCGGCAGGACATCGGGCACGACGGCTGGCAGGAAGAGCACTACTCGAACATCTTCGATTACGGGCTGGCGATCTCGCCGGTGATCGCTCCTACGGGCGAGCGTGTGCGGGTAATGGTCCGCATCCGCGGCCGCGAAGTTTTCGCGCAAGCGTGGCTCGTGAAGGTCGGTCGCGTATCGCTTTACCTGCTCGATACCAACGTTGAGGAAAACAACGAAATAGACCGGATGATCACCGGCCATCTTTACGGCGGCGACTCGGAAACGCGCATCGTGCAGGAAAAGGTGCTTGGCATCGGCGGTGTGCGGCTGCTTCGCAAGCTTGGCATCTCTCCGAGCGTGTTTCACCTCAACGAAGGGCATGCGGCCTTTTCAACGCTCGAGCTTGTCCACGAATACCTGATCGAGCACCCCGAGAAGAGTTTCGCCGAAGCTCAAGCTGCGATCCGCGAGCAATGTGTTTTTACCACGCATACACCGGTCGCGGCGGGCAACGATGTCTTCCTTCCGGAGCAGCTCCGTGGATGCTTCAGCCCGGATTACATCTCGTCGCTAAAACTGGGGGAAGATGAGTTCTTCGCTCTCGGCCGGATCGACCCCGCTGACGACGCGGAAGCCTTCGGGATGACGCCGTTTGCCATTCGAATGACCCGGTCGGCAAATGGCGTTGCCGAAAAGCACGGCGAGGTTTCGCGAGGGCTTTGGAAGGATATGTTCCCGCCGGGAACGGATGTACCGATCTCGCACGTAACGAACGGCGTTCATCCGCCGACGTGGATCGCTCCGGCTTTTCAGCGGCTTTACGAAGCGGAAATTGGACACGATTGGCCGATTCTGACGCACGATCCGCAGGCATGGGCCAAGGCGATAGCGACGATCGACGACGCCAAGATCTGGCAAAAGCACGTCACGCTCAAGAACCTTTTGATCGCATTCATTCGACGCCGGACCCTCAAGAAGGAGATCGGTGGCCAGGATACGATCAACGAACGGACGAACACGGCCGGCCTTTTCGACCCGAATGCGCTGACGATCGGCTTTGCCCGCCGCGTTGCTCAATATAAACGCTGGAACCTTATCCTTTCTGACCTCGACCGGCTTTTGCGATTGGTGGACAACGAAGACAGGCCCGTCCAGTTCGTCTTTGCCGGAAAGGCGCACCCGCAGGACCGGACGGCCAAGGCGATCCTGCAGGAGTTGATGAGCATCAACCATGAGTCGCAGTGGCAGTCGCGGGCGGTATTCATCGAGGATTATGATCAGGAAGTAGCCCGTTATCTTGTTCAGGGCGTCGATGTTTGGCTCAATGTCCCGCGGCGGCCGATGGAGGCAAGCGGTACAAGCGGAATGAAAGCCGCGATGAACGGAGTGCTGAATTTCTCGATCCTTGACGGCTGGTGGATCGAGGGCTACAACGGCCGGAACGGCTTTGCGATCGGCGACCTCAGCGACTTCGATAGCGATGCGGAGATCGACGCCATCGAAGCTGAATCGCTCTATTCGACGCTCGAGAATGAGGTCGTGCCCGCGTTTTATCATCGCGACGGTAACGGACTCCCGACCGAATGGATAGCCCGGATGAAGGATTCGATCGCGACGCTGACGCCGCAGTTCTCAAGCGACCGGATGGTCAGCGACTATATCGAAAAGATCTACAAACACTGAGGCAGATGTTCGAACCGCAGCAGGAATTTACCGTCGGCAGGGTCAAGGCAATGGAGTGCTTCCGCGAGGCTTGGGAGATGATCCGCGGGCAGTATTTGATGGTCTTGGTCGTCGTGATCGTTGGAATGCTGATCGGAAGTTTGGTTCCGCTCATCATCCTCGGGCCGATGGTCTGCGGTATCTATCTTTGCCTGTTCGAGATGATGGACGGCAAGCCGATCAGCATCGATAAGCTCTTCAAGGGCTTCGACTTTTTCTTACCAAGCTTTTTGCTGACATTGGTCATCATGATTCCCATCGTCGTGATGGTCATCGTGATGTATATCCCGTTGATCGGCGTTGCAATGGCCGGTCCGCAGATGTCGCAGGAGGAACTAATCTCGTTCCTTATCGGGATACTTGCGGTCGAATTCGTCTTTGCGGTAGTAATGACCGTCATTCACACGCTCGTGATCTTTTCTTTTCCGCTGATCGTGGACAGGAAGGCGGGGGCATGGGACGCGATCAAACTTAGTGCCCGGGCCGTTTGGGCAAACAAGGGCGGGGTCGGAGCTCTTTTCGGTGTCGGCTTCCTCTTGGCGATCGCAGGGTACCTGCTCTTTTGCGTCGGGATCTACCTCGTGATACCGATCATCATCACCGCCACGGCCGTTGCCTACCGTAAGGTGTTTCCCCCGCTTGCGGAGCGGTTCACCTCGCCGCCACCGCCCGACCTCTATAACAATATTGCCTGAGAATATGCCCGCGGAATTCAAGTACCTGGATACAATTGAAGATTTTGAGGAGCTGCTCGAAGTTTCAGACGAGCGGCCCGTTACCGTTTACAAACATAGCTCCACGTGCGGCATCAGCGCCCACCTGATGGAAGAGATGATGGCCGTTGATGGTAAGGTGAATGTGGTCGTCGTTCAGCGGTCGCGGGAGCTTTCGGACCACATTGCCCGGCGTTCGGGCATCCGGCATCAATCGCCGCAGGCGTTCGTTTTCAGCGGGCGAAAGGTCCGCTATCAGGCGTCGCACTACGCGATCGACCCATCGGAGATCAACAAGAACCTAAAGAAATGATAGAACCCCGAGAGATCGTAGAAGAAAGCGAAAGGGAACTGAGCATCGGCTGGTCGGACGGGACCGAGACGAGCTACACGGCCGCCGAGTTGAGACGTGCCTGCCCATGTGCCGGTTGCATTGATGAATGGACCGGCAAGAAGATCCTTGACGAAGCCCAGGTGCCGGATGACCTTACGATCAAGCATACCTCGATCGTTGGCCGCTACGCGCTGAATTTTCACTTCTCGGACGGGCATGACACGGGCATCTTTAGCTTCAATTTTCTTCGCGAACTCAAATCAAGCTGAGCGACGCATGACCGCGATGGGTTAGAATAGAGAAGATGAACGAACGCGATATCTTCGACGAACGGCAGGAAGTAAAGACATCCTCGTTTGCGTGCACCTATTGCCGCGAGCGAAATGATTACGAAGTTCGCTGGATGAAGCGGACGAAGAAAAAGAACCTTCCTAGGGCGATGAATGAACGCGACCGCGCCCAGCTAGAAAAATCCCGCGACTACATGGTCCGCATCGACGACATGCTGATGTGCAAGAACCCACGCTGCCGGAAACGGTTTGAGATACCGACAATGCAGTCGATCGTTTTTTTATAGAAAGCTTGTCCGGGTCGTGCTATCATTCAGTTACGAAGTTCATTACAGGCAGGTAAAGGCTATGGTCAACGACCCGCTGGCGCACACGCCAAAGATCGACCCTCCGGACGAAGAGATGTCAAAGTTCATCGAACACGAGATCTCTCACGTTCCCCAAGCTCCACGCGAACTCTACGAGCGTCTTTACGAGCATCACTCTTCATCACCCGCTGATTCAGGCGGCGATATCGATGCGAGTTGGGAAGAGGTGAATACTTCGGGTTCCGAGTCGGTATTCGGCCATAATCCGACGCCGGATCAATCTGACGTAGAGGAAAATGCTCACGCGATGGGTATCGATTTCGAGGATAATGAGCCCCTCGATTTCGTCCGCAAGATGGAACGCCGCGACCGCAAGCGATATGAGCTCGACCCGCTTTCGAAGACCGGCCGCGACTCGATCTAGACGGCTTATTTGATCCCGGGGCCGCTGAATACAGCGAGCGGGATCTTCGATCCGGGATCAAACGTTACTTCGCTTATCGGTTTGTCTGCTTTCAATGTCACGGTCTTGGCCCGAGCCGCGATGTCCACCTTCTCCACCTTCGATGTCCCATCGGCGAATTTCAATTCGACCTCGACCGGAAGCTTGTAGGCGGCCGTCGTGAGCGGCGAAACTCGCTGGGTCTGCGTGAAAGTTAGGGTCACAGCCTTTTTGTTCGCTGCAAAACGGTTCGTCACGCGGACCTTCGGGTGGCCGGACTTGAAGACCCATTGATCAAAAAACCACTTCAGTTCCTGTCCGGAAACTTCTTCCATTACCTTTTGCAGATCGGCAGTTTCAACCGAACTGAACCGGTGCCTTTCCAGAAACAGCTTTACTCCTCGCCAGAAATTCTCGTCACCGACCTGTTCCCGAAGCTGATGAACTACGGCTCCGCCTTTGTTATAAGTAACTGCCGGCCAGCGGAAGAGAACGGAGGTATCGCCCGCACGGCGGTTATAAAGAGCGTGTGAAACAGGCGTTGTGGCGGTGTGGTTCACGTAGTTTTCAGCATCGACACCGACCTTGCGAAGGTACTCTTCCCGTCCATAGAATTTCTCTCGAATGGCCGCTTCAAAGAACGTGGCAAATCCTTCGTTCAACCAAAGGTCGGCCCACGTCTTGCAGGTCGTGTTGTTCCCGAACCAGGAGTGGGCGATCTCATGAGCAACCAGGTCCTCGACGTTTCCGCGCATGAAATCGATCGAGGCGTAAAAGATCTCGGTGTCCGCCATTGTCGTCGCGGTTATATTCTCCATCCCGCCGAACTCGAAATTGGCGACCATCGTTTGGTCGTATTTGTTGAAGGGATAAGCGATGCCGGTCATTTCCTCCATCGCCTCAAGCATACGAATCGTTTTGCCGTAAGCGAGCGGAACGATGTTCTCGCGGCCGGCATAGACGTAATAACCGAGCGGAATGTCGCGGAAGGATTCGCTGATCTTTACATAGTCGCCGACGACAAAGGAGATCAGATATGTCGGGTGCGGAATGTCGAGCCGAAAGTGATGCGTCGCGGTACCGTCCGGGTTTGCAGTTACAGCAACGGTCTCCCCATTGCCGACGACCGTCTGGCCCTTCGGCACGGTTATGAATTTCTCGGTCGTTGCCTTGTCGCTCGGGAAATCGAACGAGGGAAGCCAATGGCGAGCTTCGTCCGGCTGCCCCTGGGTCCAGATCTGTGCCGGATGGACGAGGCGATCACCGGCTTTGCGTTCCTCAACAAAATAAATGCCCTTTTTCGGCCGAGCTGTGTATTCGAATCGGATCTCGTAATTGCGTTCTGCGTCAGAAGGCGACGGCAGATCAACCAAAACCTTATCTTTGATCGTACGGAACGTCAGGTCGCGGCCATCAAGGGAAACACGCGAAAAGCTGAACGCCACGGCATCGAACTCGAGCGTCTTAAGCCCGGCCTTGAGCGGCCGCAACCGAACTGCTGTATCGCCGCGGACGAGCTTCTGCTTCGGTTCAAAGGAGAGCTTTATCGTGTAATGTTCAACGTCGTATTGTCGCGCACGGTCGAGCCGCGGGTCAGGCTGAGCGTTTACTGCGAACGCGTAAATAGCTAGAAGGAACAGGGCGGCGAGGGCCGAACGTGTAAACATCATTTTCATCTGGTCACTTAGATGCAGGGGGTCCTGGATTTGTCGCGATAAGAAATTCGCTTTAGGATATCGCTAAACCATGATAACTACCACAAGAAACCTACTCAAATCTGTGATCGGCATAGCGCTGGTCGCGGCTTCGCTCGCAGCACAGCAACCGACGGCACCACTCATTTCTCAAAAGACCCTCGATGAACTTCAACGGGTACAGGCCGCGGCGCTCAAGAGCGACAAGGCCTACGAATGGACGGCCTTCCTGACGAACAACATCGGGCCGCGGTTCTCGGGGACACCGCAGGCCGCGAGAGCCGAACATTATGTTGCCGATGAGATGCGAAAGCTCGGGCTTGCGGTCGAAATGCAGAAGCTCAAGGTCCCACATTGGGTCCGTGGTGAGGAGCGAGCTGAACTTGTAAGCTGGCAGGGTATGGCGGCCGGCAGCGTACAGAAGCTGGTCATAAAGACGCTCGGCGGAAGCATCGCAACACCGCCTGAAGGAATTGAGGCGGAGGTCGTCGTTGTGGAGAACTTTGCCGAGCTGGAGAGAATGGGCAGGGAACGGATCGCCGGCAAGGTGGTGGTTTTCAATTATCGCTTCGACCGGCGTTTATCCGACGCCGGATTCGGGCTTGAAGCGTATGGCCAGGCGGTCCAGTACCGTTCTTCCGGTGCGATCGCGGCAGCACGGTATGGTGCCGTAGCGTCGCTTGTGCGAAGTGCGGGCGGCTCTCAGAACCGGCTCGCGCACACCGGCGGCATGCGTTACGACCCGGCCGTCATGAAGATACCCGGCGCAGCACTTTCGCACGAGGACGCGGACCTGATCGCCCATCTGGCGAAGCAAGGTCCGGTGCGAATTCGCTTGAAGCTCGGTGCCGAAACACTTCCTGATGCCGACGGGCACAATGTTATTGCCGATCTTCGCGGGAGCGAACGGCCGGATGAGATCGTCATCGTTTCGGGACATTTGGACTCTTGGGACGTCGGTACGGGAGCTCTTGATGATGCCGGAGGTGTAGCCGTATCAATGCAGGTGCCGTACATCCTGAAACAGCTCGGGCTTCAACCTAAGCGGACGATTCGTGTTATCGCTTACGCGAACGAAGAGAATGGGCTTGTCGGTGGACGTGAATATGCCGCGCGCGAGTCGTCGCGGATCGAGAAACACTTCGCGGCGATCGAAAGTGACCTTGGTGTTTCACATCCGGTCGGGATTCTCTATGCCGGAAGGCCTGAGGTTGGAGCCGCGATCGAGCCGATCTTGCAAATCCTCAGGTCGCAAGGCTCGGGGCTTACGCGGAGAGAGAACGGCGTCGGTGCCGACATCGGCCCGCTGACCCAGCGTGGCGTGCCTTCATTCGCTCCATGGTTCAACACACGAAAGTACTTCGATTACCACCACACCGAGGCTGACACGTTCGATAAGATCGATCCGGACGAGATGAAAAAGCTTGCTGCCTTGATGGCGGTTCTCGCTTATGCACTTGCAAATGCGGAAGGGCCTTTGCCAAGATAGGGATATGAACAGGCCGCCACCATACTTTCCGCAGAACCAGCTTTCGCCGCCGGATGAAAAGCGCTATAGAAAGTTCAAATTGATCGTCGCACTGCTTGCAGTGTTATTGGTCGGGATACTCGGTGCCGTCGGCTATGGGATCTACTATCTAATCTCTTCACTTTTCTAGGATCGGCAAAGGCAAAAAAAGAAGGCCGGGTTCGTAGCCCGGCCTTTCTTTTCTTCGTCTGCAACAAACTCAGCGATTGTCCGCACCCGAATCACCCGTTGATATCCTCCGGGCCTCCGCACTTTGCATCGCTAGGTCGCGAGCCTTCGGCAATGCTTCGATCGCCTTTTTCAACTGATTGTCGTACTCATTGAATACCTGAAATGAGGTCGTTGTGCCGTAAGCAGCAGTAACGAGTTCCGAGCGGAGCATTCGTTCGATAAATTCCTTTTCGCTCGAAAGTTGAGCATCCGAGTAACCGAATTTCTCCTTTGCGAATCGAGTGAATGCCTTCATCACGGGTTCGGTTATCGGAAAGTCCTTTGCCGTCAGGTCATACGAGAAACGGATCGGCTCGGAAACCTTTAGCGATTCGAAACCCTTGACACGGCCGGCAGTAAGATCCAAAGCAAACGCGAAGATCGGATTGGCAAGCCGCTGCTGGAAGCGGGCCCGTTCGATCGGGATCGTGTCGGGCTTGATCTCGATATCCGGTGCGATCCCGCCGCCGCTATACACGGACCGTCCGAGATCGGTCTTCGACTCTTCCCCTGTCGGCTTTGTGTCGGTCGAGTTCTCACGGCCAACGCCGCCGTTCGTGTAGTAGCTGTAGAGGCTGCCGTCCGAGTAGTCGCGTTGAATGAGGCGGCCGGATGGTGTTTCGTATTTAGCGACGGTCAGGAGCAGCATCGAGCCATAATCGAGAATGAAGGGATTCTGCACAAGGCCCTTTCCAAACGTGTTCTCTCCGACTATCAACGCCCGGTCGTGATCCTGCAAAGCACCCGCGAGGATCTCCGAGGCGGATGCCGAACCGCGATTGACCATCACGACGATCGGCATCGTTTCCGGCATTGGGTTTTCAGCACGATAGGGCTCGGTTACGCCATCGATGCGGCCCTTTTGCGTAAAGATCGTTTGTCCCGACTCAAGAAACGTATTTGCGACCCGGTAAGCCTGGCTGACAAGTCCGCCGCCGTTTCCTTTGAGGTCGAGCACAAGCTGGGTCATTCCCGCGGCCTTCAGTCGCTTCATCGCCTCGGCAAATTCGCCGTATGTCGTCTGCGTGAAGCCGCCGGTCATCGCGATATAGCCGACGCCCGGACGGATCATATACGCCTCAGCGATCGAAGGCTGCGGCACGGCGTCGCGAATGATCTCAACGGTTTCGCGTTTACCGGTGTCATTTCGCTGAACGGTGACCTTTGCGGCGGTGCCTCGCGGGCCGCGAAGATGATCGCGAACTTCCGTGAAAGGCTTTCCGACCATCGAAACACCGTTAACGTCGAGGATCTTGTCGCCGTATCTGAGACCGACTCGGTTTGCCGGAGCATTTTCAAAGGTGGCACGGATATATGTTCCGACCATCTTGCCATTTTCGTCGGTCAAGTCGCCAATGGTCGCCCCGATCCCGAAATAACGTGAACTCTGGTCGGTGCGGAACTGTTCGAACTCCTTGGCGTCGAAGTAATTCGAATGGGGATCGAGCGACTTAAGCATTCCGCCGATCGAGCTTTTGAATATCTCGTTGTAGTCGATACCCTTGCCGACGACGTGATTTTGCTGGATCAGTGTCAAAGCCTCGACGACGTCGAGCCCGATAGTGTCGGTCGTTACAGCGGGTTTGGCTGCGGCAGTGCCTTTAGAGACCTTAGGGGGCGGCGGAAGTTCGCTCCCGTTACCGTTCGCCCGCGGCTGGGCATAGCTAAGCGACGCAGCCGCAAAGAAAACTACCAGAAATAAAGCTACGGGCAAGTTCCGGACTGACATCCGCCCGGCGGAAACGGAAAGCTTCATAGAGTGAAAATAACCTCAATGCGGAATAGTAGCAGTTATTGGAGTAAATTTCGATAAAAATAGTTGCATCAAGACTTTCGGCGGTGTCCTTACGTTTTGGGAAACGGCGGCACTTCGCTAAACTTTCCTAGGTTTCCCGTTGCTATCAACTAATTTCGGAGGCTTGCTCACCAAATGTCGCTGCGATACACGATCACGTTAACATTCTGTCTTCTCCTTTCTGCTACGGCATTTACGCAAACGAAGCTACTCAGGTTTCCCGACATCCACGGCGATCGTGTTGTGTTCAGCTACGGCGGCGACCTTTGGTCTGCTGCGGCGTCGGGCGGGACGGCGATCCGGTTAACGGCCCATCCGGGGGTAGAGACATTTCCAAAATATTCGCCCGACGGACGCTGGATCGCATTTACCGGCCAATATGACGGCGACGAGCAGGTTTACGTAATGCCGGCGGGCGGAGGCGAGCCGCGGCAGCTTACGTTTTACCCTTCCCGCGGGCCGCTTGCTCCGCGATGGGGATATGACAATCAAGTTTACGGCTGGACGAAGGACGGCAAGATCTTTTTCCGCAGCCTGAGGGATTCCTGGTCGCTGCCGATAGCTCGGCTTTACACTGTCTCGCCCGATGGCGGGCCGGTCGAACCGTTGCCGATGCCCGAGGCCGGCTCCGGAGATTTCTCCCCTGACGGCGGCAAGATGGTCTATTCCCCGCAGTCGCGTGATTTCCGCCCTGAAAAGAGATACGGCGGCGGCCAGGCGAACCGGCTTTACATTTACGACATCGCTACGGCTGACGCGAAACTCATCTCAGATAATCCGCGAGCGAACCGGGATGCAATGTGGATCGGGAATTCGATCTATTACATCTCGGACAAGGACGGCAAGTTCAATCTCTATTCATACGAAAATGCGAACGGCAGGACAACGCAGGTCACCCGCAACCGCGACTGGGATATCCGCTGGCCGAGTTCGGATAATCAAGGCAAGATCGTCTGGGAACGCGACGGTGAACTCGAGGTATTCGATGTCGCCGCGAAGCGGGCAAACAAGCTTTCGATCAGCGTGCCGAATGACGGAGTGAATCGTCGCAAGCGGCAGGTCTCGGTCGCGAATCTGGTCAGTTCGTACGGGCTTTCGCCAAAGGGCGAGCGAGCTGTTTTTGCGGCTCGGGGTGAAATCTTCACAGCACCGATCGAACGGGGAGCCGTCCGAAACCTGACCAATAGTTCCGGAGCACATGACAAGCTTCCGGCGTGGTCGCCCGACGGCAGAACGATCGCTTACATTTCCGATCAGACAGGCGAAGAAGAGGTGTGGGTCGTACCGCACGACGGTTCCGGCCCGGCCACGCAGATCACGACGGGTTCAAAGGCCCAGAAATATGCTCCTTACTGGTCGGAGGACAGCAAAAAGCTCGTATTCAGCGATAAGGACGCACGGCTCTTCGTTGTTGATGTTGCGACGAAGCAGGCCCAACAGATCGCGAACGCAGCGAACGGCCTTATCTTCAACTACTCATGGTCGCCGAAGGGGAACTACGTTGCCTACACC
>ERZ1066138.623-NODE-623-length-11748-cov-10.562644_pt1 | contig 11748 bp, 10 predicted proteins | sample MGYA00382785_ERZ1066138 | MGnify/ENA primary metagenome ERZ1066138 (study PRJEB33369, sample SAMEA5778368) | biofilm metagenome | biome: Industrial cooling water; feature: Water cooling tower basin; material: Biofilm | place: United Arab Emirates | collected...
AGGTGGATGCCGGCGGCGCGCGCCTTCTGCGCCAGCCGCGCGATCAGCTCCTCGATCTTCTTGCCGACCACCATCATCAGGTCGGCCAGCTCGTCGATCACGATCACCACATGCGGCAGGCGCTCCAGCGGCTCCGGCGCCTCGGGCGTCAGGCTGAAGGGGTTGGGCAGCTTCTCGCCCCGGGCCGCGGCCTCGTCGAGCTTCTTGTTGTAGCCGGCGAGGTTGCGCACACCGAGCTTGCTCATCAGCTTGTAGCGCCGCTCCATCTCGCCGACGCCCCAGTTCAGCGCGTTCGACGCCTGCTTCATGTCGGTGACCACCGGGCAAAGCAGGTGCGGGATGCCCTCGTAGATGCTCATCTCCAGCATCTTGGGGTCGATCAGGATCAGCCGCACGTCGCGCGCCTCGGCCTTGTAGAGCAGGCTGAGGATCATCGCGTTGATGCCGACCGACTTGCCCGAGCCGGTGGTGCCGGCCACCAGGCAGTGCGGCATCTTCGCCAGGTCGGCCACCACCGGGCCGCCGACGATGTCCTTGCCCAGCCCGATGGTCAGCATCGAATGCGCGTCGTTGTAGGCCTGCGAGCCGAGGATCTCGGCCAGTCGGATCGTCTGCCGCTTGGCGTTGGGCAGCTCCAGCGCCATGTAGTTCTTGCCGGGGATGGTCTCGACCACGCGGATGCTCACCAGACTCAGCGAGCGCGCCAGGTCCTTCGCCAGACCGACGATCTGCGACCCCTTCACGCCGGTGGCCGGCTCGATCTCGTAGCGCGTGATCACCGGGCCCGGCGAGGCGGCGACCACGCGCACCTCGACGCCGAAGTCGCCGAGCTTCTTCTCGATCAGCCGCGAGGTCATCTCGAGCGACTCGGGCGTGACCGCCTCGAGCCGGCCCGGCGCGGCGTCGAGCAGGTCGACCTGCGGCAGCCTGGTGTCGGCCAATTCGACGAACAGCGGCTTCTGTTTCTCTTTGGCGACGCGTTCGCTCTTCGGCAACTCGGCCACCGGCGTCTCGATCACCAGCGGCGCATGGTCGGGCTGGCCGCGCTCGACCTCGTGCTCGCGCTCGCGCAGCGCCTGCTCGCCGAGGCGGATGTCCTCGGCGCGGTCGATCTGCGCCTGGCGCTTCTCGCGCACGCCCTCGAACAGCGCGCCGAGCCGCTCGGCCACCGCGGTCCACGAGAAGCGCAGCGCCAGCGGCAGGCTCGCCACCAGCGCCGCGATCCAGAACAGCCCCGAGCCGGTGAAGCCGATCGCCTGCATGCTCCAGCCGCCCAGCGCGTAGCCGAGCACGCCGCCGCCGTGCCCGCCGGGCAGCCGCGACTCCCAGTGGTAGAGCCGCGTCCATTCGAGCGAGCAGCTGGCGGCCATCAGCAGCACGATGCCGGCGGCCACGAGCCACCAGGGCGGCTCATCGCCGCCGTCGGGCCGCGCGGGAGCGAACTCGCTGCGCAGCCAGCGTGCCAGCGCGCCGAGCCAGGCGCGGCCGCCGATCAGCAGGCCCCACCAGGCCGAGTAGCCGAACAGAAAGAAGGCCAGGTCCGCGAACCAGGCGCCGACCACGCCGGCGCCGTTGCGAACCTCGGGCCCGAGGCCCGAGGTCGACCAGCCGGGATCGTTGCCGTCGTGGCTGGCCAGCGCCAGCAGGGCCAGCAGCCACAGGACGCCGCCGAAGATCACCGCGAACTGCAGGCGCCAGCGGGGCGCGGTCGGCGCGGACACCGCGCGGGCGCCGTCGGCGCCGAGGGAACCGAGAGGAAAACTCATGGCCACGATTGTCGCGCGGCCTGGCACGCCGGGCCGCTCAACGGTGCGCGAGGCGCTCCATGATGTGGACCGCGCCGGTTTCCTGGGTCTTGATGAAGCCGCGCTCTTCCAGGTCCTTCATCACGCGGCTGACCATCTCGCGCGAGGCCCCGACGACCTTGGCGAGGTCCTGGCGTGACACCTTGTTGCGGATCAGCTTGTACTCGGCGCCGTCCTCGGCCATGTCGAGCAGCGCGCGGGCGACGCGGCCGTAGACGTCGAGCAGCGCGAGCGACTCGATCTGCCGGTCGGCGGCGCGCAGCCGCGAGACCAGGCCGCGCATGATCGCGTACGACAGGCTGGAGTTCTCCGGCAGGCAGCGCGCGAACTCGGCGCGGCCGAGCACCAGGGCGTCGCACTGCACCTCGGCGCGCACGGTGGCCGAGTGCGGCTCGTTGTCGATCAGGCTCATCTCGCCGAGGTAATCACCCGGCTGCAGCACGGCGAGGATGACCTCGCGGCCACGCGCGTCGGCGGTCACGACCCGAGCACGACCGGTCAGCAGGATGAACAGCGCGTTGGACTTGGTGCCCTGCTCGACGATGACCTCGCCGCGGCGGTAGCGGCGCTTGACCACGCCATCCGAGATCGCCTGCGCCTGATCGCCGGTCAGCAGCGAGAACAACGGCACGCGCCGGATCAAGTCGAGGTTGGACAACATCGCCATCGGGCATCCTCCTGAATCGTTGGGCTATAGGGGCCATTGGACGGCTTGCAAAGCCGCGTCGCGACCGCTACCTACAATCGATCGACACCCTGCAGGCTGCCCGCGAAGCGTGAAATGCTGCCGTTTCGGACTCTAACCGAAGGTCAGCGCTCACCACCATGGGGCGGCCCCTGAATCCGCGCTGACGCAGAAAGCCCACACCCCATGAGCACCCTCCAGCACGCCAAGGTCCTGATCCTCGGCTCCGGCCCGGCCGGCTACACCGCCGCGGTCTACGCCGCGCGCGCCAACCTCGAGCCCATGCTCGTCACCGGCCTCGCGCAGGGCGGCCAGCTCATGACCACCACCGAGGTCGACAACTGGCCGGCCGACGTGCACGGCGTCCAGGGCCCCGACCTGATGCAGCGCTTCCTCGAACACGCCGAGCGCTTCAAGACGGTGATCGTCAACGACCACGTCCACACCGTCGACCTGTCCAGGCGCCCCTTCACGCTGACCGGCGATGCCGGCACCTACACCTGCGACGCGCTGATCGTCGCCACCGGCGCCTCGGCCAAGTACCTGGGCCTGCCGTCGGAGCAGGCCTTCATGGGCCGCGGCGTCAGCGGCTGCGCGACCTGCGACGGCTTCTTCTACCGCGACCAGGACGTCTGCGTGGTCGGCGGCGGCAACACCGCGGTCGAGGAGGCGCTGTACCTGTCGAACATCGCCCGCAAGGTCACCCTGGTGCACCGGCGCGACAAGTTCAAGGCCGAGGCCATCCTGGTCGACAAGCTGATGGACAAGGTCGCCGCCGGCAAGGTCGAACTCAAGCTCTTTCATGTGCTCGACGAGGTGCTCGGCGACACCAGCGGCGTGACCGGCATCCGCATCAAGAGCACCCAGGACGGCAACACCGAGGACCTGTTGCTCCAGGGCTGCTTCATCGCCATCGGCCACCAGCCGAACACCGAGATCTTCCAGGGTCAGCTCGAGATGAAGGACGGCTACATCCTCACCCGCAGCGGCCTTAACGGCCTGGCCACCATGACGAGCGTGCCCGGCGTGTTCGCCGCCGGCGACGTGCAGGACCACGTCTACCGCCAGGCCATCACCAGCGCCGGGACCGGCTGCATGGCAGCGCTGGACGCGCAGCGCTTCCTCGAACAGGCCGCCACAGCCTGAGGCGTCGGGCCCGCGTTTGCAGCTATACTCGCAGTCTTTGCACTTCGCGGTGCCCGGGCCTCGGGCGCCGCGCACAACACACCGATCGGAGAAGCGTCATGGCACGCGTCTGTCAAGTCACGGGCAAGGGCCCGATGGTGGGGAACCATGTTTCCCACGCCAACAACAAGACCAAGCGTCGCTTCCTGCCGAACCTGCAGTACCGCCGCTTCTGGCTCGAGACCGAGAACCGCTGGGTGCGCCTGCGCGTGACGAATGCCGCGCTGCGCCTCATCGACAAGGTCGGCATCGATCAGGTCGTCGCCGACCTGCGTGCCAAGGGCGAACTCTGAATTAGGAGCCGATCATGGCCAAAGGTGGACGCGAGAAGATCAAGCTGGAATCGACCGCCGGCACGGGGCATTTCTACACGACCGACAAGAACAAGAAGACCACGCCCGAAAAGCTGGAGATGATGAAGTTCGACCCCAAGGCGCGCAAGCATGTCGCCTACAAGGAAGTGAAGCTGAAGTAAGCCGGCTCCCCGGCGGCGGCCTCGAAGCGGCCGGCCACGAAAAAGCGCCCCGCGGGGCGCTTTTTTCATGCCCCGGCAGGTGAGGGCCCGTGCCGCGCTCAGGCGTGCGCCGCCCGCAGCCGCAGCGCGAACCGCTGCAACGCCGCGATGCCGCTGTCCTCGGCCTTGCGGCACCAGGCCTGCAGGTCGGCCACCAGCTGCTCGGCCGACACGTTGGTGCGGGTCCAGATCTGGCGCAGCTCCTCGCGCATCGTCACCAGCTTGTCGAGCACCGGGTGCTCGGCGCGCGCGGTCGCGACCTGCGAACGCACGGCCTGCGGGATGCGGTCGTCGTCGCGGTGCAGCCAGCGGTGCGCCAGCCGCAGCTCGGTCCACTTCGGCGTGCCCTGCTGGCCGGAGGCCTTCAGGCGCGCCAGTTCAGCGGCGCAGGCGGCCTTGAGCTCGCGGCCGTAGCCGGCCATCAGCTCGTAGCGGTGATTGATGATGGCTTCTAGCGTCTGGCTGTCGGCGACGGGCTTGATGGCGCCCAGTGCCAGCTTGGGCGGCGTCTTGCGCACCGTCGCCAGGCCGAGCATCTCGAGGCCGCGGATGTAGGCCCAACCGATGTCGAACTCGTAGGGCTTGACCGAGAGCTTGGCCGAGGTCGGGTAGGTGTGGTGGTTGTTGTGCAGTTCCTCGCCGCCGATGAGGATGCCCCAGGGCGAGATGTTGGTCGACGCGTCGGGCGCCTCGAAGCTGCGGTAGCCCCACCAGTGCGCCAGACCGTTGATGATGCCGGCCGCGGTGATCGGGATCCAGGCCATCTGGACGGCCCAGACGGCCGCGCCGATCGCACCGAACAGGAACAGGTTGATCAGCAGCATCAGGCCCACGCCCTGCCAGCTGAAGCGGGTGTAGAGGTTGCGCTCGATCCAGTCATCGGGCACGCCGTGGCTGTACTTCGACAGCGTTTCTTCGTTCTTCGCCTCGGCCCGGTAGAGCTCGCTGCCTTCGAGCAACACCTTCTTGATGCCGCGCGTCTGCGGGCTGTGCGGGTCGTCCTCGGTCTCGCACTTGGCGTGGTGCTTGCGGTGGATCGCGACCCACTCCTTCGTCACCATGCCGGTGGTCAGCCACAGCCAGAAGCGGAAGAAGTGGCTGACGACCGGGTGCAGGTCGAGCGCACGATGCGCCTGCGAGCGGTGCAGGAAGATCGTCACCGCGGCGATCGTCACATGCGTCAGCGCCAGCGTGGTCAGCAGCACCTGCCACCACGCGGCGTGGAGCCAGCCGTCGGCCAAGCCATCGACCAGGGCGGCCCAGAGTGTGGAGATCGAATCCATCGGTGTCCTTATGTAGCGTCGCGCGATTGTAAGTGTCAGCTCGGTGAAAACCCGCGGGAAACTACGGAGTTTTCTGCCCCAGCTCAAACCTTCGAACACCCGGGCCGCACGGCCATTACATGGCGACGTTGTCTATTTTTTATGCCAGATGGCAGCAAAAAAGCCGTCGGTTGCATGACGATGAGGCCAAAGGCGAAGAAATTCTCCGCTCACCAGCTGCTCCGCCCCGGCCACCCCGGCCTGGTCCAGAAGTTCGGCCGCTGGCCGCGGCCCGAAGTCCGGGTGGGCGGCTGAGAATGTGGCGGCGACGTCCTCGTTCTCGCCGTCGAGCAGGCTGCAGGTGGCGTAGACCAGCCGGCCACCCGGCTTGAGCAGCCGGGCCGCGCTCGCCAGGATCGCCGCCTGCTTGGCGCGCAGTTCCTCGACCGCCTTCGGCGACTGCCGCCATTTCAGGTCGGGGTTGCGCCGCAAGGTGCCCAGGCCCGAGCAGGGGGCGTCGACCAGCACCCGGTCGATCTTGCCGGCCAGGCGCTTGATGCGCTCGTCGCGTTCGTGGGCGATCTGCACCGGGTAAACGTTGGACAACCCGCTGCGCGCCAGCCGCGGCTTCAGCGCGTCGAGCCGGTGGCCGGAAACGTCGAAGGCGTACAGCCGCCCGGTGTTGCGCATCATCGCGCCCAGCGCCAGCGTCTTGCCGCCGGCACCGGCGCAGAAGTCGACCACCATCTCGCCGCGCCGGGCGCCGGTCAGCAGCGCCAGCAGCTGGCTGCCTTCGTCCTGCACCTCGACGTCGCCGTGGGTGAAGACGTCCATCTTCTGCAGGGCTGGCTTGCCGTCGACCCGCAGCCCCCAGGGCGAGTACGGCGTCGGCTCGGCATGCACGCCGACCGCGGCCAGCGCCGCCGCGACCTCCTCGCGCCTGGCCCGCAGCGTGTTGACGCGCAGGTCCAGCGGCGCTGCGGCGGCCAGGCTCTCGACCAGGGCCCAGAAGTCGGCGTCGCCGAGCCGTGCCCGCAGCGGCGCGGCCAGCCAGTCCGGCAGGTTGTGGCGAAGCTTCTCGGGCAGCGTGGCGATGTCGAGCGCGGCGGTGCGCGCCAGCCACTCGGCCTCGCCCGGGGCGAGTGCGGCCTGCCGCACGCCGGCCTGGCCCTGCCAGCCGAGCAGCATCAGCCGCCGCTCCAGCGGCCCGGCGCCGGACTGGGCGAGGTGCTGGAACAGCAGGCGCCGGCGCAGCACGGCGTAGACGGTCTCGGCCAGCGCGTGGCGGTCGCGGTGACCGAGTTGGCGGTGCTGGCGGAAGAAACCGGAGACGAGGCCGTCGGCCGGCGCCTCGAACCTCAGCACCGTGCGCAGCAGTTCGGTGCCCAGCTCGAGCAGGGCGGAGGGATGCATCGCCACGATTATCGGCGGCACCTCGCGCCGCGGCTTCAGAGGCCGCCGGCTGCCAGCGCCTCGCGCACCGCGGCGACCTGGCGGCGCGACACCGCGAGCCATTCGTCGGTCGCGCCGACGCGCACCGCCCAGCCCTCGGCGCCCTCCTCCTCGCTGGCGCGGCGCTCCAGCGCCTGCACCGCGGCCTTGGCGACGACGGCGTTGCGGTGCACGCGAAGGAAGGCGTCGCCGAGGCGCTGCTCCAGATCGGCCAGCGCGTCGTCGAGCACGTAGGTGTGGCGTGCGGTGCGCAGCGTCACGTACTTCAGTTCCGCCTTGAGGTAGAGCACCTCGGCGAGCGGCACGCGCACGAGGCGGCCGCGCTCGCTGACGACGATCACCGGCTCGGCCGCCGGCGCGACGCCGCCGCCGTCGAGGCGGCGCGCGACGCGCTCGAGCGCCGCCTGCAGCCGTTCGCGGCGTACCGGCTTGGTGACGTAGTCGGCTGCCTCGAGCTCGAAGGCCTTCAGCGCATGCTCGCCGTGCGCGGTGACGAACACCACCGCCGGCGGCTTGACGCCGGCGCGCAGCCGCGCGGCCAGGCCGACGCCGTCGAGGCCGGGCATCTGGATGTCGAGCAGCAGCAGGTCGGCCTCGTGCCCGTGCAGCCACGCCAGCGCCGCGGCCGCGTCGGCGGCTTCGTCGACGCGCTGCAGCGGCGGCGTGCCGGCGGCGCCGAGTTCGCGCACCAGCTGCACCAGCCGCAGGCGCGCCAGAGCTTCGTCATCGACGACGAGGACGCGCAGCCCGGTCCCGGTCGACGGGATGCCCGTCATGCCAGCGGCACCACGATCTGCACGCGGTAGACGTCGCCGTCGCGCCGCGCGCTGAAGTCGGCGGCGACGTCGTGCATCAGCTTGAGCCGCTCGTGCACATTGCGCAGCGCGATGCCGTGACCGGGCAGCGACACCTCGGGCGGCACGCTGTTGGCGACCAGGATCTCGACCTGGCCGGGCCGCACCCGCGTGCGCACGCGCAGCACGCCGCCGCGCGGCGCCGGCTCGATGCCGTGGCGCACCGCGTTCTCGACCAGCGGCTGCAGCAGCAGCGGCGGCAGGCGTGCGCCATCGGCCGCCGCGTCGACCTCCCAGCGCACCTGCAGCCGCTCGCCGAAGCGCAGCTGCTCGATCGCGAGGTAGCGGCGCGCCAGCTCGACCTCGTCGCGCAGCGTCGACTGCGCGTTAGGGCCGCTGTCGGCCAGCGCGACGCGGAACAGCTCGGCCAGATCCTCCAGCACCGCCTCGGCCCGGGACGGGTCGACGCGCACCAGCGCGATCGCAGTGTTGAGGGTGTTGAACAGGAAGTGCGGCCGGATGCGCGACTGCAGCTCGGCCAGGCGGGCGCGGGTCGCGGTCGGCAGCTCGAGCTTGGCGCGCTGGCGCAACCAGAGGAAGAGGGCCGCGGCCATCGCCGCGCCGGTGGCCGCCACGGTCCACACCGACGCCATCACCCCGGGGGGCTCGCCGACCTGCAGCGCGCGGCCGAGGCCCCAGACGGACGCGGCACAGGCCGCGCCCCAGCCCGACACCAGCAACCATTGCAGCGGGATCGGCAGCGCGTCGAGCCGGCGTTGCGCGAGGCAGACGGTGACCAGCCACATCAGCACCGCCGGCAGCGCCACCGCCGCCGCCAGCGCCAGGCGCAGCAGCCAGCCGCCGACATCGGCCGCGGCGTAGGCGACGCCGAGCCCCAGCACGCCGTGCACGAACAGCAGGGCACGCAGCAGCACCCCGACATGGCAGACGTCGAAGACCGGCGGCGCGGCACGGTGCGGCACGGCGCCGGTCTCCCCCGCGAGCGCGCCGAAACCGGTGCTCAGCGGCAGCGGCTCGGTGCCGGGCAGCGGGCTCTCGGCGTCGTCGGGTCGGAGCGCTCGGGTCGGTGGGGTGCTCATCGCGTGAGGGTCGCCGCAGGGCCGGCGGCGCGGCGGCGGCCACGGGGCGGCCTCCTACAATCGATTGTCCCCAACCCTTGCGACGGCCGGCAAGCCTCGCGCGCCGGTCCGGTCATGAGCAACGACAACCAACTCGACAAGAAGTCACAGGCCTGGTCGGCGCTGTTCTCCGAGCCGATGAGCGAGCTGGTGCAGCGCTACACGGCCAGCGTGTTCTTCGATCAACGCCTGTGGCGCGCCGACATCGACGGCTCGTTGGCCCATGCCGAGATGCTCGCCGCGCAGGGCATCCTGAGCGCCGACGACCACGCGGCGATCGTCCGCGGCATGGCGCAGATCCGCGCCGAGATCGAGTCCGGCGCCTTCGCGTGGAAGCTCGAACTGGAGGACGTGCACCTCAACATCGAGGCACGGCTCACGCAGCTGGCCGGCGACGCCGGCAAGCGCCTGCACACCGGCCGTTCGCGCAACGACCAGGTCGCCACCGACGTGCGGCTGTGGCTGCGCGGCGAGATCGACGCGATCGGCGCGCTGCTCGTCGCCCTGCAGCGCGCGCTGGTCGACGTGGCCGAGCCGAACGCCGAGGTCATCCTGCCGGGCTTCACCCATCTGCAGGTGGCTCAGCCGGTCAGCTTCGGCCACCACCTGCTGGCCTACGTGGAGATGTTCGCGCGCGACGCCGAGCGCCTGGCCGACCTGCGCAAGCGCGTCAACCGGCTGCCGCTCGGTGCGGCGGCGCTCGCCGGCACCAGCTACCCGCTCGACCGCGAGCGCGTCGCGAGGACGCTCGGCTTCGACGCGGTCTGCCAGAACTCGCTGGATGCCGTGAGCGACCGCGACTTCGCGATCGAGTTCGGCGCCGCCGCCGCACTGTGCATGGTGCATGTGAGCCGGCTCAGCGAGGAGCTGATCCTGTGGATGAGCCAGAGCTTCGGCTTCATCGACCTGCCGGACCGGTTCTGCACCGGCAGCTCGATCATGCCGCAGAAGAAGAACCCCGACGTGCCCGAACTGGCGCGCGGCAAGACCGGCCGCGTGGTCGGTCATTTGATGGGTCTGATCACCCTGATGAAGGGCCAGCCGCTGGCCTACAACAAGGACAACCAGGAAGACAAGGAGCCGCTGTTCGACACCGTCGACACGCTGAAGGACACGCTGCGCATCTTCGCCGAGCTCGCCGCCGGCATCCAGGTCAAGCCCGAGGCGATGGAGCGCGCCGCGAAGAAGGGCTACGCGACCGCGACCGACCTGGCCGACTACCTGGTCAAGAAGGGCGTCGCCTTCCGCGACGCGCACGAGATCGTCGCGCATGCGGTCAAGACGGCGATCGCGCGGGGTGTCGACCTGGCCGAGCTGTCGCTGGCCGAGCTGCAGGCCTTTCACCCGGCGATCGGCGCCGACGTGCACGCGGCGCTGACGCTGCGCGGCTCGCTCGACGCCCGCCGCGTGCTCGGCGGCACGGCGCCGAGCCAGGTGCGCGCCCAGATCGCGCGGCACCGCGCGCGGCTCGGCGCCTGAGCGCCGCCCTCCCCCCGGGGTCGGCTCAGCCGACCAAGTTGGCCAGCGTCAGCAGCGCCAGCAGCAGCATCCACAGCACCACCGAGCGCCAGACCAGGCCGACGACGCTGCGCAGGTGGCCGAACTCCGGCGCCAGCCCGGGCGTCGAGCCGCCAGGCCAGGCGCCCGACTCCGCCGTGGCGCCGGTCGACAGGCCCTTGCTGAGGTCGGGCGTCACCGGCGGCACGACGCCACCGCCGAGCCGCACGCCGACCGCACCGGCCGCCGCCGCGAGCAGGATGCCGTCGTTGGCGTCGCGCCAGAGCCGCGCGTCGCGGCGCCAGCACTCGACCGCAGCCTCGAAGTCGCCGACGACGGCGAAGCCGAAGGCCGTGAGCCGCGCCGGCACATGGTCGATCCAGGCGAACAGCGCCTGCGAGCGCAGCATCAGCCGCTCGTTGATCGCGACGCCGACGGTGCGGCTGCGAAAGGCCCAGTAGCGGCTCGAGAACTCGGCCAGCCGGTACAGCACCGCGCCGGCCGGGCCGAGGCCGAGTGCCGCCAGCACGACGAACCAGAAGAACACCCCGAACACATGGCGGTGCGCCGCGACCAGCGAATGCTCGATCACTTGGCGCAGCAGCTCGGCGCGCGGCAGTTCGCTGGCGTCGAGGTGGCGCCATTCGGCGAGCAGCCGGCGCGCCTCGGTCTCGTCGCCGCGCGCCAGCGCGTCGCGGATGCCGGTGTAGTGGTGGCTGAACTGGCGGAAACCGAGCGTCAGGTAGAGCACCAGCACGCTCCACCCCAGGCTCAACAGCAGGCTGACCGGCGCGAGCAGCAGGTGCGCGGCGGCCACCGCCACCGCCGGCAGCAGCACGCTGATGCCCCACACGACCCAGGCGTGGTGGTCGCGGCCGGCGTCGAAGTTGCGGCCGATCCAGCGCGTCCACGCGACCATCGCCTCGTGCACCGCGTTCTCGCGCGGCAGCGGTCGCAGCTGCTCGATGACGAGGGCCATCAGGACCGCGAAGAAACTCATGCGCCGATGATAGCCAGCGCCCCGGCCGGCTCAGGCGCTGAGGAAGCGGTAGAAGTTGCGCAGCATCGCGGCGGTCGCGCCCCAGATGAAGTAGTCGTCGGCGTCGGGCGTCGGCCGCCAGGGCATCGACAGAAACTCGCGCCGCCCGCCCTGCCACTCGTAGGCGTGGCGCTGGTGGTGGGCCGGGGTCATCAGGAAGGCCAGCGGCACCTCGAAGACCTCGGCGACCTCGAAGGGGTCGGGCTTCAGCTCGAAGCCGGGTTCGACCAGCGCGACCACCGGCGTGACGACGAAGTTGGTGACGGTCGTGTAGGTCGGCAGCGCGCCGATCACCTCGATGTGGCGGCGCGACAGGCCGACCCCGAGGCGGCGGCGCGCGTGCTCAACTGGCTCGCCTCGCCGGCAGGCCGGACAA
>ERZ1066138.624-NODE-624-length-11746-cov-7.604397_pt1 | contig 11746 bp, 11 predicted proteins | sample MGYA00382785_ERZ1066138 | MGnify/ENA primary metagenome ERZ1066138 (study PRJEB33369, sample SAMEA5778368) | biofilm metagenome | biome: Industrial cooling water; feature: Water cooling tower basin; material: Biofilm | place: United Arab Emirates | collected...
GGCCACCACTACTTCAACCTGTGCGCGGCCAACCACCAGGTGATCGGCAGCAGCCAGATGTACGCCTCGGAAGCCGGTCGCGACCAGGGCATCGCCTCGGTGCAGGCCAATGGCGGCAGTGCGGACATACGCGATCTGAGCGCCGAGGCCTGAGCCGGCGGCATCGACCACGCAGGGAGGCTTGCATGGAACTCGGTCTGACCACGCCGGCCTTGCTGTTCCCGGCGATCTCGCTGCTGTTGCTGGCCTACACCAATCGATTTCTGGCCGTGGCTTCGGTGATCCGCCAGTTGCATGCGCAGATGAAGAATGGCCACGGCCAGTTCGGCGAAGAATTGGCCAACCTGCGTGCCCGCGTGCGCCTGATCCGGCAGATGCAGGCACTTGGCGTGTTGAGCCTGTTCTTCTGCGTGCTGTGCATGTTCCTGCTGTTCGCAGGCTGGGCGGGCGTGGGCGCTGCCGTGTTCGCCCTCGCCCTGCTCTTGCTGCTGAGCTCGCTGGGCTTGTCGGTGCTGGAGATCCAGCGCTCCTGCGAAGCTCTGGATCTGCACCTCAAGGATCTGGAAGAAGCGCCCGCCGCAGGGAACAAGCGCAAGACCGGCTGATTGGCGCTGGCGTGCTCGCGTCTGGAGAGCGCGGCGTTCCGAGTGCTCAGGCGCGGACGTCGCCTCGCGCCACCATCAAGGGCGTGGGCAGCAACTCGTGCTGCTCGCTGATCGCTTGGGCCAGGCTGGACTGCGCTTCGTCTCGGCAGCAGCCGCAACCGGCGGCGCAACCGGTCTCGATCTGCAATTGATCGAAGCTGCGGATGCCGGCGCGCACGGCGCGGCGGATCGCGGCTTCAGTCACTCCATTGCATACGCACACGTACATGGCGCACCTCATCAACGGACCGGGCTGACACTAGAGTTGTTGCGAACGATTGTCAATTGCACTATCGCTCGCATGTAAGCACGATAGGCGAAGCGATCGGGCTCTGCGTTGATCTTCGTCATGGCCGTCCGCGCTGCGCCGAGCCGCCCGGCTGGTGCATGCTTTGCGCGCCTTCCCCACTGTTCCCACTCGATTGCATGAGCACCTTCCTTTCGCCCGCCGAACTCGATCGCCAAGACCCCTTGGCCCGATTTCGCGATGAGTTCCTGATGCCCCGCCACGGCGCCGGCGAGGTCGCCTATTTCACCGGCAATTCGCTGGGTCTGATGAGCAGGCCGGCCAGGGCCGCAGTGGAGGAAGTGCTGGAACGCTGGGGCCTGGACGGCGTGGAGGGCCATTTCCGCGGGGCGCACCCGTGGATGCCCTATCACCGCGAATTGCGCGCTGGCCTGGCCACAGTGGCCGGCGCCAAGCCGCACGAGGTGGTGGCGATGAACTCGCTGACCGCCAATCTGCATCTGATGATGGTGAGCTTCTACCGGCCCACGCCGCAGCGCCATCGCATCCTGATCGAGAAGCGCGCCTTTCCTTCCGATCGCCACGCGGTGGTCTCGCAGCTGCGCTATCACGGTTATGACCCGGCCACCGCGCTGATCGAACTCGATGCCGGCCCGGGTCGCGAGGCGATCAGCCTGGAGCGCATCGCCGAGTGTCTGCGCGAACAGGGCGAGCGCATCGCGCTGGTCTTGTGGCCCGGCGTGCAATACGCCAGCGGGCAGCGTTTCGATCTCGCCGCGATCACGCGGCTGGCGCAGGCACAGGGCTGCCAGGTGGGCTTCGATCTGGCCCATGCGATCGGCAATGTGCCGGTGGATCTGCATCAGGCCGGGCCGGATTTCGCGGTGTGGTGCAGTTACAAGTACCTCAACGCCGGACCTGGCGCGGTGGCCGGCTGTTTCGTGCATGAGCGGCATGCCGAGGCCGATCTGCCGCGCTTTGCCGGCTGGTGGGGACACGAGGAGCGCACCCGCTTCCAGATGGGCCCCGAATTCCATCCGGCGCACGGCGCCGATGGCTGGCAGCTGTCCAATCCGCCGATCCTGGCGATGGCGCCCTTGCGTGCCTCGCTGGATCTGTTCTGCGCCGCCGGCATCGCCGCGCTGCGTGCCAAATCGGTGGCGATGACCGGCTGGCTGGCGGCGGCGATCGAGCGCGAACTGGGCGATGCCATCGACATCCTTACCCCATCCGATCCCGAACAGCGCGGCTGCCAGCTGTCCTTGCGAGTGCGCGCCGGGCGCCAGCGCGGGCGGCAGGTCTTCGAGCATCTGACCGCGCAAGGAATCATCTGCGACTGGCGCGAGCCGGACGTGATCCGTGCGGCGCCGGTGCCGCTGTACAACCGCTATGCCGATTGCGAGAAACTCGTCGCCGGTCTGCGCGAAGGACTGAGCCACGCATGAGCACGAGCCCTCGCATCACCATCGTCGGTGCCGGCCTGGCCGGTGCCCTGCTCGCCTGCCTGCTGGCCCAGCGCGGCTTCCGCGTGCATCTGTATGAGCGCCGCGGCGACATGCGCGTCGAGCAGATGGCAGCCGGTCGCTCGATCAACCTGGCCCTGGCCACGCGCGGCTGGCAAGGCCTGGCCCTCGCCGGCCTCAGCGAGGCGGTGCGCGAGTACGCCTTGCCGATGAAGGGGCGCATGGTGCATCAGCGCGACGGCCAGACCAATTTCCAGACCTACGGCCTGCGCGCCGAGGAAGTGATCTGGTCGGTGCATCGCGGGCGGCTCAACCAGACCTTGCTTGATGCGGCCGCCGCGGCCGGTGCCGAGATCGTCTTCCACACGCGCCTGGATGCCGTTGATTTCGATGCGCGCAAGGCCAGCTTCGTTGATGACCTCAAGCAGCGCCGCTTCGAGCACGAGTTCGACATCCTGCTCGGCGCCGATGGCGCGGGTTCGGCGCTGCGCAGTGCGATCGATCAGGTGCAGTCGCTGCACCAGCACACCGAGTTCCTCAACCACGGCTACAAGGAACTGCGCATCGATCCCCGCGCCGACGGCGATTACGCGATGGATCCCGAGGCGCTGCACATCTGGCCGCGCGGCGGCTACATGCTGATCGCGCTGCCCAATCCCGATCGCAGCTTCACCGCCACCTTGTTCCTGCCGCACGAGGGTCATCCCAGTTTTGCCGCCCTGCCCGACAGCCGCGCGGCGCTGGACTTCTTTCAGGCCGAGTTCGCCGATGCGCTGGCGCTGATGCCGGACTTCGAGTCTCAGTACGCCGCACATCCGGTGGGCCTGCTCGGCACCTTGCGTTGTCCGCGCTGGCATTACCGCGATCTGGCCCTGCTGCTCGGCGATGCCGCGCATGCCATCGTCCCCTTCCACGGCCAGGGCATGAACTGCGCCTTCGAGGATTGCGTCAGCCTGAGCCAGGGCATCGGCGAAGCGCGCGCCGGCATCGACTGGAAGGCGGTCTTCGAGGCCTTCGAGCACGAGCGTCGGCCGCATGCCCACGCCATCGCCGAGATGGCGCTGGAGAACTATCTGGAGATGCGCGATGCGGTGGCCGATCCGCGCTACCTGCTGCGCCGCGAACTGGAGCTGGCGCTGGCGCGCCGACTGCCGGGCCGCTTCGTGCCGCGCTACAGCCTGGTGATGTTCTCCACCCTGGGTTACGCCGAAGCCCGTGAGCGCGGCCGCTTGCAGGCCGAACTGCTGCATCGCCACTGCGACGGACGCCACAGCTTGGCCGAGGTCGACCTCGACGCGGCACTGGCGGAGGCGATGGCGCTCACGGATGGCTACGCATGAGTGCGACGATCGCCAGCCTGGGCGAGTGGCTGCGGCGCGCGCAGGAGCACGCCCAGCAGCGCGAGGTGGGCCTGGCCGAGCAGGCCTTCCAACGCGTGCTGGAGCTGGATCCGGCGCGGCTGGAAGCGCTGGAGTACCTGGTCGGTCTGGCCTATCACCGGCGCCGGCCGGAACAGGCCTTGGCCTTGTTGCAAAGCGCCACGCAGGCACCCGATGCGCCGGCGGCCCTGTGGGTGGAATTGGGCAAGCTGCACGAGCGCCTGAACGATCCGGCGGCAGCGCAGTCGGCGCTGGAACGCGCGCTCAAGCTCGCGCCGCACGACTACTACGCGGCCTTGCACCTCGGCCAGGCGCTGGAAGCGCGCGGCGAAATGGCAGCCGCGCGCAGCGCCTTCTTCCGCGCCATCACCCATGCGCAGAGCGCCGGACAATGGCTGGACGAGGCGAGCACGCTGGCTGCGCTGCGCCCGCGCGTGCAACACGCCATGCGTGTGGTCGAGGACGGGCGTCGCGCGGTGCTGGATGAGATCTATGCGCCGCTGGCGGCACGCCACGGTCTGGCGGCGATGGCGCGGGTCAGGCAGTGTCTGGATGGCGTTCTGGGCCTGCGTCAGGACACGCCGCCGGATCCGCGTCAGCAACCCAAGTATCTGTACTTTCCGTCCATTCCCTCGACCGCCTTCTTCGAGCGCAGGCTGTTCCCCTGGTTCGAGGCCCTGGAAGCGAGCACCGACGCCATCGAGGCCGAACTGGACGCGGTGCTGGCGCGCCGCGCGGACATCCAGCCCTTTCTGGATCTGAGCGGCGAGGCGCGCCGCGAGGACTATCTGGCCAATGCGCAGAACCCGGACGACCCGCGCTGGGACGCGTACTTCTTCTATCGCCACGGCGAGCGCTTCGATGCGCACCACCGCGAAGCGCCGCTGACCAGTGCCGCCATCGATGCCACGCCGCTGGCCAGAATCCCCGGACACGCGCCGGAGATCTGCTACTCGATGCTGACCGCCGGCACGCACATCCTGCCGCACCATGGCGACAGCAATGTGCGCGTGGTGGTGCACCTGCCGCTCAAGGTGCCGGCGGACTGCGCCCTGCACGTCAGCGGCGAGTACCACCACTGGCAGCGCGGCCGCGCGATGGCCTTCGACGACACCTATCGACACGAAGCCTGGAATCGCGGCGAGTCGCTGCGCGTGATCCTGCTGATGGACTCGTGGAATCCCTACCTCAGCCCCGTCGAGCGCGAAGCCATGGCGGCGGTGATCGCGGCGCTGGGTCTGTACAACCGCTCGCTGAAGGCAGGCTGGGCATGAACCGTGTCGATCGCAGTACACGCTGGTCGACCCTGCTGTTGATGCTGCTGGCCTTGAGCGGCTGCGCCAGCACGCGCACCGAGCACGGCGCCGGACTGAGTGGCGAGTCACGCCTGGCGGCGGGCAAGCATGTGCTGCTGGTCGAACCCGACATCGAGCTTTACGAGTTGCTGGCCAGCGGCGTGACCGAGCCCAGGGCCGACTGGACGCAAACCGCGCGCAGCAACGTGGCCGTCGCGATGCGTGCGGCGCTGGCCCGCCGCGGCGCCACGGTGAGCGAATACGAGGCGCCGACGGACCCGCAGCAAGCGGCGGCCGAGCGCCAGATCATCCTGCTGCACGAAGCAGTCGGTGGCAGCATCCTGGTGCACCGCTATCTCGGCGTGCCGCTGCCAAGCAAGGGCAAGGATTTTGACTGGACCCTGGGACCGGGCGCGGCGCGCCTGGGTCGCGAGGGTGAGTTCGGCCTCTTTATCTACCTGCGCGACAGCTACGCCACCGCCGGGCGCAAGGCGATGATGGCGGTGGGCTTGCTGCTTGGTGTGGGCGTGAGCCTGGGCCAGCAGGTCGGCTTCGCCTCGCTGGTCGATCTGCGCAGCGGTCAGATCGTGTGGTTCAACGTGCTGCAATCGGGCAGCGGTGACCTGCGCAATCCTGAGGATGCCTCGCGCGCGGTCACCCTGTTGCTGGACGAGGCGCCGCTATGAGCCGCTGGCTCCTGCATGCTGCCTTGCTGGGCCTGCTCACAGGCTGTGCCAGCACGCCGAATCTGCCGCCGCCGGCGGTGGGCGAGCGACCCAGCATCGAGTCCGACGAAGCCGGCCTGTGGGCGCAGATGGAAGCCTTCGAGAAGCGCCTGCAGTACGCGCCCGACCGAGTCACCGATCCCGCCCTGAACGCCTACGTGCGCGATCTCACCTGCAAGCTGGCCGGCGAGTACTGCGGCGACATCCGCGTCTACATCCTGCGCCAGCCCTACTTCAACGCGGCGATGGCGCCGAACGGCATGCTGGTGATCTGGACCGGCCTGTTGCTGCGTGCAGAAGATGAGGCCCAGCTGGCCTTCGTGCTCGGCCATGAGATCGGCCACTACGTCAGCCGCCACAGCATCGAACGCTGGCGGCAGATGAAGTCGACTGCCAACGTGGCAACGGCCATCTCGGTGCTGTCGGCCGGTGCCGGCGCCGGATTGGCTGGCGCGCTGGCCACCATGGGCGCCTATTCCTCGCTGTATGCCTTCAGCCGCGAACAGGAACGCGAGGCGGATGACTACGGCCTCAAGCGCCTGCGCGAACTCGGCTACGACCCACGCCGCGCCGGTCAGCTGTGGGCGGCGGTGTGGGACGAAGAACGGCAACGCGAGCGCGGTCTGATGTCGGCGATCTTCGCCACCCATCCGGCTTCTGAGGAGCGCCGCGATCGCCTGCTGCAGGCAGCCGCCGATGGCGAGGGCCAGCGCGGCTTCGAGAACTTTCAGGCGCGGGTTGCGGCGCTGCGCCCGAGTTGGTTCGAGGATGAGCTGTCGCGCCGCCATTTCCGCCAGAGTGCGGTGCTCTTCGCCCGCCTGCGCGCGCTGCCGCCGCTGGCCGGGGAAGCGGCGTACTACCAGGGCGAGATGTATCGCAAGCGTGCTGGCGAAGGCGATGTGACGCGTGCGCTGGAAGCCTATGACGCGGCGCTCGCCGCCGGACGTGCGCCGCCCGCGGTGCACCGCAGTCGCGGCCTGGTGCTGCGCCAGCTCGGCCGTGCCGAAGCCGCGCGAGAGGCCTTTCGCCGCTACCTGGAACTGGCGCCCGAGGCCAGCGATCGGGCCATGATCGAGAGCTACCTGCAATGAAGCGATGGACGCGCCCTGCCCTGCTCCTGGCCCTGCTCTTGCTCGCCGGCTGCGGCAGCATGCTGGTGCAACCGGGCCCGCGCCGGGTCGATGGGCTGCAGTTGGACACGCCGGTGAGCTGGACCGAACGCGGCAGCAAGGGCCATCGCATCTGGACCCGCGATGGCACTGCACTCAACGCGCTGCATCTCTACACCGAGATCAAGCCCGGCGAGCACGTGATGCGGCAACGCTACGGCCTGAAGAAGGACGAAGGCGCGCGATTCCGCGCCGGCCTGTCGGCCGTCGAGGCGCAGGAGCTGATCGTCGATGCGCTGCGCGCTTCCGGCGCCACGGACTTGAAAAGTGAGGGCCTGCGCCCCCATCTGTTCGCTGGCGAGACTGGCTTCCGTTTCGAGCTGAGCTTTGCCAATGCCCAAGGCCTGCGCTACCAAGCCATGGCTGCGGGTGAAGTCGAGAACGGCACGATGAGCTGGTTGATCTTCCTGGCCCCGTCCGAGCACTACTACGAGCGCGACCGCGTGCATGTCGAAGCCATCCTGGCCTCACTCGCACGCCGCTGACATTCGATCACCGAGGGCCGCATGGCGTCTTTCTTCAAGCAAGTCCTGACCGCACTGATGACCGCCGTCGTGGTCCTCGGTCTCTTCGCCGGCGTGGTCACACTGCGCAAGATGCACATCCCGCAGGTCAGCGTGATGCCGGTGGTCGGCATGCTGTCGCTGGCGGTGATGGCCTGGAGCGCCCGCAAGAAGCACTGAGTCGGGCGCGCCGCCTGCCTCAATAAGCCTGGAAGCCCGCCCAGTAGTACGGATGGGTTTCGCTCAGCAGCGCTGCCGGGCTGGCCAGGCCACCGACCCCGCGTTCGGGATCGGCTGCGAGGGTCTCGGCGCTTTCGAGCTGCGCCAGCACCGCGCGCTGCAGCGCTTGCGCCGCACTCGCGCGCAGCGGTTGTGCGGCATAGAAGCGCTGCATCAGCCGCATCGATCCGCCATCGGCTACCGGCCACAAGGTGGCCACGACCTGCCTGGCGCCGGCGTAGCGAAAGGCGCGGGTGAGGCTGAGCAGGCCCTCGCCGCGCAGTTCCTCACCGATCGCCGAATTGCAGCTCGACAGCACCACCAGCTGCGCCCGCAATTGCAGCTGTTCCAGGATCTCCCACACCTGCAACTCGCCGTCTTCGCCCTGGTCGGGGTTGAGCAGCAGCGCGCTGTCCAGGGCACGCTCATCATCGATCGCGCCATGCACGGCGAAATGCAGCAGGCCGGCTTGCGTGGCCTCGTGCTTGACCCTGGACTCGGTGGCGGTGTCGCCCAGCAGCAACAGCGCGCTGCGCTCCCGCGCCTGTTCGGCGACCAGCGCCGCCTCCAGCCGTGCCTGCGGCAGCGCCATGCGCGCGGGATTGCGGGTCGCCTGCTGGCCGGGGCCGGCCTCGGCATCGGCATCGGCCACCACCAGCCAAGGGCCGGGTGCATCGCTCGCCGCCCGCGCGTCCAGGTACAGGTTCAGCGAGTCCACCATTTGCAGCGCATGGCTCTGCACCAGGTAGCGCTGGCTTGCGCCATCCCACAGCGCGGCGAAGGGTAACTGCAGCAAGGGACCATCGGCGGCGATCAGCAGCTCGCGCGCCCGTCCCAACTGCGGCGCCAGTTCCACGAACAGGCTCTGGCGCAGGGCCGCGCCGAGTTCACGGATGGCATCCAGATCGGCGCTGCGGCGCGCCAGGATGCGCGCGCGCAAGGACTCCACCGCCGCTTGCCAATGCGCGCGTCCATGCGGCAGACGCTGGATCGCGCTGCCCTGGCGATCGAGGCTGAGCACCAGCGTGTCCTGCTCGCCCACGCTGAAGGCGAGGTACAGGCTGCCTTCGGGCAAAGCCGCCTGTGCCGCCTCAAGCTGCAGCAGGCGCGGTGCCAGCCAGCTCGCGCTGCGTGGTGCAGCCTGGCGCAGCGCCGCGTGCTCGGCGGCAAATCTTGCGCGTTGGTCGAGCAAGTTTTGCGCCGCCGCCTGCACCTGCTCCAGCGCGGTCTCCGGGCTCTGGATCTCGGCCTGCAAGGACGCCAGACCTTCCAGAAAGCGGGTCCATTGCGCCAAGGCCGGCGCCTCACTGGCAATCTCCACGCGCCGTTGCTGCAGCTTGAGCGCCAGGCTACGCGCGCGCACGCGTTCGAACTCGGCAAACACGGCCGCGGCATCGCCGATACCCACCGTGCTGGACAGGCAGGCGCGATAGACCTCCGCGTAGTGGGCCCGGAAGCGCGCTGCCAGCAGCCCGTCTGGACTGCGCGCCAGATCGACTTGATCCAGCACATCGGCCGCCTGGCAGAAAGCCTCACGCGCTGTCTGCGCGTCGCCGGCCTCGGCGGCGACCAGACCCTTGGTGTACAAGGCCTGCGCAGTGAGCGGCGAACCGGGCAACTGCTTGAGCAGCTGTGCCGCAGCGGGAGCGATCAGGGCCTCGGCAGCCTGAGTCTGCCCGCTCTGCAGCCGCAGTCCTGCCTCCTGCACATCCATGGACCAGCCCTCCACCTGACCGTTGTCGAAGCGGTCGAGCACGGCGCGCGCCTGCGCCAGTTGTGTCAGTGCCTCCACGCTGCGCCCGGTCTCGCCGAGGAAGACCGCGTAGTCGCGCAACGTCGGCCCGCTGCAGTAGCAATCGGCAGGCTGCAAGGCGTTGACCCGCAGCGCTTCCTGGAACTTGCGCCCGGCCGAGTCCAGCTCGCCGCGATCGGCCTCCAGCTCGGCCCAGTTGGCATGCAGATAGCTGGACAAGGGCACATCCGGAGAGATCCGCGCCAGGATCGCTGCCGCCTTTGCATAGTGCTCGCCGGCCGCGTCCAGATCGCCCGAGTGATGCGCGGTGCGCGCGGCGTTGATCAGAGTGCGCGCTTCTTCCAGGCTGCCCGGTCGCAGTGCCGCCTGCAGGGCCATCGCATCGCCCCACAGGCGCGACGAGCGCAGCAGATCGCCGCGTTCGAAGGCGATCATCGCCAGATTGGATACGGCGCCACCGCCCAGCTGGCGTGCATCCGGGCCGAGCAGTTCAAGGCTGCGCTCGTAGTGCGCCTGCGCAGAACTCAATCGCCACTTTTGAACCTCGGCGTTGCCGCGCAACAGCGCCAGATGTGCCTGGGTCAGCAAGGGCGTCTGCAGTCGCTGCGCCAATTGCTCGCTCTGGCTCAGCCAATCATCCGATTCATCGAAGCGTCCCAGCCGCCGAAGCACGCTGGCGCAGTTGATCATGCTCAGCAAGACAACGGGATCCTCGGGCGCGATGGCGCGCTGCATCTCCACCGCGAGCTCGAGCTGCACGAGCGCATCGGCGCGGCGATCGCCGGCCTCCAGCACCTCGGCCAGACGGCGCAAGGCCATGGCAGTGCGCAGGGAAGGCCCGTCCTGCTCACGCGCCATCGCCACGACCTCCTCAGCCAGCGCGAGTGCCGCCGGATGCTCGCCCGCACGCAAGGCCTGCAGGGCGCGCAGCTGCTTGAGCTCGATGCCCAGTTCCACGTCCTCGGTGGCCTGGGCCGTGATCCATGCGGACAGCGCTTCCAATGCCGCCGCGGCACGCGCCGTCTGCCCGCGCTCGAACAGCAAGCGGACATACAGCAGTTGGCCCAGCGCGCCGGCGCGATCCTCGATGCTGACCGGCGCCGGCCAATCCAAGATCAGGCCGCCCAGGCGCGAGCGCTCGACCGCCAGCAGCCAGCGCCATTCCGCCACGCGCCGGGTGGCGGCATCCAGCTTCAGCGCCGCCAGTTGCTGTGCCAATGCCTGCAGTCTTGCGCGCTCCAGCAAAGCCGACTCGACCTCGATCAGCCAATGATCCAGCGCACTCTTGCTGCCGCTCTGGGCCAACGTCGGGCGCCAGTCGCCGGGCCGATAGTGCAGTTCCACCGCGCGGCCGGCTTGAGTAATGCGCAAGTCGCGGGCACGCCCTTCGGCCTCGATGCGCCACCAGTCGATGAGCGCCGGCAGCGGATGCTGGTCCACTTCCACCTGGATCGTGATCGGCGCCTCGTGCCAGCCCTGCGCTTTGGCCAGCGCCAGCGTGGCTTCGGTGTTGGCCTCTAGCGAGACCCATTGCACCGCCGCCTGGACCGGCGCGGCCATGGCGAGCACGAGGCCCAGCATCCAGGCCATCGCGATGGCGCGACGCACGACCCGCGGCATGCGCTGCGGCTTCAGACTGAACTGCTCAGATCCGATGCGCTGGTTCACGATGCCCACCTCGCCTGTGCACGACGGCCGATTTCGCCCAATACGAGGAAGAGGCGCGCCACAGGCCAAGCGTGCCGCTTACCAGCAGCTCGCAGCCTGGGAGCCGCTGGCGCCGGTGCTGCCCAGATCGTCGATGCTGAGCTCGCCACAGGCGGTGTCATGCACCTGCGTGCCCTGCGGCGTGGCGCGCAAGACGAAGCCGCCATTGGCCAGATCCATGCTCAGCACATAGCTGCCATCGGACACATCCAGATCGGCAATGCCCAGGCCGGTACAGGCCTGTGGATCGCCGGCCAAGGCCGCTGCGAAGCGATTGCACGCCGTGTAGTGCCGCTCCTGAGCCAAGGCCACCTCGTTCAAGCGACGCATCGCCTCGGCTCGGTGGGCGCGCAGCACATAGGCTTCATAGCTGGGCAGGGCGATGCTGGCCAGGATGGCAACCATCGCCACCACGATGACCAATTCCATCAAGGTGAACCCGCGATGGCCATTCATGGGCCGGGCTCCAGCAAGTCGAGGGAGGTGTCGCGCCAGGAGCGCCGACGCCAGTCAAAGCCTGGCGTCTTGATCACCTTGTCCGGCAACAGCACCGCATCGACACCACCGCCTGGCGGCACCACCACCGCGATTCCGCTGACGAAGCTGTCGATCTTGCTGCCCACCACCTCGGGATCGTCAGCG
>ERZ1066138.625-NODE-625-length-11726-cov-5.796590_pt1 | contig 11726 bp, 10 predicted proteins | sample MGYA00382785_ERZ1066138 | MGnify/ENA primary metagenome ERZ1066138 (study PRJEB33369, sample SAMEA5778368) | biofilm metagenome | biome: Industrial cooling water; feature: Water cooling tower basin; material: Biofilm | place: United Arab Emirates | collected...
CTTCAACGTCGACAGCTTGCCCTTGGAGTTCATCGACCCGGTGACGTCGAGCGCCATGGCGAGTTCAATGTAAGGCGGTTTCCCGAGTTTTGCTTCCGCGCTGGTGTTCAACGCCTGTTTATCGAAGCCGGCCACGTCCATGATGAGGAGATCGAGATCGGCGTCGATTTCGAGTCGGAAGGTCGAGGCCCCGCTGTTGAAAGCGATCTTAAACGCCTCGACACTAATTTCCTTCTCGTCCTTCAAGGCGCCGTCGAATAGTTTCTTCGCAATCGTCGTCAGCTCGTCGTCGGTGGCATTCGGATGGGCGCCTTTGTATCGCGCCGCCGCAAGCAGCGCGGCGTCGCCAGCTTCGGCGAGCGCAGTTCGCGCGCGCTCGATGCGAATAAAGTCGATTGCTGCTCCTGACGCGCCGACGACGACGAAGATCAGCGCGCCGAACATGATTGCGATGTTGCCACGGCGGTCCTTGCGAAAGGCCGCAAGCAGCATCGAGATCGAGTGCATAAGTCCCCTCCGGTCGCCCGGCGCTTTTGCAACGATTATGCGTTCTCGATTAAGGGACTGATAACGACCATAAAGATCGGGGCAAAAAAACGCCCCCGACGTCGCGGAGGCGTTTTCTTAATTCGTTTACCTTGAAGGACGTCAGGCCGCTTTCTCTTCCGCCGGATCGCGCAGCACATAGCCGCGGCCCCAGACAGTCTCGATGTAATGGTCGCCTTCGGTCGCGGCGGCCAGCTTCTTTCTAAGTTTGCAAATGAAGACGTCGATGATCTTCAGCTCGGGCTCGTCCATGCCGCCGTAAAGATGGTTGAGAAACATCTCCTTCGTCAGCGTCGTGCCTTTGCGGAGCGAAAGCAGCTCCAGCATCTGATATTCCTTGCCGGTAAGGTGAACGCGCTGGCCGCCGACTTCGACCGTCTTGGCGTCAAGATTGACGGTGAGGTTGCCGGTAGTGATGACGGATTGTGAATGCCCTTTCGAACGGCGTACGATCGCATGAATGCGCGCAACGAGTTCGTCCTTGTGGAAGGGTTTCGTCATGTAGTCATCGGCGCCAAAGCCGAGGCCGCGCACCTTGGTCTCGATGTCGCCCTGGCCGGTCAGGATGAGGATCGGCGTGTTGACCTTGGCGACGCGCAGCGATTTCAACACGTCAAAGCCGGTCATGTCCGGAAGATTGAGATCGAGAAGAATGATGTCGTAATCGTAGACCTTGCCGAGGTCGACGCCTTCTTCGCCGAGATCCGTCGTATAGACGTTGAATCCGTCGGACTTCAGCATCAGCTCGATGCTCTGAGCCGTGGCGCCGTCATCCTCGATAAGCAAAACCCGCATTGACCGATCTCCTTCTCGTCGCGGAGGCGCCCCCTGACGGTCCGCGCATTTTCTAAATTGGCTTAACCAGAGTTAGGTTGATTTGCTTTCATAAAGGTTAACGGGAACGCGGAAATCGACACGAGTTTCTCGTCCGCCTTAAGGCGCGGTGAAGCTTCGTTACCCGCAGCACGCCCGGCAAAGCCGAACGGGGCCTCAATTCGCGATACGGATTAACCGCGAGAACACGGTGGGCGCTTAAGGCGATTCACGAGTTTACACGAGCTTAAAGCCTCTACGGTTAAATCTCCGGGCCGTTTCGCAGGCTGTCCGCGACATGGCTTGGAGCCGAAGTTTCGATGCCGTCAGCCATGCCAATTTCACCCGGCGACGCGAGCGTCCCGGAGACGGTCGCCGTAATACGCCGGTTTGGACCGGTTTCATTTGACGGCGCCGTCGCGGGCGTTTCAGACCTTGCAATCGCGATCGAGGACCGGCTCGGGGTCCTCGAAGTCGGGGCTCGTATCGAAATCGAAACCGCACACGGCTCGCTTGTCGCAGAGGTGGTCGGCGTCGAGGCCGGTCTCGCAACGGCCATGCCGTTCGGCGATGTCGCTGGCGTCCGGCGGGGCGCCCGTACGCGGTTCCGTTCGGCGAGCGCCGCGATTGGCCCGTCACGCGCATGGCTTGGCCGGATCGTCGACGGGCTCGGCCGGCCCGCAGACGGGCGTGGGCCTTTACAAGCTTTCGGCGTCCTGCGCGACGTTCGATCCGCACCGCCGCCCGCGGCGCTCAGAGATCGCCTTGGAACCCGGGTCGATTTTGGCGTGAAAGCGCTGAACGCATTTTGCCCGGCGCGCGCTGGGCAGCGACTAGGCGTCTTCTCGGGTTCAGGCGTCGGCAAGTCAACGCTGTTGTCGATGATCGCGCGCAACACAAAAGCCGACGTCAATGTGATCGCTTTGATCGGCGAGCGCGGCCGGGAGCTTCGAGAGTTCATTGAAGACACCCTCGGGCCGGAAGGGCTCGCCCGCTCCGTCGTCGTCGTAGCGACATCGGACGAACCGGCGATGATGCGGCGCGAGGCGGCGTTCCTGGCGATGACCATCGCGGAGAGTTTTCGCGACACAGGCGACCATGTGCTCTGCCTGATGGACTCGCTCACTCGAGTCGCCGGCGCCCAACGCGAAATCGGTCTCGCCGCCGGCGAGCCGCCGACGGCCAAGGGCTATACGCCGTCAGTTTTTTCCCTCTTGCCGAGATTGCTTGAGCGGGCGGGCCCTGGCTTGCAAGGAGCCGGTGCAATCACCGGCGTTTTCTCGGTGCTGGTCGAAGGGGACGATCATGACGAGCCAATCGCCGATGCAGCACGCGCCCTTCTTGACGGTCACGTGGTGCTGGACCGCCGGATCGCCGAGCGAGGCCGGTTTCCAGCGGTCGATATCCTGAAGTCAGTATCGCGAGCGGCGACAGGGCTCCTGACCGCCGGCGAATATGAAACCGTCCGCACCGCGCGCGCATTGGCTGCCGAATACGAAGACATCCGTGAAATGCTGAAAATTGGCGCCTATCAACGCGGCGCGAATCTGGCGACGGATCAGGCCATCGAGTTTTATGATCGGTTCGAGGCTTTCCTCGAACAATCGGAGACGCGTTCGGTAGGCGTTGTTGAGACGTTCGAAGCGCTCAATGCGATCATGCCCGCTTCAAGCGGGAGCGTTGCCGGATGAGCGGCGGCACGCGCGAATTTCGGGCGCTCCTTAAATTACGGGCGGCGGCGCGTAGGCTGGTTCAGTCGGAATCGCGGTCGCTTTGGGAGTTCGAGCGCGCAAGATCCGACGCTCTTCAATCCTTAGACCGACTTGAAGCGGCGATCCGCACCGAAGAAGCGATCGCGCTTGGACGAACCGACGTCGGGTTTCGAGATTTCGCCGCATATCTTGCAGGCGCCGCTGAGAAAAGAACGGTGCTTATGCAATCGTGCCGGACGCTTGAGGTCGAAATCGCGGCCAGGCGGCAGGCCGTCATTGAGGCGGAGATCGAAGTCAAAAAGCTTGACCACGTCGCCAGCCAGTTCGCCGGACGACTCCGCAAGGTCGGCCGGAAGAAGGAAGGCGAAACCCTCGATGAAGCCGGGCGGAGAAACCATAATTCAAAGCGTTCGGCCGGCTGAGAGCTCCAAAAAAATGCTACAGCGGTTCGCCGTTTCTGAGGCGTAACTGTCCCCGTCAGAAAAGGCCGATCGGCCCAAAAGCCGTTTGACCTTGGCCTCCGTACCATGTTATCCCATAAATTGTCGGATTTTGGCGTCTTTGGGCGCCGACATCGTCGTCCTGGCGCCATCTTCGGCGCTTGACGGCGAACGGGCGGAGTTTGGGCGTGAGCACGCGGTCGCCGGAGACCTCTTTTTTGGGGTCTCACGTCAACAAGCTTGATGCGAAGGGCCGCGTCGCGGTGCCGGCTGACTTTCGTCGCGCGCTTGAAGGAGAGCATGGCCGCGGATTCTATTGCCTGACTGGCGTAAAGGAAGACCGACTCGAATGCGGCGGCGGCGATTTCATCACCACTTACAAGCGCTACATCAGCACGCTCCCGGCGCTGAGTGACGAGCGGGAGCTGCTCGAAGACCACATTCTCGGTTCTGCCCGGTTCCTGCCCTTCGACACCGAGGGCCGCGTCGTCATTCCTGAATCGTTTCGGGATTTCGCCAAGCTGAAAGAGCGCGTCTGCTTCAAGGGCCGCGGCGACCAGTTCATCATCGTCGACGCCGACGCCGACGCCGAAAACATGGCGAGGACCCGCCCGGCCGCGCGCAAGGCGATCATCGAGCTGCGTACGAAGCTGGAGGGCTTGAAGTGAGCGCAAGCCCGCATGTCCCGGTCATGGCGGACGAGGCCGTCGATGCGCTGGCCCCCGTGGACGGCGGTCTTTATGTCGATGCGACCTTAGGCGCGGGCGGCTACTCGCGCCGGATCCTAGATCGCGCCGATTGCTCCGTCTACGGATTTGACCGCGACCCTTCGGCGATAGCGCGCGCCGCCGACATGAAGGCGCGCTACGGCGGGCGGTTGCGCCTTGTCGCTCGACCATTTGACGAGATGGAGGACGCGCTCGCCGGGGAGGGCGTCTCTGAAATTGACGGGGCCGTATTCGACCTCGGCGTTTCTTCGATGCAGCTTGATGAAGCGGAGCGCGGATTTTCGTTCATGCGCGAGGGACCGCTCTCGATGCGCATGGACCGCGGAAACCCCGACGCCGGCGACATTGTCAATGCAGCGGAGACGGGCGATCTCGCCGAAATCCTGCGGGTTTACGGCGAAGAGAAAAAGGCCGGCCGCATCGCTCGGGCGATCGTCGATGAACGCGCCGTAGCGCCGATCCGAACGACGACACGTCTCGCAGAGGTGATCGCGCGGGCAAATCCGCAACGGCGCGAAGACAAGATCCACCCGGCGACGCGCGCTTTCCAGGCGCTGCGCATTTTCGTCAATGACGAGCTCGGGCAGCTCGCGCGCGCGCTGATCGCCGCGGAACGGCTGTTAAAGCCTGCAGGGCGCCTCGTGGTGGTGACTTTTCATTCTCTCGAAGACCGCATCGTCAAGAATTTTTTCGCCGAACGATCCGGCCGCGCGCCCTCTGGCTCGCGCCATGCGCCCGCTGCGGCCTCGGCTGCGCCGACCTTCGAATTGCTCTCCGCGAAGCCGCAAACGCCAAGCGCCGCCGAAATCGCCGCCAACCCCCGTGCGCGATCCGCGAAGCTTCGGGCCGGCGCCCGCACCGCGGCGCCGGCGCGCGGCGGCGACCCGCAAGATTTCCTGCCGGCGCTGAGGCTTTCCCGAGCCCTAACAAGAACTGGAGCCAACGGATGATGCGCCTCACGACCTTGATCCTTTGTCTCATTCTCGCCGCCGCTGCAGCAGGCCGCTACAATGCGGAATCGTCGGTGCACGACGCCAGAAGCGAAATCCGCGCGCTCGATCGCCAGAAAGCCGAAGAACTTTCGAGCATTCAGGTGCTGCGGACGGAGGTCGCCTTTCTGGAACGCCCTGAACGACTGACCGAGATCGCCGGCAGCATTTCGACGCTCGCCCCGCTGACGGGCGCGCAATTGATGACCTCGGAGGACTTTGAAATCGCGTTCGCTGCGCATCGACAACAGAACCAGGACTCGGCGATAAATCCGACGGCCCCGGTTGCGATTGCAGGCCTTGAATGATGCGCGTTCCGTTGCTCTCCCGGAAAAGGCGCGCGGCGGCGCGACTTTATGTGATCGAAGAGGGCGTCAGGACGCCGGACCCATCGCCGGGACGCATCGCCGCGAAGAGCCGGCGCGGCCGGGCGGCCGAAGTGACCCGACGGCGCATCCTGATGTGCGCCGTCACGTTCGGCTTCGTCTTTTCCTTGATGGGATTTCGACTTGTCGCCGTTGCGCTTGGTCCGGCGGACGGCCATCGCTCCCGGACGGCCGCGGTGAATGAAAGCGGCGCTCGTTCCGAGATCGTCGATCGGAACGGCGTGCTCCTCGCCTCAAATCTTCCCTTGCGCGCGCTCGAGATCGCCGGCTCGGAGATCTGGGACGCCAATGAAACCGCGTCGAAAATCGCAGCCATTGTCCCATCGGTGGACGCGGCCGATCTCGCCCGGAAACTTGACCAAGGCCGTTACGTCGAAATCCGGGAGCGCCTGACGCCCGAGCAGGAGCGCGCTGTTTTCGAACTTGGTCTTCCAGGCGTGCGCTTCACGTCGCGCGTCGAGCGCTTCTATCCGCAAGGGGCGACGGCTGCGCATATCGTCGGACATCTCGAACCCGGTAAGGGCGGGGTCGCGGGTCTCGAGCGGTTTCTGAACGACGCAAATGGGCAAGGGCCCCTGATTGCTTCGATCGACGTTCGCGCCCAGGAGATCGTTGAACAGGAACTGGTCGCGGCGGTCCGGAAGTTCCGCGCCAAAGCGGCGATGGGCGCCGTCATGGATGTCACGACCGGCGAGATCATCGCGCTTGCGAACCTCCCTGATTTCGATCCCAACGAGCCCGGCGCCGCGCCGGCGGAAAATCGCCGCAATCGCGCCGTTTACGACCGCTACGAACTCGGCTCGGCGTTGAAGCTGCTGACGGGCGCGGCGGCGCTTGAGGCGGGAACCGCGCATGAAGGCTCGACCTATGATGCGCGCGGGGTTTACAAGGTGGCGGACAAGGTCATTCGCGACTTTCACGGCGAAAACCGGATCCTCACCTTTTCGGAAGTCATTCAGTACTCGTCAAATATCGGCGCAGCGCGTATGGCGAAGGACCTTGGAACCGATAGGCTGAAAGCAGCGCTCAAGGCTGCGGGACTTCTCGACACGCTGCCGATAGAGCTTCCCGAACGCCGAGAGCCGGAGCCGCCATGGCAATGGGGTCCCGTCGAGACGGCGACGATCTCCTACGGGCACGGCGTTTCGATCACGCCGCTTCACCTGCTGACGATGACGTCGAGCGTCGTCAACGGCGGGGTCTGGCGTGCGCCGACTTTTCTCAAAACGAACGCGCCGGCGGAAGGGCGTCGGATCTACAAGGCGGAGACGAGCGCAGCGATGCGCCGCGTCATGCGGGCCGTCATAACCGGGGGAACGGCTAGTCTTGCGGAAACGCCCGGCTATTTTCCGATCGGCAAGACGGCGACAGCGGAGAAACCGGTTCGAGGCGGATATGACGTCAACGCCCGCATCTCGACTTTCGTCGGCGCTTTTCCGGGCTACGCCCCGCGTTATGCGGTGCTTGTGACGCTCGACGAACCGCAGGCGGTTGAAGGCACGTTCGGTTATGCGACCGCCGGCTGGAACGCCGCGCCGGCGTTCGCCCGCATCACGCAACGATTGGCGCCGGTCCTCGGCGTCATGCCGGTCTCGCCCGAAGTCGCCGAAATGGCTTTCGCCGCGCCGGTTGCGACGCGCCGGGCTGCGGCGGCGGGCGCTGTCGCCGGAGGCGGCATGTGAAACTCTCCGCCCTTGCTGATCAGCGGTTTGATCCCGATCCCGATATTTCGGGAATAACGCCGGACAGCCGCGCCGTGCGCGAGGGTTTCCTCTTCGCCGCATTGCCGGGCTCCAAGGCGGACGGCGCGGCCTTCATTCCGCAGGCGGAGGAACGCGGCGCCGCCGCCGTGCTCGCAAGGCCGGGCGCAAGGACGCGCCTGCCGCTGGTGGCGGACGAGGAGCCGCGCCGGCGCCTCTCGCAGATCGCGGCGCGTTTTCATCCCCGGCAGCCCGATTTCATCGCAGGCGTGACCGGTACCAACGGAAAAACGTCGACGGCGGTCTTCGCTGCGGCGCTGTGGTCGATGCTGGGCGATAAAGCGGGCAGCATCGGAACGCTCGGAGCGCACGCCCCGGGCTTTGATCGGCCGCTTGGCCACACGACGCCGGAACCGGTGACGCTTCATGAAACGCTCGACGCAATGGCGGGCGAAGGGGTCTCTCATCTAGCGATGGAAGTCTCCAGTCACGCGCTTGCCCAATATCGCGCGGACGGCGTGAGGTTTTCAGCCGCGGCGTTCACAAACCTGACGCAGGACCACCTCGACTTTCATGTGACGCTCGAAGCCTATTTCGAGGCGAAGCTGCGGCTGTTTCTCGATCTCCTGCCGGCGACCGGCGTCGCCGTCGTCAACATGGACGGCGCGGGCGGCGCTGACGTCGCGGCCGCCGCTCATCGGCGCGGCGCACGGGTCCTTACGTCAGGTCGGCGAGGCGAAACCCTGCATGTCCGCTCGCTGGCGCCGAAGCCTGCTGGTCTCGACCTCGAAGTCGAGGCGCGCGCGCATGTCTTTCGCTTGAGCCTTCCTCTGATCGGCGCTTTTCAGGCGGAAAATGCGTTGGTCGCCGCCGGGATCGTCCTCGCTTCCGGACGTCCGACCGGCGAGGTGCTGCCGCTGCTGGAGCGGTTGCCGGGCGTGCCGGGCCGTATGCAGTTCGCTGCGGAAGCGCGCGGCGCCGGCGTCTTCGTTGACTACGCGCATACGCCGGACGCGGTGGCGACGGCTTTGCGGGCGATACGTCCTCACGCCCGCGGCCGTGTCATCGCCATTATCGGCGCCGGCGGCGATCGCGACCGGGCCAAGCGCCCGCTGATGGGGAAAGCCGCCGCCGCCGGCGCCGACCTCGTCATCGTCACTGACGACAATCCGCGGTCGGAGGATCCGGCCGCCATCCGACGCGCGGTCATCGAAGGGTGTCCCGACGCGCGAAATATCGGCGGCCGCGCCGACGCGATCGCCGAGGGGGTCAGCCTTTTGCAGCCGGGCGACGTGCTGCTGATCGCCGGCAAGGGACATGAGACGGGGCAGACCGTCGGCGGGGTCACGCACCCGTTTGACGATCTCGCCGAGGCGCGCCGCGCAGCCGCAATGGCGGGAGGAGGGCGATGAGCGCAGGGCTCTGGACGGCGTTTGAAGCGGCGGCGGCGACAGGCGGGGCGTTGTGCGCGCGCGGCGGCGACCCCGGCCGCTGGATCGCCGAGGAATGGTCTGCGCGCGGCGTTTCGATCGACACGCGCTCGCTGACCCCCGGCGAAATGTTTGTCGCGCTTGTCGATGCGCGCGACGGCCACGAATTCGTCGTCAACGCGTTCGAACGCGGCGCATCGGCGGCGCTCGTCGCGCGCGCGCCGCAGAACGCTCCCGACGGGGCGCCGCTTCTCGTCGTCGGCGACACTCTCGAAGGGCTTCGCGACCTTGCTCGCGCTGCGCGCCTCAGAAATTTCGGAAAGCGCGTCGCAGTGACCGGAAGCGTCGGAAAGACGTCGACCAAGGAGATGCTGCGCGGGGCCTTCGGGGCGGCGGGCCGGGTGCACGCCAGCGACAAGAGCTTCAACAATCACTGGGGCGTGCCGCTGACGCTCGCGCGCATGCCGATGGGAGCTGACTTCAGCATTTTTGAAATCGGCATGAACCACGCGGGCGAGATTACGCCGCTGACAAGGCTCGTGCGGCCGCATGTCGCCGTCATCACGACGATCGGCGAAGCGCATATCGAAAATCTCGGAAGCCGCGAAAACATCGCGCGCGCCAAGTCGGAAATCTTTCTGGGCGTTGAAAAAGGCGGCGTCGCGGTTCTGCCCGTCGATAATGATTACTTCGGCCTCCTGCGCGATCTCGCGCAAGCGGCCGGCGTTCAGCGAATCATCACCTTTGGTGAGTCAAAGGACGCCGACATCCGCCTCGACGGTTACGCGATGCGCGAGGGCGGCGGCGATGTGTCGGCGTCTGTTTTCGGCGCGCCCTTTGAGTTTTCGCTTGCGGCGCCCGGCCGTCACCACGCGATGAACGCGCTCGCGGTCATCGGCGCCGCGCGGGCGCTTGACGTTCCGGCGGCGAAGGCCGCCGCCGGCCTGAGAGGCGTCGCCGCCGTCGCGGGCCGCGGGGCGCAATCCCGGATCACGCTGAAGTCCGGCGGCGAGGTGCTGATTCTCGACGAGAGCTATAACGCCAACCCGACGTCGATGGCCGCGGCGCTGGCGCTCCTCGGCCAGTTGCAGCCGAAGGGGAAAGGGCGGCGGATCGCCGTCCTCGGCGAAATGCTGGAACTTGGGCCGGATGCGCCCGCCCTGCACGCCGGACTTGCGGAAGCGTTAGTTGCCGCCAGGGTCGATCGCCTTTATGTCGCCGGCGCCCTGATGCGGCACCTCTGGGACAAGGCTCCGGACGAGGTTCGCGCCAGCGCAGCGCCCGACGCAAAGACCCTCGCGGCCGCCGTCGTCGCCTCCCTCCATGACGGCGATATCGTCATGGTCAAAGGGTCGAACGCTTCTAAGGTTAGTGAAATCGTGGCGGCGCTGAAGGCGTCCGCCGCCTAAAAAAATGACGTCCGGCCGCAAAGCACATGCTCTATTACCTCACCAATTTCTCTGATCAGTTCGCTCTGTTCAACGTCTTCAAATACCTGTCGTTCCGCGCAGGCGGGGCGATCATGACGGCGCTCCTCATCGCCTTCTGGATGGGACCGGGCCTCATTCGATGGATGCGCCGCAAGCAGGGCCGCGGTCAGCCCATCCGGCAGGATGGTCCGCAAAGTAACATCATCTCGAAGGCCGGCACGCCGACGATGGGCGGCGTCCTGATGCTCATCTCACTGACGGTCGCGACGCTGCTCTGGGCGCGCCTCGACAACCCCTATGTCTGGATCGTCATGGGGGTGACGCTCACTTACGGCGCGCTGGGGTTCTGGGACGATTATCTGAAGGTCACCAAGCAGACGGCGTCGGGCGTCGTCGGCTCGATAAAGCTTGTCGTGCAGTTCGGCGTCGCGATCCTCGCCGGTCTCTTCTGCGTCATGACGCTCGGGGCGGCGCCCGATGCGCCGCCGGGCATCGAGACGTCGGTCGCCGTGCCGTTTGTGCCGCTGCAGTTTTTCCAAGCGTGGTTCGGCGAGGGCGCGATCGGCGTGCCGATCGGCTGGCTGATGGTTCCTTTCGCGGCGTTCGTCATCGTCGGCGCATCCAATACGGTCAACCTGACGGACGGCCTCGACGGATTAGCGACCGTTCCGGTGATGATCGCGGCGGGCGCCTACGGCCTCATCGTCTATCTCGTCGGCCGGTTTGATTTCGCCGGTTATCTCGGCGTGCCGTTCGTGCCGGGCGTCGGCGAGCTTTCGATCATCTGCGGCGCGATCATCGGGGCCGGACTCGGCTTTCTATGGTTCAACGCCCCGCCCGCGGCGATCTTCATGGGGGATACAGGATCGCTCGCGCTCGGCGGGGCGATCGGCTCGATCGCTGTCGCGGCCAAGCACGAGATCGTTCTCGCGATCGTCGGCGGCCTCTTCGTGCTCGAAGGGCTCTCGGTCATGATCCAGATCGCGTCCTTCAAGCTTACCGGCAAACGCGTCTTCAAGATGGCGCCGATCCACCATCATTTCGAGCAACTCGGCTGGAAGGAATCGACGATCGTCATCCGCTTCTGGATCATCGCCGTCATCCTCGCGCTGATCGGTCTTTCAACATTGAAATTGCGCTAGGCCATGATCATCGTCCCCGGCATCGAGCGCAAGAAGATCGGCGTCTACGGCCTTGGCGCGACCGGACTCGCGACCTGCGAGGCGCTCGTCGCTTCGGGCGCGGAGGTCTTCTCCTGGGACGAAAAAGAAGAAGCGCGCACGAAGACGGCGAACACGCGCTACCGCGCCGAGCATCCGAAGACCTGGCCGTGGAACGAGCTGCGCTCGCTCGCGCTTAGTCCCGGCGTCCCGCTGACGCATCCGGCGCCGCACCCGATTGTCAGAAAAGCGCATCAGGCCGGCGTCGAGATCATCGGCGACATCGAGTTCTTCGCCCGCGCGGTCAACGCCGTCGATCCGGCGCTCCGCCCGCGCGTGATCGCGATCACCGGCTCGAACGGCAAATCGACGACGACCGCGCTGATCGGGCA
>ERZ1066138.627-NODE-627-length-11710-cov-8.491377_pt1 | contig 11710 bp, 13 predicted proteins | sample MGYA00382785_ERZ1066138 | MGnify/ENA primary metagenome ERZ1066138 (study PRJEB33369, sample SAMEA5778368) | biofilm metagenome | biome: Industrial cooling water; feature: Water cooling tower basin; material: Biofilm | place: United Arab Emirates | collected...
AACCTGCCGTTCTTGAGCCGCTTGCTCCGGTAGATGTCGTGGTTGCCGCTCGCCGTGCTCGAGAAGTACAGGTACGTCCCGTCGTGCAGCTCGACCAGGGACGGGCTGAACTCCGCGGCGGCGCTGTTCGGGCCCGTGCCGTTCTCGACGCAACCGAGGTGCTCCGGCTCACCCCAGCCATAGGCCGCATTTCTGCGGATGATGTACATGTCCCCGAGCCCCGGGCCGGCGCCGCAGGTTTCCGCGCCCGGCAACTCCGACACGAACATCAGGTAGCTGCCGTAGATCGGCGTGGGGCAGAAGTCGGCTGCGGCCGAGTTCACCGGAGCGCCGAGGTTCTGCGGCGGGCCGAACGGTTCGCTCTTGCTCGCGCGGTCCGCCGCCCAGATGTCGTTGGCGCCGAGCGTACCATTGCGGTTCGATGCGATATAGATGCTGAGCCCGTCGCGCGACTCGATCGGACAGCCGTCCGGGAACCCGGGATCGTTGATCTCGGTGACCGGCTGCGCGGGGCTCCAGGCCGTGAATTTCTGGGCCGCTTCGGCACCCATCGATGCGAGGACCAGCGGCAGGCTTGCCACGGTCATTGAACAGAATGCGAATTTACCCTTCATGATCCACTCCTTAGCGTACTTTCTCTGGCATCCCGGACGGGATTTCCTCGGCACCGAGACTGCGGTCCGGCCGCAGTTGGGGTCTCGACGAAACACCGATGGACGCCCGACATCGGTCTGATATCGTTCTCGGCCCGAGGATGGACCGGCCGCAGGGCGGGTCCTCGCAGTGAGGTGCGGCCGCAACATGTCCGGCGCGACGTTCGGAAGCGGATTCCGCATCGGCGACCTGCGCGTCAACCCGCGGACTGGCGATGTGGCCGGTCCGGGTGGCCAGGTCCGGCTCGACCCCAAGGTCATGGGCGTGCTCGCGGTGCTGGCGGAACACTCCGGCCAGGTCGTTCCGCGCGAGGATCTGCACGCGCGGCTGTGGCCGGACGTGGTGGTGACCGACGACGCCCTGTCACGGTGCGTCTACGACCTGCGCCGGCAGCTGGCTGCCGCTGGCGGCGGCGACGAGCATCGCGCCCTGGTCGAGACCCTGCCCAAGCGCGGCTACCGCCTGAATGGCATCGCCGAGCCCATCGAGGAAGTCAAACCCGCCGTGCCGGCCCGCCCGGCGCCTGGCGGGCGGCGCTGGCTGTGGGTGACCGGCATCGCGGCGATCGCCCTGTTGTTGGCAGGGGCCTTGTTGCAGTGGGGCCGCGGGCCCGCCGGCCCGTCCTCGGAAGCGGCGAGTCCGGGCGAGTCGCCACGCATCGCCGTGCTGCCGTTCGCCGACATGAGCGAGGCCCAGGACCAGCAATACTTCGCGGACGGGCTTGCCGAGGAGATCCTGGAGCGCCTCAGCCAGTCGACCGACCTCGGCGTGATCGCGCGCACGTCATCGTTCTGGTTCCGGGGCAAGGATGCGGACATCGCCGAAATCGCGCGCCGGCTGGACGTCACGCACGTGCTCGAGGGCAGCGTCCGCCGGTCGGGGGAACGGCTGCGCGTGACTGCGCAGCTCATCGCGACGCGCGACAGTTCGCATGTCTGGTCGACGACCTTCGAGCGCGAGACCGGGGACGTATTCGCGATCCAGGACGAAATCGCGGCCGGCGTGGCCGCGGCGCTCAAGTCGACGCTGGAACACGGCAGGCGGGATGCATCGCCCCGACCGGATTTCGCTGCCTACGATCTGGTGAAACAGGGCGAATTCCTGTACTACCGGCGCGCACCGGGCGACATGGCCCGATCGGTCGAGCTGTTCGAAAGGGCAGCGGGAATCGACCCGTCTTATGCGAGGGCCTGGGCGGCCCTCGCCGGCGCTTATTCGATGCAGGCCTGGGAAACCCATCCTCCTTCCAGCCTGCTGCGCGCCCGGCAGGGTGAAGCCGCGCTCCGCGCCGTCGAGCTGGACCCGACGCTGGCCGTCGCCCACGCGCGGCTCATGCAGTACTACTCGGAGTCGGGCGATTCCGCCGCTGCGCGGCATCATCTTGAGCGGGCTGAGGAACTCGATCCCGACGATCCGCTGGTGCTGGGCTACCTGGCTGGCGATGCGCTCGGCGCCGGTGACCTCGACCGCGCGATCCGGTTGCAGGCACGTGCCGTGGTGCGCGACCCGATGAATGCCCTCACCCTTCAGAATCTCGGCGTCTTCCTGATGGCGGCAGACCGGCTGGACGAGGCGCTTGCGGCATTCCGGACCGCGCTCGAGATCAATGCGGACACGCCGCCCAACGTCAGGATCGAGATCGCGCGCATCCTGGCCCTGCAAGGCCGGCTCGAAGAAGCGGCAACCGCCGCGCTGCAGCTGCCGCCGGGAAAGTACCGGGACCAGGCCCTGGCATTGCTGCGCGACGCACCGGGCCGGCGCGCCGAGGCTGACGCGGCGCTCGCCCGGCTCGAAGCCTACGTACCGGCCCCGCCCCAGGACACGCCCGAGCATACGACCATGGACAGCATCCGGCTGGCGGAGATCCATGCCTGGCGCGGGTCGACCGACAAGGCATTCGCGATGCTGCATGGCCATCGAGACGAGCTCGAAGGAATCACGGAAGCCGCCAGCTACTTCTGGTATCTGCGCAACGAGGCGCGTCTCTCGCCGTTCCTGAAACCGCTGCATGCGGACCCGCGGTGGTCCGCGCTGTTTGACGAGCCGGCCTGATTCAGTCCTCGACCGGCGTCCACCGCGCCGAGCGGCGCGCATTGCGCTCGCCGGTCCCCTCGCCCTCGTAGGACATCGGCTGCGCCGCGGGCAGGCCTTCCGGCTGCGGGTCGAAAGCGCGCAGGTTCAGCACCATCAGCGACTGCCCGTCCTCCTCCGTCACCGCGCCCAGATAGCCGCCGCAGCGGCCGCAGAACAGGAAGTCCGCAGTCTTCTGCCCGAAGCGATAGCGCGTCGTCGCGGACGGATCGCGATGCACCAGGCGGACGCTGCCGGCAGGATCCGACGTGTAGGCCGCGCCGTGCTTCAGGCAGAAGCTGCACTGGCAGGCACGGACGGGCCACTCGCCGACCGGGCGGTCGGTGCGGTACTCGAAGCCGATCGCGCCGCAGTGGCAGCGCCCGCTCCAGGCGCTCACTTGCGGATGCTCGAAGGCAGCGATTCGAACTCCGCCGCGCGCGGCATGGCTTGCATCGCCTCCAGGACGTCCGCGGGCGGCGCGATCAGCTTGCGGGCGGCGAGGTCCATCCAGCCGCCCTCGCTGCGGATGCGCGCCGCCAGCCTGCCGTCGGCCTTCAGAACCTCGTTGACGAACCGGAAGCGCGAGCCGTCCGGAGCGAGGCCCGCGAGCGCGAGCGTGACCGTGACGGTCTCGTGCAGGCCGATCTCCCGGTGGTACTCGAGCTCGTCGCGGCGCACGACCGGGCCGATGCGCCGCTTCGCGAACTCCGCGACCGTGATGCCGTGCCGCTTGAAGAAGCCCATGCGCGCATCCACGCACTTGTTGAGGTACGCGAAGTTCGCCATGTGGGCATTGGCATCCATGTCCGCCCACCCGGCCAACGTGGCGATCGTGAAAACGGCTCCGCTCACGTCCAGCAGTGGAAGTTCAGCTTGTTGCCGTCGAGGTCGCGGAAATAGGCGCCGTAGTAGCCGTCGCCGCGGTCTCCGGGCGGGCCTTCGTCGGTCCCGCCGAGCGACAGCGCCTTCCGGTACAGCGCATCCACGTCGGCGGGCTTGCCGACCTGGAAGGCGACCATCGAGCCGTTGCCGACCGTCGCCGGCTTCTTGTCGTACGGTTTTGCGAGCGCGAAGGCGGGCCGGCCCTTGCCCTGGCTCCAGGAGACGAAAGTCTCGTAGTCCATGACGCGCTTGGCGCCGAGTTCGGCCATCAGCGCGTCGTAGAACGCGAGCGCGCGTTGCCAGTCATTGGTGCCGACACAGGCATATCCGATCATGAAGGTCTCCACGGTTGTCGTATCTGACTATTTCCAGACGTTGGCGTCGCGATCGAAACCCTTGTTCTGCGGCCGCACCACGCAGAAGCGCTGGCCGGTCGGCGCTTCCATGACCACCCAGGTGTGCACCTGGTTCAGGCGCTTCGCGCCCAGTTTCTCCAGGCGCTTCACTTCCGCTTCGATGTCGTCGGCCTCGATGTCGAGATGCACGCGGCTCTCGTGATCGACCGCCTGCACCTCGATGTGCAGGCGCTCGTCCGGGACCTTCAGCTTGACGTAGCTGTCGCCCTCCTGGCCCGGGAGGACCTCCGTCGCCATGCCGAGCGCCTCGGACCAGAAGCGCGCCGCGCCGTGCAGGTCGGAGGTCCTGCAATCGATGATGAATCCCGCGAGCCTGCTCTTGTGCATCGTCATCTCCATGTAGACGTCGCCGCGCGCGTAGTCGGAGGGCGCCGGCCAGGGCGCGTGGCGGAAACCCAGCCGCTCGTACAGCCGGATCGCGTTGCCAAGCCCGCTGTTGGTCTCGAGGAACACGGTACAGGGTCCCTGACGGGTCGCCCAGTCCGTGCAGGCGCGGCCGAGCATCTCCCCAACGCCGCGGCGCTGGTGGGTCGTCGCGACCGCCATCTTCGCCAGCTCGAAGCGCCCTTCGGAGATGCGCAGCATCGCGGCCGTCCCGACGGGCGCGCCGTCCTCGACCGCGAAGAAGATCGCGCCGCCTCTCGCGATGATCGCGGCCTCGGGATCGTCGAGGACCTTCAGGTCGGCCGCCTCCACCTTGAACAGCCGCTCGATCCAGTCGAGGTTGAGCCGGCGGAAATCGGCGGCGAACTCGCGCCGGAACGGGACGATGGTGATGCCGTTCACGCCTGCCCGCCCCGCCACTCGCGGTCCAGCAAGCCCAGGAACACGGTGTCGCCGATCTGGCCGCCGATGTCCCACCGCTCCCGCAGCAGTCCCTCGCGCGTGAAGCCCATGCGCTCGAGGATACGCAGCGAAGCCGCATTGCCCGGGTCCACGTCCGCCTCGAGGCGACGCAGCCTCAAGGTCCCGAACGCATAGTCGATGAGCGCCGCCAGCGCCTCGCCCATGTAGCCCTTGCCCCACCAGGGGCTGCGCAGGCAGTAGCCGAGTTCCGCGCGCCTGCTGGCGCGATGGAAGTTGAAGAGCGTGCAGGTGCCGAGCACTTCGCCGTCGTCCCTGCGTTCGACGCCCCACTGGAAAAGCGTCTGGTCGGCGAAACCGGAGCGGATGCTCGCCAGGTACCTCTCCGCCTCGGCACGTTCCTTCATGGGAAGAGTCGACCAGAAACGCATCATGACCTCGTCCGAGAAGATCGCGAACAGGGCATCGATGTCACGGTCGGTCAGCGCGCGCAGGCGCACGCGCGGAGCTTCCAGCGTCGGAAGGGCGTCGCCGGCGATCACGCGTGAAGCAGCTCTTCGTACACGGCGAGGTCCGCCGCCGAGAAGCAGCAGAAGATCACCTCCCGCAGCCGCCGGGCGGGCTCGATGAACTCGCGCGCGGTCGCGACCGCGACGCGCGCCGCCGGCCGCACCGGGTACCCGTAGGCGCCGGTGCTGATCGCCGGGAATGCGATGGTTTCCAGGGCAGCGGATTCGGCAATCTCGAGCGCGCGCCGGTAGCAGGACGCCAGCAGTTCCGGTTCGTTGCGGTCACCGCCCCGCCAGACGGGCCCGACCGCGTGGATCACGTGCCGTGCCGGCAGCCGGTACGCCGACGTGATCTTCGCGTCCCCGGTCGCGCAGCCGCCAAGCCGCATGCATTCCGCCAGCAGGCCGGGGCCTGCCGCACGGTGGATCGCGCCGTCCACGCCCCCGCCGCCCAGCAGCGACTCGTTCGCCGCGTTCACGATCGCGTCGACCTCGAGCGTCGTGATATCGGCGCGCAGCGCGCGCAGGGCCGTCGGCACGAGGATCATGCGTCCAGCCTCGCCTCGAGGTCGTACTCGGAGGCGCCCGTGACCGTGACCTCGGCGAACTCGCCGGCCGGCAGCTTCGAGGCGCCGCGCCCGCGGATCCTCACGACGCCGTCGATCTCCGGCGCGTCGGCCTCGCTGCGCGCGACCGCCACGCCGTCCTCGAGCGCGTCCACCAGCACGCGCATCCGGCGACCGACCCGCGCTGCGAGCCTGCGGGCGCTGATCTTCCGCTGCGCCTGCATGAAGCGGTGCCAGCGCTCCTCCTTGACCGCGTCGGGCACCGGGTCCGGCAGTGCATTGGCGGCCGCCCCTTCGACCGGCGAGTAGCGGAAGCAGCCCACCCGGTCGAGTTCCGCCTCCTCCAGCCAGTCGAGCAGCAGGCGGAAGTCCTCCTCCGTCTCGCCCGGGAATCCGACGATGAACGTGCTGCGGATCGTCAGTTGCGGCAGCTCCGCGCGCCAGCGCCGGATGCGCTCGAGCGTGTTCACGGCGTGCGCCGGGCGGCGCATCAGCTTCAGGATGCGCGGGCTGCCGTGCTGGAACGGCACGTCGAGGTAAGGCAGCACTTTGCCCGCGGCCATCAGCGGGATGACGTTGTCCACGTGCGGGTACGGGTAGACATAGTGCAGCCGCACCCAGGGGCCGAGTTCGCCAAGTTCGCGCGCGAGTTCGATGAAGCGGCTCGGGATCTCGCGGCTGCCCCAGGTCGCGGGCCGGTACCGGAGGTCCGCACCGTAGGCGCTCGTGTCCTGGGAGATGACGAGCAGCTCGCGGACACCGGCGTTGCGAAGCCTGATCGCCTCGTTGAGGACCTGGTCGATCGGGCGGCTCGCGAGGTCGCCGCGCATCGAGGGGATGATGCAGAAGCGGCAACGATGGTTGCAGCCTTCGGAGATCTTCAGGTACGCGTAATGACGCGGCGTCAGCCGGATGCCCTGCGGCGGCACGAGGTCCATGAAGGGATCGTGCTTCGGCGGCAGGTGTTCGTGGACGGCGCCGACGACCTCCTCGTAGGCGTGCGGACCGGTGACCTTGAGGACCGCCGGGTGCCGCTCCGTGATCTTCTCGGGCCTGGCCCCGAGGCAGCCCGTCACGATGACCTTGCCGTTCTGCGCGAGCGCCTCGCCGATCGCGTCGAGCGACTCGTGCACCGCTTCGTCGATGAAGCCGCAGGTATTGACGACGACGAGGTCCGCCGCGTCGTAGGTCGGCGAAACCTCGTAGCCCTCGGCGCGCAGCTGCGTGAGGATGCGCTCGGAGTCCACCAGCGCCTTGGGGCAGCCGAGGCTGACGAAACCGACGCGGGGACTTCTGCTGGCCACGCGCTATTTTACCGGTAGAATCAGGTAGATGAGGTTCACGAAGATGCATGGACTCGGCAACGACTTCATCCTCTTCGACGCCCCGCCGGGCGGCGCCCCCGACGCCGCCGTCATCCGCCGGCTGGCCGACCGCTTCACCGGCATCGGCTTCGACCAGGCCCTCATGCTCGAGCCGCCCCGGCGCCCCGGAACGGCCGTCTACTACCGGATCTTCAACGCCGACGGGCGCGAGGTGGAGCAGTGCGGCAACGGCGCGCGCTGCATCGCGCGCTTCCTGCGCGAGCGCGCCGGCGGCGGGCAGGGCGAGATCGTCCTCGACAGCCCGGGAGGCCTCGTCCAGACCCGCATGCAGGGCGATGCGGTCTCGGTCGCCATGGGGGTGCCGGACTTCAATCCCGCGTCCCTGCCCTTCGAGGCAAGCGGCGAGGCCTACGTCTACCCGCTCAGCGTCGGGGCGAGCGAGGTCGAGATCGGCGCGGTCTCGATCGGCAACCCGCACGCCGTGATCCGGGTGCCGTCCGTCGCCGACGCGCCGGTTGCCCGCCTCGGGCCCGCCATCGAGAACCACCCGCGCTTCCCGAAGCGCACCAACGTCGGATTCATGGAAGTCGTGGACCGCGGCCACATCCGCCTGCGGGTCCACGAGCGCGGCACGGGCGAGACCCGGGCCTGCGGCACCGGCGCCTGCGCCGCGGTCGCCGTCGGCCGCCGCCACGGCCTGCTCGACGAATCCGTGCAGGTTGACCTGCCGGGCGGCCGGCTCGACATACAATGGAAGGGACCCGGCGAACCGATCTGGATGACCGGGCCTGCGGAACGTGCATTCGAGGGAGAAGTGCAGACATGACGACCAGACCCGTGCGCGGCGTCGAGATTGCCGAGGTTGACGAGGCTGCCGTCGCCTCCTACCTGGCCGCGACGCCCGAGTTCTTCGATCGTCACGCGCAGCTGCTCGCGAAGATCCGGCTGCCCGACGCGCGCGGCGGCGCATCCACCGTCTCCCTGCTGGAGCGCCAGGTCGAGGTCCTGCGCGAGCGCAATCGCCAGCTCGAGCGCAAGGTCAAGGACTTCGTCGACGTCGCGCGCGAGAACGACGCGCTCGGCGGGCGGGTGCTGTCGATGGCGCGCCGCCTGATCGCCGCGAAGGACCACGCCGCGGCCGTCGCGGCGGTCGAGGAAGCGCTCCGCGAAGAGTTCGATGCCGGCCAGTCGGTGCTGGTGCTGATCGCCTCCCGCGCGCCGGCCGGCCTCGACGAGAGCCGGTTCCTGCGCGTCGTGCCCGCGGAGCTGCCGGCATTGCGGACCTTCGACACGCTCTTCAATGCCGGCAAGCCGCGCTGCGGCCAGCTGCGCGACTCGCAGCGCGAGTTCCTGTTCGGCGCCGATGCCGCCGCGGTCGGCTCGGTCGCGCTCGTGCCGCTCGGCGACAAGGGCAGCCTCGGCCTGCTGGCCTGCGGCTCGCACGACAGCCAGCGGTTCAACCCGACGATGAGCACGGACTTCCTCGCGCACGTCGGGGACCTGATCGCCGCGGCGCTTGCCAGGGATTGATGCAGCCGAGGAAACAAAGGGGACGCTCACCTTTAACGAGTCACCGTGGGTGCGAAAAGCGTGAGGGACGTTAAAGGTGAGCGTCCCCTTTGTTTCTGGATCGGGCGCTACCTGGCCCACCTCAGGACCGAGCGCCGGCTCTCGCCCCACACGGAATCAGCCTACCGACGCGACCTCGAGGCGCTTGCGGCCTTCTGCGAGGCCGAGAAGATCGCGGGCTGGAAGCAGCTCGACAACTTCCACGTGCGCACATTCGCCGCGCGCGAGCATCGCGACGGGCTCGGCCCGCGCAGCGTGCAGCGGCGGCTGTCGGCGCTGCGCGGCTTCTTCAACTACCTGATCCGCGAGCAGGCGCTAGACTCGAACCCCGCGGCGGATATCCGCGCGCCGAAGGCCGCGAAACGCCTGCCGAAGACGCTCGACGTGGACCAGGTCGGCAGCCTGCTTGCGCGCAAGCCGACCGACGCCCTCTCGCGGCGCGACGTCGCGATGCTGGAGCTTCTCTACTCCTCGGGCTTGCGCCTCGCCGAGCTCGCCGGCCTCGATGTGGCCGACCTGGACCTCGCCGACCGCACGGTTCGCGTGCTGGGCAAAGGCGCGAAGACGCGCGTGCTGCCGGTCGGCAGCAAGGCGGTGGAGGCGCTGCGTACCTGGCTCGGCGATCGCCGCGCGCTCGTGAAAGACGGGTCCGGCGCGCTGTTCGTCGGCGGCAACGGCCGGCGCCTCGGAGCGCGCGCCATCCAGAAACGCATCGGGCGCTGGGCCTCGATGAGCGGCCTGAACGTGCCGGTCCACCCGCACCTCCTGCGGCATTCGTTCGCGACCCACCTGCTCGAGTCCAGCCGCGACCTGCGCGGCGTGCAGGAGCTGCTCGGCCACGCGGACATCAGCACGACGCAGGTTTACACGCACCTTGATTTCGCCCACCTGGCCCGCATCTACGACCAGTCCCACCCCCGGGCGAAGAGGCGCAAGTAGCTGATCCCATGACCAGTTCCCGATTCGATCCGCATGGCACGACGATCCTCTCCGTGCGCCGGGCAGGCACCGTCGCCATGGGCGGCGACGGCCAGGTGACCGTCGGCAACACGATCATGAAGGGCAATGCCCGCAAAGTGCGGCGGCTCGCCGGCGACAAGGTGCTCGCGGGCTTCGCCGGCGGCACTGCGGACGCCTTCACCCTCTTCGAGCGCTTCGAGGGCAAGCTCGAGAAGTACGGCAACCTCACGCGCGCGGCGATCGAACTCGCCAAGGACTGGCGCACGGACCGCGCGCTCAGGCGCCTCGAGGCGCTGCTGCTGGTCGCCGACCGGCAGACGTCCTTCATCATCTCCGGCAACGGCGACGTCATCGAGCCGGAGGACGCCGTCATGGCGGTCGGCTCCGGCGGGCCGTTCGCGCTTGCCGCGGCGCGCGCGCTGGTCGCGGGCACGGAGTTGCCCGCCCGCGAGATCGTCGAGCGTTCGCTCGGCATCGCGGCGGACATCTGCATCTACACCAACCGCAACTTCGTCATCGACGAACTCCAGGCCTCCTGATGGAGACCATGACCCCCCGCGAGATCGTCCAGGAGCTGGACAAGCACATCGTCGGCCAGTCGGCCGCCAAGCGATCGGTCGCCATCGCGCTCCGCAACCGCTGGCGGCGCATGCAGGTCGCCGAGCCGCTGCGCCAGGAAATCACGCCCAAGAACATCCTGATGATCGGCCCGACCGGCGTCGGCAAGACCGAGATTTCGCGCCGCCTGGCGCGGCTCGCCGGGGCGCCCTTCCTGAAGGTCGAGGCGACGAAGTTCACCGAAGTCGGCTATGTCGGCCGCGACGTCGACCAGATCGTGCGCGACCTTGTCGAGGCTTCCATCGCGCTCATGCGCGAGCGCAAGCGCGAGGAGGTGAAGGCGCGCGCCCACGGCGCGGCGGAAGCGCGCGTTCTCGACGCGCTTGTCGGCGCGACCGCCGGCGCGACGACGCGCGCGAGCTTTCTTGAAAAACTCCGCCGCGGCGATCTCGACGATCGCGAAATCGAGGTTGAGGTGCGCGAGGCCGCGCCCGCGCCTTTCGATTTCGCCGGGGCGGGCGGCCAGATGAACGTCATCAATCTATCCGACATTCTCGGCAAGGCGTTCGGCGGCCAGTCCAAGAAGCGCAAGCTCATGGTGCGCGACGCCTATCAGCCGCTGATCGCGGAGGAATCCGATCGGCTGCTCGACCAGGACGCGCTGACGCGTGAAGCGGTCGAGCTCGCCGAGAACGACGGCATCGTTTTCCTCGACGAGATCGACAAGATCGCGCGCGGCAGCGACGCGGCCCGCGGCGCGGACGTCAGCCGCGAAGGCGTGCAGCGGGATCTGTTGCCGCTGATCGAGGGCACCACCGTCTCGACCCGGCATGGCGCGGTCAAGACCGACCATATCCTGTTCATCGCGTCGGGCGCCTTCCACCTCGCCAAGCCTTCGGACCTGCTTCCCGAACTGCAGGGACGCCTGCCCATCCGGGTGGAGCTTGAGGCGCTGAGCCGCGACGACCTTCGCCGCATTCTCGCCGAAACCGAGGCGAGCCTGACCCGGCAATATTCGGCGCTCCTCGAAACCGAGGGGGTGGCGCTCGAATTCGCCCCGGACGGGATTGACGCGCTCGCGGACGCCGCCGCCGCGGTCAACGCCGCCGTCGAGAACATCGGCGCGAGGCGGCTGCATACGGTCTTGGAGACGGTTCTGGAGGACCTGTCGTTCTCGGCCCCCGACAGGACCGGCGAAAAGGTCGTCATCGACGCCCCCTATGTCGAGGCGAGAATCGGCAAGATCGCCCGTAACGCCGACCTTTCCCGGTATATCCTTTAGGGCTCGGGGCGTGTCCCGCCCGCCACATCCGGCCCCCGGCGCGGTCTTTCCGTTTCGTTAACGCCGGGCTAAGCTTTGAGGTCAAAGCGTGGAGTGGGGCGGGTAGCCATGG
>ERZ1066138.628-NODE-628-length-11708-cov-8.947653_pt1 | contig 11708 bp, 11 predicted proteins | sample MGYA00382785_ERZ1066138 | MGnify/ENA primary metagenome ERZ1066138 (study PRJEB33369, sample SAMEA5778368) | biofilm metagenome | biome: Industrial cooling water; feature: Water cooling tower basin; material: Biofilm | place: United Arab Emirates | collected...
CATGGTGTTCCGCGAGGACGTGCTGAGCGAAGCCACCATCGTCTCCACCATGGTCAACGGCTGGCGCTTGTTCAAGCCGCAGAACCGCGAATAGGGCCAGGCCTGTGAACGACGTACTGCTGCTGGGGGTGGGCAATCTGCTGTGGGCCGACGAGGGTTTCGGGCCGCGTTGTGTGGAGGCGCTGGTCGCCCGCTATCACCTGCCTGAGGGCGTGGTGGCGATGGATGGCGGCACGCAGGGCTTGCTGCTGGTCGATCCGATCCAGCGTGCCCGCCGCGTGCTGATCTTCGATGCCATCGACTACGGCCTGGTGCCGGGCACGCTGCGTCTGATCCCGCAGGAGCAGATCAGCCAGGTGATGGCGGCGCGCAAGATGAGCTTGCATCAAGCCACCATGCAGGACGTGCTGGCCTGCGTGCAGCTTCTGGGCGGCGGACCCGAGGACATCGCCCTGATCGGCATGCAGCCGGTGGAACTGGAAGACTACGGCGGCAGCCTCAGCGCCCCCGTGCGTGCGCAGCTCGATGCCGCGCTGGCCTTGGCTGAGCAGGTGCTGGCCGGCTGGGGTCATCCGCTGCGTGCGCGCGAAGCGCTGGCCGATCCCGATGCGGTGATCGCACCGGCGCTGCGCCTGGACGCTTATGAAGCCGGACGGCCGAGTGCCGAGGAAGCCTGTCGCATCGGCGATGGGCGTGTGCTGGCGAGGAGCGCCTGATGTGCATCGGCGTGCCGGTGCGTGTGCTGAGCTCGGCCGGATTCCGTGGTCTGGCGGAAACCCGTGCGGGTGAGAGCTTGAGCATCGACCTCGCCCTGCTCGGCCCACAGCCGCCGGGGACCTGGGTCTTGCTGCATGCCGGCACGGCCCTGCGCGTGCTCGATGAGGACGAGGCCGCGCGCGTGCTCGATGCCCTGGAAGGCGCCAGGCTGGCCGCCAGCGGGGCTGACTTCGCCCATCTCTTTGCCGATCTGATCGATCGCGAACCCACCTTGCCGCCGCATCTGCGGCCGCCCACCACTCACTGAGGAGGACGCATGCATCCCCTGGTCGATCAGCTGTTGCAGGAACAAGGCGCGCGCTGGGTGGAGGGCGCCGGACTGGATGCCTTCCTCGAAGAAGCCGCCGATGGCGCTCTGCTCTTCGTCCGCGGCGAAGCCCTGCGCAAGCCGGAGACCGCCGATGTGGCGGTGGTGGTGCGCGAGCTCTTGCGCGAGTTCGATGGCCGCTTGCAGGTGGGCGTGGTGGCCGACCGCGACGAGGCCGAGATCAAGCGCCGCTATGGCGTGCTGGCGGTGCCCTCGGTGGTGTACGTGCGTGGCGGCAAGGCGGTGAGCACGATCCCGCGCATCGCCGACTGGCCGGACTACAAGCGCGCCGCCGAACAAATGCTGGCCGCAGCCTGAGGAGCCTCATATGTCACAAGAACAATTCGTAGGCCGCCCCAATCCCATGCTGTGGCAGGGCGAGCAGGATGCGCAGGGCGCCTTCGTCGGCGCCGTCGACGATGGCTTCCGCGTGTTGGAAATGCCGCAGGCCACACGCCGGCGCCGCATGGCGCTGGATCAGGGTGAGGAACTGTCGAGCCAAGGGCGCGCGCTGCTGGAAAAGGCGATCGCCGATCTGCGCGCGGCCGCGCTGGACCAGAAGTCGCGACGCCTGTCCTTGCATCAGCTGAGTGAGCGCGATCTGGCCATCCTCAACGATCTGTGGGGCGAGGGCGAGGTCAGCATCAGCGCCGAGGGCGCGACGCGCTTCCTCGCCACCGAATCGGTCTTCCCCGGCTTGTGGCGGGTGGAAACGCAGGGACAGGATGGCGAGCCCGGCAGCGAATGGCTGGAGGTGGCGCAAGTCCCCGACTTCGTGCGGCGCCTTGCCGATCAGGTGCGCCGCACCGATCTGGACCTTAGCGAGCTACATGGCCAGCAGACCATGAACGCGATCCCGGTGCTGGCCGAGCTGCGTGCGCGTGCCCGCGCCTGGCAGGGCGGCAGCGATGCGCCCAACCACGTCGTCAACTTTTCGCTGCTGCCGCTGACGCCGGCCGACAGCGCCTTGATCGTGCGCATGCTGGGTCAGAGCGGCGTGCGCATTCGCTCCGAGGGCTACGGCAGCTGCCGGATCATCCTGACCGGCTTGCGCCGTGTCTGGTCGGTGCAGTTCATGAACCAGATGGGCACCGTGATCCTGGACACCCTGGAAGTCGGTGATGTGCCCAGCGTGGCCCTGGCGGCGCGCGAGGATTTCGAAGATTCCGCCCAGCGTCTGTGTGAACTGCGAGAGGCCTATCTGTCATGAACATGCTCGACGATGCGCGTCACAGCAATGGCTTCGACGGCAGCTACGCCGGCGACGACAGCCGCCTCGACAGCGCGGCGCGTCTGGAATGCGGCATTTGCTGGCATGTCTACGATCCGGCCGAGGGCGATGAGGTCTGGCAAGTGCCCGCCGGCACGGCCTTCGCGGCGCTGCCCGAGCACTGGCGCTGCCCGATGTGCGATGCCCCCAAGCACAAGTTCATGCTGGTCGGCGCCGCCGCCGCGCCGGTGTCGGCCACGCCCAGCCTGGGTCAGCGCGTGAGCATGCTGCTGAATGCCTATCGCGATGCCGCCGAGCAGCTGCGCGACACGCCCATGTACAACCCGGCGCTGAAGATCGAGGCGGTCAGTTTCCGCGTGCACGGCGATCAACTGGTGGGCGTGGTGATCACCCCGTGGTTCATGAATCTCACCGTGCTGGCGCTGGATCCGCGCCTGCCGCACGCACTCAGCCAGGGCGGCAAGCGCGTGCTGCACTTCCCCTCCGGTCGCTACGAGTTCATCGCTGGCGAATTGCCCGAGGTGGGCATGGTCGAGACCTGCTCGCTGTTCTCGCCGATGCAGGAATTCGCTGAGATGAGCGTGGCGCGACAGGTTGCCGAAGCGGCCATCGACGGTCTCTACACCGAACCCGCCAGCGAAGCCGCGGCCCGCAAGCCGGCGATCACACGGCGCGAGCTGCTGTTCGGCAGTGCCCGCTGAGCACGAGTCGGCGGCGAATCCGACCGGCGCCGGCCAGGCGCCGGGCTACGTTCTGGAAGCAAGGCTGCGCGGGGGCATCGTGCAGGCACTGCAGCTGCGCTGCGAGCGGCCCATCACGCTGCTGCAGAACTTGTGCGGACGTGAGCTGGATCAGGCGCTGAGCCTGGTGCCGCTGCTGCTGCCCTTGTGCGGGCAGGCCCAGCTGATCGCAGCGCAGCGGGCCGTCGAAGCCGCGCGAGGCAGTCCTGCGATCTCGCTCGCCAGCCCAAAGCATGCCCGGCGTGAATGGCTGCTCGATCTGGAGATTGCCAGCAGCCTGATCTGGCGACACGCACTGGACTGGCCAGCGGCACTGGGTCTGCCGACCAGACCCGAGCCCCTGGCGCAGGCGCGGCAGGCACTGGCGCGCGCAGCGGCTGCAGCCGCACCGCCGCTTGCACTGGCACAGGCTGCCACCGAGCGCATCCTCATCGCCTTGCAGACGGTGCTGCCGTCGCCAGAACTGCTGGAATTCGCCGCGCAATTGGACGCCGCGGCAGAACCCGCGCCGCTGAGTGCGCCGCGGCGGCTGCCGGCAGTCGGCGCCGACTGGTTTGCCGCGCGGATGCAGCGGCCGGACTTCTGCGCGGCGCCGGATGCGGATGGCGAGATCGTCGAGATCGGCATGCACGCGGCGCCGAACGAGGGCGGCCTGCGTGCCCGATTGCGCGCGCGGCTGGATGAAGCTGTGCGCCACTGCGCAAGGCTGCAGCAATGGCAGGCCAGCCTCGCTGCGGGGTCCGCACTGCATGAGGCTGCGCACCTGGATGCGGGCGCAACGCTGCCGATCGCGGCGGCGCTGGCTAACCGCATCGGCGTTGGCCTGGCGCGGACCGCGCGCGGCCCGGTGGCACATCTGATCCAGCTCGATGGCTCGCGCGTCGCCGATTGGCGCGTGCTCGCCCCCAGCGAGTGGAACATGCATCCGCGCAGCCGCTGGCTCACGTCGCTGTGTGGCAGCAGTCTGGCGCTGCTGCGCCAGCGCTGGCCGCTGTGGCAGCTGGCCCTGGATCCCTGTGCCCCGGTGCGCCTGCACTGGATGGAGGAGGTCAACGAGCATGCATGAGGTGGCGCTTGCGCAGAGCCTGATCGAGCTGATCGAAAGCCAGTTGCGGCAACACGGCGCCAGCCGCGTGCGGCGCGTGCACTTGGCCATCGGCACACTCAGCCATGTCGACGCCCGCGCCCTGCGTCTGGCCTTTGAAGTGGCGCGCAGCGGCGGGCCGGCCGCCAGCGCCGAACTCGAGATCAGCGAGCCGCCCGGCCGCGCCTGGTGTTTCGATTGTGCCGAGTCGGTGCTGATCGCGCAGCGCGGCGAGCCCTGCCCGCGCTGCGGCGGCGCACGCCTGATCGTGGATGGCGGCGAAGAAATGAAGCTGATCGCGCTGGAAGTGGATTCGCTCGCCTGACCCCGACACTCCACGGGCAGCGTGCGCCTCGGCAGAATCGCATGCTGACCGCCTGAAGGATCGACCCATGAGCTCTCCATCGTTGCAGCGCGAGCTGAGTGCCGCGGCCGCTGCCCTGGGTCGCCAGGATCCGGCGGCGGCGGAGCAAGCTGCGCGGCGTGCGCTGGCGCTCGACCAGAATCACGCCGATGCGTGGAATCTGCTCGGGCTGGCGCTGGCCCATGGTGGCCGGGCCGAAGGCGGCGTGGCGGCGCTGCAGCATGCGGTGCGGTTGCGTCCCGGCTATCGCAATGCCTGGGACAACCTGATCGCGGTGCTGGAGCACATGGGGCAGGTCGAGGTGGCGGCGGGTGTGGCGCTGGAGGCGCTGCGTCGGGCCGCCAGCAGCGCCGAGCATTGCCATGCCGCCGGGGTCCTGTGTTTCCGGGCCGGTCAGAGCGAGCAGGCGGCCGATTGTTTCGAGCAGGCCCTGGCCCGGCAGCCCGGCCAGCGCAAGGCGGCCCACGATCTGGCCGTGGTGCGCCACATGCAGCAGCGTGATGCCGAGGCGCGCGAGCAGATCGCCGCCCTGATCGCCACGCCACCAGTGGCGCTGCACGAGCGTGCCAGCTTTGCTGCGATCTACTCGCGCGCCACCGAGCCGGTGCAGCTGAATCAGGCCCTGGCGCAGGCCGAAGCGGTGTTGCATGTGGAGCCCGAACATGTGGGCGTGCTGGACAGCGGTGCCATCGTGCTGGGCAAGCTGGGCCGACGCGCAGAGGCCGAGCAATGGGCGCGCCGCGCGGTGGCGCTGGCGCCCGGACATGCCGGCGCCTTGTACACGCTGGCCCGCTTGCTGGATGAAGAGGGGCGTGCGGAAGCCGCCATCGCCGCGCTGGCGGAGCAGCCAGGCTTGGTCGAGGAGGATCTGCGCCTGGCGCGCAGCTTGGGCAGTGCCTGCCTGAAGGCGGGGCAGGGCGAGTCTGCCCTGCGCGCACTGGATCGTGCCTTGCAACTGGCACCCTTCGACCAGTTGGCGATCGCCTTGCGCGGACTGGCCTTGTACCAATCCGGCCGCGCCGCCGCGGCGCGCGACTATTGGCGCCTCGATGGCCTGCTGGATCGCCGCGTTCTGGCCGTGCCCGCCGGCTACGCCTCAGCCCAGGCATGGCTGGCGGCGCTGGCCGACGACATTCGCCAGCACAGCCGCATGCGCTTCGAGCCGGTGGGCCTTGCCGCGCATGGCGGCTGGCTGACCGACGATCTGCTGGCCGACCAGACGCCGGCGATCCAGGGATTTGAACGCAGCTTGCGCGCCGCCATCGCCGACTACCTGTCACAGCTGCCGGTGGAGGCGGACCAGCCCTTCCTGGCGGCGCCCCGGCAGGGCCAGTGGCGCATCAATCTGTGGGCCACGCGCACGCTGGCCGGCGGCGTCATCGACACCCACATCCACGAGGATTCCTGGCTCTCCGGCGCTTTCTACGTATGCCTGCCGCCAGACCTGGGGCAGGGCGAGGCGCACGCCGGTTGGATCGAATTCGGGCGTCCGCATCGCGGGCTGCCGCCGCTGCCCGAGACCGACATCTTCGTGCGCGAACCGAAGGCCGGCGAACTGCTGCTGTTCCCCTCCTACGCCTACCACCGCACCTTGCCCTTCGCCGGCGAGGGCGAAAGGATCAGCATCTCCTTCGATCTGGCCTTCGTGTAAGGCCGCTGCGCGGCCGCCTCAGGGCGAGGGCCCGTAGAACTGACGCAACTGGGCCGCTACTTGCGGATAGACCTCGGCGAGCAGGTCTGGCGCGATGAAGTGGTACTCGCTCATCACCGCGAAGAACTCCTCCGGCGCGCTGGCGGCGTAAGGATCCAGCACGGTCTCCTGTTCCGCATCGAGTTGCTGGTTCATCGCCTCAAAGGCGGCGCTGAAGGCCTCGGTCCAGGCTTGCTGCGACATGCTCTTGCGCATGGGCGGGGCGCCATTGACCGCACCGCTGAGCCCGTCGAGCTTGTGCGCGATCTCATGCACCACCAGGCTTTTCATCTCCTCAGGGTGCTCAAGGTCGGTGAGGATGTCGTCCCAGGACAGCACCAGCGGACCGTGATCCATGGACTCACCCGCCAGTTCCTCCTCGTATTCGTGGACCAGATGCTCGATGTCCTCGTCGTGGCGTTCGCGGCGCGCGCGGAAGGCGCCCGGATACACGATCACATCGTGCCAGCCATCGAGCGCTGCGTAGCCGAGGTCCAGGATCGGCCAGGTCGCCAGCTGGGCGATGCATTGGCGCATGGCGGCGTCGGGCTCCAGCCCGCCGGCGCCGTGGATGTGCTTGTCGGACAGGAATTCGCGGGTCAGCTGCTGCCACTGCGCCAGACGCGCCGCCGGCAATTGCGCCATGCCCGGCAGTCGTGCGGCGGTGGCCAGGAATTCGGGCTCAGAGAGGGGCAGACGACGCGCCCGGCGTCGTCGCATCCAGGCGCCTAGGGAAAACATCGGAGTCCGATCTGCGAAAAGTCGGCGATTTTCGCCGCCCGGCTGGAAGCTGTCGACGCCGGGCGCATGGGACATCCGTGTCCCTGCTTCATCCTTGTGGATCCGCCATCCCGGAAAGGCGGTCCGAGCCTGCGCTTACTTGAATACGCCGGGCAGGAAGCTGTGCCATTGCCCGTTGCCGGTAGCGCCGCCGCCAGACATCACTTGCGGGGCCTCCAGCACACGTTCCACGACCAGCGCCTTCTCCTCAGGGGTCTGGCTGACACCGACCACTGCCAGTCCGGCATAAAGGGCCAACACCACCCATCCGATGCGCGCCTTCAGTTTGCCCATGACCGCTCTCCTTGATCGAGTGTTGCGGGCTGCCAACTTGCAGATCCCGTGCCAGCGCCGCCCGGCTGCTGGATAAGCCCTGAGACGTTACGGAATGGCGAAGCGTTGCAGGCCATCCGACGAGTGGTGGCTGGCGCGCGCTGGTGCGCCAGAGCGGCGAGTGTCCGCCTGCGGACAGCGGCCACCAGGAGCGGACACCTGCGGGCGCTCGCGGCGCCCGGCGCCGTGTATGAGCAGATCACGATGGATGCTTGCGTGCTCAGGCATCGCGCGGCCGGCACGCACGATGCGGCCACCTGGATATGCTGGCCGCGCACCGCTGTTTGGCGGTAAAGCCGTCTAGCCGTCTGAACCAGGGCCGACGGGTGGCCCGTGGCATGGGTGCCAGGAATGGCGCCACTGGCTATGATCGCGCGCCTTTTCCCACCTGCCGCAGGAGCCCCGAGCCGCGATGAGCGCCTACCTCTTCACTTCCGAATCCGTGTCCGAAGGCCATCCGGACAAGATCTGCGATCAGATTTCCGACGCGGTGCTGGATGCCATCCTGGCGCAGGATCCGCGTGCTCGCGTGGCATGCGAGACGCTGTGCAAGACCGGTGCTGCCATCGTTGCCGGCGAAATCACCACCACCGCCTGGGTCGACATCGAAAGCCTGGCGCGCAAGGTGATCAACGACATCGGCTACAACACCTCGGACGTGGGCTTCGACGGCCACACCTGCGCGATCATCAACATGATCGGCAAGCAGTCGCCCGACATTAACCAGGGCGTGGACCGCAAGAATCCGGAAGAGCAGGGCGCTGGCGACCAGGGCCTGATGTTCGGCTACGCCTGCGACGAAGCGCCGGAATTCATGCCGGCCCCGATCTACTACTCGCATCGTCTGGTCGAGCGCCAGGCCAAGGTGCGCAAGCAGAAGAACTCGCCGCTGCCCTGGCTGCGTCCGGATGCCAAGAGCCAGGTCACGCTGCGCTACAGCGATGGCAAGGTGGCCGGCATCGACGCGGTGGTCCTGTCCACCCAGCATGGTCCCGAGGTGAAGCACAAGACGCTGGTCGAAGGCGTGATGGAAGAGATCATCAAGCCGGTGCTGCCGACCAAGCTGATCGACAAGAAGACCAAGTTCCACATCAATCCCACCGGCAAGTTCGTGATCGGCGGTCCGGTCGGCGACTGCGGCCTGACCGGTCGCAAGATCATCGTCGATTCCTACGGCGGCATGGCACGCCACGGTGGCGGCGCCTTCTCCGGCAAGGATCCGTCCAAGGTGGATCGTTCCGCTGCCTACGCCGCCCGCTATGTGGCGAAGAACGTGGTGGCGGCCGGTCTGGCCAAGAAGTGCGAAGTGCAGGTGTCCTACGCGATCGGTGTGGCCGAGCCCACCTCGATCTCGGTGACCACCTTCGGCACCGGCGCCATCGATGACGCGCGCATCGAGCAGCTGATCCGCGCGCATTTCGACCTGCGGCCCTACGGCATCATCAAGATGCTCGACCTGATCCATCCGATGTACCAGGCAACCGCGAGCTACGGCCACTTCGGCCGCAAGCCCGTGCAGGTCAAGGCGGCCGATGGCACCAGCTACTGGGCCTTCTCGTGGGAGAAGACCGATCGCGCCGAGGAACTGCGCAAGGCGGCCGGCATCGGCCGTCGCTGAGTGCCACACTGCGGGCTGGTCCGTCCATTGGACTCGCCCGCAATACTGATCGGCCAGGACGCGACGCCCTTCCTTGGCGTTCGCGTTCCTGGCGTGTAGGGTTCGGCGCGTCGTTCTCACTGCCGCCTGCGTATGAACCGATCGAGCCTGCTCCTGCTCTTCACGCTGGTCTGCGTCGGGCTGCCGCAAAGCGCGCCCACCTGGGACGCGGCGGTGCCACTGAGCGAAGGCGTGCAGAGCGCCACCGTCCAGCCGATCCGCGTGGCTGCCAGCGAGGATGGCGGCTACTGGGTGCACGGCAACTCAGCGGTGGGCCCGCTGCTGATGCGCTTCGACCCGCAGGACCAATTGCTCGCTACTCAATACGGCAGCACTCCGGGTGACCGCCTGCTCGGGCTGGCGGGCGCCGCCGCCCTGGCCTTTGGCGGCGGCGTGCAGACGGATCGCTTGCAGCGTTTTGACGCCGATGGCGCGCGGCGCTGGTCCAGCACCACGCAGTCGCCGGTGCTGGCCAATCCCAGGGAAGCACAGGATGGCGCGATCTGGGTGACGCGCAGCGCGCAGCCGGCCGGGCCGGCCATCGAACTCTTGCGGCTGGATGCGGCCGGCGTGGCACGCAGCATGGTCGATCAGCCGGCGCGGGCCTTCACCGGACGTTCGCCGGTCGCGGTGTCGAGCACGGCAGGTCAGGCCTACTGGGCCGGCTTCGCTGGCTGGAATCTCAACAACGCTGCCGAGGCGCGCGCCGAAGTGCTCAAGCTCGGCCCCGAGGGTGACTTGGTCTGGCGCTTCGCCGCCGCCGCCAATCTCGGCCCCAGTGTGTACACGCGGGTGCTGGAAGCGGCCGATGGCAGCGTGCGCGCAGCCGGTCAGATCGATGCGCTGATCGACAACTTCCTGATCGTGACCGCCCTCAGTCACAGCGGAACGCAGATCTGGACCCGCAGCTTCCCCGAATTCAGCGGCGCACCGCTGCGCGGCCATGAGATCGATCCCAATGGCGAGCTGCGCATCCTGGTGGCCGATCGGGCCGGCAGCGCCGATCGCCTGCTGTCGATCGAGGCCGATGGCGATCTGCGCTGGGCCGCCAGTCTTCCGCCTGGCTATCGCTGCGCCGTGCTCAAGGACGATGTGCGTTGCCCCTTGTTCGTGCGCAATGACGGCACCGCCGTGCTGGTGGTCGGCTCACCGAGTCTGGGTCTGCGCGCCCTGCGCTACAGTCCGGCCGGGCAGGTCGTGGGCGACACGCCACTCGGCAACTTCACGCTTGAAGATGCCGGGCTGCTGAGCAATGGCGATCTCTTGCTGGTGCTGTGGGACGGCACGGCAGAAGGGCGCCGCCTGCAGCGCGTGGGCGCCAATGGGCTGGTGCGCACCTTGCTCGGCCCCGGCGCCACGCAAACTCAAAGCGTGCGACGCACCAGCACGCTGGATGCAATCCTCGATGAAGCCGGCGGCGCCTATCTGGTGACCGGCAGCAGCGCCAACGATCAGCTGCTGACCCGCGTCAGCGCCGGCGGGCAGCGCTTGTGGCAACGCCCGTTGGCCCCCCAGTTCCCCGGGCTCCTGCGCAGCCAGTGGTTCTTTGCCGGCACCCAGCTGTGCCGCTATGCGCAACAAGGTGCCGGCACGACATTCGAAATGCGGCTGGAGTGTGTGGATCGTGCCAGCGGCAGCCCGCGATTCAGTCGCGCCGGCAGCGGCAGCGGCATGGTGCTGGACCCCGAACTCGGCTTGCTGGTGGGCGAGCGCCTGCTGTGGGTGGAAAGCACCGCCAGCGGATCGCGCCTGACGCTGTTCAATCTCGATGGCAGCGTGTTCTCCACCCGCGACAGCGCGGTGGCGGGCGGCAGCCTGCGCATCTTTCCCAGCATCGGCGATGGCTTCCTGCTCTACACCACTCCGCAGATCGGTCAGCCCGGTACCACTTTGCGCGCCTTTGAGCTGGACGGCAGCCCGCGTGCGCAGGTCACGCTGCAGGACACGCCTTTGCTGGTGCAGCCCTTGCAGGACGGCGGTTTCGTCTCGGTCTACCAGCGCCAGGCCAGCCCGGCCACCGGTACCGCCAATGTGCGGCTGAGCCGCTTCGATCGACGCGCCCAGCGCCAGTTCGACGTGGCCATCAGCGATCGCTTCGTCACCCAGGTCGAGGCCGGCGAGAGCCTGGATCAGCTGCTACTGGTGTTGCGCAACGAACGTCAGACCGGCGTGTCGCGTCCGGACAATGCGCAGATTCTGGGCGTGTCGCTGGCCAATGGCACGCTGGGCTGGCGCAGCACGCTGGGCGCCTGGACCGGTCAGCCCTCACGGCTGCTGCGTTTCCCGGACCGACGCCGGCTGCTCTATGTGGCGCAGCGTCCCGGCGGTCTGTTGACCTACCGTCTGGACCCGCCCACCGAGCGCGTGCTGTTGAGCCGGATGCTGCCCTGCCAGCGCGAGGACTGCCCGCTGCAGGGACTACGCCTGGCCAGCAACGAGGATCTGCTGGCCCATGCCGCCGCGCGCGATCCCTTGCTGGGCGCGGATCAACGTCTGTTGCGCTGGCAGCAACCGCTGCAACTTCCCAATGTGTCGCCGGCCAATCAATCGGCGCTGGCGGGTGCCTGGTATGCGCCTTACGCGGGCGGCCAGGGCTTGCTGATGACTTACTTCCCCCAGCAGTCAGGCTATCTGGCGGCATGGTTCACCTATGCGCCCGAAGGCACCGCCGCCAGCGGCAAGCCCGCGCTGCGCTGGTTCACCCTGCAGGGCCTGGTCGGCAATCCTGCCACCAGTGTCGACTTC
>ERZ1066138.629-NODE-629-length-11707-cov-6.187951_pt1 | contig 11707 bp, 11 predicted proteins | sample MGYA00382785_ERZ1066138 | MGnify/ENA primary metagenome ERZ1066138 (study PRJEB33369, sample SAMEA5778368) | biofilm metagenome | biome: Industrial cooling water; feature: Water cooling tower basin; material: Biofilm | place: United Arab Emirates | collected...
GTTACGTACCGGCTCGTAACCTCAGAAGAAAGCGACCCGGAGAACGGTAAGATCTCGACCGTTTCGCCGATCGGGCAGGCACTGATCGGCCGGGAAGAAGGCGACGAGGTACGCGTGAAGACGCCGACCGGCTGGCGTTCATTTGAGATTACGCGATTGACGACGATCCACGAGATAGAATAGGCGAAACAATACCACCGGGTCTTTTCGTACCGGAATTGGTGCTGAACACGAGATGCTTGGTGCGAGCATAGGAAAGATACCGATCCGGATACTTGATGCGATGGTCCGCGGCCTCGCATCGCTTGGCGTGCCGCCGAATGTGTTGACGACCATCGGTGTGATGATCAACATCGGCTGCGGCGTCCTATTCGGCATGGGCGAGTTCTTTTGGGCCGGCATCGTGCTGATCGTCGCAAATGTTTTTGACATGCTGGACGGCAATGTCGCCCGGTTGACCGGAAACGTAACGAAGTTCGGCGGGTTTCTCGATTCGACGCTCGACCGGCTTTCGGACATGGTCGCGATACTTGGGATAATGGTCTTTTACGCCGGAAATACGCCGCAGCATTCGATCATCAATGTGATATTGGCCGGGGTCGCGATGATCGCATCGGTCTTGGTCAGTTATGCGACTGCCCGCTCCGAGGCACTCGGCGTAAAGGCAAACGTCGGCTTTTTGCAGCGGCCTGAGCGGATCGTGCTTTTGATAATCGGAGCACTTTCAACCTGGGACTGGAACTCGGACGTTTGGTGGTTCAACCGAATGCCGCAGGTGCTTTGGGTGCTGGCGGTCGGTTCGATCTGGACGCTGGTCCATCGGATGTATTACATCTGGAAAGAATTCAGAAAACTTGAGGGCAGGGCGGTCTAAGGGAAGATGTTCGAGTGGTTTGGTTCTGTGATCGAGTCGCTAACGCTGACGAACGTTTTGACGGGCGTCGGAATCTTTCTGCTTTCGCTGACGCTCAGCTTTCTTGCCATCGGCATTGTGATGGTCAAGATACCGGCGAACTATTTCAGCTCGCATTATCAGGCTGATTTCATGCCCGGGAGCCCGTGGCTGGTCCGCTGGGGCGTGGTGATTCTGAAGAACATCTTCGGCGTGTTTTTGATCTTGCTCGGCATCGCACTTTCGCTCCCCGGGGTTCCGGGGCAAGGATTCCTTACGATCTTGCTTGGGCTGATAATGCTCGATATTCCGGGCAAGCGTCCGCTTGAGGCAAAGATAATCAGCAGGCCTTCGGTACTCGGTGCGATAAACAAATTTAGGGCAAGGTGGGGAAAGCCGCCGCTTATTTTGGATTAGGGAATGGTCTTCGGTTTTCTAAAACGAAAAAAGAATACGGACCTTGAGGCAGAGCGGCGCCGCTTTCTGAGCGAGCACGGGCGGATAACCGACGGCCGGATAATCGACAGCGAACAAACGGCGGCGGGCGAGGTCGTGTTCTACACCTATTCGCTCAACGGCGTCGATTTCGAATCCTCAGAACTGCTGACGGCCGAGCAGCAGGCCGACCAACTCAAATACGCTCCCGGAGCCAAGATCGGCGTCCGCTACGACCCGAAAAACCAGGGAAATTCGATGCTCGACTAATGTCCGGATCGGAGCCTGCTTTTTCGAGTCCGATCGGGAGAGGCCGGATATGAACGATTCTGCACTTGAAAAATTCAGGAACGGCGTTATTTGGCACTATGCGAAAGACATTAGGCCGGCGTTGGAGGCAAAGGAACGAAAGGATGCCAAAGAGCACTCTAAAAAGATCGATAACCGGAGCACGAGTCGGCATTTAGGGCGAACGGTTGAGGGGTTGCGATCATGGGCAGCCGAGGTATATCTTGAATCTGCGGATCATCGGCAGGCAATAAGCTTCATACGTGAACTCTTTAGACATCGAGCTGTAAGAAGAAAACTATACTTAAGACTTAAGACGCTCGACCGAGTCGGCGCGGAACAGGAAAAGATTGCGTCTATTGTTTTTTGTTTAACGGATGTCTTGCTTCTGAGATTGTCCTCAAAGGGAATAGTTGTGCCTGCGAGTGAGAATCTCTTTGCCGAGCTGACCGAACTTGTCGTGAAATATGGTCCCGAGTCGCTGCTCGCTGACGACTGGGAGACACTACCTGAGTTTCTCGAACATGACGAATCTCGGAAATTCGGCAAGATCGAAGCGAACGCGGAATTGGAATATGCGGAGGAGTTGCACGCTCAAGCATGTGGTCTCATTGAGGATGAGAAGCCTGAGGAAGCTTTAGAACTAATTGAAAGAGCCCTTCGAATCGATGAAGCCGATGCGGCTTTTCACGACATTCGTGGGCACTGTTTCTATCAACTCAATAGGTTCCCAGAAGCTCTTGCCGAATTTGACCGTGCGATATTATTGGATTCCGAACATTACCCCAGCTATTTGAATAGAGGCTGTATTCACCATAACGTTGAGAATTACGAATTAGCGGAACTCGATTATTCAAGCAATCTAGAACGCGATACGACGATTGCCGAAGTATACCTTTACCGGGCACAGTGCCGGATCGAATTAGAGAAATATCAGGAAGCGTTGAACGATCTCGATAGGTCGATCGAGTTGGATGATGGCGAGCCTGAGGCCTTTTACGAAAGGGCCCGAGTTTTATGCACCGTCCCGGATTATATGGCAGCGTTAAGCGACATTGACGCCGCGATCGAACTGAAGCCAGACGACATCGACTATCGGGAGTTACGCTCATTTATCACGACTGAGATCGAACAAGGCTAGCAGCATTTTTCGTTTCGCGTTGGCCTGTCATCGAGTATAGGGCCTTCACAATTGTGATGAGATCAGGGGTTTATAGTACAGGTACAATACGGCTCAAAGCTAGGACTGACGCACTTTATATGTTCAAAAAGATCCTGATCGCAAATCGCGGAGAGATCGCTTGCCGGGTTATACGGGCCTGCCGCGAGATGGGCATCGGCACGGTCGCCGTTTATTCCGAGCCGGACCGCGACGCTCTTCACGTACGGATGGCGGACGAGGCGTATCACATTGGCCCGGCCGCCTCGGCGGAGAGCTATCTTCGCGGCGATAAGATCATTGATGCAGCCCGGCGTTCGGGAGCGGAGGCGATCCATCCGGGCTACGGTTTTCTTTCTGAAAATGCCGAGTTCGTTCGGCAGGTGACGGCCGCCGGGCTGACCTTCATCGGGCCGCCGCCGGAGGCGATGGAAGCGATGGGCGGGAAGATATCCGCTCGGATCATCGCGACCGAAGCCGGCGTGCCGGTCGTGCCCGGGACGAACGAACCGGTCACCAGCCACGAGAAGGCGATGGAGATTGCCCGAGAGATCGGTTTTCCCGTAATGCTCAAGGCCTCGGCCGGCGGCGGCGGAAAGGGAATGCGGCTGGTCGCGGACGAGAGCGAGCTTCGTTCGGCGCTTGATGCCGCCCGGAGCGAGGCGATGGCCAGCTTTGGCGATGAATCGGTCTTTGTTGAAAAGGCGGTCGTCAGGCCGCGGCATATCGAGATACAGGTCTTTTCGGACACGCACGGCAACCACATCTACCTCGGCGAACGCGAGTGCTCGATTCAGCGGCGGCACCAGAAGGTGATCGAAGAGGCTCCGTCGCCGATAAATTCGGCCGAGCTCAGACTGCAAATGGGCGAATGTGCCGTAATGGTCGCCCGGGCGGTCAACTACGTTGGGGCAGGCACGGTCGAGTTTCTGGTCTCGGATGTGGACCGCTCGTTCTATTTTCTCGAGATGAACACGCGGCTTCAGGTAGAACACCCCGTAACGGAGCTTGTAACGGGCGTGGACCTCGTCCGCGAGCAGATACGGGTTGCGGCAGGGTATCCGCTTTCGATCGAGCAGAAGGACGTCACGCTTCGCGGGCACGCCATCGAATGCCGCATCTATGCCGAAGACCCGGAAACGAACTTTATGCCCTCGCCCGGCGTGATCAAGCGGCTGCGCGTGCCGAGCGGGCCGGGCATCCGCGATGACGGCGGAGTTTATGAAGGCGGCGAGGTCTCGATTCACTACGACCCGATGATCTCGAAGTTTTGTGCCTATGGCCGCGACCGCATTGAGGCCATCGACCGGATGCGGCGTGCACTGCGGGAATATGAGGTGGCCGGGATAAAGACGACGCTGCCGTTCTTTCGCGAGGTGATGGAGGACGAAGAGTTCACGAGCGGCCGGCTAGATACAGGCTTTATCGGCCGCTTTAACGAACGCCGGAATCCGCCCGAACCCGACCAGGCCGAAACCGACATCGCCGCACTCGCCGCAGCCTTGGCTTACACCGGCTCAACGAAAGCCACTACACAAGCGTCCCCAACCCAACCGGGGATCAGCCGCTGGCGGCAAGCGGTGAAATAACCAACTGTCCTAGTAAACAAAAGAACGGCGGAAGTAAAACCCTCCGCCGTCTTTTCTTTTCATGCCGCTCCCGAAAGAGAGCGGGCGTTATTGCTTTGAACTACCGCGACTCGGCGACGAAGTCCACTCCGAAGAGGTCACCATCGAGCGAGACGACCCGCTGGCTTTCGCCAAAGCTCATCTTGCGGTTCCAGACCGAGACCTGATAGGTCTGCTCGACCTCGAGGCCCTCGACCGAGTAGTTGCCGAAGCTGTTGGTGTAAGCATAGGTGATCTCACCGGTCTGCAAGTTCATCACCGAGACGAGAACCTGTCCGATGCCCGTACCCTCAGCCGTCGTCACCCGACCCGAGATCGAAGCCGGAGCTGCCGTCGGGCCAACAAAAACATTGTCAAAGGTGCAGACGATCGTCTCGCCTTCCTCGGCGATGATGTTTGCCGTTGATGTCAAAAGGTTGACAGTTGTGTTCTGCAAGCCAGGAAACCCAGCCTGTCCGGTCTCTTGACAGGTTATCGCATTCAGGGACCAGTTCGTCGGCGTCCCGACCTCTGAGACCGGATATGGATTCGCAGGCCCGAATCCGTTCGTGATCAACTTCGTACCCGTCGACGGATTGTTCAACGTGTTAAGCGTGAAGAACGCATCTCCACTACCGTCGAAGTCGTACGCATTCGACTGGAAAGAGAAGTTCAGGTCTATCGGGTAGTTTTGGTTGTCAACTAAGGTCCGTTTAACGATCGTGACCTGAGCCGGAACAAAGACCGCATCCGCTGAAAGAGAACGATCCTGGTTACCACCCTGGCCGTTCAAATCGATGAGCCGCATATGATACGGCGAACCGGAGATGCCTCCCGCCGAATTTCCTTCGCCCCATTCTCCGCGCCATGCGACGTGCCCGCCCCAAGCGAGGACCGGATTTGGGACACTTGCTGTGAACGTCAACGTAATGCGGCGTTCTTCACCGCCGGCATACGGGACGTAAGCAATACTTTGAAGAGTTCCTCCCCACATCGTGAAAACACCATTGTTCGGCATTGTGGCTCGCGGTACGGGGAAATTCTGGATCTCCGGATCGACCGGAATTGTGATAGTCGTACTGTTTCCTGGAAGAAACGGATTGCAGTGTGATCCCGATACTGCGACACACGGATTTGCATTTGTCTCGGTCAGATTGTAAGTACCAAGATAGTCGATCGCGTGAACGCCGCTCTTCAAAACGTCGTAGCCGATCGTGACCGTGTGAACCGTGCCACCGGTCGGCAGATTCGAGAAGAGCATCCGGTAGGCGAGGTACTGAGTCTCTGCCCAATTTGAATTAGATGAACCGGCGTTACCCGTGACCCAACCTTCATTGCCGCCTACGACCAGGCAACCCGAACGCGGGTCGGTCGGAACCGTGCCGTTGCGGCACTGTTCAAGCGATGCTGCAGGGTTGTTGAGAAGTTCTTTTTGCGCTACCGCATCGGAACTGAAAAACGAGAACGCAGCGATAAATAATATCGCAATCCGCGTCAACGAAGACCTAAAGGGGTTGGGGAACCACATAATCTTACTCCTTAATGAAACCCATGACCACAAGCGAGTTGCTCCGAGCCCGGGAAAATATCACCGCACCGATCTCACCCAAACTAAAGTTCAGATACCTGGGGCACGGTGGAAAAACTAAAGCTATGAGATAGTGTTTAACACGTAAGTTACTCAATGTCAATGACTTTTTTGATCACGAACGGTGTGCAACCGATAGAGATCTCAAAGCCAATCTGCCAAAAACCGAGCCGCTGCAGAAAACCTCTTCGGCATCCGATCGTTGTAGATGGCAGGCCGGAAGGTGAAAATTTACAACGGTGGAATTACCCCCACTATACATCCAATAAGAACTTTCTCCACAAAAAAAATAAAACGGCGGGCAGATCGCTCTGCCCACCGCTTCGTGTTTCCCCCCAAGGAAACTCTTGGGAGTCAGTCCGGGGGTACGCCCCGAATTAGTTACGGAGCAACGAAGTCGACGCCGAAGAGGTCTTCAGTGGTCGTTACCGTTCTCTGATTGTTGATGAAGGTGTGCCGCCTGTGCGTCGCCGTCACCATATAGGTTTCTTCTGCTGTAAGATCGGCAACCGTGTAGTAACCGAAATTGTTCGTCATTGCCGAATATACTTCACCGGTCGAAAGGCTGACCACTTCAACGCGGGTGTAAGCAATACCTTCGCCTGTCGAGGTCAGAACGCGTCCCGAGATCGAAACCGGAGCCGACGACGGCCCGCTGAAAGCGTCAAAACAGAACGAGATATGGCTTACTCCAAAACCGCCGTTGTTCGGCGTAACAAAGTTGCCCGTATCGCCGATCGAGCCTGTTGGGCGATAATCATATCCGTTGGCGTTCGGACCGCCCTTTACGATCACGTAATAGATCAGTCGATCGATCTGGTTGATCGGGCTAAGCGACCACTGAGTCATCGCGGTACCCGTCGACGAGACATTAAGAAAGAGGTTGGGGTTCGGGGATAGACCGGTTGCACCAGCAGAGTAAACAACTCCGGAGCCGGGGGCAAACGCGAACGATCCGTTCGGTGAAGAGAAGTCGAGCTTCAATTCGCCAAAGTTCGGGTCGATCGTTGAACAACTTGGGTTACCAGAAAGAAAGATCGGCGAAGGTGCGATCTCAGCACGTGTCTCGATCTTGGTGCTCTTTGAATCTTCATCCGTGCTCTTGAACTGAGCGGCGGTCAAATTGACAAATACGAGTGTGCAGAGCATGAACGCTGCTGCTACCTTTGAAATTGTTCCATGGGGGAAACGCATAATTCTCTTTACTCCTTGATTGATCGATCTCCTCAGGAGACCGGGTTTGGCTTTTCTCTCTCGACCGGCCGGGGAGGTCTCCGATGAACTTCGGAGCCGGGGATTCCCGGCAGGGCTTTCGAGAAGGCCGCTAAACTGCTGAAATAAAAGCTATTACCGTTGTGTTTAACAAATTACTTTAGGTATGTCAACAAAAAATCAACATTCCAAAGTCCGGTATTCGCTAGATTCTTTTCAAATAATTTGCCCAAGAAAGCCGGAAAGCGGAACCGGTTGTGGTTGTTAGTACTACAACCCACAATATCTCGGACGTAAAATGCCTCTATTAGAGGACGCTTTTTATCGTTCCGTTTGCCTGAGTATAGTGCTATTTCAGACATTTTCCAAAAAAAGTTTGACTTATTTTTATGCAAAATGACCGATGCCGGACCCGTTCCCATAAACGCAGATCGGCCCGGAAAATGCAGAACGCCCCGGCCGAAGCCGAGGCGTTCCTATTTTTGAGAATCGGTCTGACCGAAACCGGTTATGGCCATTCGGTTCGCGGTGAAGCGACGAAATCGAGGCCGCTAATGTCTCCTTCCAGAGAGAAGGTCCGGGTAGCAGGTGCGAAGACGTGCCGCTTGCTTTCATTGACCGAGATCGAATAGAAGCCCTGGACCGGTATCCCGTCGAATACAAAGTATCCGAAGGAGTTCGTCGTCGCCGACCACTCTTCGCCCGTTGCTAGGTTTAGCAACGTTAGGCGTGAAAAGGTCAGAGCCGAGCCGTCGTCGGTAAGTACGCGGCCCATCACCGTCGCCCCGGCTGACGTCGGAGCGATCTGGCTGCTGGTGAAGGTGCAGGTGACCGATTCGCCTTCCTCGACAATGATATTCGCTGTCTTGGTGTTGAGGTCGGTCGTCGTGTTCTGGCTGTTCGGAAGGCCGCCGCCGGCAGTTTCGACGCAGTTGATCGAATTAAGCTGCCAGCCAAACTTCTGATCTTCTGTGACCGCGATCGTACTCGAGACGTTCTGAACGAAGACGTTTGCGTCCACGTAACGATCCTCGGGCGGAGCGTCGTTATCTACGAGCGTGAACGACGTTGCTCCAATATTGCTGGCCGTAAAGGTAAATGTATCGGTCGAGGCGGTCCCGCCCGTTGCCGTAAGCACCTGTTTGATTATGGTTACCGATCCGGGCGTTGGTGGCTGCGAATCGCCGAGCCAGGAGTAAAGCATCTTGTTCGGCGTAACGGTATCAAGCCCGCTGACAACGCCTGATGTCGAGTCAGCAAGAATGCGATTCTTTACGGTCGTCGGGCTTGCGGTCGGATTTGCCTGCAGATAAAGAGCTGCGGCACCCGCAACCATCGGCGAGGACATCGACGTGCCGCTCATGCCACGAATTGCCGTGTCGCTCGAATGGCCGAGCGAAGTGATGCCCGAACCCGGAGCGAAAAGATCGACACAGGTTCCCCAGTTCGAATACGAGGCCTTCGCGTCATCGCTACCCGTCGCGGCGACAACAAGTGCCGACGAAGCGCTCGATGGAGAATAGTTACAGGCGTCAAGGTTGCGATTCCCGGCGGCGACAACGTGCGTTACACCTGAAGCGACCGAGCTGTTGATGGCGCTGTCGAGCGTGCTCGAAACGGCGCTGACCCAAAGGCTCATGTTGACGACCGCCGGGTTTACGCGATTGTTCTTTACCCAGTTCACGCCGGTAATGATGTTTGAAACGAGTCCTGAGCCGCTGCACGAGAGCACGCGAACGCCGTAGACGTTTGCCTGCTTCGCAACGCCGTAGGTCGAACTTGCGACTGTTCCCGCCACGTGCGTACCGTGTCCGTGGCAGTCAATGCCGTTCTGGCCGTCGTTAACTGCGTCAAAAGCAACAGCAGCCCGTCCTCCAAAATCAACGTGGGTCGGACGGATGCCGCTATCAATCACATATACGTTCACACCTTGTCCCGTTTCGGCATAAGTAAATGCTCCGTTAAGCGGAAGGCCGCGTTGGTCGATGCGGTCAAGGCCCCAGTCCGCAGCAGACTGCACGCTACCGGCATAAGCGATCATGTCTTCTTCGACCAGCTTGACGCGCGGGTCGCGGCTGAGGCGTTCGGCGTCCTTGGCGGACATTTCGGCCGAGAAGCCCTGAACGGCGCTCTCCCAAACCTTATCGACTGCCGCGTTGTATTCGGCCGCGATATTGTGTGAAATGGCGCTCATTTCCGCTTCGGTAGAAAAACCCTGAACGGAGTCAGGCTCAAATACAACGATGTACCGCCCGGGGACGGAGTTTTCGTGCTTGATCAGTTTTTCAGACTTACCCGAGGTCTGTGGTGAGAGAACCAGGAGAGCCGACATGGCGGCTATGGCAACAACAAGGACAAGAGAGAGTCTTTTCATTTTTATTTGATCAGCTCCTAAAACTGAGATGGGGTATTTCGAGGTCTTGTTAAGTGGGGCTGTAGGATCGGCTCACAGAGTGTGAGGCAATTAAAAAGTTACAACATTACAAAACAAAATACAACAGTAATTTTTCAGAATGATAGGCCTTGTTTCGAAATGATCGAAATTCGGTCAAATTGAATCGAAATGTCTTACAAAAGCCGGCTGATTTGGTGTTATTTGACGTCGCAGAATAGAATGATGAAGGTCAAAAGAACATTTCGAGGGAATTATGGAAGAACTATTGGCAGGCTTGTCGGGGAAGGAAGTCGATCTGGTGATCGCATCGGGAGTTACGCTTAGGGGGAAAGTGAAGTCGGTCAGCGACGGCGTGGCAGTGATCGAGGACGAGGACGGGAAGACCTTTCACGTTTCGGTCGCTCATGTTGCCGCGTTCGGTGAAACGGCACATACGAACAGCCGGCCCGGTTTTATTGCCTAACCGTTCCCGCAAAATAAAAAGGCCGGAGGCTCAACGTCTCCGGCTTCTTTGCTGTTTAAAAAATCAGTTCTTACTTTGCTGCCGGCTGTGCGACCGGAAGATCAAGCCTGCGGAAGCCATCGATCCGCTTTTCCCAGTAACCCTTGAAAGGTGAATAAGTGATGCCCTTGCTTCGCGAGGCGTGGTAGAAACCATTCTCATCGGCGACGATGCCGATATGGCCGAGCTTGTTCAGGAAGACGAGAGTTCCGAAAACGAAGCGGTCATCGCCGGTCACCGGAGTCGACATCGCCCAAAGCGAACGGGCACTCGTGCGTTCAAATTCGATTCCGGAGTCACGGAAGACGGCCCAGACAAAGCCGGAGCAATCATAGGTGTTCGGGCCTTCGGATCCGTAACGATAGGGAATGCCGAGACGGCTGTTAATACCCTGAAGAATGAGATTCGAAGCGGCTCCGCCGTAAACCGTGCGGCGGGCGGCGGCCTTGTTCATCGCCGCAACTGGGCTCGATTCGCCGGTCTTCTTCACGAGCGGCTCTTCGCGGACGACGTTGATATCGTTGGTAAGTACGGGACGTTGTGAGGTGGAGCGGGTTACGGCCGGTTGGGTTTGCGGCTGTGCGGGCGGTTGGTTGATGGGCCGGCTAGAGACCGGTTTAACAACCCTCGGGCGATCCTGGCCAACAACTGTGGCGGACGCACAAATAACCAAACACACTGCAGACAACGCAAACCTAACCAATGAATTAAACTTCAAACCGTATATCTCCTAGATAGTATTTCTTGCAGAACGCGGTTGCAGTTGGCGTGTCGCCAAAAAAGGGGTCGCACAAGGCGAAGGTGAAAACAGGGTCGAACTCGACCGAGTAACGCGTTCAATTGTTCTTTTAGTAGTTCTTTTGAAGGCCAGCTTGATTGCAGGAAATGCGGGTCCTTTTCTGCCGACCAATCAATACCCTAACATTTTGCCGACAGGGATTGCAAGAGGGCTTACTCCGGACAGATCGGCGACCTCGAGCGGAAAAGCCGAAAAAGAAAAAAGCCCCGAGATTATCCCGGGGCTTTCATTCACTTAAAGCAAGGTCTCTTAAGCCGAGAAAGACGTTCCGCAGCCGCAGCCGCCGGTCGCGTTCGGGTTCTCGAACGTAAAGCCGGAGCCCATCATGTTCGATGTGTAATCGACAACGACACCATTGAGATATTGGGCCGAGAACATATCGACAAAGAGCTTGATGCCATGCTGGTCAAGCACGAAATCGCCCTGCCGCGAATCTTCCTCAATGTTGAGGCTGTACTGAAAGCCGGAACAGCCGCCGGGAACAACGCGTACGCGGAGCCCTGCCGTTTCGGGCAGATCTTCCTCGCCGGCCAAAAACTTTTTGATCTCGACCGAGGCGCTCTCGGTAACGTTCAAGTTTATTGAAGGTGCTGCAACTGCTGACATATTTTGAGTTCGTTTCTCCTAAAAGTTCTCTGAAGAACTCCAAATCCGGAATCCTTACAATATAGTAAATATTACATATTCCAGTTCGGAAAAACAAGCCCATAATGGGCGGTTACTTCTTACCGCAGCGGCCGAGCTGCCACGACCAGGTGACGGTCGAATTGTCGGGTCCGGTGAGTGTTTTCGTCCCGCCCATCACCTCGCCGGTCTCATCAACATATCGC
>ERZ1066138.630-NODE-630-length-11706-cov-8.385375_pt1 | contig 11706 bp, 10 predicted proteins | sample MGYA00382785_ERZ1066138 | MGnify/ENA primary metagenome ERZ1066138 (study PRJEB33369, sample SAMEA5778368) | biofilm metagenome | biome: Industrial cooling water; feature: Water cooling tower basin; material: Biofilm | place: United Arab Emirates | collected...
GGCAGCGTGCGCCGCGAACTCGCGTTCCATGGCGACGACGACGGCGGGGTCGGCGGTGTCGGCCGCGATGACTGGCGCGGCCAGGACCATCGCGAGCAGTGCGAACGCGGCCCGGGACGGGCTTGCGTTACCCGTGACCGCTGGGCAGGCAATTGGCCTCATGCTGGCATTCCCTCGATCGGCAGATGTTTCGGCCGGTGACGGCAGAGCCTAGGCCGCCGGCGCCGACCATCGCCATCCTGCCTGCGCCGAGGCGAGCGTGCACTGCGCCAGATCGAAGGCGACGTAAAAGGGGACGCACCCCTTTTCTGGGGAAAAGGGGTGCGTCCCCTTTTACTGCTGCCAGGTGGCTTTGCGCTTCATGTCGCCCCAGCCGATCTGGGCGCCGCTCAGCCACTCGTAGATCGCGTGCAGCCGCCAGACGGACATGACCTGGCGGTACCCGAAGTTCTCGAGGATGGAAACGGCGAACAGCGCCAGCAGGTGCCGCGCCTTCGGGTAGGTGTGGAACGACAGCTCCTCGAGCAGCAGCGAGGTCGTCGAGAGCATCAGCCCGAGCGCGAAAGCCGCGAGCATGAAGGCGAGGAAGCTCTCCGCCGTCATCAGGCCCATCGCCCAGGCGATCGCCATGATGACGAGCCCCGCCACCTCGACCAGCGGGCTCAGGAGCTCGAACAGCACGAAGAACGGGAACGCCAGCCAGCCGGCCGCGCCGCTGCCGCGCATGAAGCACAGCTCGCGGTTGAACCACAGGCACTGCGCGAGCCCGCGCTGCCAGCGCTTGCGCTGCTTCTTCAGCGTCTCGACGTCCTCGGGCGCATCCGTCCAGCACACCGGGTCCGGGATGAAGGCCACCCGATAGCGCTGTCCGCGCTTCACCAGCATGCGGTGCAGGCGGACGATCAGCTCCATGTCCTCGCCGATCGCGTCGTGCCGGTAGCCGCCCGCCTCCACCACGGTGTCGCGGTGGAACACGCCGAACGCGCCGGAAACGATCAGCATGCCGTTGATCGCGCTCCAGCCGAGCCGCCCGCCCAGGAAGGCGCGCAGGTACTCGACGACCTGCACCAGCGCCAGCGGGTTGCGCGGCAGCCCCACCTTCTCGAGCACGCCGCCGCGCACCGTGCAGCCGTTGATGATGCGTACCGTCCCGCCGCAGGCGACGGTGCGCGGGTCTTCGAGGAAGGGCCGCACCACGTGCTCGAGCGCGCCGGGATCGAGGATCGAATCCGCGTCGCCGCAGTAGAAGATGGGGTAGCGCGCCGCGTTGATGCCGGCGTTGCTCGCGTCCGCCTTGCTGCCGCCGTTTTCCTTATCGATCACGCGCAGGTTCGGGTACTTGAGCGACCGGTACACGCCCCGCACGGGCTTCGTCTTGATCTGGACGCGATACGCTTCGGGGAAAGGCGTCAGCTCGAACTCGCGGATCATGGTCGCGAGCGTGTCGTCCTTGGAACCGTCGTTGACGACGATGATCTCGAAGTGCTGGTAGCGCAGCTGCAGCAGCGCGCGGATGGACGTCGCGATGGTCGCCGCCTCGTTGTAGGCCGGAACGACCAGCGAGATCGGCATCTGCAGGTGCGAGTACACGCGCTCCGCCGCGCTGATGCCGCCCATGTAGCGCCGCAGCCGGAACACGGCGATGACGGCGAGCCCCAGGTAGATCACGTTCAGGACGATGAAGTAGCCGAGGAAGCCCCACTGCACGGCCTCGATGAACGCGCGGAAGACGCTCATCGCAGCACCGCCTCGGCGCGCACGTGCTCGAGCATGTCGCGCGCGTACGGGTCGGTCAGGTGCTCGCGCACGGCCGCGAGCCGGTCGTCGGTCATGCCCTTGAGCCTCAGCAGCGCCTGGCCCGCGCGGTAGCGCACCCACCAGACCTTGTCGCACATCAGCCGCGTGACGGTCTCCGCGTCGGCGAGGCCGCCGAGGCGGCCGTAGGCGACCGCGAGGCTCTGGCGCACGTCGGCGTTCGGAGACTCCGCGAAGCGCGCGAGATCCGGCAGCACGCCGGGGTCGAGGACGACCGTCAGCGCCGCGGCGACGATCTCGGCGTCGTCCGGGTGGCGGCGCAGCAGTTCGACGGCGACCTCGCTGCCGAGCACGGCGTCGACGTGCGCGAGCCAGGGCAGCAGCGGCGGCAGCTTGGCCGGCGCGAGCGAGAACATGAGAGCGCGGATCGGCTCGCGCGCGACGTCGGCGCCGGCGTCGACGAGCAGTCGCGCCATCGCCTCGCCCGGCCAGCTCTCGCGCTCGGCGAGCTGGTTCATGATGCCGGGCATGGCGCGCTGCGCGTCGATGCGCACCATCGCTGCCGCCGCGTAGAACGACACCAGCGCGTTCTGCGCGCCGAGCTGCTCGTGCAGCGGCTTCCACGACGCCGGGTCGCGCAGGTGGCCGAGCGTGCGGATCGCGAGGATGCGCCGGCCGGCGTGGCGCGAGTGGATCATGCGGCGCGCCGCGGCGTCGAACCCGAGCTTCAGCCCGACGGCGTTCAGCCGTGCGGTGGGCTCCCCGCGCACCGCCTCGTGCAGCGCGTTCCACTCCTCCATCACGTAGGGCAGGTGACGGTGCGGCAGCGGCGGCAACGTCGGTGCTTCGTCCGGTTCCATGGCGATGCGCGCGAGCGGCGCGCGCCAGGCGGCGACCAGCCGGGCCTGCAGGCGCGCCTCGTGGTTCATGTAGCGGCGCACGGCGAGCGCGGCGAGCAGCAGGAGCGCCGAGCCGAGGCCGGCAATGCCGGCGCTCTGCCAGGCGATCGAGACGAGCAGGTCAGAACCGGTGTTCGAGTCCAAGCCGCACCCGGTACCGGTCGTAGAAGTCGCCTTGTTCGTACCAGCCAGCATCCCAGCGGATCGCCCAGGCGGCGCTGGTCCAGTGCAGGCCGCGCAGCGAGACGCTTTTAGTGTCGGTCACCTGCACGACGCCGGGGGCGATCGTCTCGGCCTCTTCGCCGAAGCCGACGGCGAGCGCGATGCGGCTCGCGTCGCCGTAGTCGCGCGCGACCTGGAGCTGGTGGCCGAAGCTCGGGCTGCTGATGTCGGAGACCTTGGCGACGTTCAGGGTGTAGCCGACGCTGAAGGCGGCGAGATACTTCTCGACGGAGGTGGCGAGCGTGTCGACGTCGACCGTCTCGTGGCTCGCGTGACGCAGGCGCAGGCCCAGGCTCCAGGCCTCGGGCAGCGGGCGGCCCGCCTCGGCCGTCACGCTCCACTCGGGCAGGATCTCCGCGTCGGGCGAAAAGTCGGCCGCGAGTGCCCAGGACCAGTCCTGGTTCAGGCGGTCCGACCAGCTGGCGAGGAACTGGCCGTCCTGCGTATCAAAGCGCTCCTCGAAATGCAGCCCGGCGAACATGCGGCGCGCGCCGGCGAGCGGCCGCGTGTAACCGAGGGAGGCGCTCTTCCAGGCGGGGCGGTCGCCGGAGAGTTCCTCGTAGCTGAGGTCGGCGAAGACGCGCGAGCCGCGCTCGAGTAGGCGGCGCTCGGCCAGGGCGGCGCGTCGCTCGCGCGGCCAGGCGGCCTGGGGGAACTGGGCGGCGGCCTCGGCGAGCAGCTGGTCGGCCGCCGCGAACCCGTCGAGCTGGTCGAGAGCGTTCACGTTTGCGCGCCAGACGTCTTCGTAGGCGGGTGCGCGGCGGCGCGCGTCCTCGAGCAGCGGGAGCGCCTCCCGCGGGCGCTGCAGCGCGAGGAGCGCCTGCGACTTGCCGAGCAGCCAGTCGACGTTGCCGGCGTCCACGGCGAGCAGTCGGTCGTAGTGGGCGAGCGCGTCGGCGTGCCGGCCGGCGCGGGCGCAGGAGCGCGCCAGCGCATCGCGCGCGTCGCTGTCCGCCGGCTTCGCCGCGACCTGCGCCTCCAGCGCCGGGTCACAGGCCAGCGCCGCCGGCGCCAGCAGCAGCGCCGCGATGAAAAAGGGGTGCGTCCCCTTTTTCATCGCCCCGGCCCGATGCGACGGCGGATGCGGGCGACGAGCTCGGCGGGGCTGAACGGCTTGGTCAGGTAGTCGTCGGCGCCGAGGCTGAGCGCGCGGACGGCGTCGTGCTCGCGGGTGCGCGAGGTCAGGATGATCACCGGCGTCTTCTTCCAGGCCTCGTGCGCGCGGAGCTTCTCCAGCAGCTCGAAGCCGTCGGTGTACGGCAGCATCACGTCGAGCAGGACGAGGTCCGCCGCGTCCCCGCGCGCGATCCGCTCGAGCGCCTGGCGCCCGTCGGCGATCTGCTCGACGGCAAAGCGCTCCTTCTCGGCCAGGTAGCCGAGCAGGTACGCCATGTGCACGTCGTCCTCGACGATGAGGAGCCTCTGGTTGCCGTTACTGTCCAAGGCCTTGACCCGAAACCGCTTTTGGGAATAGTAGAGGCTCGGGATGCCGGATTATGTGAACCGCATCCCGGAAGGGCAGGCCGTGAACGATTCCCGTGACGGACGCATCGCAGAACTGGAGCGGCAGATCGCGGAATTGCGCGAAACGCTCGCCGAGGCGCGCGCCCAGGCCGAGGCCGCCGGCCGCGCCCGCAGCGAGTTCCTGTCCAACGTCAGCCACGAGGTCCGCACGCCGATGAACGGCGTGCTCGGCATGACGACGCTCCTCCTCGACACCGACCTCGACCGCCGCCAGCGCGAGTATGCGAACGTCATCCGCTCGAGTGCCGACGCCCTCCTCGTCGTCATCAACGACCTGCTCGACTACTCCAAGATCGAGGCCGGCAAGCTCGAGCTCGAGCGCGTCGAGATGGACCTGCGCGCGCACGTCGAGGAGGTCGCGACCACGCAGGCGGTCACGGCGGCGGCCAAGCGGATCGAGCTGGTCGTCGACGTCGCGCCGGACCTGCCGGAGCGCGTGTCGGGCGACCCGGGCCGCCTGCGCCAGGCGCTCGCCAATCTCGTCGCCAACGGCATCAAGTTCACGGCGTCCGGCGAGGTCTCGATCCACGTCGCGCGCGAGCCCGGACCGGTACACGACCTCATCCGCTTCTCGGTGCGCGACACCGGCATCGGACTCTCGCCCGAACAGCAGGCCAAGCTGTTCCGACCCTTCGCGCAGGCGGACGCCTCGACCGCCCGCCAGTACGGCGGCACCGGCCTCGGGCTCTCGATCGTCAAGCGCCTCGCCGAGCTCATGAGCGGCGAGGTCGGCGTGGTGAGCGCGCCGGGCGCCGGCTCGACCTTCTGGTTCACCGCGCGCCTCCCGGCCTGCGAGCGCACCGCGTCAGCGGGGATTCCGGGCGAGGATGAACCGACGCCGGCGCCGGCCGAGGACCGCCGCGTGCTGGTCGTCGACGACAACGACACCAACCGGCGCGTGATCGGCGAGCTTCTGGCCGGCGCGGACTACGACGTCGAGACGGCCGCTTCCGCCATCGAGGCGCTGTCCGTGCTGCAGCGCGCGGCGGAGGACGGCCGGCCCTTCCAGGCCGTGGTCACCGACCACCGCATGCCGGGCATCGACGGGCTCGAGCTTGCGCGGCGGATCCGGGCGACGCCGGCGATCGAGGCGACGCGCCTCGTGCTCTACAGTTCGATCGACGACAAGTCGAGCCGCGCGGAACTGCGCGAGCTCGGCTTCGCGGGTCACTTGTCGAAACCGATGCGCCGCGCGGAGCTGCTCGCGACGCTCGAACGCGTGCTCTCGGCCGGCGCGCTCGAGTTCACGCAGCGCCTGCGCGCGATCGTGACGCGCGACGTCATCGTCGAGGAGCACCAGCGGCGCGGCCGCACCGTGCTGCTCGTCGAGGACAACCCGACCAACCGGCGCGTGGCGGAACTGTTCCTCGAGCGCGCCGGCTGCGACGTCGTGCTCGCCGCCGACGGCGGCGAGGCGTTGGCGGCGCTCCGGGACCGGCGCATCGACCTGGTGCTGATGGACGTGCAGATGCCGGTGATGGACGGCCTCGAGGCGACGCGGCGCGTCCGCCAGGAGATCCCGGGCGGCGCGCGCGTGCCGATCGTCGGGCTGACGGCCAGCGCGCTGAAGGAGCAGGTCGCCGCCTGCCGCGCGGCGGGCATGGACGACGTGATCGCGAAGCCGATCGAGCGCGAGCGCCTCGAGGCGGTGCTCGAGCGCTATGCGCCGGCGGTCGGCACGCGAACGGGGCGGCACGTGATCCGCCCGCGCGCCGGACGGGCGGCGCCGGGCGGCGCCGAGGTTTCGGTCGACCGCTTCCGGGAAGTGACGATGGGCGACGCGACGCTCGCGCGCGGGCTCGTCGAGAGTTTCGCGCACAGCGCGCGCCAGGCGTGCGCGGACCTCGAGTCCGGCCTCGACCGCGGCGACTTCGCGCTCGTGAAGCGCGCGGCGCACACGCTGGTCGGGTCCAGCGCCAACATGGGCGCAGTACGGCTGGAGGCCGTGGCGGTGGCGATGGAACAGGCCGCGGGCCGGGGCGACGGCGTCACCCTGCGGCCCCTCGTTGCCGCCGCGCGCCAGCGGCTGGCGTCGGCGCTGGACGAGTTCGAGGCCCTCGCCTGATCAGACGAAGACGCCGACGGCGAGGAGCTGGATGACGGCGATGACGACCAGCAACGCGGCGATCGGCAAGCCGCGATAGATTCTTCTTGCGAACATGTGGCACCCGCGTGAATGCGACAACGCATCGGGCCGGAAGGCCGGCCGCGGCTGTGATGTCGGGTTATTGGGGAACTGGACGCTCAATCACGCTGCAGCGTGTGCGTCACGCGAGGCATTATAACTGGTCGCTGACCGCGGCCCGCGACTATCGCTCGAAGCGTGCGCCAGGTCTCAGATCGCCGCCAGAGGAGGGAAAAAGGGGACGCACCCCATTTCCGAAAAAGGGGTGCGTCCCCTTTTTCCGTCCGTTTCAGCGCTGGCGGCGGGCCGGCAGGGCGACGAAGGTGCGCTCGCGCACGCCCACCTCGACGCGGGTCCGGCCGTCGTCCGTCACCGTCCAGGGCAGCGGGATATTGTCGGGCACGACCCGCAACTCATGGTCGCCGGCAGCGACCGACGGGAACTCGAAGCGGCCTTCGGCGTTCGTGCGCGTCGGGAAGCGGCCGTTGAGCAGCACCGTGACGTTCGGCGCGCCGGGCTCTCCCGCATCCATCAGGCCGTTGTCGTTTTCGTCCAGGAACAGGAAGCCTTGCACGCTGCCCGAGCCCGCGCCCGTCCCGGCGCCGCCAAGCGGCGTGGCGCGCGAACCCGCCTGCCACTGGTAACGCACCGACACGTAGTACCCGTGATCGTCGGTTCGGCGCTCGTCGAACAGCGGCAGGTCGTCGATCGGCGACGTGATCCCGAGCGGCGCGCGCCAGGTGTTCTGGCTCACGTAGTAATTCGCGCCGAGCGACCAGCCGCGCGCGAACATCCAGTTCAGGGCGACCGTCGCGAGGATGTTGTCCGTGCGCTCGCGGCCGTCCACGTTGTCCCAGCGCGCGTTGACGTCGACCGTCAGGTTGCTGCGCAGGTCGCCGCCGCCATTGACGGCCAGGCCGATGGTGGTCGCCGCCTCGTCGGCGTAGCTGTCGCGGCCGACGATCAGCGAGCTGCCGAGACGCATCCCGGCCGGCGTGTCCCAGGTCTGGTTCAGCGTCAGCTGCGCCCGGTCCCGCAGGTCGTCGATCGCGTAATCCACCTGCGCGCGGCCGATGCCGAGTTCGTTGGTGAGGTCGACGAAACCGAACACCGACCAGGCGGTCGTTGCATCCTCGCGGACGTTGCCGCCGCCGCCGAGCCCGAGCCGGCTCGAGACCTGGTAACGCCCATAGCCCGTGCCGAAGATCGTCGAGTCGCCCTCGCCCTCCACCGGCGTCAGGTAGTCGACACCGCCGTCGAGGGTCCAGCGGCGGTTGTCGAAAGCCGCCCGGTAGTAGCCGCCCTGGAAGTCGCTGGCCAGCGCCTGGTGGCCCCAGTGCAGGTCCGGGTCGAAGCGGAAAGCGCCCAGCGTGTGCCGGACGCGCCCCCGCTGTATCGCCGCATCCAGCCAGGCGCCCAGCCCGGCGTCCATTCCGTCGGGCGAACTCTGGACCAGGTTGAGTTGCGCGCGCAGGTCGGGCTCGCCCCAGCCGACGGCGCCGAACACCGAGTACCCGGAACGCGTCTGGGTCGCGTTGAGCGGGCCGAGCCCGAGGCTCACGTCCTCGGCGTTGACGGCCTGCACGGCCGCGGACCAGGAGCCGTCCCCGTTCCACTGCATGCCGGCGGAGAGCTGCTCGCCGCCGAGGTCCTCGAAGGTCGGGACGTAGATGCCCGTGAGCAATCCGGGACTCCCGAAGGATGCGTGCAACTGCAGCGCGCCGGCCTTGCGCCACTCGACGGCCATGCCGTCCTGCAGCGTCGTGGGCACCCAGAAGCGTTGCTGGTGGCGCGCCAGGTCCACGGCGGGCGAGCTGCTCACGCCGATCGCGTTGTTGACCCGCCAGTGGCCGTTCATCGGCATGCCGATCTGGTACAGGCTCACCGTGTAGCCGCTGTCGGACCCGTACCCGTAGCCGTCGGAGCTGCGCAGGTTCGCGTCCAGCGTGATCGCGCCGTGGTTCGGCGTGTCGATCATGCCGCTGAGGCGCAGTCCGTGTTCGTCCTGGTCCGCGCCGTCGCGGCTGACGCGGCTCGTGATGCCCTCGGCGCGGAACGTCCGCGACCAGCCGTCCGGGTCCATCAGCCGCGGGTCGCCGAAGGAGAGGTCCGCCGCCAGCGTTCCGCCGTCGATCAACCGGTCCTGGTAGGCCGGCTGCGCGTCGGCGGGCGCCGCCTCCTGGTCTGCCCGCGCGCCCAGCGCACCGGCACCCAGGATCAGCAGGCAGGCGACATGTCGGGCGCGTGGACGCACGATTCGAACTGCTGGTTGATCTCGAGCCGCTGTGCGCTGCCCCACTCGAGCACGCCCTGGAGGGTCACCGGATAGACGATCTCGACGACCGACTCGGGCCGCTCGGTCGCGGTCAATGCGATCGCGCGCGTCTCGGAGGGCAGGATGGGCAGCGTCGACGGCTCGAACTCGAGCCGCTGCCCGCTCGCGTCGGTGCCCTGCAGGAATCCGGCGAGCCGGCCGTGGGCATTGCCCCGGTTGTTCACCTGCAGCACCGGCAGCATCCGGCCGTTGACGTCGGACACGACCGCGCCGACCACCTGCAGCTGCGGTGCCGCGTCGCCGACGCGCACGTAGACGATCACGCCGATGCGGCCGCTGACCGGCAGGCTGAGGCCGTCCGCGCCGCGCGCGACCTGCTCGTCACCCTCGATCATGATCGCGAAGCGGCACTCGCGGGCGGGCGTATCGGCGGGCGGCGACACCTCGAAGCGGAAGCGATAGCGACCGCCGGCCGGCACCTCGAGCGCGTGGCGTTCGATCGCCACCCACGGGCGGCAACTGTCGGCGGCGAGTTCTTCGGTGAAGTGCACGCCGGCGCCCGCGTCGAGCGTCCAGTCCGCGGTGCGGAAATGATAGGTCGAGGGCAGGCTCGAGGCGTTGGTGATCTCGATGACCTGGCGGCTGCGCTCGCCGGGACCCACCGCGAGTTCGAAGCGCGGCGGCGAGACCGCCGCGGAGAATTCCTGCGCGCCGGCGCAGGGCGCCAGGATCGCGGCGGTACAGAGCAGCGCGCACGCGGCGCGCGGGGTGAAGCGTGTCATGCGGTTCAGTCCACGTCGATTTCGAAATGAAAGTTGAGCGGCTGCGTGCCCAGGAACTCCCGGCCGCTCGCCTCGATGTCGAGCTCCAGCCGTTCCTCCAGCCAGGGCGCCGCGATCGAGCCCTCGAACACCAGCACGCGCTGACCGGGCGTCGCCTGGCCCGGCAGCAACCGGCCCTGCGTACGCCAGGCGAGGCGAACGCCCGGGGTCGTCTGTTCGGGCAGCACGAGGTAGATGCGCCCGGACTTGCTCCGCCAGGCGCTGACGTCGAGCCGCAGGGCGACGCCGATCGTGCCCTGCAGCGTGTCGTCGCCGTCGCGCGAGGGCACGACGCTGCGCCAGCCGAGCAGCGCGGTCGACTCCCGCGGGAGCGATGCGCTGTCGTCGAGGCGATACGTGGCGGCATCGGCCGGCGCGACGGCCAGCGCCAATGCGACCACGAGCCCGGCGATCAGCGCGACTGGAATCCAGGTGCTCACGGCACGCTCAACGTGTAGGTCACCCGGCCGGTGTAAGTGCCTGCGGCAGGTACGGCCGAGTTGAGATAGGAATAGGCGTGGCAGCTTTCCGCCCACTCGTTGCGGCGGATGGTGCCGATGGTCAGCGTGCCGCCCGCGGGGAAAGTCCCTGCCGGGAACGGCTGGGCGCCGGTGTCGCCGTTGCCGCTGCTGGTCCAGCGGATCTGCGAGAACGGGAGCGTGCGGCCGCCGGCATTGGTCAGGTTGGCGGGAACGCTCGCCACCAGCGTCGCCGTGTTCGACCCTCCGGCCGCGTTCGTGGCGCGGAAGAAGCCGCCCACGTAGAGCTGCCCGGGCACGTTGCAGAACGCGAAGTTATCGAGATAGCTGATCGAGGCCGTGCTGTTCGTGGTCATGGCCTGGGCCGCGCCGTTGCCGACCTGCGCGGCCGGGACCGTCACCGAGACGACGTTGATCGTGGGGTTCACGGCGGGCGAGCCGCCCTGGTTGTAGGTGCCGCCGGTGAAGGAGCCCACGCCCACCTGCAGGTAGATCGTGCGCGGATTACGCGGCGAGATGCTGATCGTGTAGGCCTGCGCGGACAGCGCGCAGGCGAGCAGGGCCACCGCCGCGGCGATGGCGAGTCCGGCCTTGCGTCCCTGTACTCGTCCGTGCACGTCGACTCCAGTTTCCGGCCGTGGACCCGGCGCCCTCGCGGGCGCCGGGCCACCGGCCCTGCTTACGGCAGGGAAGCCGTGTAGGTCACGCGGCTGTTGTTGGTGTTGACGCCGCCGTACGTGCCCGCTTCGACGACGCCCGTATTGGCGTAGCCGTAGGTCCACGTTGCCGTCTGGTTCACGACGCCACTCGTCGCCGCCACGGCCACAGCCGCGGACGGGCCGTTGGCGAGGACCGGCGCCGGCAACGACGGATTGCTCGAGGCGGTCGTGATCTCCGACCAGCTGATCGACGACGTGCCGTTGCCAAGCGGGCCGGCCGTCGTCGCCTGCAGCGTGACGTTGCCGCCGTTGCCGAGCACCCGGGCGGTGACCGAGCCCGCGCCGAGGTCGCCGCCAGTGCCGGCGACCGCAGTCGCGTCACCTACGTTGGCCGCCGGGACCGTGAAGCTCACGAGGTCGACGGGCGCGCCCGCCGTGCCGACCCGCAGCGACAGGAAGCGCGGGATCGTGATCTGGAAGTCGACGCGCGCGCTGGAGTTAAGCGCGCCGGCTCCGGTCTGGAAGCTCGACTCGGCGTTCGCGCCGATCGGGGCCGCGAGCGCTGCGATCAGCGCGACGGAGCCGAGACGCTTGAACAGGGATTTACTCATGGGGGAACTACTCCTGGGTAGGACAAGGGGTTGACGAACTCTGGGATGGCCGCAGCGGCACGCACAGGCCGCCGGACGCGCCGTCGCGTCGGCAAGCTGTCATCGCCGTGTCGGAAACTGGGGATCGGGCTGTCGGCCTTCCGGAAGCCGCCGGCTCCGGGAAGCGCGCGATCGAACGGATAAACGTCGGCCCACGCGGGCGAAGTTGCCGCATTCACGAGACTCCGATGCCACACCACGCGAAAAGCCGTCGCCGACCGTGGCAAGCGGAACTCGCAAATCAACCTGGCGAGGCAGCTACCCCGCCGCGGACTCCGCGGAATCCGATCCGCACGT
>ERZ1066138.631-NODE-631-length-11689-cov-7.970689_pt1 | contig 11689 bp, 10 predicted proteins | sample MGYA00382785_ERZ1066138 | MGnify/ENA primary metagenome ERZ1066138 (study PRJEB33369, sample SAMEA5778368) | biofilm metagenome | biome: Industrial cooling water; feature: Water cooling tower basin; material: Biofilm | place: United Arab Emirates | collected...
CGTGGCTGGTATAGGGATCGAGCGCCACATCGAGGATCACGCCGACATCGAGCCCGGCCGACTTGATCGCGCGCGTCGCGCGGCAGACGAGGTTTTCCGGATTGAAGGCTTCGCGCGCATCGTCGGTCCTGAGCTTCGGATCGGTATAAGGAAAGAGCGCAACCGCAGGAATGCCGACCGCCGCCGCCTCGCGCACCGCGTCGACGACGAGATCGACCGACAACCGCTCGACGCCCGGCATTGACGGGATCGGTTCGCGTTTGCCGGATCCCTCCAGGACGAACAGCGGCCAAATGAGATCGGATGGTGAGAGCATCGTCTCCGCCACGAGCGCACGCGCCCAGGCCGCCCGCCGGTTACGCCGTGGGCGAACGTGCGGGTAGACCCCGCGCGGGGACGCAAAATCGGAACTCTCTGTCATGCAAGAAGGCTCTGGTGCTAGCTGCTGACGTGCTCGCGCCCGACCATAGGGACAACCGCGCGGCGCGCAAGGGGAGGGGAGAACGATCGTCAACGCGGCGCGGCGTTAACAGTCAGTCGCAGATCTTCTTCGCCTTGCGCGGTGCCATATCGACATGAAAATGGTTGCGGTGCGCGTTGTTCGCCTCGGGCCCGAGCGTCGTCCCGAAGATCTGACAGGCCGCCGCATGGGCGCCCTTCAGGAAACCCATCATTCGCGGTGGTGGCTGCGGTGGCGCGTCTGGTCCTCCCAGATGCTGCGGTGAAACGCCAAACGACGGCTTTGGCGCATCCGCACCGAGCCCTTCGGTGATCGTGCTGCGCACGGCGACGCCGGAGGCCTCAGCGGCGGCATTGACCGGTGCGGTGGTCGATGGCGCAACGGCGGGCTTCGCGATTTTTGCCGCTTCTTCCGCCGCCTTCTCGGCGGCTTTCCGCAAGGCGTCTTCGCGCGCCGCGATATCGCGCTTGGTCTCGCCCCAACCCTTGAGCACGATTGCCTGCTCGCCCTTGGAAGTGACGAAGCCCCGGATATCGAGCGCGTTGGCGCGCCCGTGTTCGGACAGTTTTGTTTTCGTGCGCCCGTAAGCGTTGCGGCACGAATAATCGCTCATGTTCTCGATTTTGATGATGTCGGCGGCGAGGGTCTTGCGCGCCAGCGGCTGCAGATCCTTCGTGAGCCACGTGTGCAGCGCGCCAACCATTCCGCAGGTAAGAACAGGCGGCGGGGAAAGCGCCACCTCGGGCTCCTTGCCGATCGTCAGCAGCCGCACGGGCGCGGCCGCGCCGCAGTCGCCCTGGCGGAACTGCGGCTCGGCAATCGTCACCGCGTCGATTTTGGCGAGAATGGTTTTACACATGGCCAAGGCGTCGGCGACTTCCTCGGCCGGCCACTCAGTCGGAATGGGCGGAGGCTCGGCTTTGGCGGCGGCCTCGTCCTTCGCCTCATCCAAGGTCTTCGGCCACACACCCTTGGCCCCGTCAATCGAAGGACTGGCCGGGGAGGACGCCGGAACGGCGGTGCCGGCTGCGGGAGGTGCCGCCGGATCGTTTGATTTGGTAATCGGTTGCCCGTGACGGTCTTTGGGCTTCTTGATCGGAAGCGGCACGTCTTCAGCTGCGGCCGGACTGGCGCACGCAATGGCGATCACAACTGCGAATGCTGGTGATTTCATCCGTCCCGTCCCGGACAAGGGGCACTTCCCCTGGGTTCGCACTACCAACCAACTCACATGGGCTTCGGTTGGCGCCGTCTCAAGTCGCATGCAAATGACACCGCAGAGCACAATGGCCAATGCGCCACACCTGCCTCCCGCCGGGAGCGGTTTTCTCCGGACACGCCGAACTGTATAGCGATGCGTCTTTGATCACAATCTCACCCGCGCAGAGACCAGCCGCGCGGTGTTTGGCGATGATAAACTGTGGAAATCGAAGCGTGTCAGACCCCGGCGAGTCGATAACTGCCAATGAAATCCGCCTCGACCATAACGGGTCGCTGGCGTTGATCACCCTGCAACGCCCACGCGCGCTGAATGCGCTCACCGTTGCGATGCGCGAATCCATGGCGGCCTGGTTTCCGAAGTTTTCGCGCGATCCCAACGTCTATGCGGTGGCCATTCGGTCCGCCGCTGCGAAAGCCTTTTCCGCCGGGTCCGACGTGCGCGAGGTGACGGCGCTCGGCCGGACCGGCATGCAGGCCGCGCGCAAAACGTTCAGCGACGAGTATGCACTCAACTGGCGCCTTGAATGTTTTTCCAAGCCGACCGTCTCGCTCATCGATGGCGTGGTGATGGGCGGCGGGGTCGGGATTTCGCTTTACGGCACGCACCGCGTCGCGGGCGAGAGTTATCGCTTCGCCATGCCGGAAACAAAGATCGGGCTCTTCCCCGATGTCGGTGTCGCGCACGCTCTCGCCCGTATGCCGGATGAAATAGGGGTTTATCTCGGATTGACCGGCCACGCCGTCGGCCGCGCGGATGCCTTTGCGTTGGGCCTCGTGACGCACTGCATTCCTGCGGGCCAATTCGATGACATCATCGCGGCATTGGCCGATGCGCAGCCCGTCGATCCGCTGCTCGACATTCGCCATGTTGATCCCGGTCCCGGCGAACTTGACGCGAAACGCGAAACGATCGCGCGTTGCTTTTCGGCTTCTGATGTCACCGGAATTGTGACCCGCCTTCAAAACGAAACCGGACCCGGAGCGAATTGGGCGCGCGAGACAGCCAGCGATCTGAATAAGCGGTCGCCGCTTTCGCTGGCCGTAACGCTCCGTCACCTCCGCGAAAGCCGGTCGCGCGATCTCCGCGAAGTCTTGCAAATGGATTACCGGCTCGCCTGCCGTTTCCTGGAGGATGTCGACTTTTACGAAGGCGTCCGTGCCGTCATTGAGGATAAAGACAACGATCCCAAATGGCAGCCGGCATCACATGCGGCTGTCACCGCCGCGATGATCGAGCGCTATTTTGCGCCGCTGGAGGGCGATGTCTGGTCGCTGCCGACGCGCACCGATATGCAGGCAATGCGTGCCTAGCCGGCGTCTGCGGAGAGAAGTTTTTAGCAAAGTCGCTGCAATACTTCTGAGGTCAACGTGATGAACCAATTGTGCTCTCTAAAGACATTTTAAATCACGATTGCGCCCCGTTCGCAGCAACTATTCTTTTACTATATATATTCAGGTAAGATTTAATTATTGAAGCTACTCTGCCTGTGAAACCCGGAAACGAAAAGAAAACCGGGAGTGTGCATTCCAAACAGGTATGAGGCAGGGCGATGAGTGCTGTAACCGATGCGCGTGCCCGCGCAAAAATTCAACCGGTCGCGGAAGAGACGATCCAGGGCGAATATCTACAGGCACTGCGGCTCATCGAGCGTCTGCATCGCCTTCTGCTCGACGTTATCAAGGACGAATTTCAGCGTCAGGGCGGGTCCGATCTCAACAGCGTGCAGGCACTGTTGATCTACAACATCGGCGAAAGCGAATTGACGGCAGGCGACTTGAAGCGGGGCGGCTATTACCTCGGCTCGAACGTCTCCTACAATTTGAAGAAGCTCGTCGACATGGGCTACATCCACTATAAGAAGTCCGAAACGGACGGCCGCAGCGTGCGCGTCAGCCTCACGGACAAGGGTCACGATGTTTGCGACGTTGTGAATAAGCTTTACCAGCGGCAGTTGAGTTCGATCGAAACCGTCGGCAGCGTCGACAACGATGACCTGAAGCATCTCAACAAGGCGCTGATCCGCCTCGAGCGTTTCTGGTCGCACCAGATTCTCTACCGCCTGTAACCAATTGCAGGTCCCAGCCCGGTGCAGGATCGCGGAGCAGCCTCCGCGATCCTTTTTTGCTTGCGGCGCAATACCGGTGCACCGCCCGCGTCGCGACTGCCGTGGGGGCTTTCCAAGCGGCCGCGAATATCCCACTGTCCCCCCGGATCGCGCAGCACGGGATCGGAGCCTCGCGATAGCGACGGGTTGGGGACATGACGGACCACAACGCGAAGGTGTCACGTCCGCGCCGGTTTCCGGCCGCCGTGCTTGCAGCGTTGATGGCCACCGGTCCGGCCTTGGCATTCGACGATAACGGCATCCGTTTTGGCCCTGCGGGATCGGGCGCACCCAGCCCCGGCGCGGTTGATCGCGAATTTGTTCGCGACTGGGAAAAGAATCCGCCGCCCGGTTATCCCACGTTGTCCCCTGCGAACATTGCCCCGACGAAAGCGGCAATCAAGAAATACCAGGAGATCGTCGCAAACGGCGGCTGGGAGACGGTGCCGGCGGTCAAGATGTTCTACGGCGAAACGCATTTTGCCGTCGCCGTTCTGAAACGCCGCTTGAGCGTTTCCGGAGAATTGGCTTCGGGCGGCGACGATACGGAAAACTTCGGATCCGACCTCGATCTTGCGGTGAAGCGGTTTCAGGCGACCAACGGCCTGACGCCGACCGGCATCGTCGATGAGCGAACGTCCGCGGCGTTGAATGTTCCAGCCGAAGTGCGCCTCCGCCAGCTCAGGAACTCTCTGGCCCGGCTGCAGGAGTACGCCGGCAGCACTGCCAAGCAGAAATATGTCGCGGTCAATATTCCGGCCGCTCAGGTCGAGGCCGTCCAGACCGACAAGGTCGTGTCGCGCCATACCGGCGTCGTCGGCAAGCCCGACCGGCCGACCCCGATCCTGCGCACGGCCATCCATGAGATGAACTTCAATCCGGTGTGGCGCCTGCCGCCCACGGTGATCTCCAAGGACCTGATCCCCCGCGGCCGCGAGATGCAGAAGGACGGCAAGAACGTGCTCGTCAAATTCGGCATCGACGCCTACGACGGCGCCGGCAAGAAGGTTGACCCGGAAAAGATCAACTGGTCCTCCGCCCAGCCTGCCAGCCTCTCCTACCGTCAGAAGCCGGGCAAGGATAACCCGCTGGGGTTCTTGAAAATTAATTTCAACAACTCCCATTCGGTCTATATGCACGACACGCCGTCGGAAAGCATGTTCGGCCGCAACTTCCGCGCCGCAAGTTCCGGTTGCATCCGTGTCGCCAACATCGAGACGTTGGCCGCTTGGCTGCTCGCGGGCACATCAGGCTGGAGCGAGAGCCGCATCGCGTCGGTTAAAGAAAAGGGCGACCGGGTGGATGCCAAGCTGAAAAAACCGGTCCCGCTGTATTTCGCCTACATTACGGCGTGGGCAACGCCCGACGGCGTCATCCAATTCCGGCGCGACCTCTACGATCGCGACCGCTCGGGATCGGAAACGGCCACCTCGTACTGACGGCCGACTCTGAGCCCACCTGCGCTATCCTGTTGCAGTTGGTCGAACATCCGCCTAGTCGTACTACTCCACTTGCGCCGCCCCTCGCCAAGGACCGAGCTATGTCGAAGAAGCACGCTGGCAAAGGCATCAAGGACACTCCGCTGTCCGACCTGTTGCGGCTCGACAATCAGCTCTGCTTTGCGCTCTACGCAGCCACCCACGCGATGACCAAGACCTATCGTGAACGGTTGGCGTCGATCGGGCTAACGTATCCGCAATATCTGGTGCTGCTGGTTCTTTGGGAGCGAGACGATCAGACTGTCTCCGGCATCGGCCAGAAACTGATGCTCGACTCCGGCACACTGACGCCGCTTATCAAGCGCCTTGAAGCGGCCGGCATCGTCACGCGCCGCCGCGACGGGACCGATGAACGCCAGGTCTTCGTCAAGCTGACTGCCAAGGGTCGCGCCCTGCGCAACGACGCCCTCGACGTACGCCGTTATGTTGCCTGCCGCCTTGGTATGTCCGAGCCGGAAATCCTCGCCCTGCGCGCCGATATCATGGCCATGGTCGGCGGCTTGAATGCCGGCTGCGGGCCGGACGACGCCGGCGTCTGATCCTTCGCATTCGCACACCAACGATGCGCTGCAGCATCGAATCTTGCGCAATATCGCGGCAAGAAAGATTGCTGACAATGTAATTGCGTGCAATGTTTCTCCCCGCAGATGGGCGGGGGTCCGGTCTCCCGCGTACTTTTAACGGGAGGTTTGAGCATGACGAAATTCGCACCACGCGCGACGACAGCACGTTTCGCGGCCGTCGCCGGCCTTGCCGGAATTGCCCTGGCTGCCGCTGTCGGAAACCTCCGCGCCGATGAAGCCCCGCTCTACGAACGCATCGGCGGCTACAAGGCCGTGGCCGCCGCCGTCGATCACCTCGTCGACAACATCTATGTCAACAAAACGCTGAACCAGAACCCGGCTCTCAAGGCTGTCCATGACCTCGACGAGCGCGCCGCCTTCAAGCTAATCCTCGCGACCTGGGTGATTGAGAACACAGGCGGCCCGAAGGTTTACATCGGCCGGTCGATGGACAAGGCCCACGCCCACCTCAGCATCACCAATCGCGAGTTCGACATCATCCTGCATGAGTGCAAGCACACGTTCTTTCAACTCGGCGTTCCCGAAAAGGAAATTGGCGAGTTGATGGCCGGCCTGGAAGCGCAGCGCGAGAAGGTTGTCACGGCGGAAGCGCCCAAGAAGCCTTCCTGAAGCGCGACTGGGGTGATGCGGCGGGCCGGTTGCCTCAAAAGGGCAACTGGCCCGCCGCCCCCCCCAACTCCGGTATCTGCCGGTTACTGCCCAATGAAGCGCGGCATTTCGTTTCGTCCGGCGGCAATTTGATCGGGGTCAAGTGGCGGGCCTTCGCCAAATGCTTTATGGCGTCCCGGTAGGTTTTCGCGCGGGCTTTATTCGGGGGGTCTTCCCGAGTAAATCCAGCCGTCGCGCGAAGGGCTTAGGTCAATTCAGGTGCGGTTCAGGGGAGGCGTGGAACAACGGTATCGGCGGCTTGGTAAAGGTCGCGACATGAAAGCCGTTGATCCGGGCGTCGGAGCCGGGGCATGGTGCCCGATAAGCGGGCGAAAACAGCCCCGAAAGGGTCAGGATACGTGCAGATGGACTACGCCGGACGGTTCAAGGCGGCACTCGATCAGATCAAGTCTGAAGGTCGCTACCGGGTATTTGCTGATCTCAAGCGCCGGCGCGGCGCGTTCCCTTCCGCAACGCGGTTCGCCGGTCAAGTCACGCAACCGGTGACGGTGTGGTGCTCGAACGATTATCTCGGCATGGGGCAGCACCCGGCCGTGCTCGCCGCGATGCATGAGGCCGTCGATCTGGCAGGCGCCGGTTCGGGCGGAACACGCAACATTTCCGGCACCACGCACTACCACGTGGAACTTGAGCAGGAGATCGCCGACCTGCATGGCAAGGAATCGGCCCTTCTCTTTACGTCGGCATACGTCGCCAACGACGCGACTCTCTCGACCATCCAGAAGCTCATTCCCGGCCTCGTCATCTTCTCCGACGAAAAGAACCACGCGTCGATGATCGAAGGCATCCGCCGTGGCGGCGGCGAGAAGCGTATTTTCCGCCACAACGACGTGGCCGACCTCGAAGCCAAGTTGGCCGAGTACCCGCCGGGAACGCCGAAGCTCATTGCCTTCGAGAGCGTCTACTCGATGGACGGACACATTGCGCCGATCGCTGCTATCTGCGATCTGGCAAAGCGGTACGGCGCGCTGACGTATCTCGATGAGGTCCATGCCGTCGGCCTCTATGGACCGCGCGGCGGCGGCATCGCCGAACGCGATGGCGTGATGGACCGCCTCGATATCATTAACGGCACGCTGGCCAAGGGCTATGGCGTCATGGGCGGCTACATCGCCGCCTCACGCGATGTGTGCGATGCCATCCGCTCGTTCGCCTCAGGCTTTATCTTCACCACATCCGTCGCTCCGGCAATCGCTGCCGGCGCCTTGGCGTCGATCCGCTACCTGAAAATCAGCCAAATCGAACGCGCCCGCCATCAGGAACGTGCCCGCACCCTGAAGGCGATGCTGAAATCAGCCAAGATCCCTGTGATGGATAATCCGAGCCATATCGTGCCGATCCTCGTCGGCGACCCCGTACACTGCAAGGCGGTGACGGACACGCTGCTCGACCGCTACGGCATCTATGCCCAGCCGATCAACTACCCGACCGTACCGCGCGGCACCGAGCGCATCCGCCTCACGCCCTCGCCCCAGCACACGGATGCGCAGATGCAGGCCCTCGTCGATGCGCTGGCCGAGCTTTGGGCCGCATGCCCTTTGTCTCACGGCCAGACCGTGCGCCTTGCGGCAGAATAGCCCGACCGCTCTGCATGAATTCAAGGCGGCCCGTGCGGCGCGCATCAGCGTCGGCGGCCGGTGAGTATGTTGGCTGAAACCACGCCGCGCTGATTTACTGGAGTAACGTTTAGTTCCAGCCGCGCTTCACCCGGCGAACGATTGCGTGATAGGGGCGCTGCAATTCATGCAAGAGACTGCCGCTGCCGGCATTGGCAGGCAGTGACATGGGAACAACCGACGACACGTTGTGCTTGGCATTTCGCCAAGTCTCCCAAATAGCCCGGTCGAGCCGTGTCCGCTCTTCAATCATCTCGATTTGCCGGGCTGTGAGATCTTCACGGGTCAGCATTCGCCACGTCACGCGCTGCTGCCAATCTTCCTTCGTATTCTTCGAAATGAGCGTTGAGTTTATGCCGAGTTCCCGGCTCATCGACGCCACCAATTCATTGCAATGGCTGAGATCGCCGACGAACCAGAAATCCGAGAACGCCCGATTGATGATGTCGAATTTGCGCTGAGCCGGCATCGACAGAAGTTTCGCGCGCGGAATTTCAAGCCATCTTTCCAGCAGGAAATGGCTGATGGGATCATCGCGCTGCGACAGTAAATGATCGTCAAAGCTATACGTATTCAAACCCTGGCCGAGGTAACGCATGCTTCGAAAATTGTAATAGGACAGGTGAAACGACATAGGTTCGCGCAGAAGAACGGAACGAAGAATCCGGTGATCTGGAAAATAGCCTTCAACCGATTTACCGATGTGGTGGCCGCTAACAAAGCGGACATCGCCGGTGCCTTCCCGCCTCGGCTCAAAGAATGGAGGTTTTATAGCCGGCATCGAGCGGTAGCGCTTGCGCGGCATCCAAACGGCTTTTGCCGGCAAATTCTCGAGCATATGTCGTTCAACGGACGACCCTGCGCATTTAGGTACATGCACAGCGATGAATGTGGTGTTCTCAGTCGGCATTCGATCCTGGTATCCTGCTGTAACGGCGGCTGTCAAACGAGGGTGCGTGCCGATCCGCGGCGAGTTCAGGCCCTGCGGCTGTCTGCGGCTGCACGACCGGAACGGTAGCCCTTCAACCCGCCGTTGGCCGGCATCCCCGTCCCGCGAGTTGTGCCCAACGGCCGCACCCGAACGCGAAATTGGCCCATCGGGTTGGTCCAACCCACCCTCAGGGGCGTTTTCACCTCCGGGAATCCCTGCGTAGTGTCGTCGCGTCCTGGGGGGCCGGTTGTGGGGCCCGTGCACCGCGTGGTATCCCCTTGCCACAAGACTTTCGCCGGACGGCGGCACACGTTGCCCGCCGTTCCAAGAACTCATCTGAAGCCGCCGAATAAGTTCCGCAAAACAGCGAGGAAACGCCATGCTCAACGTGAAGGGCAAGTCGAGCCCGACAGAGCGCTTTTTCAAGTCCAACCTGGAAGAGACCGACCCCGAAGTCGCCTCCGCGATTGCCAAGGAGTTCGACCGCCAGCAGGACGAAATCGAACTCATCGCCTCTGAAAACATCGTGTCTCGCGCCGTCCTCGATGCCGCGGGCAGCGTGCTGACGAACAAGTACGCCGAAGGCTATCCGGGCAAGCGCTACTATGGCGGTTGCCAGTACGTCGACATCGTCGAAGATCTCGCCATCGAACGCGCCAAGAAGCTGTTCAACTGCGGCTTCGCCAATGTGCAGCCCAACTCCGGCTCACAGGCCAACCAGGGCGTCTTCAACGCGCTGCTCCAGCCGGGCGACACGATCCTCGGCCTGTCTCTGGCGGCCGGTGGGCACTTGACCCACGGCGCACCGGTCAACCAGTCGGGCAAGTGGTTCAAGGCCGTGCACTACATGGTGCACCCCGAAACCCACCTCATCGACATGGATGACGTGCGCAAGCTCGCACTCGAGCATAAACCGAAGCTCATCATCACCGGCGGCTCGGCCTATCCGCGCCGGATCGACTTTGCCGCCTTCCGCAAGATCGCGGACGAAATCGGCGCCTATCTGCTCGTCGACATGGCTCACTTCGCCGGTCTCGTCGGTGCGGGCCTCTACCCGAGCCCCTTCCCGCACGCCCACGTCGTCACCTCGACGACGCATAAGACCCTGCGCGGCCCGCGCGGCGGCATCATCCTGACCAACGAAGAAGATCTCGCCAAGAAGTTCAACTCGGCGATCTTCCCCGGCATCCAGGGTGGTCCGCTGATGCATGTCATCGCCGGCAAGGCCGTTGCCTTCGGCGAGTGCCTGCAGCCCGATTTCAAAACCTACATCCAGAACGTGATCGACAACGCCAAGGCGATGGGCGAAGTGCTCGTCAACTCCGGTTTCGCGCTGGTTTCTGGCGGCACCGACAGCCATCTGATCCTCGTCGATCTTCGTCCGAAGGGCTTGACCGGCAATATCTCGGAAAAGGCTCTCGGCCGCGCGCACATCACCTGCAACAAGAACGGCGTGCCCTTCGATCCGGCCAAGCCCATGGTGACCTCGGGCATCCGCTTGGGCTCGCCCGCCGGAACAACCCGCGGCTTCGGTGTTGCCGAATTCCGCGACGTTGGCCGCATGATTGCCGAAGTGCTGGAAGGCCTCGCCAAGAACGGCGAAGCCGGCAACGGCGCCGTCGAGGAAAAGATCAAGAAGGAAGCCACCGCGCTCTGCCGCCGCTTCCCGATCTACGGCTGATCTGATCAATCGCGTTTAATCGGCAGAGCGCCGGACGGATATTCCGTCCGGCGCTCTGCTTTTTGCCATGTGTATTGCGGGGGAAACGTTTCGCACCACGAGACAGTCCGCAAGGAAAAGTCCTAAAGACTGACCATCCGTTCTGCGACTCCCAAAGGTCCCTGCGATGCGCTGCCCCTACTGCGCCTGCGAAAATACCAGCGTGAAGGACAGCCGTCCGACGGACGAGAACGCCTCGATCCGCCGCCGCCGCGAATGCCCCGACTGCGGCGGCCGGTTCACGACCTTCGAGCGCGTGCAACTGCGCGAACTGATCGTCGTCAAGCGTTCCGGCCGCAAGGTGTCCTTCGACCGCGACAAGCTGATGAAATCGGTGACCATTGCGACCCGCAAACGCCCCATCGACGACGACCGCATCGAGCGGATGGTCTCAGGTATCGTTCGCCAACTCGAAAGCTGCGGCGAAACCGAAATACCTTCCTCCATGATCGGCGAGCGCGTCATGGAAGCGCTGCGCGGTCTCGACCCCGTGGCCTACGTCCGCTTCGCGTCCGTTTATCGTGACTTCCGCGAAGCTGCCGACTTCCAGGAAGTGCTGGGTGAAATCGCCGGCGACGACACCGTCGTGCCTCTCCCCACCAAACGCCACGGCAGCTAACGCCGATTGGCAGTCGATCAGGGCTCAGCGTCCATCCACCACGGTCATCTTCGGGCTCGTCCCGAGGACCCATGGTTCAATGCGGCTGGTCCAGATCGATACTGTGTCTGCCCGCCACAAATAATCCCCTCCCCTTGACGGGGAGGGGAAAGGGGTGGGGTGATGGAGTTGGTGGGGTAACGGAGTTGGTGGGGTGGTTCAGATGCAAACGCCACTGTCAGAACCGCACCTATGAAAGCCGCAACCATCGCCGCAAGCTTAACCC
>ERZ1066138.632-NODE-632-length-11686-cov-7.104376_pt1 | contig 11686 bp, 10 predicted proteins | sample MGYA00382785_ERZ1066138 | MGnify/ENA primary metagenome ERZ1066138 (study PRJEB33369, sample SAMEA5778368) | biofilm metagenome | biome: Industrial cooling water; feature: Water cooling tower basin; material: Biofilm | place: United Arab Emirates | collected...
AACGAGGTCTTCGATCTCAAGGAACAGCCGCGGCGCATCGTGGTGGCGGGCGGCGGCTATATCGCGGTTGAGTTTGCGTCGATCTTTGCCGGGCTTGGCTCCGAGGTCACGCTCATCTATCGCGGCGAAAAAGTTCTGCGCGGCTTCGACATGCAGTTGCGGGATGGCCTGATGGAGGCGCTGGCCGCGCGGGGCGTGCGGCTGGTGATGGGCGATGTGTTTTCGCGGATCGAGAAGCGAGACCGGTCGCTCGTGGGTACGACGCGCGGCGGCGAGGTGTTGATGGCGGAACAGATCCTGTTCGCTATCGGCAGGTCCCCGAATACGCGGGGGCTTGGACTGGAAGTCGCCGGGGTGGCGCTGGATGCGCTGGGGGCCGTGGTGGTCGATCACGAGTCGCGGTCGAGCGTGCCAAGTATATTTGCTGTCGGCGATGTCACGAACAGGGTGAACCTGACGCCGGTGGCGATCCGCGAAGGACATGCGTTTGCCGATACGCAGTTCGGTCTGACGCCGTGGTCCACGGCCTACGACAACATTCCCACCGCCGTTTTCACCACACCGGAGATCGGGACCGTCGGTCTGAGCGAAGACTTGGCCAGGGCATCGATGGAGCGTGTCGATATTTTCGAGACGCGATTCCGGCCGATGCGCAACGTGCTGGCGGGCCGCAATGAGCGGACGCTGATGAAGCTCGTCGTCGACGGCGTGAGCGACCGGGTGGTCGGGGTCCACATTCTCGGTCCGGACGCCGCCGAAATGGTGCAGATGGCGGCGATCGCGCTCAATCTCAACGCCAAGAAGGCCGACTTCGACCGGACCATGGCGGTGCACCCGAGCGCGGCAGAAGAGCTTGTCACCTTGCGCACCAAGCGTTGAGCAGCTTTTAAGGTGCGCTGGGCCGCCGTGTGACGGCGCCACGTGAACGCGAGGACATGAATGCGCCGCCTGCAGGACAAGATTGCGCTCGTCACCGGATCGGGGAACGGGATCGGCCGGGCGACGGCTGAACTCTTTGCGGCGGAAGGTGCGGTCGTCTTCGTGACCGATGTGGATGGAGCCGCGGCGGAAAGCGTTGCGGCGGGGATCGTTGCCGGCGGCGGCACGGCGCGGGCGGCGGCGATGGACGTCTCCAAAGGTCAGGACGTGTCGGCGGTGATGCGGCGCGTGCAGACGGAGCACGGGCAACTCGACGTGCTGGTCAACAACGCCGGGCTCAACGTGCGCGGCGACTTCCGGCACATGACGGATGCGGACTGGGTGAAAATTCGCGAGGTCAATCTCGATGGTGTTGTGCGCGTGGCGCGCGATGCGTTTGAACTCTTGCGCGGGTCGCCGTCCGCGTCGCTGATCAACGTCGCGTCGATCATGGGGAGCCGGGGGTTGCGGCAGCTCACCGGGTATTCGGCGACGAAGGGCGCGGTGGTGGCGCTGACCAAGGGGCTCGCATTCGAGTATGCGCCATTCAATATCCGCGTAAATACACTCTCGCCGGGCTACATCGAAACGGCGCTGACGGAACGTATTCTGCGCAACCCCGTATTCGAGAAGTGGCTCGTCGACCGAACGCTGCTGAAACGGCTGGGCACGGTAGAAGATATCGCCAAGGCGGCCCTGTTTCTCGCGTCGGACGACAGTGCGTACATGACGGGGTCGGAATTGGTCGTCGACGGGGGGATGACGGCCTCGCTGTGATGTGCTGCGCCGCAATATGGTCACATGGATATGATGCCAAGGCCTTGATTTATGGAGGGCCTTTGCAATGCTCTTGGCCAACTGGGGCCGCTTCAGCGGATCGAGACGCCAGCACTTTCTAGCGCGGGCTGCGGCTCTGGCGGCGGTGCTGTTGTGTGCGGCGCCGGTGCGCGCCGATGTCTATGACCTCGACCCGGAACACACCGAAGTGCGGTTCTCGTGGGACCACTTGGGGCTGTCGCGCCAGAGCGGGCGGTTCACGCAAGTCAAAGGCGTCGTGAACTTTAATCCGAACAATGTCGCGGCCAGCAGTGTGGACGTGACTATTCCGGTGCGCAGCATCCAGACGGGCGTGCAAAAACTCGACGAGCATCTGCTCAATTCGCGCGAGTTTTTCGATCCCGACGCGCATCCCGACCTGACGTTCAAAAGCGTGAGCGTAACGCCGACCGGCCAGCGTACGGCGGAAGTGACGGGCGAATTGGCGATGAACGGTTTTGCGCGGCCGGTGGTGCTCGACGTGATCTGGAATTTTTCCGGCGAACATCCACTGTCGGCGATCAATCCGACCTTTGCGGGCGTGTACGCGTCGGGCTTCTCGGCGAAGACACAAATCCGCCGGTCGGACTTCGGGTTGACGCGCTCGATTCCGTTCGTGTCCGACGAATTGCGCATAACGATCGAGACGGAAATGTACCGGCGAACGCTGCCGCTCGTCGCCGATCCTGCCCTGACGCTCGATCCCAATCGGGATACGGCGACGGCCAATGAAGCGGGTCTTCCGGCGCCGGCGCCGGAGGTGCCGACCGAGTTGCCGACCTTGCCCGGAGCGGTGGAGCGGCAGCCGTAGCCGGGCAGCCGTTGGCCATGCAAGCCTAGGTGTGGACCGGTCGTCCCGGCCGGTTTGCACTTCTGGCGCGGTTGACCGGAGTGGCGTATAAGTTGAAGAACGGCTAGCGAACGTTCGGGGTCGTCGGAACTTGCGGAGGCAATGGGGCCCTCGCGGGACGGCGGCCGTTTCACTTTTTCTCGGAGTTTAGGTGCCATGTCGGCAGCGAATTGGTCCCCGGAGAGCTGGCGCTCGAAACCCATCGTGCAGGTGCCAGAGTATCCGGATGCGAAGGCACTCGCGGATGCGGAGGCGCGGTTGGCGACGTTCCCACCGCTGGTGTTCGCTGGTGAGGCGCGGGACCTGAAGAAGACGCTGGCGCAGGTTTGCGAGGGGCAGGGGTTCCTGCTCCAGGGCGGCGATTGTGCGGAAAGCTTCCTGGAACACCGCGCCGACAACATTCGCGATTTCTTCCGCGTATTTCTGCAGATGGCGGTCGTTTTGACGTACGCGGGCGGCAGCCCCGTGGTGAAGGTCGGGCGCATTGCCGGGCAGTTTGCCAAGCCGCGCTCGTCGCCGGGCGAGAAAAAGGGCGATGTCGAACTGCCGAGCTATCGCGGCGACATCATCAATGGATCCGAATTCACCCCGGCGGCACGCATTCCCGACCCGCAGCGGCAGATCGAGGCCTACCGTCAGTCGGCGGCGACGCTGAACCTGATCCGCGCGTTCGCGACCGGCGGCTATGCCGATCTGGAGCGCGTGCACCAGTGGAACATGGGGTTCGTGAAGGACAGCCCGCAGGGGCATCGCTATCAGGAACTGGCGGAGCGGATCACCGAGACGCTGGGCTTCATGCGGGCTTGCGGGATCACGAGCGAAAACACGCCGCAATTGCGCGCGACGAGCTTCTACACGAGCCACGAAGCGCTGCTGCTCGGCTATGAGGAGGCGCTGACGCGGCGGGATTCGACGAGCGGCGACTGGTACGCGACGAGCGGTCATATGCTGTGGATCGGCGACCGGACGCGGCAGCCGGACCATGCGCACGTGGAGTATTTCCGCGGAATCAAGAATCCGATTGGGCTCAAGTGCGGTCCGACGCTGGAGCCCGATGGGCTGTTGCGTCTGATCGAGGCGCTCGATCCGAAGAACGAGCCGGGGCGTCTGACGCTGATCTGCCGCTTCGGCCACGACAAGGTCGAAAAGCACCTTCCGAAGATGATCCGCGCGGTGGAAAAGGCGGGACGCAAGGTCGTCTGGTCGTGCGATCCCATGCACGGGAACACGATTTCGGCGGCCACCGGGTACAAGACGCGGCCGTTCGACCGCATCCTGAAGGAAGTCGAGGCGTTCTTTGACGTGCATCGCGCGGAAGGTACGCACGCGGGCGGCATTCATGTTGAGATGACGGGCCAGAATGTGACGGAGTGCACGGGCGGCGCGACGGCGATCTCAGAAGCGGAATTGCAGGATCGCTATCACACGCACTGCGACCCGCGCCTCAATGCCGATCAGGCGCTGGAACTGGCGTTCCTCGTGGCCGAGCGGATGAAGCTGGAGCGGTTGTCGCGGACGGCGGCCGAACCGGTGCAGGCGGCGGAATAACCGGCTGCGACACAATTGGGTACGTTCAAGCGCCGTGGACCATCAGGTCTGCGGCGCTTCCGTTTTTGCGGCGGCAAAGCGGTAGAGGACGATTATTCCGGCGAGGAGGACTCCGGCGATCATGGGCGCCTTCACGTCGCCGGTCGCGACGCGCACGACGATCAACGCGATGCACAGGATACAACCGACGGCAGGAACCCAGGCCGGGATTTCGAAGCGGCCGGGCGGTTCGCCGGGCCGGCGCTTCAGGACGAACAGCGCGGCGTTGACGACGGCAAACGAGAACAGAAGCAGCAGTACCGTGGCGGCGGCGAGTTCGGCAATTCCGGCGGAGAGCATCAAGGGCGCCAGCAGCGCGAGCAGCAACAAGATGGCGATGTGCGGTGTCTGGCGCTTGGGATGGACGCGGCCTACGGCCGGCGGCAGCAGCCCTTGGTTCGACATGCCGTAGAGCAGGCGGGACGACGTGACATAGTTGAGAAGCGCTGTATTGCCGACAGCGAACATGGTGATGAAGACGAGGGCAATCGCGGGGAAGGCGGGTGCCGCCCGTTCCATGACGGTGGCGAGCGGCGCGGGGGCAGCCGCAAGCTCCTGATAGGGCACGACCGAGACGGCGGATATGGCGACACCGATGTAGAGGACGGTCGCAAGCAACATCGCGCCGACGAGCGCAAATGGGATGGTCGTCTCGGGATTCTTGACCTCCTCGGCGACGTTGTAGGTATCTTCAAAGCCGATGAAGGCGAAGAACGTTAAGATGGAACCCTGAAGGATGAGCAGGGCCGTGCCCGCGTCAGACGATTCGGCCGGCGTTTCGAAGTAGCCGACGCTGCCCCAGTAGCTCAAACCCACCGCGATGACGATCAGGAGGCCGGCGACCTCAATGAGCGTGCAGGCGACGTTGACCCACATGCTCTCGCGAATACCGCGAAAGACGATACCCGCCGTGATCAGAAGAAAACCCAGGGCGATGGCCTCGACGGGGATCGTCGCAACGCCCAGAAGTTCGGCGAGGTTCGCGGCGAAAACGCGCGATTGCGTCGCGACGGACGTCATGCCGGAACATACAAGCGCCAATCCGACGACGAACGATAGCAGGGGCAGACCGAACGCGCGGTCGGTGACGAAGGCGGCGCCGCCGGCGCGGGGGTAGCGGGAACCGAGGGAGGCGTAGCTGAGTGCGGTCAGAAGTGCGGCACACAGGGCGGCCAGAAACGAGAGCCAGACGGCGTTGCCGACGACGCCCGCGGCTTTGCCGACGAGAGCGTAAATGCCGGACCCCAACATGCTGCCAAGTGCGTAGAGGGTCAGCTCCCAAGGGCCAATCGCCCGGTTCAACTTGGGTTCGGTGCCGTCGTTATCTTTTATGCTCAAAACGTCGTCCCCCGAAGCCTCTGGGCAGCCTGGCAGGGTTTATGGCACGATCGGGCGCACATTCGCGGAGTTTTCGCACCCTATGTTGCGCGTCATACGCATATGTGCGGCGATGGCTTTGTTCGCAGGCGTTGCCGCGTTCGTTGCATGGCCGGCACATGCCCGCATCCAGGACGGCTCGGCGGATATCTGCTGGTCGCCGGACACCGAGTTTCCCGTGCCGTGCGACGAGGACGAAGAATAGCCGCTTTGCCCCGTGGACCGGGACGCAGCGGCGACGTAAAAGCCCCGCATGACCCAGCCTGCTTCCACGCTGAAGATCGCACTTGCCCAGTTGAACCCCGTCGTCGGCGATATCGCCGGCAACGTGGCGAAGATGCGTGGCGCGCGCGAAACCGCAGCAAAGCTCGGGGCCGACCTGGTGGTGTTTCCCGAGTTGTTCGTGACGGGCTATCCGCCGGAGGATCTGGTGCTGCGTCCGGCATTCCAGCAGGCGGCGCATCTCGCGGTGGAAGAGCTGGCGCGGACGATGGGTCCGGGGCCGGCCGTACTGACGGGGACGATCTGGCCCGAGGCGGGTGAGACGAAGCCGCGTGTCTATAACGCCGCCGTTCTCATCGACGAGGGCGAGGTGAAGGCCGTTAGGACCAAGGTCGAGTTGCCGAACTACGGCGTCTTCGACGAGATGCGCGTGTTCACGCCGGGTCCGCTGCCGGGACCGATCATGTTCAAAGGTGTCAAGATCGGTGTGCCGATCTGCGAGGACATCTGGAAAGAACAGGTGTGCGAGTGCCTGGCGGAATGCGGCGCGGAAATCCTGATCTCGCCCAACGGTTCGCCGTTCGACTGGCCGAAACCCGATCTCAGAATGAACGTGGCGGTGGCGCGTGTTGCAGGCACGGACCTGCCGCTCGTCTATCTCAATCTTGCCGGTGGTCAGGATGAACTCGTGTTCGACGGGGCGTCATTCGTATTGAATGCGGATCACTCGCTCGCCGTGCAAATGCCGGCGTGGGAAGAAGCGCTCGTCTTGACCGAATGGACGCGTGAAACGGGTGGGTGGGTCTGCAAGCCGGGCGGCGTTGCGAAGCTGCCGGAGGGCGATGCCGCTGCCTATAGCGCCTGCGTGCTGGGCCTGCGCGATTACGTGGACAAGAACGGGTTTCCTGGCGTCGTGCTTGGACTGTCGGGTGGGGTTGACAGCGCGCTCGTGGCCGCCATTGCCGTCGATGCGCTCGGCGCGGATCGCGTCCGCGCGGTCATGCTGCCGTACCGGTACACCTCGCAGGAAAGCCATGAGGATGCAGCCGGGTGCGCCAAGGCTCTCGGTATTGCCTATGACGTGGTTCCGATCGAGCAACCGGTGCAGGGGTTTCGCGATGCACTGGCCGAAATCTTTGCCGGGCGGAACGAGGACATCACGGAAGAGAATTTGCAGAGCCGGGCGCGCGGGACGATCCTGATGGCGATTTCCAACAAGCTCGGCCTGATGGTGCTGACGACCGGCAACAAGAGCGAAATGTCGGTCGGATACGCAACGCTCTACGGCGACATGAACGGCGGGTTTAATCCCGTGAAGGATCTCTATAAGGGCGAGATTTACCGGCTTTGCCGGTGGCGGAACGCGCATGTGCCGAAGGGTGCGCTTGGTCCGGGCGGGCCGGTTATTCCAGAGCGCATTCTGACGAAGGCACCGTCGGCGGAGTTGAGGCCGAACCAGACGGATCAAGACAGCCTGCCGCCGTACGATGTGTTGGACGATATCCTGTTCTGTCTCGTCGAACAGGAGTTGCCGATTGCGGATGTCGTCCAGCGCGGGCACGATCTGGCGACGGTGCAGAAGGTCGAGCGGTTGCTCTATCTGGCGGAATACAAGCGCCGGCAGGCGGCGCCGGGGGTCAAAATTTCCGCGCGGAACTTCGGGCGCGACCGACGTTACCCGATCACCAACCGGTTTCGAGAAAAAGACGTGACGCTGCCGCGCGGTGCGGTCGCAGGAAGGATTGCACTGCCGCGATCCGATGACGGTGGTGCGGCATGACCCCGCATCTTCGTTTTGCGCCAAGCCCAACCGGCTATCTGCATTACGGCAATCTGCGCACGGCCGTGCTCAACTATCTGTTTGCCCGAAAGCACGGCGGAACGTTTCTTTTGCGGCTCGACGACACGGATCGCGAGCGTTCGTCGGAGGCATTCGCCGGTCAGATCCGCGAGGATCTGCGCTGGCTCGGGTTTCAGTGGGATTCAGAGGCGAAGCAGTCGGAGCGCACTCAGCGCTACGATGAGGCGGCGCAACAGTTGAAAGCATCCGGCCGGCTCTATGCCTGCTTTGAGACGCCTGATGAACTCGACCGGCGACGCAAGCGGCAGCTCGCGAGCGGACGGCCTCCGATCTATGACCGGGCGGCGCTGAAGTTGTCCGAAGAAGAACGCGCGCAGTTGGCGGCGGAGGGGCGTGTGCCGCATTGGCGGTTCCGGCTCGATAATTCAGGGACAGCGGGCGGCATTCTTCCAGAGCATACCAATGTCGCGTGGGACGATTTGATCCGTGGGGCGCAGACGGTCGATCTTGGATCGCTGTCCGATCCGGTGCTGATCCGCGCGGACGGCACGTACCTCTATACGTTCACCAGTGTGGTGGACGACATCGATTTCGGGATCACGCACGTGATCCGGGGCGAGGATCACGTCACGAATACGGGCGTGCAGGTCGATCTGTTCCGGGCACTGGGCGCCGTGCCGCCGGCATTCGCGCATCATGCGCTGCTGACGGCCGGCGGCGATCTCAAGATGTCGAAACGCTCGGGCGACATGGCGCTGATGAACAGCCGCGATCTGGAGCCGTTGGCGGTTGCGAGTTATGTGGCGCTGATCGGCACGTCGGATGCGATCGAACCTCTGCGGTCGATGGACGATTTGGCGTCGCGGCTCGATCTTTCGCACGTCTCAACGTCGGCGGCGCGGTTCGACCTTGCCGAGTTGCGCGCACTTAACGCGCGGTTTCTTCATGCCACGCCCTATTCAGAAATAGCCGAGCGGCTGAGCGCCCGCGGGATCGGCGGCGGCGAGGCCTTCTGGGACGCCGTGCGCGGAAATATTTCGGTGTTCGACGATGTGGACGAGTGGTGGACCGTCGTCAGCGGACCGGTTCAACCGATTGTCGAGGACGCGGACTTTCTTGCCAAGGCGGCGACGGTCCTTCCGGCCGAGCCGTGGGGCGAGGCGACGTGGGGCGAGTGGACGAACGCGGTCAAGGCCGCGACCGGAGCCAAGGGCAGGGCGCTGTTTCATCCGCTGCGGCTTGCACTTACGGCGCGGGAGAGCGGACCAGAATTGAAGGCGCTGCTGCCGATCATCGGACGGGAGAAAGCGCTGGCGCGAATTTCTGGCCGGACGGCTTGAAGCGGCCCGATTGATGTTGTCTTCTCCGTGCGGAATGGGGAGCAGGGAAAGACCGGGGCGGATGATGCCGAAAGTTGTGTTCGCGCCGGCGCTGCAACGGCATGTGACGCTGCCGCCGGTGAAGGTGGAAGGCGCGACCGTGCGGGCTGCGCTCGATGCGGCACTCGACGGAAACCAGCGCGCGCGTCATTACATCCTCGACGATCAGTCGGCATTGCGAAAGCACATGCTTATTTTTGTCGATGGCGTGCGCGTCGCTGACCGGAGGCTGCTCAGCGATCCGGTCGGTCCGGCCTCCGAAATCTACGTTCTTCAGTCCTTGTCTGGCGGTTAAGGCAGCCGTTGCTGCGCGTGGGAGCATGACATGAGCGACCGGATCCTCGTAGCGACGCGCAAGGGGCTTTTCACGTTCGAGCGCAAGGGGCCGGCGGCAAAGCCCTGGACGATCACGCACACGGATTTTTTCGGCGACAACGTGTCGATGGTGCTGCACGACGCGCGGCACGGACATATCCATGCCGCGCTCGATCACGGGCATTTCGGCGTGAAGATGCATCGCGCGGACGAGGCAACGCGGGTCTGGGAGGAACTCCCGGCGCCGGCCTATCCGCCGAAGCCGGAAGGCCTGGAAGAAAACGACATGTGGGGCCGGCCGCTGCCGTGGTCGACGGTGCGGATCTGGGCGCTTGAGACCGGCGGCAGCGACGAGCCCGGGACGCTGTGGTGCGGAACGATACCGGGTGGGCTGTTCAAATCGGACGACAGCGGTGCGACGTGGCGGATCGTTGAATCGCTGTGGCATCATCCCGATCGCCCGAAGTGGATGGGTGGCGGCGCAGATCTTCCCGGTCTGCATGCGATCGAGGTCGATCCGCGCAACTCCGCGATTGTGCGGGTTGGCGTTTCGACGGGCGGCATGTGGCAGACGGACGACGGCGGCGCGAGCTGGCGCGTGCGTGGCAAGGGCCTGCGGGCGGAATACACGCCACCCGAACAAGCGCATGATCCGATTTCACAGGATGTTCATGCCCTGGCGCAATGCGCGGGCGAGCCGGACCGGCTCTGGATTCAGCATCACAACGGCATCTTCCATTCGGAGGATGGCGGAGAAACCTGGCGCGAAATCGAGGATGTCGGAGTTTCGACGTTCGGATTTGCCGTGAAGGTTCATCCCAAGGACGGCAAGACCGCGTGGTTCGTGCCCGCAATCAAGGACGAGAAGCGCGTTCCGGAGGGTGGCCGTTTCGTCGTGACGCGCACGCAGGACGGCGGGCGGACGTTTGAGACCTTGAGCCGGGGGCTGCCTGCGGAACACGCCTACGATCTGGTCTATCGTCATGCGCTGGATATCGATGGAACCGGCCGGCGGCTGGCGATGGGCAGCACGACGGGCGGCGTGTGGGTGAGTGAAGACGGCGGCGAGAGCTGGATCGAGGCTGCGGGTCGGTTGCCGCCGGTCTATTGTGTGCGGTTCATGGCGTCGTAGGACACCGGGCGCTTACGGCGTCACGGTTTCGGACGACCATCCACCAACGTCGCCGGCCGTTGCGGTCGAAGGTGGTGCCGGTGTCGGCAACGCGGGTGCGCCCGCCGGTGGGGGCACCGCGCCTTGTTGCTGGGCTCCATCGACGGCGCCGGGTGTGCCGGCGTTGTACTCCTCAACCTTGCACGAGCAGCCCTGGACGTATTCCTTGCGGTAGCGGAATGCCGTCTTCATCGACGTGTAGGGCGTGTTCGTTTGGGCGCCGACCATCTGCTCCACCGATCCGCCGGGGTTCTGATAGTAGAAAAGCTCCGTCGGCGCGGCGCACTTCGACGAACAGACTTCGGCGTCGCGCTCGAAATGGTTGGGGAGCGTGGAGAAGCTGACCGGGAAGTAATAGCCGTCGCACAGCCGGACGCACACGGTGCGATAGGTGGCGTAGGGCAGGTTGGAGAACGAGCTGCCGAGACCACCGCCGCCACTGCCGCCGCTGTCTTCCTGCCACAGCGACTGGAAGGGGTTCATTTCGGTGCGCCGGGCCTGCTGCTGGTAGGACGCGCCGCAGTTGTTGCGGGCCAGTTCGCGCACGATCTCGTCGGTGTAGGAGCGGCCGGTCGAGGCGATCAACTGATTGCGCTGATTTTCCAGATCGACCTTCTGCCGCTTGAGACCTTCGACTTCGCGCGAGAGATCGACGCACTTGCGCGTGTTGCGCAGCGTTTTGGAGAACAGAAAATATTCGTAGCAGGAGCGATCGAGGGTCTGATTGCCCTGGCGGAGTTGCTGATCGACCTGGCGCAGTTGGCCTTCGACCATGGGGATCAGGTCGCGCGACTGGCCGCCGGCCTGGGTTTCCTGCACCAAGCGCTGCTCAAGCTGAAGACAGACCGGCGAACGGCCGCCGGCTCCGGGCGGCGGCACGCCGGGACGGGCGGAGGGTTCAGGCGGTGGCCTCCAGGCAGGGGGAGGTTGTTCCACCGGGCGGCGAACTTCGGGTTCGTCCCAAGGCCAGGAGAACTGGGCGGCGGCGGGCAGTGCGGCCAACGCCACGAAGCCAAGCGCAAGCGCCGAGGTCCGCGCAACTGGACGTGCGCGGCGCAGGGTTCGGGCAATCGTGTTGCGTCTGCTCGTCATCTCTCGGCCGGTTCGATGGTCGCCACCGGCTTCCTTTACCCAAGTCTTTGAACGAGCCGGGACTATGGCATAGGCGCGCAATGGGGAGCAAATGCGGCGGCGGTCTTTAGTGGCACGTGGCGACTCCGCTCCGCGGAGCCGGCCGCCACGTGCGGGGG
>ERZ1066138.633-NODE-633-length-11685-cov-6.929665_pt1 | contig 11685 bp, 9 predicted proteins | sample MGYA00382785_ERZ1066138 | MGnify/ENA primary metagenome ERZ1066138 (study PRJEB33369, sample SAMEA5778368) | biofilm metagenome | biome: Industrial cooling water; feature: Water cooling tower basin; material: Biofilm | place: United Arab Emirates | collected...
TTGACTGTATTGGGGGGCAAGAGCCTTGCTACAGTCGAGCTACTGGGTTTACAAAGGCACAAGGCAATGGTGAAAGGATACCTCGCTAGTTTGATCAATCCGCGTTTTGTGCCAACAGGATTGAAAACGGCGATTTTCGTGGGGACGCTGTTGTTTGCGATTAACCACGGCTCTGCCCTGTGGCATCGGGAGATGACCCGCGATCGCTGGCTAGCAGTCCTGTTGACCTACCTCATGCCCTATTTGGTGAATGTGCATGGACAATATAGTAGTAGCAAACCCCGTGGCGTACCCAAGGCTCAACCCTAGCGTTGCCAGCGGCCAAATTGTGTTGAGAGAGTGCTGTCAACCTAACATAGTCATCGATCTGCTAAATTCGGTATCAATAGTCCTAGTCTCATTGGATTAGGTCGGTTGACAGGAGGCGCAAAAATGACTGAAACGGCGGAAAGGCTGAAGCTTGAACTTGCTCAACTCTCTGTTCAGGAGCGTGCAGAGCTTGCTTACTTCCTCATTCACTCGTTGGATGCAGCAGTTGATAAGGACGTAGAGAGTGCTTGGGATGTCGAATTAATAAGACGGATGCAAGAAATCAACGAAGGTACGGCCTCCGGTAAACCCTCTAACCAAGCCTTCGCTGAGCTAAGAGAGAAGTATTCGTGAAGCCTGTTATTGTTCACACCGAAGCAATTGAGGAGCTAGATGCAGCAGTTGCCTACTACGAAGATCAAAAGGCAGGTTTAGGACTTGATTTTCTAGTGGAAGTCGAACAAGCTCTCGGTAAAATTCAACAGAATCCAAATTTAGGATCAGTCTACAAAGTCACAGGGCTGCGTCGGCATGTAATTCAAAGATTTCCTTTCTTAGTTTTTTACGCAGAGCTTGAAGAGTGCATTTGGGTGGTTGCAATTGCACATGGAAAACGTAGACCTGATTACTGGAGACGACGACAGATAGAATAACCTTTAGCTGTTGAACAAACAAATGCAGCAAACTGTAAGGAACTGCTGTTAGTCAGTTTGAGGTGAGCCGCTGTTGTTAATTAGGAACAGGTAGATTGCAATCAGAAGGTAGCAGGAAACTGGAGTCTAACTATTCTAGCCGGATGGATCAGGTGCAAACGCCGATTATCCCGGTTGTGGGAGAGCTGATTCGGCAGCATCCGGGGACGATTTCTTTGGGGCAGGGGGTCGTGGCCTATGGGCCGCCACCGGAGGCGATCGCGCAACTCTCGGCGTTTCTGGCTGATCCGCAAAACCACAAGTATCAAGCGGTGCAGGGGATTCCCCAGTTGCAGGCCGTGATCGCTACAAAACTGGCAGCGGACAATGGCATAGAACTGGGCGATCGCCGTCGGGTGGTGGTGACGGCGGGCAGCAATATGGGCTTTCTCAATGCCGTCTTGGCGATTACCCAACCGGGGGATGAGATTATTCTCCAAACGCCCTATTACTTTAATCACGAGATGGCGATCGCCATTGCCGGATGTCGGGCGGTGCTGGTGCCCACGGATGACGAGTATCAGTTACAGGTAGCCGCGATCGCGGCGGCCATCAGCGATCGCACTCGCGCGGTAGTGACGATTTCCCCCAACAACCCGACTGGGGCGGTGTATCCAGAAGCCGTGTTGCGGGCCGTGAATGATTTATGTCGCGATCGCGGGATCTACCACATCCACGACGAAGCCTACGAATATTTCACCTACGACGACGCGGTGCATTTCTCCCCCGGCGCGATCGCCACAGGCGTTGACCACACCATTTCTCTGTTTAGCCTGTCGAAAGCCTATGGGTTTGCCAGTTGGCGCATTGGCTATATGGTCATCCCGGCGGCGTTGCTGCTGCCCGTTATGAAAATTCAGGATACCAACGTGATTTGTCCGGCGGTCATTTCGCAATATGCGGCGATCGGGGCGTTGCAGGCGGGGCGGGCCTATTGTCAGGATTGGCTGGCGGCGATCGCCCACAATCGGGAGTTGATGCTGTCCAAACTTCAGACCATCTCCCAGTTGTGTACGGTGCCAAAGGCCACGGGCGCGTTTTATTTCTTGCTCAAGGTGCAAACTGAACTGCCAGATATGACCCTGGTGGAACGGTTAATTCGGGATTATGGCGTTGCGGTGATTCCGGGGAGTACCTTTGGGCTGGCGCAAGGCTGTTACCTGCGGGTGGCCTACGGAGCCTTGGAGGCAAAGACGGCAAACGAGGGCTGCGATCGCCTGGTACAAGGACTCAAGGGCATTCTCGCCTGAGCCGCCACCGCGATCGCCCCACCCCTAACGAGATTGCATGAAGCGCCCTGCCATCGCGATCGCGTCCCCAATGTCCACATCGCCATCGTTGTCGGAATCGAGAAACATATTCAGCACATTGTTGCCGCCGGTCTGGCCCGAAGTGCTGGCCCCGGTTTGCAGCATTTTCAAAATGATCGGTACTGCGAGCACTAACAAGCCTTGCACTTGGGCCGCAGAAATCCCCGTTCGTTCGGCGATGATATTGGCAACCTGTTGCTGCTGATCCGGGGTGAACAGGGCCGCCACTGCCGCCGGGTTTTTGCCAACCCCGCTAAACTGATCCACGATCGCCTCCACACGACCCTGGCCCTCGGTGGCTTGCTTGTGTTGCAGGGCCGAGCGCACCGCTTCCCCCGCCATCGATAATACGGTTTGGCTGGTGCTGGGGTCGATCCCGTTTTGGCCCCCTAGTTGCTGAACCATGCCCAAAATGCTGCTGAGTTGGTCAGGGCTGGCCTGTTGATTTGGATTGGCGATCGCCCCCACAATTTGGTCAAACAATCCCATCGCTGAATAGACTCCTCAATCGTTATCGTTGCAATTTTCCCTCGCCTACCGGGAGCAGACGGGCTGGCCAACACACCAATGACCCAGAGCAAACCCGGCGATCGGCTCCAGGCCATTGATTCTGGGTTGACCGACTGGGCCACCAATTAGGCCCAAACCGCACCAAAAAAAGTTGGGTCAAACTCGCCTAGCCGACGGTGACTTGGCTACTGTCAACCGAGGTTGCCCCGTTTACGCCGTTGGCAATGGAAACGCACTTATCCAGCAACCCTTGGTTGGGGACAGAGCCTTTGAGGACAACAGTACCGCCTGTCTGCGCGACCCACAGCGTCGCAATGTCATCCAGTTCGGCATCATCATCAAATGCCTTGGCAACCCGCTTGGCCAAGCCGCTCTGGTCATATTCGCCGTTCAGGCCCATCCGTTCTGCGGGAATGTCGTTCCCCTTGGGCGCATCAGCGGGGGCGGGTTCGTCTTTCTTGCCACCAAAAATTCGATCAAAAAAGCCCATTGTTCTAAGTCCTTTGCACAAATGTACCAGTCGAGCGACGTTTGATTTGCTCTGAGAAAACAATATCAAAGCCAGAGCGTGAAAAAATAGCGCCGAGCGATATAAATCAAATATTCTTGCAGCATGGCTCTAGTGGGTTGACAAAAGTGTGCCAAATCTTCAGGATTGGGTCATCTTAGAGTGTCTATCACGTTGTTTTATTTCGTTTGAGGGAGAGGCCCGCCCCATGTCCAATTCTGTTCCCCCCGATCGCCGTCCACCGCGATTACGAGACGATGAGCCGATCGCGTTGTTTGTGGTTTTTTTGGTCATGGGGGTGATTTTGGCATGGGGTCTGGGATGGGGCCGCAAAAGCGTTGATTGGGCGCAACTGTGGGGTGATATGCAGGCAAAATTGCAGCCCGGAACGGTCAGTTCAGTCGTGAAACCATTGCCAAGGAACGAGGCCACGGCAGAATCGCGATCGCCCATTACTCCGGTTGCTCCTGCAACTCCCGGCGCGATCGCCCCTAGTCCGGTTGCCCCCACGGGGAGCGCTAACCTGGGCGCAAGTGGCACCACAGAACCGAATACTCCTACCGCGTCGCCCGCAGCCACCACTCCGCCTGCGCCAGGAACCGTACCTCCCCCCGCCCCAGAAGTCGGGACGGCGATCGCCTTTGCTGATGTGCCCCAGGGCTATTGGGCGACCCCGTTTATCAGCGCCTTGTCGGCCAGGGGGATTATCAGCGGTTTCCCCGATGGCACTTTTAAGCCCAACCAGCCTGTTACCCGCGCGGAGTTTGCGGTGCAGGTGCAAAAAGCGTTTACCAAGCCCGATCGCTCTTCGACGAAATCTTTTAGCGATGTGCCCCCCGGCAATAAGTGGTCGGTGGCAGTGGATCAGGCGGTGAAAGCCGGGTTTATGACGGGCTACCCTGATGGAGCTTTTCGCCCGGAGCAAGATGTTTCCCGCACGGAAGCCGTCAGCGCGATCGTCAAAGGGCTGGATATTCCTGCCCCCAGCGATCCAACGGCGGTGTTGCAACCCTACGCAGATCAGCAAACGGTGCCTAATTGGGCGCGATCGCTGGTGGCGGCGGCGGTGCAAAAACGGATTTTCACAGGCAATCCCGATACCAATCAGCTCATGGCCGAACAACCCGCGACTCGGGCGGATATTGCGGCGTTGATTTACAAGGCGCTGGAAGCTGAGGGTAAATAAGCGGGCCGCGTCCCTCCAAATGCTTCTGGATATCCCTACTCGCAACCCTACTGGACACTGCCCCCATCCTGCACCCATGATCTAGAAGCGGGCCACCCAACGCTGACGGGAGGGAAGACTGGCGATCGCCGGAACTAGCTCATCAAGATGGGATAAAAGTTAGAGAGTGATCAGCGATCGCGCGATTTTGTCGGTATGATTGGCGTTCAAACTGCAACTTGGCCAAATGGAGGACTGGTTCATTCCGTCTAGGTTGTGTCGGTTGTGATTGCGACCAAGCGAACCTCAGGGACATTTCATTCGCGCGATACAATGAATTCAGCCATTAGCGTTGCTCAAGCAGGATAGGGGAGATCAGACAGGAATGGGTAGAGTCGTCGGCATAGACCTGGGTACGACAAATTCGGTAGTGGCCGTGATGGAAGGGGGAAAACCCGTTGTCATCGCGAATGCCGAAGGTATGCGGACAACCCCTTCCGTTGTGGGCTTCAGCAAAGATGGCGAACGGTTGGTGGGGCAGTTGGCGCGGCGGCAGGCTGTGCTCGATCCACAAAATACCTTTTTTGGCCTGAAACGCTTTATTGGCCGCAAATACACCGAACTCACCGCCGACTCTAAACGGGTGCCCTACACCATCCGCAAGGACGAATATGGCAACGTCAAAATTAAATGTCCTCGGTTACAGCGGGAATTTGCCCCAGAAGAAGTCTCGGCGATGATTTTGCGGAAGTTGGCTGACGAAGCCAGCCGTTATCTCGGTGAGCCGGTGACGGGGGCTGTGATTACGGTGCCAGCTTATTTTAATGACTCCCAGCGACAAGCCACACGGGATGCGGGGCGCATTGCCGGGTTAGATGTTAAACGGATATTGAATGAACCGACGGCGGCTTCCCTGGCCTATGGCCTCGATCGCCGGGATAGCCAGACGCTCTTGGTGTTTGACCTGGGGGGCGGGACGTTTGATGTGTCCATCCTGGATGTCGGCGAGGGCGTGTTTGAGGTGAAGGCCACCGCTGGGGACACTCAGTTGGGCGGCAACGATTTCGATAAAAAAATTGTGGATTGGCTGGCGGAGCAATTTCTGGCCCAAGAGGGGGTAGACCTACGGCGCGATCGCCAATCTTTGCAACGGCTGACCGAAGCGGCAGAAAAGGCCAAAATCGAGCTATCGGGTGTGGGGGTAACGGAGATTAACTTGCCGTTTATTACCGCGACAGAGGACGGCCCCAAACATATCGAAACTCGCCTGACTCGATCAGAATTTGAAGGGCTATGCGGCGACCTGTTGGCGCGGTTGCGGGGGCCAGTCAAACAGGCCATGCGGGATGCGGGGCTGAGTCCGGCGCAAATTGATGAAGTGGTGTTGGTGGGTGGTTCCACGCGGATTCCCATCGTGCAGCAGCTTGTCCGCAGTTTCATCGATCGCGAACCCAATCAGAATGTTAACCCTGATGAGGTGGTGGCGATCGGGGCGGCAATTCAAGCGGGGATTTTGGGCGGCGAAGTCAAAGATATTTTGCTGTTGGATGTCACCCCCCTGTCCTTGGGCCTGGAAACCGTGGGCGGCTTGATGAAGGTGTTGATTCCCCGCAACACAACGATTCCTGTGCGGCGATCGGACATCTTCTCCACAGGCGAAGATAACCAAACCCTCGTCGAAATCCACGTTCTGCAAGGGGAACGGGATATGTCCACGGGCAACAAATCCTTGGGCCGCTTCAAGCTCACGGGCATTCCTCCGGCCCCGCGCGGCATCCCCCAGGTGCAAGTGGCGTTTGATATTGATGCCAACGGAATCCTGCAAGTGACGGCGATGGATCGCACAACCGGACGGGAACAGAGCATTACCATCCAGGGCGCTTCGACGTTGAGCAATGAAGAAGTAAGCCGGATGATGCGGGATGCGGAGGAATATGCCGAAGCCGATCGCCAGAAAAAGGCCAAGGTGCAAAAGCGGAATGATGCGGAATCCCTGATCCTTAAAGGTGAACGGCAATTGCGGGAAGCGACGCTGGATTTCGGGATGCAGTTTACCAGTAGTTCGCGATCGCGCATTGAGGCGACTTCCCGCCAGCTCAAGGATGCTCTGGCCCGGAATGACGAGCGCGACATCGATCGCTATCAAGCCGATTTGCAGGATGCGTTGTATGACCTCACGCGGGATGTCTTGCAGCGCAATAAGGAAATTGCCGAAGAAGACAGCCTCTTAGGGGCAATCAAGAGCTTCTTTGCTGATGATGACGAAGATTACTACTACGATTACGACGATCGCCGTCGGGGCTATTATGACGATCGCTCAGGGTACGGTAGTAGCTATGGCAGCAGTGGCTACGGCGGCAGCGGTTATGGCGGCAGCTACGGCAGCAGCGGTTACGGCAGCAGTGGCTATTCCCGGACGGGGGATACGAATCGCTATGGGGCCACCCGTGCCAGCCGCCAGACCGATAGTTGGGATGATGATGATTGGGAAACCGGGGGCCGCAGCAATGGCCGCGCCAGCCAGGGCTACAGCCGGGATGATTATGGCCGCGATAGCTACAGCCGCGATAGCTACAGCCGCGATAATTACAGCCGAGATAATAGCCGGGACAATTACGATCGCGACAGCTACAGCCGAGATCCCTACGATCGCCCTGGGTCTGGCCGCGATAGCTACAGCCGGGATAACGCCCCCTCCCGTGATCCTGCACCGCGCCGGGATGCCTACAGTGGGTCAGATGCCTATGGCGATCGCGGGGGCCGGAACCGCGACAGCTACAACCGGGATGAAACTGGCCGGAATGCAGGCAGTCGTGGGTCTGGATGGGACACCCCCAGTCGGGATAGCCGCGATCGCCCTGGAGCCGGGACAGAGCCGTATTCCCCGCGTACCCGTTCCACCAATGCCGATGGGGTCGCCTCGCGGGATGCCTACCCAGATGCGGGCCGGAGCAGTGGACTGCGGAGTAATGGGCTAGAGCGGGGCGATCGCGCAGGCAGTAGCCGCCCCACCGGGGGCTATGATGCCTCTACCGGAGCCTCGACCCGCAAGAACGCCAATCCTCAGTATGAGCAGCCCCCCCGCAACGCCCGCCCCAGCACCTACACGGATAGTTGGGAAGAAGAAGATGAATGGCTCTAGGGCGATCGGTGTTGAACGACCAGGCTATGTTGTGATTCGTGGTGATTAAGTCCTTTCGTCTATGCAAAACTTTCGGAATTATTACGATATCTTAGGACTGCAACCAGAGGCGACTCCAGAGGAGGTCAAGCAAGCCTTCCGAAAGTTGGCGCGGCAATACCACCCCGACTTGAATCCTGGTGATAAAGCGGCGGAAGATCGCTTCAAACTGATCAACGAAGCCTACGAAATTCTTTCGGATGCCGACAACCGTGCCCAGTACGACCAGTTTGCCCGGTTTTGGAAGCGACCTGGGTTTCAGGCGGGGGCCAAAGCCGTGTCGCGGGTTTGGAATGGTTGGGGGGGCGATCGCCAGGGCGACCAAAACTTCAGCGAATTTAGCGACTTCAATACCTTTGTTGACCAAATGCTGAATCGACGGGCACCGGCGACCACGGCCCCCGAACCCAGCGCCACCGATCCCTATCGCCCTCGCACCACCAAAACGGCCTACACCGTCCCCCGCACTAAACCACGAGATGCGGAGGCCCGGTTAGCTGTCCCCCTGGAACGGGCTTATCAGGGCGGGCGAGAACGCATTCGCCTGGAAGATGGGCGATCGCTGGAAGTGAATATGCCGTCTGGGATGGTGACGGGACAGCGGGTGCGGCTCAAGGGGCAAGGGGTTGCGGGCGGCGATCTGTACCTCAAAATTGAAGTCACGCCCCATCCGTTTTTCAGCTTGCAAGGCAACGATGTGTTTTGCCAACTGCCGATTACGCCCAGCGAGGCCGTCCTGGGAGGGGCGATCGAAGTGCCCACTTTGGATGGCCTGGTGAAAATGACGATTCCCCCCGGTGTGCGTTCTGGCCAACGGTTACGCATGGCGAACAAGGGGTATCCCGTTGAGGGCGATCGCGGCGACCAAATTGTCGAAATTCAAATCGTCGTCCCCAAAGAACTCACTGACTCAGAGCGGGAACTATACGAAAAACTGCGCCAACTGGAAACCTTTGCCCCCCGCGCCGATCTGCCGATTTAACCCGGAGTGTGATCCGGCCAGCGTGCTGAAGCGGTTGGCCCATCCGATGGCGGATCGACAGAGCCAAATTGGGCTGTTCGCTCCCCCCCTCACCCATCTGGGCGATCGCCCGTTCACCCAGTCAGTTCCTACAGTCTGTGGCCCAATGTCATCCGCCCAGGCGAGGGTTACCAGAGCTTTCAGGCCGTATCGTAGAACCATAGACAGTTGCTCAAGTGCAACCTGAATAACCTGGCGGGGGGCTGCCAGGTTATTTTTTATGAATTGCTTTCTTCGACTCGCTTTAGGGATAAGCCGCGAATCGAATAATCAAGCAACTGCATGGGATGCAACACGGGGATGGTTTTTGCTTGTAGTTGCAAGTGTTTGCTGATCTGCACAAAACAGCCGATGTTGGCTGAGGCAATCACCGCTGCTCCGGTATTCGTCAAATTCTGCACTTTTTGGCGACCTAGCTCGGCGGCCACGTCGGGTTGCAAGATGTTGTAAACTCCAGCACTCCCACAACACAAGGCCGCATCCAATGGTTCCCGCAGTTGCACACCGGGAATTTGCTGCAAGAGTTGCCGGGGCTGCACGCTAATTTTTTGGCCGTGCAACATGTGACAGGCATCCTGATAGACCAGGGGCAGCGGCTCAGTCTGTAAGGGGGACAGCTTGGCGGTTAAGCCCACGGCGGCCAGAAACTCCTGTACGTCGCGCACTTTGGCGGCAAAATCTTTGGCTTTGTCCCGATAGGCGGGGTCGTCGGCCAAAATATGGCCGTATTCCTTCAAGGTATGGCCGCAACCGGAAGCATTGATGAGGATGTAATCGACGTTGGCGCTGGCGAAACTATCGATCAGTTGCCGCGCGAGGTCTTGGGTTTGGGCTTCGCGGCCTTGGTGGTGGGTCAGTGCGCCGCAACAGCCCTGGGTGCTGGGCATGATGACTTCGCAGCCATTGGCGGTGAGGACGCGGACGGTGGCCTCGTTGACGGCGGGGTTAAACAATCGCTGCACACAGCCCAATAGTAAGCCCACCCGATATCGCTGGGAACCTTGGGCCGGAACCCGCTCTGGTAAGGTGTCTTGAAAGGCTTGGGGGGCAATGGGCGGTAACATGGACTCCATTGCGGCCAGTTGGGGGGAGAGGCGCTGGAGCAGGGGGAGCGATCGCACCAGGCGTTGGAGGCCAGATTTTTGGTAGAGGCCCAGGGGGCGGAGGAGCAGGCGCAGGCGGTCGGGATAGGGGAAGACGGAAAAGATGAGTTGCCGAAGCAGGCGTTCGGGGAGCGATCGCGGATGGTTCCGTTCGACTTGCTGGCGGGTTGCTTCGATCAGCTGATCGTATTGCACCCCCGATGGACAGGTGGTGACGCAAGCCAAACACCCCAGGCAAGAGTCGAAATGCTGCACGGTGGCTGGGGAAAGCGGAATTTCTCCCTCGTTGATGCCGTCCATGAGGTAAATGCGACCGCGCGGGGAGTCGGTTTCTTTGCCGATGACGCGATAGCTGGGGCAGGTGGACAGGCAAAACCCGCAGTGGACACAGGTGTCAATTAATTTGGGATTGGGGGGAGATTTGGCATCAAAGGTGGTGATTGAGGCGATCGCGCCTGCTGCTGGTTGTGGCGCTGATTGTGCTGTGGTTGTGTGTTCCCCCATACCTCGATCCCCGTAAAGTGATGTGTGCGAACTGGTTCCCGGCGCGATCGCCCCTTGCGATCAACTGAATAACCGTTAAATTCCCCCAACAAAGCGCCCCGGACTTAAGAGCCGGCGTGGATCAAAGGTCTGTTTAATGGCTTGCATCACGGCGATCGCATTGCCCCCATCGCCCCAAACGTCGATCTGCTGCTTGAAGGTGGGCGGTGCCTGGAGCACAGACAAAAAGCCCTGGTGAGCCTGACAAAAACGCCGAATTTGGGTCACGATCGCGGGTTCCACCATTGGCAGGAGTAACCGCCCTAAACCGCTGCCCAGGTGAATTTGCCCCGCCCATTCTACCAAGTCCAAAGTTTCCAATTGGCGATAGAGAGCGATCGCCGCTGTTGGTTGTATTCCTATTTTGCAAGCGATTGGGGTGGGCGGGCGGGTTTGCGTCATTCGATCTCGTAACCGTTCCCATAGAGCGCCATCCGCTGTCTGGTCATAGTCCACGACGGTCAACTGGTGCGATCGCCCCCAAGCCGCGATCGTCGCCACCTGGGTTTGCACGCTGGCCGCCATCCCCTGAAAGCGTACCACCAGGGCATCGCCAGTGCCCCAGCCCCAGGCCGCGCCCGCCGCCGCCGAGACTAAATCCACGCTGACGGGAGTCAGGGCCGAACGCAAAAGTTGTTGGGCCACCTGGGCGATCGCCGCCCCATCCCCAGTCAAGACTACAGTCTGGGAGCTTTCCGGCAAGGGATATACCCGCAACGTCACCTGCGTGATCACGCCCAAGGTGCCATAGGACCCCGTGAACAACTTCATCAGGTCATACCCCGCCACATTTTTGACCACGCGCCCCCCCGCTTTGGCAAGTTGCCCATCGGCCCGCCCAAACTCCAGCCCCAGCACCATATCCCGCACACTGCTATAGCGATGGCGCAGGGAACCCGTATCCCCTGTGGCCAGGACTCCGCCGATCGTGGCCTGGTCGGGATAGGCCGGATCGATCGCCAAAAATTGCCCCTGGGCGGCCAAAAGGGCTTGTAAGGTGGCAAAGGGCATCCCCGCTTCCACCGTGACGGTTAAATCTCCCACCGCATGGTCAATTAAGCGGTTGAGGTGTTGGGTGCTGAGGGCGATCGCCGTCCCCGTAATCAAACCGCCCCAATCCAACTTGCTCCCCGCACCACAGGGAATGACCGGCCAAGCTTCGGCCTGGGCCGTTGCCAACACCGCCGCCAGATCCGCCACCGTCGCCGGACTCACCCAATGGGACAACTCTGCCCCCGGCGCGATCGCCTGTGCCCCCGTTGTGGGTTGGGCCGTTTGGCCTGTTAATACCCGTTCCGCCCCCGCGATCGCCGTCAATGCTGCCGTACTCGCCGTCCTGACCG
>ERZ1066138.634-NODE-634-length-11668-cov-10.841729_pt1 | contig 11668 bp, 8 predicted proteins | sample MGYA00382785_ERZ1066138 | MGnify/ENA primary metagenome ERZ1066138 (study PRJEB33369, sample SAMEA5778368) | biofilm metagenome | biome: Industrial cooling water; feature: Water cooling tower basin; material: Biofilm | place: United Arab Emirates | collected...
CTCCGGCGTCGCGGCCCGCAGGCGGCGGCGCCTGCGCCGGCGGCGGGACGGCGCGGCGCCCTCCTCGCCCGCGCGGCGTCCGCGCGACTCGCCCACGCCCGCCATGTCCGGCTCCGGCAGCCGCGGGAAGCGGGCCCGCAGCGAGTTCCAAGCCCGCCGCGACTGCAGCGCCTTCGGCTGCACCGCCCCCACCGCCGCCCGCAGCGCGCGCCGGGCGTCGGGCGAGGAGAGGTCGAGCGCGTCCAGGAAGCCGCGCATCCGCGCCCAGCCGCCGGCCGCCGCCGCGGCCCGCCCGGCCAGGCGGAGGTGCTCGCCGCGCACCGGCACGTCGCCGGGCCCCAGCACCACCAGCAGCCGCGCCGCCTGTCCCAGGCGGAGCGGCGCCGGCTCATCCGGCGGCACCGGCTCGGGCGGCGGCTCGCCGGCGGCGCGCAGCCAGATGCCGATCAGCGCGAGCTCGCCCCCGTTCGAGATCAGGTGATGCGCCTCCCACGCCGCGATCCTGGCCGCCTCCTGGTTGCGCCCGGGGCGGGTGGTGTCGGCCAGGGCCCGCGAGACGTCCCAGGCCCAGGCGGGCGCCCACGAGGAGGCCTCGTCCAGGGCGGACCAGCGCCGTCGGCGGTCGCCCGAGCGGCCGAGCTGCTCCAGCGTCGCCAGGCGGTCCCAGCGGCCGGCGGCGTCGGCGTGCCACCACAGCGCCCGCAGGCGCTCCCGCGCGGTCATGCGCAGCCGGTCGAGCACCTTCCGCGGGACGTCGTCCGGCATCGTGCGGCGCAGGTCGAGCTGCGTGACGAGCGCCATCGCCCACGCCCGCCAGAGCGGCTGGTCGGACCCGTCGTGGACGCGCCGCGCCACCACTCCGGTGAGCGCGAACCACGCGGTGGCGGCCGCGGGGTCGAGCCCGGCCGACACCCGGTCGATCAGCTCGTCGATCGTGACGTCCTTGGAGGCGGCCTCGACCCACTCCTCCATCAGCGTCGAGGGGAGCACGGCCGGGTCGGCGTCGCGCCAGCCGCCGTCGACCAGGCCCGCGGCGATGAGCCCCGGCGCGGCGGCGGGGTTGACCAGCGTGGCGGCGCCCCCCTGCTGCTGGGCAAGCGCCTCGGCGGCCTTGGCGAGCTTCCCGCGCTCGCCGGTCTCCGGGGGGCCCGCGACGCGCCCGAGCGGCTTGTACCAGCCGAGGCCGAAGACGTCGTGGCTGGTCTGGACGCCCATCGGGTCGCCGGCCGGCAGGAACTCGACCGACACCGCCTCCTTGCCGGGCGCGGGGCGCATCACGCGCCCGAGCCGCTGGACGAACACCCGCTCGGACGTCGTGGGCGCCAGGTGCATCACGACCGAGGCGCGCGTCTCGTCCCATCCCTCGGTGAGGAGGTCGGCGTTGCAGAGCACGTCGATCCGCTCGTTGCCGAAGTCGTAGAGGACCTTCTGGAGCTCGCGGGCCGGCGTCTGGCCCGAGACGGCGGCCGCGCGCACGCCGCGCTGCGCCAGCTCGTCGGCCAGCGCGTGCGCCTGGGCGACCGTGGCCGTGTAGGCGACCCCCGCCAGGCCGAGCGGCTGGAAGTGCTCCACCCACACGTCCGCGCAGGCGCGGTGCCACAGCGCGCGGTCCAGGGCCCGGCCCAGGCTGGCCTGGTCGAAGTCGCCGCGCACGCGGGCCACGTCGGAGAGGTCCACCGCCCGCTCGACGCGCAGCGAGCGCAGCGGGCAGAGGATGCCGCGCTCGATCGCCGACTGGCGGTCGAGCGTGGCCGCGACCGGCCCGAAGACCTGCTCGACGTGCCCGGTGGTGGTGGCGCCGGTGGCGGTGAAGCCGACGACGACGGCGTTGACGGCCCGGTCCAGGAGCTTGCGGGTCTGGGCCCCGAGCGTCGCGTGGGCCTCGTCGCAGATCAGGAGCGTGACCGACTCCCAGTCCATGCGGTCCTGGTGGCGCAGCGCCGCCTGGTAGGTGCAGATCGCGACCCCCGGCTTGCCGGCCGACTCCGGGCCCTCGGGGTGCGACGGCACCGAGGAGAAGTGGCGGGCCAGGCCCGCGGCGGTCTGCTCGGCGAGGTTGCGCCGCGGCACCAGCACCAGGGTGCTCCCGCCGAGCGCGGCGGCGAGCGCGAGGAACATCACGGTCTTGCCGGAGCCGGTCGGGGCGTCGACCCAGGTGCGGCGCGCGCCGTGGTTCAGGCGGCCCGCGAGCTCGTCGAGCGCCTCCAGCTGGTGCGGGCGCAAAACCACGTCCGGCCACGCGGCGGCCGGGTCCGCCAGGGCGCGCGAGAGCGCCTCCCCGGCCGGGAGGACGGCGCTCGTCTCAGTCGTGGGATGCGATCCGTGTTGCATCTCGGGCCGGCTCCACGGCCCCGGTGGATGCTCCGGGCGTTCCGTGGTCCGGGGTGTTCGGCCGCGTGGCGGTGCGACGCGGGGCCGGGCCGGCAGGAGGACTCCTCACGGGTCTCTGCACCGTGGGCAGCGGGCGCGACCGGGGACGACTCTAGCAGCAACCCCCGGCGCCTTCACCCGGGGGCGCATCCGGGCGCGTTGACTAGGATCCGCGACGGCAGCGCGATGACCACCGGTCCCGACACCCCGTCCCCCGACCGCCCCGGCGGCGCGAGGGCGTGGGCGCGGCCCGCGATCGTCGTGGTCTCGTGCCTCGTGATCGGGTTCGTCGCGGGGTGGGTCCTGCGGGGGGACGAGGGCACCGTCACCGTGCTGGCCCCGCCCGACACCCCGGCGGACACCGGAGGCGCCACCACCGGCGAGGCGCCGGCCACCGCGCCGCCCACGACGGCCGAGGAGCCGCCGCCGCCGCCCGCGCGCGAGGAGATCCGGCTCGCCGTGCTGAACGGGACCGACGAGGCGGGCCTGGCGGGACGCACGGCCGACCAGGCCGAGAGCCTCGGCTACACGGCCGTCGAGGCGGGCAACGCCCCCTCGACCGACGACCCGCCGACCGTCTACCACCGGGAGGGCCAGCGACCGGCGGCGCAGCGCGTCGCGCGCGACCTGCAGGTCGACGAGGTGCGCCCCCTGCCCGGGTCGGGCCCGCTCGCCGACGCGGCGCCCGAGGGGGCCCAGGTGGTGCTGGTGCTCGGTTCCGGGTAGGACCACCCCATGAGCCAGCGGCCCGCGAGCCCGGCGATCGGGGTCCGGGTGCCCCAGTACGGCTCCACCTGGGAGGAGCTGCGGTCGTTCGCGGCGCGGGCGGAGCGGCTGGGGTTCGCGGGGATCTGGGTCAACGACCACCTCCAGTCCCCGGGGCGGGTGAAGCGTGAGCCGGCCTTCGACGCGCTCACCGCGCTGGCGGCGCTGACCCGGCGCCCGCGGCTCGGGGTCGCCGTGCTGTCGGCCAGCTACCGGCCGGCCGCCCTGGCGGCCAAGATGGCCACGGTGCTCGACGTCGTCTCGGGCGGACGCCTGACCGTGGGCCTCGGCACCGGCTCCGACGTCGCCGAGCACCGGGCCTACGGCGTCCCGTTCGGCACGCCGGCCGAGCGCACCGAGGGCGTGGTGCGGGCGCTCGAGGTGATGCGCGCGATGTTCGCCTCGCCCGAGGGCGCCGACCTGCCCGGCGCGCTCGAGAACGCGCCCAACCTTCCGCCCCCGGTCCAGGAGGCGGGCCCGCCGATCTGGCTCGCGGCCCACCGCCGGCGCCTGCTGCGGCTGGCGGGCGAGCGCGCCGACGGCATCGTCGCCGCCTTCGCCGCCCCGGAGGAGGTGGCCCGGCGGCTGGCGGTCGCCGAGGAGGCCCGCGCGGCCGCGGGGCGGCCGCCGCTCGCCTGCGCGCTCTACACGTTCGCGCTGCCGGTGCCGTCCGAGGCGGAGGCCGAGGCGTGGCTGGCCCCGGAGGCGGAACTCCTCGGGACCACGCCGGCGCGCCTGCTGCGCTGGCTGCGCGGCACCGGCATCGTCGCCGAGCCCGAGGGGCTGCGCGAGGCGCTCGCCGAGCACGGGCGGGCGGGGGTGACCGACGCGATCCTGGTGCTGCCGTCCCGCGTCCCGGCCGAGGCCCTGGACGCCCTGGCCGACGCGGTCCTGCCGGCCGCCCCCGTCGCGCCCGCGCGGGCGCCCGGCGTGGCGGCGGAGCAGAACCTCGCCCACCTGCTGGCGGTGCGCCACGCCGAGGGCGACCTGGCCGGCGCCGAGGCGGCGGTGGACGAGGGGGGGTCGTGGACCTTCGCCGAGATGGCAGCGGCCGCCGCCCGCGCCGCCGGCGCGCTGGCCGGGGCCGGGGCGCGGCGGGGGGACCGGGTGGCGATCGCGCTCCCCGACGGGCGACCGTGGCTGGCGGCCTTCCTCGGGGCGGCGTGGATGGGGGCGGTGCCCGTGCCGCTCGACCCGGGCGCCGGGGAGGAGCGCCTGGCGGGGATCCTGGCCGACTGCGAGCCCGCGGTCGTCGTGGCGGCCGGCGAGGCCCCGGCCGGCTGGAACGCCCTCCCGCCCGGCGCGCTCGCCGCGGGGGCGCCGGCGCCCCTCGCGGCGGTGCACCCGGAGGACCTCGCCTACCTCATCTACTCCTCGGGCTCCACCGGCAGGCCGAAGGGCGCGATGCACGCCCACCGCGACATGGCCGTGGGGGTGGCGACCTACGGCCGCGAGGTGCTGGGCCTGGGCCCCGGCGACCGCTGCCACTCGATCGCCCGCCTCTTCACGTCGCTCGGGTTCGGCAACGGCTTCTTCCGGGTGGTGGGCAACGGCGCGACCGCCGTGCTCTCGGAGCGCCTCCCCACCCCGCGGGCCGTGCTGCGCCTGGTCGCGGCCCGCGGGGTGACCGTGCTCACCGCGGTGCCGACGTTCTGGTCGCAGCTGGCCCGACACCTGGAGCGCCGGGGGGGCGGCGAGGCGCTCGCCTCGGTGCGCCTGGCGGTCTCCTCGGGCGACGCGCTGCCCGCCCCCGTGGCGGCGCGGCTGGTCGAGGCGTCCGGCCTGGAGCCGCTGGAGGGCTTCGGCTGCTCGGAGTGCTCGAACGTGGTGATCTCGACGCGGCCGGGGGAGCCCCTTCCCGGGTCGCTGGGCCGCCCCGTCCCGGGCGTCGAGATCCGGCTGGCCGACGACGAGGGGGCGCCCGTCCCGCCCGGGAGCCCGGGGCGCCTGTGGATCCGCAGCGACTCGAACACCACCGGCTACTGGCGGCGCGCCGAGGCCACCCGCGACCTGGTGTTCGGACCGTGGCTGCGCATGGGGGACGTGCTGGTCGAGGAGGACGGGGTCTACCGCCACGTCGGCCGCGCCGACGACCTCTTCAAGGTCGACGCGCGCTGGGTGAGCCCCACCGAGGTGGAGGCCGCCCTGCTCGGCCATCCCGCCGTGGCCGAGGCGGCCGTGGCCGGGCGGGCGGGCGAGGACGGGCTCACCCGCACCGCGGCCTGGGTCGTGCTCGCCCCGGGCGCTCCGGCGGAGGGGCTCGCCGGGGAGCTGCGCCGCCACGTCGCGCGGGCGCTGGAGCCCCACAAGGCGCCCCAGGAGGTGACGGTGGTCGTGGAGCTGCCGCGCCTGCCCTCCGGCAAGGTCGACCGGCGGCGCCTCCGGGAGGGCGCGCCCGCCTGAGCGGTCTCAGCCCGCGCGGTGGGCCGAGAGGAAGCCGACCAGCAGCTCGTTGACCCGCGCCGGGGCCTCCTGCTGCACCCAGTGGCTCACCCCCGGCAGGCGCTCGACCCGCAGGGGCCCCGTGACCGTGGCGGCCGACCCCTCCAGCAGCACGGTGTCGAGGTAGGCGTCGCCCTCGCCCCAGATGATCAGCGTGGGCACGGTCACCGGCGCAGGGTCGGGCGGGTCGCGCAGCCACGACGCCGGCGGCATGTTGGCGCGGTACCAGTTGAGCGCGGCCGTGAGTGCCCCGTCCGCGGCCAGCTCGGCGACGAAGCGATCGCGCTCGTCCGGCGGGAACGCCTCCGGGGGCGCCGTGTCGAACACGAAGCGGCGCAGGTTGGCGAAGTCGTCGGCCGAGAGCCAGGTCTCGGCGACCCCCGGGAACTGGAAGAGCAGCATGTACCAGCTCTTGCGCTGCTGCTCCGGGTCGGCCCGGCGGGCCCGGTTCGAGACCTGGGGCTGGGGGGCGTTCAGGATCGTCAGCGTGCGGACCAGCTCCGGGCGCTGCGCGGCCAGCACCCACGCCAGCGCCCCGCCCCAGTCGTGCCCCACGACGTGCGCCGAGCCGTGGCCCAGGGCGCCGATCAGACCGGCCACGTCGCCCAGCAGCCTCGGGAAGGCGTAGTCCTCGACCGCGGGCGGGCGGTCGGAGCGCCCGTAGCCGCGCAGGTCCGGGGCCACCGCGTGGAAGCCGGCCTCGGCGAGCGCCGGCAGCTGGTGCCGCCACGAGCGCGAGGTCTCGGGGAAGCCGTGCAGCAGCACGACCGGCTCCCCGCCCTCGCCGGCCTCGCGCACCCCGAGCCGCACCTCTCCCACGTCCACGCGCCGTCCCGGCATCGTCCCGAGCCTACCGGCTCGTGGTGGCGCGCCGCGCGCCGTCCCGGACGGTCAAGCGGGCGGCCCCGCCGGCCGATCCCGGAGGGGATGCCGCCCGCACGGGGCGGCCGGACGCCGGAGCGCTGGTCGACGTGAGCACGAGGACCCGCAAGGAGGAGGCCGTCGAGATGCACGGCCTCGTCACCGAGGCCCTGCCGAACACGATGTTCCGGGTGCGCCTGGACACGGGCCAGGAGGCCCTGGTCCACATGGCGGGGCGCCTGCGGAAGTTCCGCATCCGCATCAACCCCGGCGACCGCGTGACGGTCGCGCTGTCGCCCTACGACCTCACCAGGGGCCGCATCACCTACCGGGACGGCTGAGAACCGCTCGCGCCGAGGGGCAGAAACCCGCCAGGACGCAGGCCTCGCAGCGCGGGCGCCGGGCGACGCACACCCGGCGGCCGTGGAGGATGAGCCGCAGCGCCCCGTCGGTCCACTCGCGCCGGGGCCAGAGGGCGGCGAGGTCGCGCTCGACCCCCTCCGGGTCGTCCGCGGCGGTGAGCCCGAGGCGCCGCGCCACCCGCAGCACGTGCGTGTCGACCGGGATCGCCGGCACGCCGAACCAGTGCCCCAGCACCACGCTCGCGGTCTTCCGCCCCACCCCCGGCAGGCGCACGAGCTCCGCCATCGCCCCGGGCACCTCGCCCCCGTGGCGCTCCACCAGCGCCGCCGAGAGCCCGGCCAGCGATCGCGCCTTGGCGCGGAAGAAGCCCGTCGGCCGGATCAGGGGCTCCAGCTCCTCGGCCGAGGCCGCGGCCATCGCCCGGGCGTCGGGATAGCGCGCGAACAGCGCCGGCGTCACGCGGTTGACCATCGCGTCGGTGCACTGGGCCGACAGCACGGTCGCCACCAGGAGCTGGAAGGCGCTCGCGTGGCGGAGGGGCACCTCCACCCGCGGCAGGTCCTCCGCCAGCAGCGCCAGCGTCGCCCGCGCCCGCCCCCGGGGCGAGCGCGGGCGCGGGCGCGTCAGGCGATCATCCACGTCACGGTCGTGATCACGAGGGCCGAGGAGACGTTCAGCGGGGCGCCCGCGCGCACGTAGTCGGTGAAGCGGTAGCCCCCGGGGCCGTAGACCATGGTGTTCGTCTGGTAGCCGATCGGCGTCATGAACGCCGTGGACGCGGCCACGGCGATGGCCATCGCCAGTGAGCGCGGGTCGAGGTCGGCCGCCTGCGCGATGCCGATCGCGATCGGGAAGAGCACGACGGCGGCCGCGTTGTTCGTGACGACCTCGGTCAGGAGCATGGCGGCCAGCACCAGCCCCAGGATGATCCCGAAGTCGCCCATGGGCCCGAAGGCGGAGACGAAGCCGTCGGCGGTCCGCTGGGCCAGCCCCGTGACCTCGGTGGCCGCGCCGAGGCCGAAGGAGGCCCCGATCAGCACGATCACGTCGAGGTCGATGGACCCGCGGGCCTGCCGCAGCGTGAGCACGCGGGTGGCGAGCAGGGCCGCAACGGCCAGCAGGGAGGCCTCGAGGATGTCCAGGAGCCCGACCGCCGCGACCGCGATCATCGCGAGCGCGATGGCCGCGACGATCGGGGCCTTCCGCGTGGCCGACGGGGGCGGGCCGCCGAGGCGCGCCACCAGGAGGAAGTCGGGCCCCTCGCGCCAGCGCGTGTGGAAGTCGGGGCGCCCCAGCACCAGCAGCGTGTCGCCGGGGCGCAGGCGCACCTGGCCGAGCTTGGCGTTCACCCGGTGGCCGTCGCGGTGGATGGCCACGACGGCCGCCTGGTAGCGGTTGCGGAAGTCCGCCTCCTTCAGCGTGCTGCCCGCCAATGGCGAGGAGCGGCCGATCACCGCCTCGTGGAAGGTGTGGCCCACCCCGTCCACCTCGAGCAGGTGCTCCTGCTCGGCGGAGCGCAGGCCGCGCGTGCGCTGCAGGTCGACGATCTGGTCGACGCGGCCGACGAACACCAGCCGGTCGTCGCCGCGCAGCGTGGTCTCGGGCGGCACCGGCGCGATGGTCTCGGTGCCCCGGTCGATCTCCACCAGGTACACGCCCGCCAGGTCTCGCAGGCCGGCCTCGGCCACGGTGCGCCCGTCGGCGGCGCCACCCGGCACCACCTCCATGTCGACGACGAACTCGCGCGCCTCGGTCTCCGCCTGCTCGGCGGCGCTGCGCCGCTCGGGGATGAGCCAGCGCGCCCCGAGGATCAGGATCACCAGGCCGACGGCGGCCGTCGGCAGGCCGATCACGGTGATCTCGAAGATCCCGAGCGGGTCCTCGCCGCTCTCGCGGAGCAGCCCCGACACCACGAGGTTGGTCGACGTCCCCAGCACGGTGATCGTGCCGCCCAGCACGACCGCGTAGGACAGCGGGAGCAGGTAGCGCGACGCCGAGGCCCTCCGCCGGCGCGCCCAGGCGACGATGTCGGGGATGAGCATGGCCACGAGCGGCGTGTTGTTGAGGAACGCCGAGGCGCCGGCCGCGGGCACCAGCAGGCGCGCGAGCGATCCCGGCCCGCGCCCGTCCCCGAGCAGCCGCGCCGTCATCGGCGCCAGCAGCCCGGTGGTGCGGACGGCCCCGGCCAGCACGTAGAGGGCCGCCACCGTGATCGGGGCGGGGTTGGAGAAGCCGGAGAAGGCCTCCCCGGCCTCGATCACCCCGAGCACGAGCAGGCTGACCGTGGCGCCCAGCACCACCGCGGCCGGGGGGTAGCGGTCCCAGGCGAGCAGGGCCAGCGTGACGAGGAGGACCCCGACGGTGATCCACGCGTCCGCGCTCATGGGACGGGTGCGGCCGCGGCCCTCAGCTCCGGGGCCGCGCCGCGGCGGGGTGGCGGCCCGGGCGGATCACGGCCGTGCAGTATCGGGACCCGCCCCGGCGCGGTCAATCGCGGCTGCGCGCGTCACCGGCGATCGCGTACGCTCGGCCCGGACGCCGGAGGGCCGCGACATGATCTTCCGCCAGCTCATCCACGACGACCTGGGCTGCGCCTCGTACCTCGTGGGCGACCACGACGCGGGCGTGGCGGCGGTCGTCGACCCGCGGTTCGAGATCGACGGCTACCTCGAGCTGGCGCGCTACCTCGGGGTCCGGATCGAGCACGTCCTGGAGACCCACACCCACGCCGACCACGTCTCCGGCCACGGCCGCCTGGCCGAGGCGACCGGCGCGGTCATCCACGTGCACCGCGACGCCGGCGCGCGGTATCCCCACGAGCCCTTCGACGACGGCTGGGAGCTGGCGCTCGGCCGGCTGCGCGTGCGCGCGATCCACACGCCCGGCCACCGCCCGGAGCACACCGCCTTCGCGCTGATCGACGCCGCGCGCGGCGACGAGCCGTGGGCGGTGCTGACCGGCGACTCGCTCTTCGTGGGCGACATCGCCCGGCCCGACCTCGCGGTGGAGAAGGAGGAGGGGGCGCGGCTGATGTTCCACAGCCTCGGCGAACGCATCCTCGCCCTCCCGCCGGAGACCGAGGTGTGGCCCGGCCACCTGGGCGGGTCGATGTGCGGCGGCCCCGGCATGGATCAGAAGATCTGCTCGACGATCGGGTTCGAGCTGCGGCACAACCCGCTGCTCGCCGAGCGCGACGAGGAGCGCTTCGTCGAGCGCAGCCTGGCCGCCCTGGGGCCGCAGCCGCCGAACTTCGCCGCGATCGTGGAGCTCAACCGGGGGCCGCTCGTGACCGAGGGGCCGCGACCCGCGCCGCTCACCGCGGCGCAGGTCGAGCGCCGCCGCGCCGCCGGAGCGCTGCTGGTGGACGTCCGCACCGAGCTCCAGTTCGCCGAGGCGCACGTGCCGGGCGCGGTCCTGGTGACCGCGCTCCGCTCCGGCTTCGGCACCCGCCTCGCCTGGATCGCCGACCCGGAGCGGGAGATCGTGGTGATCGGGCGCGACGACGCCGACGGGCTGCACGCCGCCGAGCTGGCCGCGGCCATCGGGGTGCGCTCGGTGGCCGGCTACCTGCACGGCGGCATGACGAGCTGGCGCGAGGAGCGCCGGCCGGTGCAGCGGATGGCGCGCGCGACCGTGCCGGAGCTGATGGAACGCCGCCGCCGCGACCCGGAGCTCCAGATCCTGGACGTGCGCGAGCGGGGCGAGTGGGACGCCGGGCACATCCCGGGATCGGTCCACCGGCCGTACCACGACCTGCACGAGCTGCCGCCGGAGGTCGACCCCGGCCGCCCGGTCGCGGCCATCTGCATGTCGGGCCAGCGCAGCGCGGTGGCGGCCAGCCTGCTGCAGCGCCACGGCGCCGCCGAGGTGGTGCACGTCGTGGACGGGGGCGTCGGCACCTGGGAGTCGCTGGGCGGGCCGATCGAGCGGTGACCTGAGCGGCCAGATCCTCCTGGCCCTGCCCCTGGGCCTCGCGATCGGCGGGCTGCTCGGGCTGCTCGGGGCGGGAGGGTCCGTCCTGACCGTCCCGGCCCTGGTCTACCTGCTCGACCAGCCGGTGGCCGACGCCACGACCGGAGCGCTCGCGATCGTGGCCGCCAACGCCGCGGCGGGGGCCTGGGCCAGCTCCCGCCACGGCGCGGTGGCCGGCCGGCTGGCGCTGGGGTTCGGGGCGGCCGGGGTGGCGGGAGCCCTCGCCGGGAGCGCCCTGCAGCGCCTGGTCTCGGGCGAGGCGGTGCTGTTCCTGCTCGCCCTGGTGATGCTGGCCGCGGCCCGCGCGCTCTGGCGCGGCCGTCCGGGGAGGGTCCCGCCGCCGCCCGGCGGGCGGGCGGGCCGGGTCGCCCTCGTCGGCGGCCTCGGCGTGGGCGTGGGCGTGCTGACCGGGTTCTTCGGAGTGGGCGGCGGGTTTCTCATCGTCCCGACCCTGGTGCTGGTGCTGGGCCTGCCGATGCGGGAGGCCGTGGGCACGTCGCTCCTCATCATCGCGCTCACCGCGACGGGGGGGCTGGCCGGGCACCTGGGCGCGGGCGGGCTCTCGGTGCCCCTCGTGGTCGCCTTCGCGGCCGCGGGGGTCGCGGGGTCGCTCTCCGGGGTGGCTCTCGGCAGGCGGGTGCCGACGCGATCCCTCTCGCGCGCGTTCGCCCTCACGCTCGTGGGGGTGGCGGTCGCGCTGATGGCCGCCAACGCGCCGGCGCTGTGGCCGTGACGCGCGGCCCGCTGCTGCGGCGGTGGCTCGCCGCCGTGACCGCGGGCGAGGCGGCGGGCTTCGCGATCGCGGCGGCCGCGGGCGCGGCCGCATGGGGCTCGGCGCCGGGGACTGGACGCTGGTGCCCGTGATGGCGCTCGCGGGGGCCGGGGAGGGCGCCGT
>ERZ1066138.636-NODE-636-length-11659-cov-8.077646_pt1 | contig 11659 bp, 13 predicted proteins | sample MGYA00382785_ERZ1066138 | MGnify/ENA primary metagenome ERZ1066138 (study PRJEB33369, sample SAMEA5778368) | biofilm metagenome | biome: Industrial cooling water; feature: Water cooling tower basin; material: Biofilm | place: United Arab Emirates | collected...
GTTATGTGCTGCGCCAGAGCCTGTCGTTTTTTCAGGACGATTTCGCGGGGCGGATCGCCAATACGCTCATGCAAACGGCGCTGGCGGTTCGCGACAGTGTCGAGCGGGTGATCAATACGATCGTCTATGCCGTCGTTTATGTCGTGAGCGCGCTTGCGGTTCTGGCATCGGCGGACTGGCGGCTCGCCATTCCATTGGCGGTCTGGATCGCGTGCTACGTTCTGGCCGGAACGTATTTCATGCCGCGTCTGGCCAGGCTTTCGGAGCGACAGGCGGATGCGCGGTCCGTCATGACCGGGCGAGTCATCGACAGCTACACCAACGTGACGTCGGTCAAGCTATTTGCCCATACGGCTGCCGAGGACGCCTACGCCAAGGAGAGCATGTCTGCTTTCCTCAATACGGTTTACGCGCAAATGCGGCTCGTGACGCAAATGAACGTGTGCCTGCGGCTGCTCAACTATGGGCTGATGGCCGTGACGCTCATTGTGTCGATCTTTCTTTGGCAAGCGAACCTCGTCACGGTCGGCGCGATTGCGGTGGCGACGAGTTTGGCCATGCGCCTCGATGCCCTGTCGGACTGGGTGCTGTGGCAGGTGGCCGGCCTCTTTGAGAGCATGGGCGTGGTGCGCGACGGCGCCAGCACGTTGTCAAAGCCGCTCGGCATCGCGGATAAGCCTGGGGCGCCAGCGCTGAAGGTGCGGGACGGTGCCATCGCGTTCGAGGATGTGACGTTCCACTACGGAAAAGGGCGTGGCGTCATCCAAAGTCTCAATCTCCGGATCGCTCCGGGTGAGAAGGTCGGGATTGTCGGGCGCTCGGGAGCGGGAAAGTCGACGCTGGTCAACCTGCTGCTGCGATTTTTTGAGCCCGAAGCGGGGCGCGTGACGATCGACGGGCAGGATATTCGCGACGTGACGCAGGAGAGCTTGCGACAGGCGATCGGCGTGGTGACCCAGGATACGGCGCTGCTGCACCGTTCGGTGGGCGACAATCTTCGCTATGGCCGGCCGGATGCAACGGAGGCCGAAATTGAACGGGCCATGCAACTGGCATCGGCGGACCGGTTCATCGCGAACCTGAATGACGGCAGGGGCCGCGTGGGGTTGAATGCGATGGTGGGCGAGCGGGGCGTGAAGCTTTCGGGCGGCCAGCGGCAACGGATCGCCATCGCGCGCGTGCTGCTGAAGAACGCACCGATCCTCGTGCTGGACGAGGCGACGAGCGCGCTCGACAGCGAGGTGGAGGCTGCGATCCAAGAGAGCCTCAACGACCTGATGGCTGACAAAACCGTCATTGCCATCGCGCACCGGCTGTCGACGATCGCCGCGATGGACCGGTTGGTCATCATGGACCAGGGTCGGATCGTAGAGGAAGGCAGCCACGCCGAACTCATCGCGAAGGGCGGGCTTTATGCGTCGCTTTGGAAGCGGCAATCGGGCGGGTTCCTGGCCGAGGATGGCGCGGCATGAGTCTGGGCTAGACCGGGACCGCGCACCGCACCAAAGGCCAAATTCAAAATTGTCGTCGATCAGGGACTGGTGGGCTCCAATCCTTCATTGGTCTGGAAATCCTTTGGTCTGGCGCAAAGCCTCGGCCAGCGCGATGGCCGCGGCCAGGGCGACATTGAGGGACCGGAGCGGGGGTTTGATAGGGATCGATACAGAGGCGTCACAGGCTTCGCGGACAACGTCGGGCACACCGGCACTCTCCCGGCCAAATAGTAGAGTGTCGGAGTCGGAAAAAGTGAAGTCCGGTAACCTGGACGGAGCCTTGGAGGTGAGCAGGACGAGGCGGCCCGTGCCTGGGGCCGACCGGCCGGCGAGATAGCGCTCCCACGACAGATGACGTGTCAAGTCGACGTGGGCGATGTAGTCGAGACCCGCGCGGCGCAAATTGCGGTCGCCCATGTCGAAGCCGGCCGGTCCAATCAGGTCGACCGGCGTACTAAAGCACGCGGCAAGGCGCAGGATCGTGCCGGTGTTTTGCGGAATGTCAGGTTGGTATAGCGCCAGGCGCATCGAAGAGAGACCGGAATGTCAGCTACGGATGACAGGGATGTGGCGCCGATCATCCGTGATGCAGCGCGAAGGCGACGTGGGTGCGGCCAAACGATGCAAGACTTCTGGACGCGAACCGAAGGGTCGAACATAGCAGTATAAGAGGCGCCGGCTTAACTAGCATTCCATGACCGATTCGACGGCACGGAGACTTTGACCGTTGCGGCACGGGAGATGCCGCAATCGGACAGAACGACCGCCGGGCGGCCGCATCACAACATCTGGAGGGACACGTGGCTGCGACAGCAGAAGAGCCAAACCGCAGAGATTTCCTCGTCATCGCCGGAAGCGCTTTCGCGGCGGTGGGTGGTGCCATCTCGCTGTGGCCGTTCATTGCGCAAATGAACCCGGACAGCAGCGCGCAGGCGCTGGCTTCGGTGGAACTCGATCTGTCTCCGGTGAAGGAAGGGCAGGCGATTACCGCCATGTGGCGGGGCAAGCCGGTTTTCATTCGCAACCGCACGAAGGAAGAGGTTGCGAAGGCGATCGCCGACGACGGGGCGGCGCTGCCGGACAATTCCGCGCGCAACATGGCGTTGCCAGAGAGCGATCCGGCGACGGATGCCAACAGGACCAAACAAGGGCATGAGAACTTTCTGATTCTCATCGGCATCTGTACGCACCTGGGATGCATCCCCAAGGGGCAGGCGATCGGCGACAGCAAGGGCGAATTCGGCGGTTGGTTCTGTCCCTGCCACGGCTCGCACTACGACACCGCAGGCCGCATCCGGAAGGGGCCAGCGCCCCGTAATCTGGAAGTGCCGCCGTACGCCTTCATCGGCGATAGCAAAATCAAGATCGGCTAAGGGAGCACAATCATGTCGGCTCACGAGTCGAATTACGAACCTACCTCGCGTCTTGGAAAGTGGTTTGATGAACGGCTTCCCGTCGCGCGGCTGATGCACGGCCAGTTCGTGGATTTTCCGACGCCGCGCAACTTGAACTATGCGTGGACGTTCGGCGGCATTCTCACGTTCTGTCTGGCGCTGCAAATCGTGTCGGGTATCGTACTGGCAATGCACTATCAGCCGAGCGCAGAGGGCGCATTCGCATCCGTCGATCACATCCGGCGTGATGTGAACTTCGGCTGGCTCATTCAGCCGATGCACGCGGTCGGCGCGTCGATGTTCTTCGTCGCGGTTTACATCCATATTTTCCGCGGACTGTATTACGGATCGTATAAGGCGCCGCGTGAGGTGCTCTGGATCCTCGGCGTGTTCATTCTGTTTGCCATGATGGCGACGGCGTTCATGGGTTACGCCCTGCCTTGGGGACAGATGAGCTTCTGGGGCGTGACCGTGATTACGAACCTGTTCTCGGCCCTAGACAGCATCTGGGCGGGGCTGGGGACCGCGATCACGGAATGGCTGTGGGGCGGATACGCGGTCACCGGCGTGACGCTGAACCGCTTCTTCTCGCTTCACTATCTGCTGCCGTTTGTGATCGCCGGTCTCGTGATCCTGCACATCTGGGCACTGCACGTGGCGGGTCAGAACAATCCGACCGGGCTCGACATCAAGTCGAAGTCGGATTCGGTGCCGATGTATCCTTACGCCGTGGCAAAGGATGCGGTCGGCCTCTTCGCCTTCCTGATCGTGTTCGCCTGGTTTGTGCTGATCATGCCGGATTATCTCGGCCATGCGGACAACTTCACGCCGGCCAATCCCTTGGTGACGCCACCGCATATCGTGCCTGAATGGTACTTCCTGCCGTTCTACGCGATCCTCAGGGCCATTCCGTCGAAGCTTGGCGGCGTGATCGCCATGTTTGCGTCGGTGCTGATCCTGCTCTTCGTGCCATGGCTCGATACGAGCCGCGTTCGATCAGCAAAGTACCGGCCGTACTACAAAATCGCGTTCTGGTTCTTCGTCTTCACGTGCGTGGCGCTTGGCTGGCTTGGGTCGAAGCCGGCGGAACAGCCGTACGTTTTCTGGGCGCAGTTCTTCACGTTCGCCTACTTCGCGTTCTTCCTGATCGCGTTGCCGGTGCTGGGGCTGATCGAGACGCCGAAGCAGTTACCGCGTTCCATTACGGAGTCGGTGCTGGGCAAGTCCGGTGGCGGCGGTGCGGCTGTGCCGGCCGGTGCGGCTGCCGCGCCAGAGAAGCGCTGAGGGGGATCGCGAGATGACGACAAGAAAACATACCTCGGCTCTGACTGTGGCTGGAATTGCCGCCGCCGGGCTTGCAGCCGCAGTCATGTCGGTGCCGCTGCCCGCTCACGCGGCCGGCGCCGCGCCGGAGATCCCGCGCGTGGGCTGGTCGTTCGATGGTCTTAGCGGGCAATTCGACAGGGCGCAGTTGCAGCGCGGGTTTCAGGTTTATCAGAATGTCTGTTCTGCCTGTCATGGCCTGAACAGACTTTCGTTCCGGAATCTGGTGCAGCCGGGTGGACCGGAATTTCCGGAAGAGGCGGTGAAAGAACTGGCGAAGTCTTGGCCCAACAAGATTATCGACGGTCCAAACGAGGCCGGCGAGATGTTCGAGCGCGATGCATTGCTCTCGGACCGCATCCTTGGCCCGTACAGAAACGAGCAGGCGGCGCGCGCGGCGCAGAACGGCGCCTATCCGCCGGATCTGTCGCTGATTTCGCGGGCGCGCAATCCCGAGTACCACGGCTCGGCGTTTTCGCACGGCCCGCACATGGTGAAGGACATTCTGACCGGATATCAGGCGGGCGGACCGGACTACCTGCATGCCTTGTTGACCGGATACACGGACGTGCCGTCGTACGTGCGGGAAGAGAATGGACATCTGAAGCGGGTCGGTGCGGAAGGGCCGGGGGGTAAACCTGTGGAGCAATGTGCTTCGGTCAATCCCGGTGAGGACGGGAAACCGGACGAGTGCGTCGCGCTGGCCGAGGGCATGAGCTACAACGCGGCGTTTCCTGGTCATCAGATCGCCATGCCGGCCATTCTGGCCGATGGTGCCGTCGAGTATCCCAAGGACGAGAACGGCGTCGCGATGGTGCCTGCGACGCTGGACCAGCACGCGCGCGATGTCGCCGCGTTCCTGGCCTGGGCGGCCGATCCGCACCTCAACCAGCGCAAGGCGACCGGTTGGCAGGCACTGCTGTTCCTGCTGATTACGACGGTACTTCTCTATTTCGGCAAGAAGCGGATCTGGTCGCGGATCGAACACTGATGCTATGGACTGAGCCTCGGTGAGGCGGCGGGCGCAGGGCTAGTCTCTGCGCCCGCTTTTTTTTTGATTGATATGCAGGAGGACGCGGTGGCAGCATCGGTTCTGGGGATCGTCGGCGGTAGCGGGTTCTACAATCTGCCGGGACTGGCGCATGCGCGCTGGGAGCATGTGGAGAGTCCGTTCGGCAAGCCGTCGGACGATATTCTGTTCGCCGAAATGGACGGACTGCCAATACGGTTCCTGCCGCGGCACGGACGAGGACATAAAGTTCCGCCATCGGCCATCAATTACCGCGCGAACATCGACGCCTTGAAGCGCGCCGGCGTGACGGATCTGGTTTCCGTCTCCGCGTGCGGGTCATTGAAGGAAGAGTATCCGCCGGGGCATTTCGTGCTCGTCGATCAATTCATCGACCGGACGTTTGCGCGGGAGAAGTCGTTCTTCGGGCCGGGTCTCGTCGCGCATGTGTCAGTTGCCGATCCGGTAAGTCCGCTGCTCGTCGATGCGCTGGAGGCTGCCGCGAAGGCGGAGGCCATCGCGCACACCCGGGGTGGGACTTATCTTGTGATGGAGGGGCCGCAGTTTTCGACGCGCGCGGAATCGAACCTCTACAGGAGCTGGGGTTGCGATGTGATCGGCATGACGAACATGCCCGAAGCCAAGCTCGCGCGGGAAGCCGAAATTTGTTACGCGACGGTGGCGATGGTGACCGATTACGATTGCTGGCACGACGATCATGCAGCGGTCGACGTGGCCTCCATCATCGCCGTGATGCATGCCAATACGGACAAGGCGCAGCGGCTGGTTGCGCGGCTCGCGCGGGATTTTCCCCGTGAACATCCGGCCTGTCCGATCGGATCGGACCGTGCGCTCGACGTGGCGCTGATCACATCGCCCGACGCACGCGATGCGGCGCTGCTGAGGCGGCTCGATGCTGTCGCCGGGCGGGTTTTGAAGGCGTGAGGTGTCAGCTGTTCGGGAAGGTGATGAGGATCTTCGCTTTGAGCAGTTCGGGGAATGCCGCTTCCAGGGCTTGGCCGCCAAGCCAGAGGAGGCCAGCGAGGATGATGAGCGCCGGAATGGCCGCGAAAACGGCCTTGATGAAAAACAGCATCAGCCGGAAAAACGGCACGTCGATCGAGCGGACGGCGGCGGGATAGGCCTCCTGCTCGGCGTAGCCGGCGTAGGGGTCGGCGGAGGCGTAGGCTGCCGGTTCGGGCTGCGGCGCCGACAGTCCGGACGGCATGGCCTCACGTTCGCGGGCTTCGCGTTCGCGGGCTTCCCGGGCGCGAGCTTCCTTTTCGCGCCGAACCGTCCGCGGCAGGTCTTCCATATCGCCGTCGGCGGTCAGCGGCAGTGACATCGCATCCATTCCCATGGCTCAAAGACCTTGCCTGCGAATCAAAATCAAACCGAGCTTAGCGGTCCGGCTATCGATTGACCTTCGATATTGGTAGTTTGCGCCGTCAATTTGACGGGGAGGTGTCTGTTGAGCGACCTGAAGAGCCTGGTACGGACTATACCGGATTACCCAAAACCCGGGATCATGTTCCGAGACGTCACGACATTGTTGGGCGACGCGCAGGGCTTCAAAGCTGCGATCGCGCAACTTGCCGAGCCCTTTCGCACCGTTCCCATCGATGCGGTCGCGGGTATCGAGGCGCGGGGATTCATCCTTGGCGGGGCGGTTGCCGACCGGCTGGGATGTGGGTTCATTCCCGTGCGGAAGAAGGGCAAGCTGCCGTGGAAGACCATTGGGCAGGAGTATGCGCTCGAGTATGGGACCGACCGCGTGGAAATTCACGAAGATGCGCTCAAGGACGGCGAGCGTATTCTGATCGTCGACGACCTGATTGCGACGGGGGGAACGGCGATTGCGGCGGCGAAGCTGATCGGGCGTTTGAAAGGGACGATCGTCGGCGCGGCGTTCATCATCGATTTGCCGGAGCTGGGGGGTGTGAGGGCACTGCGCGGCGCGGGTGTCGAGAGCCACTGCCTGATGGCATTCGATGGACATTGAAGATGTCGGAAGCCGAGATTACGGCGGACAAGATGGCGGATGCCCTGGCGGCGATCGGGGCATGGCGCGCGGCGCCGCTGGCGGTGGTGGCGTGTCCCTTGTGCGGACGCGACGGGCTTGGCATCAGCGATCATTCGGCGCGGCCGCACGCGGAGTGGTATCGTCTGGTCTGCCGGGATTGCGGACTGGATCAAATGATCGCCGTGCCGTTGGGCGCTGCCGTACCGGGGGGAGAGGGGTGAGGCCATGAAGATCGGTGGCAATCACTACCGGACGATTTGGCCGGACGCGACCGGGGCGCGTGTGTCCATCATCGATCAGACGAGGCTGCCGCATAGCTTCGAAGTTGTTAACCTGACCTCGGTAGAAGACGCGGCGCGGGCCATTCTGACCATGCAGGTGCGCGGCGCGCCGCTGATCGGCGTGACGGCTGCCTATGGCGTGGCGCTGGCGATGCGGGCCGATCCTTCGGATGCGGCGCTATCGAGAGCGATCACGTTTTTGGGGCAACAAAGACCGACGGCGGTGAACCTGCGCTGGGCGCTGGAGGAAATGCGCCGGCATCTGTTGCCCGTACGGCCGCAGGACCGCGTGGACGCGGCGGATGCCCACGCCGGACGGTTGGCCGACGATGATGTCGCGATGTGCAAGAAGATCGGCGAGCATGGGTTGGAGCTCATTCGCCAGATCGGCGGGCGCAAGAAGCCGGGTGAACCGGTCAATGTGCTGACGCATTGCAACGCGGGGTGGCTCGCGTGCGTTGATTGGGGAACGGCAACGTCGCCGATCTATCATGCGCACGACAGCGGAATAGCACTGCATGTGTGGGTCGATGAGACCCGCCCGCGAAACCAGGGCGCGGCATTGACGGCGTTTGAACTGGGATCGCACGGTGTCCCACATACGCTGATCGTGGATAATGCCGGTGGGCATCTGATGCAGCGTGGCGACGTCGATCTCGTGATCGTCGGGACCGACCGCGTGACTGCGAACGGCGATGTCGCCAACAAGATCGGTACCTATCTGAAGGCGCTCGCAGCTCAGGATACAGGTGTTCCCTTCTACGTTGCCTTGCCGCAATCGACGATCGACTGGTCGTTGCAGGACGGGTTTGACATTCCCATCGAACAGAGATCGGGCGACGAGGTGCTGAAACTTTCCGGTCGTGCGGCGGGTGGAGACATTGCCGTGATCGACATTGCGCCGCCCGGAAGCGCTGCCGCAAACCCCGCCTTCGACGTGACGCCGGCCCGGTTGGTCACGGGGCTTATTACCGACCGCGGGATCTGCGCGGCGTCGCGCGAGGGTTTGTCGAAACTTTATCCGGAACGGGACGCCGCAGAATGAGCGAGAGCGCGTTGCGGCAAGAGCTGGTCGATACCGCGAAGGCGATGAGCCGATCCGGTTTGTCACCAGGGCGATCAGGCAACGTGTCGGCGCGGTTTCAAGATGGGATGCTGATTACGCCGTCGGGGCTTGCCTATGACGCAATGGGGCCAACTGACACCGTGTTGGTCGGGAGCGACGGTTCGGTTGCGCCTGGACAAAGGGCTCCGTCGACCGAATGGCACTTTCATCTCGCAGCCTATCGTGCGCGTCCGGATATGAACGCACTGGTGCATACCCATTCGCTGCACGCGACCGTGCTGGCTTGTGCCGGGAAGTCTATCCCGCCATTTCACTACATGGTGGCGGTCGCCGGAGGCAGCGATATTCCAGTGGTGCCATACGCCACGTTCGGTACGCCGGAGCTGGCGGCGCACGTGGCCGAGGGGTTGCGCAGCCGCAAGGCGTGTCTGATGGCGCATCACGGTCAAGTCGCAATGGGGACGTCGCTGGCCGCGGCACTCGAGTTGGCTCACGAGGTCGAAGTGCTGTCGGAGCAGTACTTCAAGGTTTTGTCGCTTGGACCGCCGCAGTTGCTCCCCGAGACAGAAATGACGGCGGTGCTGGAGAAGTTTAAATCCTACGGCCGGGCCGCGATCGAGGATTAACGGATCGGCAACAAACGGACCCGCCGTTTGTCTCGTGTTCCGGAACGTAACGCAGTTTGCGTACTTTCTTTGCCAAGCCCCTGTAATCGTTTAAGCTCATATTATCTGTTTTCGATAAAGATTGCCGCGAACTGAATTGATCTCCTCAGATTGGGAGCCTGTCATGCGTAAATTTACGTTGCTCGCATTCCTGGCCGCGCTGACCGCTTTCGGCGGCCTGCTTGCCGGGCCTGCCGAAGCCGGCCATCGCCGTGGCTGGCACGGCGACCGCGTCGTCGTCCACTACGGCTACACACCGCGCTATCGCCATGTGTATGCGCGCAAGGTGTATGTCGACCCGTATGCCTATCGCTACGAACCGCGTGGCTACTATCCCTATTACAATTCGGGTCAATGGAAGCCCGCACATGTGATGCGCAAGCGGAAGCGTCCGCATTATGTGCACCCCCCCTATTATCAGGCCTGGGGTTATCCAGACCGCCACTACCGCCACCGCGCGTGGCATGCCCATAACCACGGCCGCATCCACATCGGCCATTGGTAAGGTCAGCGCGTTGCACACTTTCGATACGGCCGGACTCGTTCCGGCCGTATTGCTTTTTGCGCATGGCAACTTTCGCCCGTTGTGCCCGATGCGAGCCGAAAAGCGGCCTTGAAACGGCAGCGTATCCAGCATGTTCATGCCGCATTCATGTGATCTCTGCTTTTCAGACGGGGAGGCACGCTTAGAGGCGTTTGCCGCTTCGAGAGCATTGCACCGCGTGGCGCGCGCGCTGCTCGCGGTGAGGGCAAGGGGAAATCACATGCTGAACAAATTCATGGCTTCGCTGCTGGCTGTCTTGCTGGCATTCGGTACGGTCATGGCGGCTAACACGGCGCCTGCGGAAGCGGGCCGCGGTGGGCGGGTCGCCGCCGGTGTCGCTGCGGGCATCATCGGCCTCGGCGTTCTTGGCGCCTATGCGCACGCGCGTGATCGCCACTATTACAGCGGATACCGTGACGACGACGAAGTTTGCTACAGGGGCCCGCGCGAGTGCGGCTGGGTCGGCCGCCGGTGCTTCGAGAACCGGTACGGCGATGAAGTTTGCCGCGGCGGCCGCTGGACGTGCTGGCGCGATACGGTTTGCGATTGAACCTGACTATTTATGGTCGCAAGGGCGGGGTGAGCCTTCACCTCGCCCTTTCGCGTTTTCGGGCAGGGCCGCAGCGTTTGTGATCATCGCCGGCTATTGACGAGCGCGGTGTGGAGGGCGACTGCAGCGGCGTTGGATACGTTGAGACTGCGCAGATCGTCCGCCGTGGCGATTTTGACGAGGCGGTCGCAGTTCTCGGCCGTCAACTGCCGCAGACCTTTCCCTTCCGCGCCGAGCACGATCGCCACCGGGCCAGTGAACGGTTCGTCTTCGATGGCGATTGTCGCCGTTCCGTCGAGCCCGAGAATGGTGACGCCGGCGGCGCGCAAATCCGTCATGGCGCGGGCGAGATTTTGTACCTGCGCGATCTTCACGAGTTCCAAGGCGCCGGATGCTGACTTGGCGAGCGTGCCGTTCAACGGCGGGCTGTGGCGGCGGGTGGTGATGACACCCGACGCTCCGAAGGCGGCGGCCGAGCGCAGGATGGCACCTGCGTTGTGCGGATCGGTGACTTGATCGAGCAGGATCAGCGGCCCGCCCCGTGCTGCTGCTTCCGCCAGGTCGGCCAGTTCCGGCTCCGGCAATGGTTCGGCTTCGAGAAGCAGGCCCTGATGAACGGTATCCGGTCCAAGCAGCCGGTCGAGGTCGCGGGGTGTGACGGGCTCGGGGGTGAGGCCGCGGGCGGCGATGGGCTCGGCGAGGCGTCGCGCCGCGTTGTCAGTGGCTTTGAGACGCAACACGACGCGATCGGGATTGCGCAGCGCGGCCTCTACAGGGTGGAAACCGAAGAGCCGGATGATGCCATCATCTTCGTCTGGTGCCGGTGCGCGTTGCGGGCGGTGCGGACGACCTGCCGCGCCCTTGTAGCCGCCTGCGAATTCTTTCTTGCCGCCGGGACGGTTAAAGCTCGATTTCGGCCTGTAGCGGGCTTTGTCACGGTTGTCGTCCTGCATGGCGTATCTGGGTCTCCGCACCCATCCGGGTCACGCAAATCTGGGCCCGGCTGCAGCCGATTGCCTACACGGAAACGGGGTTCTTTTCCATTTGACATCAGCCGCCATGGCCGGGATAACGACGCGCTTGCCCTGTCGCTTGAAGCCGCGCAGGGCGATTTCGTTTGGGTGCTGGCGCAACCGTGTGGTTGGCGCGTGCCCTGACGGGTTGGAAGGGTGCCCGAGTGGCTAAAGGGGACGGACTGTAAATCCGTTGGCTTCGCCTACGCTGGTTCGAATCCAGCCCCTTCCACCACTTTTTGGTTCCGCGCAGCCGCCACGCCAACCCTGCGCGCGTTGTATTCACTCACGCGCCTGA
>ERZ1066138.637-NODE-637-length-11653-cov-10.417658_pt1 | contig 11653 bp, 12 predicted proteins | sample MGYA00382785_ERZ1066138 | MGnify/ENA primary metagenome ERZ1066138 (study PRJEB33369, sample SAMEA5778368) | biofilm metagenome | biome: Industrial cooling water; feature: Water cooling tower basin; material: Biofilm | place: United Arab Emirates | collected...
CGCCCACACCGTGGAGGCCCCCCGAGGTCGCGTACGCCTTGCCGTCGAACTTGCCGCCGGCGTGGAGCGTGCACATGATGACTTCGAGCGCGCTCTTCTTAGGATACTTCGGGTGCGGGTCGACGGGGATACCACGACCGTTGTCCGTGACGGACAGGAAGCCGTCGGCGTCAAGGCGGACTTCGATGAAGGACGCGTGACCGGCAACGGCCTCGTCCATCGAGTTGTCGATGACTTCGGCGAAGAGATGGTGCAGCGCCTTCTCGTCCGTGCCGCCAATGTACATGCCGGGGCGGCGGCGCACGGGTTCGAGACCTTCGAGGACCTCGATGTCGGCGGCCGTATAGTTCTCGGAGGCGTCACCCGATTTGCGGCGGGCGGCTTTGTCGTTCATGGTTCTATCCAGGTCGGCGAAGAGATCGCTTTGTAAGCGGGTCATGCGCGCCTCCCCCGTCTTCGTGCGAAGAGTGGTCCGGCCCGGCGGCGGACGCGAACAGGGGCGCGCGAGCCCGAATCTGAAACGTGAAGATCGGAGCGTCAGGTCGCACGGATGGCGCGCGCGATCAAGCAGCGCCAGGGCCACACCCTCGATGGGCCGCGTTCTCGGCATAGCGCAATCAAGGACTTATCAGCATCCAGTGGTTCAAGCCCAGTAACAGAACCAACAGGATTGCGAGCCGGTAGAGACGGATATGGAAGCCGCGCTGGCCGATATAATCGCCCAGGGCGTAACCCGCGGCGAGGATGATGGCGAAAAGGTATTTGACGGTTTCACGGCCGCCGCCGCCATAGTTTGCTGACGAGGGGGCGGGGTCGGGGCCAAGCAGCAACACGATGGCAAAGACGCCCATGATGGCGAGGCTCGGCCATGTCACCCCCGTGAACGGCGACCAGCGCGGGGCGAGTGGTGTGCCTGACATGATGGCAGACACGCGCGCTCCGATGCCGATCAGCGCGAGGAAGCCGGCGAGCGCGATGGCGGCCTGGAGCTGGGAGTGGGGGTAGAAGCCGAGATCGTCATAGTGGGACAGCCAGAAGTTGGAGTTCAGGGTCATCCACGATCCTAGTGCGTCCAGGAACGGTGGGGACATCCGAACGTGCCAGGCAAGCTGCGCGAGAACAGTGAGAGCGGCGCCTGTCATGCCGACAAGCACGATTGCTTCGCGCATCAGCCAGCCAAACAGCGTCTGGTCCGAAGGTGCGACGGACTTCTGTGGCGCAGGTTTCGCCGCCGTTGGTGCTGGAGACGGGGGAACCGCGGAACGTCTGCTGGGCGCGGGCTTCGGTTTAGGGATCGGCGATGTCGTGCGCCCGAACGGCCACCATTTCGACTGGTAGCGCTGAACGGTGGGCGGGCGATTGCCAAGATCAATGGGGGGCATGGCTGCCGGATCACAAGGCCCGGCGCAGGGCGAACGCGAGAATGCCCGCGACTGCGCCGATGCAGGCGGCGGAGAGGACATCGAGGAGCACGACGTCTTCAAGCGTCGCGTCACCCCAGGTCGTGCTGGTCACCGTATAGACGATGCCGATGACGGCGCCGAGCGTGCCGGCATAGGCGGCTTCTTCAGATGAGAGGTTCATGGAGGCCACGCGGTTCATTCGATCCGGATCATGTTGTCTGGTGGCCGCCGTGGCTGCAAGGGAATTGGTGTGGTGCTAAAGCACGCGCAGGGTGCCGGTGCGGCCTTCGACACTGTACTGGGCCTCAAACGGACGGTCTTTGTGGGGGCCAGTGGTGACGCGGCCGTTGAGTTTGAAAGTGAAGCCGTCGCTCTGTTCCTCGATGCGATCGATCCGGGCATCGACGGCATCGTTCTCGAGCCGGAAATGGACTTCCTGGCGATCGGGGTAGGCGACGGCCCACTGCAGGGCGGGTTTGTCGGGACCGTCGGTGATCTGCATTTCGTTTGCCATGTCGAACCGCCTGCTTGCGTTCATGAGATCGGGTCCAACGCCTGCGTCGGCTTCGCGTTCCGGAAGTTTTGTTCGCGCCGTGTGACTAGTTTTTATTTGCGCCGTGCGACTGGTTTTTATTTGCGCCGTGCGACTCCCCCATCGGGGAGCCGGCCGCACGGCGCGCTCGTTTAGTTTGCGCCGTGCGACTCCCCTATCGGGAAGCCGGCCGCACGGCGCTGGCCGCACGGCGCGGTTAGGTGCCGGCTGCCGCGCGGCGGAGTCGGTTGGAGAAAACATAACGAGGCGGCGGGGCGCAGCGGCGCTGCGGTCTTCCGCATGGTATCTAGAATGGTGGCGCCGTGGCGCCCCGCCTTACGGGCTTCAGTCTGGGCTCGCTCTTACCCCAGCTTACTGTTTCCCCTTTTCACCGGCACATCATCCGGGACCCATCCTTACGGCGGGCAGTTGAAATCGACGCCGGAAGGGTTGGCTGCGTCGCCGCTTTGTCCTTCCGCGCCCGTCCCCGCATCGCGCTGTTCGAACGCCTCCGGACAGCGCCCTCGTGTGATACAGGTGAGGTGAGGATACGGGAGGGCCGAGGAGGCGGGGATAATGTTTTTTAGTCTTCGCTCAGATGCTTCAGCGTTTCCGCGTTCTGTTCCCAATTGCGGCCGTCAAAGGGTTCAATGGTGAGCTTTGGGATGGGCGTATCGAGACAGCGGACGTTGATGTCGATGCCGTCTGGATTCGAGCGCGGAATGTAGAAGGGTTTGATGCCGCAGGTTGCGCAAAACAGGTGCTTGGCGACGCCGGTGTTGAAGGTGTAGCGGGTGAGATTGTCATCACCGGTGAGCAGACGGAACTTCGACTTCGGAACGATGAGATGCAGGAAGCCGGCCTTGGAGCAGATCGAGCAGTTGCAATCCTGCGCGATGATCGTCTCGGGTGCTTCCACTTCAAAGGTGACGGCGCGGCAGTGGCAGCTTCCTTGATAGAGCATCGGGGTTTTCTTTGTTACGCCGTGGAAGGTTCTTTTTGCGCCGTGCGAGTTATTTGTTGCGCCGTGCGACTCCCCTGTCGGGGAGCCGGCCGCACGGCGGGTGATTCTCGTTGCGCCGTGCGACTCCCCTGTCGGGGAGCCGGCCGCACGGCGGGTGATTCTCGTTGCGCCGTGGGACTCCTCTGTCGGGGAGCCGGCCGCACGGCGGGTTATGGCGTGGTTGCTGCGTTTGCCGGTTCCTCGACACTGACGACGGTCGCGTCGGCAAAGACGAATAGGTAGGCGAGCATCGCAAAGACGCAGATCGCCGCTGCAAACATCATCATGCGCTTTGTGTGCATGTGCGTCCCTTCCGAACCTCAGCTTATGAGTGGTGGCCCCACGTGGCAACGCAATGGCTAGTCGGGGAGTGGTATGAATTCGGTCGCGTCGCCCGGCACGGTGTCGAAGCGACCTTGGCGCCAGTCGGCCTTGGCCTGGTCGATGCGTTCTTTCGACGAGGAGACGAAGTTCCACCAGATGTGGCGAGGCCCATCCATGGGCTCGCCGCCGACGATCATGAGCCGGGCTTGCGAGACCGCGAGGATGGAGATGCGGTCGCCGGGGCGGAAGACGAGGAGGCGGCCGGGGCCGAAGGTTTCGCCCGCGATATCGATGTCGCCGGAGACGATGAAGACGCCGCGTTCGTCGTAGTCGGGATCGAGCGGGAGGACGGCGCCCGGTGCGAGCACCGCTTCGGCGTAGACGCAATCGTGCGGGAATTGAGCGGGTGAGGTTTCACCGAACATCGACCCCATGATGAGGCGAACGCGCTTGCCCTCGCCCACGATGCGCGGGAGTTCGGCCTCAGCGTGGTGAATGAAGGCGGGGGCACCTTCCTCGTGTGATTTGGGAAGGGCGGCCCAGGCCTGAATGCCGAAAAGACGCGGGCCGGTGGCTTTGATTTCCGGCGCGGTGCGTTCGGAATGAACGATGCCGCGGCCGGCCGTCATCAGGTTGAGTGCGCCGGGGCGAATGGACATCTCGGTGCCCAAGCTGTCGCGATGCATGATCTCGCCGTCGAAAAGATACGTGACGGTGGAGAGGCCGATGTGGGGATGCGGTCGCACGTCGATGCCTTGACCGATGAGAAATTCAGCGGGGCCCATCTGATCGAAGAAGATGAAGGGACCGATCATCTGTTTGCCGGCGGCGGGGAGTGCACGGCGAACTTCGAAGCCGCCGAGGTCGCGCGCGCGGGGAACGATCACCTGCTTGATCAAGTCGCACGCTTTGGTGTCACCCGGTTTGGGATCGGCATCGGGGAGCCAACTCATGCTTACGTCCTTCCTCTGTCGCGTTCGAAGTACTACGCGGTGCAGGCTGATGAAGGATGAGTTCTACACATCGTTCCATCACAGGACCAGTGCACCAAAGCCGAGCACGACGCCGATCGCGATGAAGATCCAGAGAACGATGGCGGCTTCCGGTACGCCCATGTAGGCGAGCGTCCCGACGATGAAGATGGCCACTGCCGAACCCCAGAAGGTGGGGTTCTGAGTCTTGGGCCAGACGTTAAAAACCATCTTGCCCGCAATGACCGCGCCGAGTGCGATCAACACCATCAATCCCAAGCGTTTGGGGTCTTGAAACACATCTAGCCATTCCATCGCGTTTTATCCCCTCGAATCCTTAATGGCAGCCTGCCACGAAGCAGCAAACCACTGAAGGCGCGAAAAATCGCTGATTATGAGAGTAATGTCAGGTATGATGGACACGTTGGACTGGAGATCGAAAATGACAGACTGCAAGCTTCCGCATCACGCCAATCATTCACATCAGCACGGACCCGGTTGCGGCCATACAGCCGTGAAGCACGGGGACCATGTGGACTACCTGCACGACGGCCATTTGCATCACGTGCATGCCGAACACGTCGACGAGCATACGATCGAGGTTTCATCGACCAACCCGAATGCTTGCACGCCGGAGCATACCTGTGCAGGGCACGCGCCGGGCCATGTGCACGGACCTGGATGCGGGCACGAGGCGATTCCGCACGGGGACCATGTCGACTACATCGTCGATGGTCATTTGCATCACCCGCATGGGGATCATTGCGATAATCACGGGCCGGTCGAGATCGTTAAGTAGCGCACCGTATGCGCTCGTTCCGCGCCGGCCGTGAAGAAAACACAGGCGGACTGCTCATCTAATTGGCAGGACCATATCGAGGACAGCCGCTAAGCTCGCGCGCGTTCAGAAGAAGCGCGTGGCGGCCGTCTGGTCTGCTTCGGCGCCGAACATGTGGAGGCGCCGAGATGATGCCTTTGACCCCGCTCTCTCAGATCTGCGTTCCGCAGGCTGCACCGGACGAGACGTACAAGATCGTGCTTTTCGACCGCGCCTTTGAATTTCGCGGTTTGAAGCATCTCCTGGGAGCGGCGGATTACGACAAGGCGGGTGAGCGGCTGGCGGGGCTCGCCGCGAAGGATGAGGTGGAGCGCGAGGCGGCGCGGAAAATCCTCTCCGGGCTCACATTGCAGCATATCTACGATCACCCGCTGGTGTCGGACAGCGGTGGCATCGATGATGTGATGCGGGTCAACTACGACATCGACCATGACGTGTTCGCAGATCTCGCGCCGCTGACGTGCGGGGCGGTCAAGGACCGGTTGCTCAAGGCAAAGCCGGCGGAAGCCAAGCGGATCGGACGCGGGCTGACGGGCGTCATGGCGGCAGCCATCGCCAAGCTCATGGACGTGCATGAACTGATCTATGCCGCGCGCAAGTTGAAGCGCAGCGGGAAGGCGCGGACGGAGGTCGGGCTTGCAGGTACGCTGTCGTCGCGGTTGCAGCCCAATCACCCGACCGACGATCTGACGGCCGTGACGGCGCTCGTCTATACGGGGCTTTCGATGGGTGCGGGCGATGCGCTGATCGGGCTCAACCCTGCGGTCGATACGGTCGACAATGTCGAGAAAATTCTGCGCCACCTCGACAGGCTGCGGCGCGAGACCGGAGCGCCGACGCAGATCTGCGTGCTGTCGCACGTGAAGACGCAGATGGCGTGCCTGGAGCGCGGCGCGCCGGTTGAAATCATGTTCCAGTCGCTGGCGGGTACGGATCGCACGCTGACCGAAGAATTCGATGTGACGGTGGACGTCTTGGACGAGGCGTACCGCTTGATGGCGGCGAAGGGGCCGCTTGGTACGCAGGCGCGGCAGTTCATGTACTTCGAGACGGGGCAGGGGAGCGAACTCACCTACGGCAAGCACAACGGCATCGACATGACTACGGCGGAAGCGCTCTGCTACGGGCTCGCGCGGCGGTACGATCCATTCATGGTCAACAACGTGACCGGGTTCATCGGGCCGGAAACGCATCGCACGAATTTCGAGATGATCGTCTCGAACCTGCAGGATCATTTCATGGGCAAGCTGCTCGGCCTGCCGATGGGGATGGCACCCTGTTATACGCTCCATTCCGAGATCACGATGGAGGGTCAGCAGATCGCGACGGAGCTTCTGACCGCTGCGGGATCGAACTATTTCATGGATGTCTATCTCGGCGTCGATCGCATGCTCGCCTATTTCGATACGGCCGGCCACGACGACCAGACGATGCGGGAGGTGCATGGCCTGAGACCCGCACCGGAGTATCTCGCGTGGGCGATGGCGCGTGACATCTTCGTCGAGACCGAGGACGGGGAGATCGAGCGTGGGCCGAACTGGGGCAACCCGAGCATCTTCTGTGACAGTGCGGAGTCGTTCGCAAAGCTCGTGGCGAAGGTGCCGGCGGCTTATGGATTTGAGAATGCGGGGCCGAGGCCGGCGGATCGGGTGTCGCGCGAGGTCAAGGCTAACCTCGCGGTCACGCGGGAGGCGATCTACGCGGAGGTAGAGCCGCAGTATCTGGGACGGGTGGAGTTCCGGCGCGTGGCCACGTCAGCCGCGAGCAAGGCCGCGCATCTCAACGATCCGGAGAAGGGTGCGCGCATTGCCGAAACGTCGCGGGCAGAGTTGAAGCCCGAAGCGGCGGATGTGCAGATTATCGTGTCGGACGGGCTCAGCGCGGAAGCCGTGCATCACAATATCCCGGATCTCTTGCCCGTGTTGTCAGCCGCGCTCACGAAGAACGGATTCAGTGTCGGACGTCCGATCCTGGCGCCTTATGGGCGGGTCAAGCTTGCGGAAGACATTGGAAACGCGCTGACGCCGAAGCTTGTTATCACATTGATCGGCGAGAGACCGGGCGGAGATGCCATTGCGTCGCGCAGTTTGTCCGCGTACATGGCCTACCGCGTGCCCGAAGCGGGTGCGGATCAGCGCTACGAATATTCCGTGATTTCCAACATTTATAGTGGCGGGCTTCCGCCGGCGGACGCTGGTGCACAGATTGCGGAACGCGCGCGGGAGATTCTGACTTACAAGGCGGCGGGAAATAGGCTGGAGACGATACTATCCGCAAACGGGAGCGGGGCTGCTGCATGACGGTCTGTCGTACGCACATCCGAACTGTGTTCTTAAGTCGTAATCATCATCGTTCAGTTTTTTTGTCGCATGACGCCCCGCGATGCCGTTCTCGACGTATAACTTGCGCCGGGGGGTAACTGATGCTCGCGCGGAATGACCGTCGCGATCCCAATGGGAGTTGATCCGTGACACAAGCTGCCTTGAACGCGCGTGATATGCGCGACTCCAGCCGCAATCGTGCGGGCCGCATCACCCCCGGCGAAATGGAAGCCTTCAAGGCGCGTGATAACTGGACCAACTGGCGCTACCTCGCGCTGAATTGGTTCGTCATTGCGGGCACGCTGTTCCTTGCCATCTGGGGCGAAAGCCAGTTGCGGGCGATGGGCTACGGGTGGGAAGCGATCCTGCCGCTGGCCATCGTTGCGATCATCGTGATGGGCGCATCGCAGCATCAGTTGGGCGGCGCCATTCACGAGGGGACGCATTATCAGCTGTTTGCCAACCGCACGCTGAATGAAGTCGCGTCGGATTGGTTTGCCGGGTTCCCCATCTACACCTCGACGCATCACTACCGCCTGCACCACATGGCGCATCATCAGTTTGTCAACGATCCGGAGCGCGATCCGATCTTCGGGCAGGCGGACGAGAGCGGGCACTGGCTCGATTTTCCACTGACGCATGTGGAGTTGGTGAAGGGGCTGGTGCGGCTCTTATGGATCCCGAACCTCGTGAAGTATACGGTGGCGCGGGCTCGCTACAGCGCGCTGGGCCTGGGCAAGAATCCGTATGGTGACCCGAACCGGCCGGGGCATCCGGCGGCGCAGTCGGTGGGCATTCTGTTCGCGGCTCTGGTTCCGGCGGTTCTCATCGGCATGATGCTTGCGGGCTTTGGCGCGACAGCCGTGATGGGCACCTTCTTCGCGATGTGGGCCGCAACGGTCTTGTTCTATGCCGTCATTCCGGAGGACTGGTTTGCATCGGGCCGCGTGGAGCCGGTGCTTTCACATCGTATCGGCTCGATCGCGCGTGTGTCGTTCATGGCGATCGTCTATGGCTCGCTGACGGCGATCGATCTCACGGGATATGAGAAGGCGTGGATGTACTACGGGCTCTATTGGGTCGTGCCGCTGTTCACGACCTTCCCGGTGTTCATGATTTTCCGCGAGTGGATCCAGCACGGGAATGCGGATCGCGGGCGGTACACGAACTCGCGCGTGATCCTCACGGGGCCGCTGTTCCGCTATGCGGTGCTGCCGTGGGGGATGGAGTACCACCAGCCGCACCACTTGATGGCAACGGTTCCGCACTACAAGCTGCGCCGGTTCCATGAGCGCCTGTTGCAGGACGCGGAGTATGCCGAGAAGGCACAGATCGTCGAAGGTCTCTATGGCCGCATGACGGAGGGCAAGCCGACGGCATTCGGCGTGCTGCTGAAGGAGCACGCGCCGAAGACACGCGAGGCGGTGCACGTGGACGAGACGGTGCTGGAACGGGCGGATCTCAGCGATCGCGCGGCGTTGGAGCGTGAGAAGGCGGAGTCGCTCAAGGCTGAACGTAAAGACGCGGCGGAGTAGGGGGCTCTACGCCGCCTCCACTTCTTCGGGCCTGATGGCGCTCAAACTGCAAACGATAAATTTCGACATTGTGTCCCACAGCGCCGTAAGGTGCGTTGGGGATGGAGAGAACGTCGAAGAGTGGACATACCGGTTCATCGTGTTTGCAGAGATGATAGATTCAGCGTGAGAGAACTTCTGAAGCTCGCGCTTGTATTTTTCATCGATGAGTCCGGAAGCTTCCATATGCGTCGCTGCTTTTAGGACTTTGTTCGAAAGGCTATCCGATGGATGCGTCGTGACAGGTGCAACATGGAGATAGTGATCAACAGATAGTTCCAACAAGACTCGGAAGGTGACTGAAATCGCGTTCAAGTGACGCTCGAGTAATAGTCGATGCTGCAACTCATTCCAAATATCCCTCTGCCGAGCGTTATCGCCGCTCCAGCGAACTTGATAGTTTAGATCCGTTGGAATGAGGGTTGTTCGCACGGAGTCCTTGTTGATTGTGCGACCGGATTGTAACGGTCTTGATCTAGGAGCGAGCGGTGTCGAAAACGGGCGTGCTACGGAAAGGATTTCGTCTGGCTTCGGCAGACGTCCTGCTTCTCGTAACTCGCTAAGATACCGCCGTTTGCCTGCGTTATCCCAAAGATCGCCCAGAACGACACGCTTTTGTGTCAGGTCATCCGCGATCTTCTCCAAAGTAGAAGCTACAGTTTCAGGTGAGTGGGTGTAGCAAAGGCCCTCCCGTGTGAGTGACAGGCCCACTGCGTTCCTAAATTCCTCTGAAGAGAGTAGCCTGTTCAAAACGGAACGCGGTAGCTCACCAAGATTTTCTACAGAGCCAATTTCTACAAGCCTTCGCTCAATCTGTTCCGCCACGTTCGGGCCTGAGCGTTTTCCAGTTCGTGCTATAAAGTTGTGTTTCGCTGCGTCATCCCAAGGGCTTTGACCGACGCCAGCCTGAGAACCAGTGTGCCGCCGGAAAAGAATTTCATCAATCTTGTCGCGGTCGGACTCCACTTGGCATAGAACGGCACTGGGCAATGTTCCGGAGAAGCGGTTCGCTTCAGTTCTAAAGAAGGTTCGCAAGGGTTCTGTCGGAGCACGATCAGGTTCGGTGAGTAGCTTCAGACACGTAATTCGCCGATTGCCGTCAAAAACGAGGTATTTCCCTCTCGTCTTGCTGACGAGCGGAGCCTCGTAGACTTGTCGTTCTTTAACAATGTCTCGCGCTAAGTTCTTCATGTGGGCTTCGTGATGACTCAGAAGCCAGTTAATCGCTGCCTGCTCATCGTCGAGCTCACCGTGCCGGTCGTTATTGCGATTTACTCGCAATTGCCCCAAGTCGATTTCAATCAGCTGCATCTTTCTCACCCGAATCAAACTTCGGGTGAGATTTTGCTGGTCAAGCTGTTAGCTGTACACCAATCAACCCAATAAAATCTGTGTACTGTCCTACTCCGCCGCCAGCTTGGCGTAGCCGAGCTGGTCGTTGAGTTTGAGGATGAGGTCGGCGGCGGCTTGGGGGATGTTGGTGCCGGGGCCGAAGACAGCTTTGGCGCCGGCGCGGAAGAGTTCGTCGTAGTCGCCGGGCGGGATGACGCCGCCGACGACGATCATGATGTCTTCGCGGCCTTCCTTGGCGAGGGCTTCGCGCAGTTCGGGCACGAGCGTGAGGTGGCCCGCGGCCAGCGACGACACGCCGACGATGTGGACGTCGTTCTCGACAGCCTGGCGGGCGGCTTCACCGGCGGTGGCGAACAGCGGTCCGATGTCGACGTCGAAGCCCAGATCCGCGAACGCGGTGGCGATGACTTTCTGGCCGCGATCGTGACCGTCCTGGCCGAGCTTGGCGATGAGAATGCGCGGGCGGCGGCCGTCGTGGGTTTCGAATTCCTCGACGAGCTTCTGCGCCCTGACCACGTCGCTGCTCATGGATGCCTCCGAACGATAGACGCCCGAGATCGCGCGGATCTCGGCGCGGTGGCGCGTGAAGACTTTCTCCATCGCTTCCGACATCTCGCCCACGGTCGCTTTGGCGCGGGCCGCTTTCACGCACAGGTCGAGCAGGTTGGCGGTGCCTTTCGCGCCCTCGGTCAACGCGGCGAGTGCCGCCTGCGTTTCGGCTTCGTTGCGCTCGGCACGCAGACGGTTGAGCTTGGCGATCTGGGCTTCGCGGACGGCGACGTTGTCGACCTTCAAGAGGTTGATCTTGGCGTCGCCCTCGATCTTGAACTTGTTGACGCCGGTGATGGTCTGCTTGCCGGTGTCAATGCGCGCCTGGGTGCGGGCCGCGGCTTCCTCGATGCGCATCTTCGGGATGCCGGCGTCGATGGCTTTCGCCATGCCGCCCAGTTCCTCGACTTCTGCGATGTGCGCAAGCGCCTTTTGCGCGAGTTCGTAGGTGAGGCGTTCAACATAATGACTGCCGCCCCAGGGATCGATGACGCGCGTGGTGCCGCTTTCCTGCTGGAGGAGGAGCTGCGTGTTACGAGCGATGCGGGCGGAGAAGTCGGTCGGCAGGGCGATGGCTTCGTCGAGGCCGTTGGTGTGGAGCGATTGCGTGTGGCCTTGCGTGGCCGCCATCGCTTCGAGGCAGGTGCGCGTGACGTTGTTGAACACGTCCTGCGCCGTCAGCGACCAGCCGGACGTTTGCGAATGGGTGCGCAACGACAGCGACCGAGCATCCTTGGGATTGAACTCTTCCTTGATGAGCTTCGCCCAGAGGAGACGCGCGGCGC
>ERZ1066138.638-NODE-638-length-11636-cov-9.498144_pt1 | contig 11636 bp, 11 predicted proteins | sample MGYA00382785_ERZ1066138 | MGnify/ENA primary metagenome ERZ1066138 (study PRJEB33369, sample SAMEA5778368) | biofilm metagenome | biome: Industrial cooling water; feature: Water cooling tower basin; material: Biofilm | place: United Arab Emirates | collected...
GCCTGCCCGCGCTGGTGGTCCCCTCCGGCCTGTTTGTCCGGCGATTTGACCATCCCGCGATCTGCGGCCTGACACATGGGCGACCGGCCGGTCGCCCCTACATCGCAGGGCTGTGGCGCGGGCCGTCTGACCGTGTCGGATCACTGGCGTGCATGCGCGCCCTTCGCCCCCTTTGCGTTCTTCGCGTCCTTCTTCGCGTCCTTCGCCCCCTTCCCGCTCTTCCCGTCAGCAACGAAGCCACCCACCCAGTGCGTACCCGCCGCCGGCGACCCACACCGTCCGCGCCCGCCGCAAAAAATCTCGCCCAGGACTGCGAGATTTCTCGCTCTGAGCACTCTTAGACAAGATCACGCCTGCGCAGGAGTGTGTCGTGCATCGAGCCGCGCTGAGTGCCGCCAAGGCCATCGCCCTGCTGCTGGGCTTCCTGCTGGGCGCCGCCGCGCCCGCGCAGACGGTGCCGACCTGTGCGGCGGCGAGCCAGTGTCCATTGGTCACGGCGAAGAACCCCGCGCGCTGCCTGGAGCTGGAAAAGCGCCTCAAGCGCCCCGCTGACTTCGTCGCCGGCGGGCAGATCCAGCTCGATCGCTTCGAGCAGATCGTGGCCGAGTGGATGGGCGATCTCTGCTATCGCCGCGCTGAGGGCGATCTGTACGTGTGGCAGCACGACACCACCGCGCGCGACACCGGCCCCTACGTCACCACCTTCGCCAATGGCCAGTTCACCGGGCGCAGCCTGGGCACGCATCAGGTGGCGCGCGTGTGGTACTCGCAGGAGATGTTCGACTGGATGGCGGTCAACCGTCCGGCCGACGAGAGTGCGGCGCCGAAGGATCCGCCGCCGATTCCTGATGGCGCGATCATGGTCAAGGAGATGTGGCCCGCGCCGGCTTCGCTGTACACCGGCCAGTGCTTCGATTGCATGGCGCCGGGCAGCAGCGGCGCGGTGATCTTCATCCGCGACAAGCAGAGTTTCTCCACCGGCTGGTTCACCGGTTGGTGGGGCGCGGGCGGGCGCATCGACTGGCCGGCCGCCGCCAGCAATCCGCTGACCAGCATGGGCGACGGCGGCCAGGGTTTCTGCATGAACTGCCATGGCTCCACCACGCCGGGCAGCACCTTCGCCTCGATGAACAACATCGCCGGCCATCCCGCCACCTTCCTCACCCAACTGCCGCCGCAGTCCACCCAGGCCGCACCGGATGACTCGCAGCACCGCGCCAAGGCCATTCCGCAGGCGACATTGACGCCGGTCGACACTCGCCTGAGTCGCCCCGATCCGGCCTTCCTGGCGCACTACGCACCAGGCGCGAAGGTTCCGCTGCCGGTGCCGGCGAACATGCCCTCGCAGACCTACGACAGCGTGCTGATCCCCGGCACCGGGCCGGTCGATCACTTCATGACCTCCACCCAGTGCGTGGGCTGCCATCAGGCCAATGGCACCGGCCTGCAGCTCGACATGCTCGACTTCACACCCGGCCCGCTGGGCGCGCATGGCGGCGGCAAGCCGGTCAGCATCTCGCCGTATTCGATGTGGAGCAGCTCGCCGATGGGCCTGGCCGGGCGCGATCCGATCTTCTACGCGCAACTGGAAAGCGAGCAGATCCTGCTCGCCGATCTCAACCGCAAGGCCTCGCCCAAGCAGAAGGCCGCGCTGCGCGTGCTGATCCAGGACACCTGCCTGCAGTGCCACGGCAACATGGGCCAGCGCCAAAAGGCCATCGACACCCACGCGGCCAGCGGTCAGTGCGAGCCCTTCCTGCGCGCCGACGCCAACATCGTGCCCTTCCCCTACACCGATCAGAGCTGGCCGCATCAGGCGCAAGCCGCCAGTTACGCCGGGCTGGCGCGCGATGGCATCTCCTGCAGCAGTTGCCACCATCTGGCGCTCAACGAAGAAGCCGAACGCTACGCGGACGCGCCGTGGAACACCTGCATCAAGCAGAAGCAGAAAAGCCTCAATCCCACCTTCAGCGGCCTCGCCGCCACCTTCACCGGCAGCTTCCCGCTGGGTTCGCCCGAGACGCTCAACGGCCCCTTCCCGGACCCGCTGACCAAGCCGATGCAGAACTCGCTGCGCGTGATCCCCGAGCACAACAGCGCGATCAGCACCAGCGAACTCTGCGCCTCCTGCCACACCATCCATCTGCCGGTACTCGATCGCGAGCAGCCCGAGTCGCAGTGCCTGCCGCAGACCGATCCGCCCGATCCCTTCCGCTGCTTCCCCAAGCGCTACGAGCAGACCACCTATCCGGAATGGGCCTTCAGCGCCTATCGCACCGGCCTGCTCGGCAAGGAAAAGCTGCCCGGCGGACCCGGCGCCACACCGAAGAGCTGCCAGCAATGCCACATGCCCAGCGTCGACAGCGAGGGCAAGCCGCTGGTCAGCAAGATCGCGTCCATCGAGGAGTACAGCAACTACCCGCAGACCGACTACCGCCTGCCCGCCGCCGACATCGATCTGCCGCAGCGCAGCGGCTACGCGCAGCACCAGCTGGTCGGGCTAAATCTCTTCCTGATCGAAATGGCCCAGCAGTTCCCCGACATCTTCGGCATCCGCAGCCAGGACCCGGGGTTGGGCGGCATGAACGTCCCGCCGCTACAGGTCACCGAGAACATCATCACGCAGACCGCCGCCGAGCAAACCGTCGAGCTCACGCTCACGCCCAGCTGGGACGCCGCCAGCAACACGCTGAGCGCCGAAGTGCTGATCGACAACCTGGTCGGCCACCGCTTCCCCTCCGGCGTCGGCTTCCGCCGCGCCTTCGTCGAGTTCCAGGTGCTCGACGCCGCCGGCAAAGTGCTGTGGGCCTCCGGCCGCAGCAACGAGCAAGGCGTGCTGATCGACGCCGAAGGCAAGCCGCTCGCCGGCGAGTTCTGGTGGAAGCAGGACTGCAGCGCCCGCCTCCCCAACGCCTGGCAACCCCACTTCGAAGAAATCACTCGCCAGGACCAGGCGCAGATCTACCAGGAACTCATCACCAACGCCCAAGGCCAGCTCACCACCAGCTTCCTCTCCATCAACGGCCACCCCAAAGACAACCGCTTACAGCCCCACGGCTTCCTCCCCGAAGCCGAACGCATCGCCATCGCCGCCGCCCTCGGCGACCGCACCCCCGTCATCCCCGGCCCCGGCTTCCCCATGGACCAAAACATGGCCATCGCCGTCAGCCCCGAAGGAGAAGCCGCCCGCGACCCCGACTACCAGAATGGCTCGGGCAAAGACCGCTTGCGCTACGTCGTCAAGGGCCTGACTGAGAAGCCGGCGCGAGTCACGGCACAGATGTACTACCAGGCCATCCCGCCCTTCTACCAACAAGACCGCTACTGCACCGCCGCGCATGCGGATGGAACGCCAGTCACTGACACCGAGCGACTGCGGTATCTGGCGGGGCATTTGGATTTGGGTGGGACGGCGGCTGAGGGGTGGAGGTTAAGGGTGGGAGGGTTTAGGGAGGTGGGGTTGTGAGGGCGGTGATTTCGCTCCACCAGATTCGAAGACGGCGTCTCAGTTTCGTGACAGCCAGGAGGCACTATGTCTATCCGGTCGTACTTGGATCCCTGCTTTTTCATTGTTTTCATGCACATTGGCGGACCAAACCTCACTTCGAATCTCGCGAACGTCGTGCAGTCACTCCGGCTCAAAAACTTTGCACCTGTAAACCACGTACTGAATGAGCTCACGTTTCGCAGCCAACAAACCTTGTTCCACGAGCAGTACCACTTTTGGCAGGGATTGAGACTTCCCTTCATGTTCAGGTACGCATTCCTGGCCTACTTCAAAGTTCTGCAGTACTTCCAACTGCTAGCCGAGGAGACTGACGACTTCACGGCCTGGAACTGTCTGATCCCCGAGTTCGAACGACTCGGGATCGAAGCACATGTGGGAACAGTGGCGCCTGGTAAGCTCTACTTATCGGGAGATCCGAGCCAAATACCTCCCGGGGCAACGTCAATTACGATTAGCCCGCTGGACCTCTTGGAATGCGCCGCATCGATCGCTGAGTTTCAAGTCACAGCCAATGGTTCGCCAACAGATCCATTGATCTTGCGTCGATGGCTCAAGCGTAACCCGGCGTATTTAGAACCATACTACTTTGTATCTAGTTTCTTGGGCGACGAAGCGCTCACGCTCCGGATGTTGCTGCCGATGCTCAACGCATGCTTCTACACATCCGACCCGCCGCGCACCTTCGTTCAGTTGTTGGCCCGCGCTTGGGGCCGCTTCGTCAGGCCGAGCTCTTCGACTAAGCTTTTCCTAGATCAACAGGAACCGTGTCGTTGGCCCGAAGTTTTTCAGTCCTGGTTGAATGAAATTGACTTTGAGGATGCGCCTGACTCAGACGCGAATATTCTCAGTCGTTCCTATCATCGATTGACACTGGATTATTGGCTCTCGTGTAAATATGGACGCGACGGGGGGTTGGCACACCCAATGCTTTCCGCACTGGCTCGCCATTGGCGCGATTTGGAGGAGACTAATCCTGCGTTCAAATGGATTATCGATCAACCCGCGTGGATTTCTGAAGATGTCCTTCTCGAAGCGCGTCGTACGTTTCAGCCTCTCTTTAGTTTTGCTCGCTTTCACGCATCCACAGGCAATGACAGCTCGTTCTGGTGGGGTCGTGTAGATAACTCCACGCCATTACCAGGAGTTGATCCGGAAGGGCATCGTGGAATATTTGCCGATACACTTACCATGTACGGAGCAGTCCGCCGCGCGAGCGGAGCGCATTTTGACGGTTCGCAACGTACATGCCACCATATCGCATGTCCGTACTACGAAGCCAACTATTGCAATGCTTATCCTATTGTGCCGCCTGAATACACGACCTGTGGTTTTCCGAAGCGTATGCAACGCCTAATAGCCGAATGGAGACCTAATAATGGAGACGCTTGAGATTTCCGCAAACGAACAGACCGAAGAGATTGTTCAGTTTTTGCTCAGCCAGCTGAGCGAAGACGAAATTGACGCACTCCAGATTGAGCGTCTAGTCAAGAGGCCGGAGAGGTTGGCTAGTGAGCCAATAACCACTGCAGTGCTCATTACGCTCGGTACTGTCGGGGCATCTGCGGTGCTTCGCCTCTTGGAAAGATGGCTTGAGAACAAGCGTCAACTCGCGCATCTCAGACTTGTTGCAGATGGTTTTTCTCGGTCCGACGAGGCGGGAAAGCAACTCGCAGCCCTCGCTGCTAAGCACTCGACAGTTATGGCCTCATATGGAATAGCGATGGAATCGTGGCGAAAAACGCCGAAGTAGGGGGCTTCCCGTCGGATTCGCCTCTCGACGGATACAAGCGCAGCCAGCGCTGAGCCACCACTTCCGCTGACCACGCCTGAGCTGCCTCCGCGCGGATCTCGATCACCGCGTGCACGTGATTGCTCATCACCGCATACGACCAGATCGAGACCGCGAAGATCTCCGCCAGATCGGCCAGCCGATGCTCGATCCAGTCACGCCGGTGGTCGAAGTCCTGCCGCACGAACCTGGACACGCGGAGTTCGTGGCCAAGCGAATGGCCGTCTAGACGTTCATTCATCGGGCCGGCTCTGGCTTGGAGTTCGTTGAAAGCCAACGCCCCCAGGCGCCAGCGGCGCCAAGGCTTCGGTTCGTCTCCGCTCAGCTCTGCAGCGAGCGGGCGATGTTGAGGCGGCATAGCCAGCGCTGGCCCATCGCAGCAGCTTTGGCGGCGAGTGCTTCTTCGCTGCCGATGGCGCGCCAGAAGCCTGCTTTCGGCTTGACCGCCTTGACTTGGTCGATCCAGCGCTCAGCCGCAATACCCAGCCTTGCGAGCACCGCGGGTGGCGGTCCGCTGATGCGGCCGCGCTTGCCGGGGTGCCAGTCGCGGCCGGCCAGGTCGACCAGTTCGATGTACTCGCGCGTCGAGATCGCCGCGACCAAGCTGCGGGTCAGGTCGAGGACTGCCGTGAGCGGCGCCGCTCGCGCGTCCCTCGCGGCGCCTGGCTCTATGGCCGGAGCAGCAAACAACCAGGACACGCAGAGTTCGCAACCGGGCGACTAGCCGTCCAGACGTCCGTTCATCGGGCCGAGTGAGGCGTTGAACTGGCTCGAAGCCAACGCCCGCAGGCGCCAGCGGCGCCAGGGTTTTCGGTTCATCACCGCTCAACTTTGCAGCGAGCGTGCGACGTTGAGGCCGCGCAGCCAGCGCTGGCCCATCGCGGCGGCTTCTTCGCCGCCGATGGCGCCCCAGAAGCCTTCTTTTGGCTTAACTGCCTTGACGTGGTCGATCCAGCGCCCAGGCTCGATGCCGAGCTTCGCCAGCACAGACGGCGCCGGTCCACTGATCCGACCGCGCTTACCGGGGTGCCAGTCGCGACCGGCCAGGTCGACCAGTTCGATGTATTCGCGCGACGAGATCGCCGCGACCAGACTGCCGGTCAGGCCGAGGACTGCCGTGAGTGGCGCCGTCGCGCGACAGGATGCGCGCTCAACAGGTCAGCCGCATCCGCCGATGACTGATGGTGGGGTCGGAACGCGGCATCGCTATCTGTAGGAGAAGTCCGACAGGTGGACTGGGGCGGCTTGCTAGTACCCTGAGTACGAGCAGCTTGCCAGTAGCCTGCGGCAGGCTCAGGATCTGGGTGTCCAAGCTTTCAAAGAGCTTTCATCCCGGAGCACAAATGGAGCACAATGTAGCTACAATAGGGCTTGAGGCATGTAATGACGAGTAGTGGCGATGTCGTTCGCCCCCGGATTGACGGCACATCAAGGAGGAAGCCACGAACGTGTTGGCGGGTATGGGCTTGTCCGTGTCGGACGCGATTCGATGGTGCTCACACGTATTTCAGCCGATAAGGCACTTCCCTTCGATGTTAATCGCGTGCAGGCCCAGCCCGATACCAAGAAGAAGCAATGAGCTTCTGCCTAAAAAGTTCCAAGAACAGTGAGGCCAGGGCCTGACAGCATGGATCGCATACAGCAGCTCAACTACGAAAAGGACTTTCGCATTGCCTTCTTGGAATCCAAAGGGGAAGGTTTTCAACGTCTGTTTGAAAGGCTGATGTCGAAGGCACATCCCAACGACTTCATGGCTTGCCGGCCGTGGGGCAATGTGGGAGACCGGAAGAACGACGGGTATCTACCTTCCGCGCGAATCCTGTTCCAGAGCTACGCACCCAATGAAATGAGCGCCGCCGAAGCCACCAAGAAGATAAACGAGGACTTCGAGGGGGCAAAAGAACACTGGGAAGAATATTTTGATGAGTGGACCTTTGTCCACAACGCACCCGATGGGCGTCTAGGCCCCCACATCATCGAAGCCCTGGCCAAACTCAGGCAAGACAATCCGAAGATCAGAATCGGACATTGTGGATACGAGGAAATGCTTGCGAAGTTTCGTCAGTTGAGCCTTCAGGATCTTGAATCCTGGTTTGGCCCCTCGCTGACTATGGAAGCGAACGTCAACCTGGGCTTCAGCGACCTGGCCGCTGTACTCACCCATATCAGCACCACGCCCGCACCCACGACGAGCGAGGTGAAGGACGTGTCGCGCGGAAAGATCGAGGCTAACCTCCTGTCTCAGGCTGTTGCCGACTTCCTGAAGATCGGCATGCAGAAGTCGCCGCTCGTTGCACAGTTCTTCAATAGCTGGAAGAACCCTACCTACGGCGAGCAGATCGCACAGGCGTTCAAGAGCACATATGTGGGGCTGCGAGATGGTATTCCTCAGCTCCATCCTGATGAAATATTCGGACGCCTCGAAATATGGGCCGGAGGCACGGCGAACACCACGCCCGCGCACAAAGCCGCGGTATTAGCCGTGATGGCCTATCTGTTCGACAAGTGCGAGATCTTTGAAGACGCTCAAGCGATGGTGACGGCATGATCCTGCCATCCAAGCATCTACCGCAGGATCGAGCGCTACTGACCGTCGGCGCGCATGTTTTGACGTTGCTCGCGCACCCCAAGACTGTCTCCGCGCTCTGGGAAGAAGTGAACAGGGATGACGCCGGCTTGGCGGCGACGCCCCGGCGCATTACCTATGACTGGTTCCTGCTCGCCCTCGACCTCCTGTACACCCTTGGAACTATCGAACTCGAGAATGGCCTTGTTGCACGGAGGGCAGCGTGATTCATCACATCTTCAGCACGCTGCCTAGCTTCAAGAGTCTTGGAGACCTGAAGCCCGGCCTGAATGTGCTACTTGCCCAAAAAACCGAAGGCGCAACCACCAAGCAAACACGCAATCGCGCCGGCAAGACCAGTTTCGTTGAGTTGGTGCATTTTCTGCTCGGTGCCGACGCTGGGCCGGATTCGATTTTCCGAACCTCGGAGCTAGCCGAATATACGTTCGGCCTGGACTTCGATCTGAAGTCGGAACGGACGGTGGTCGAGCGCAGCGGTAGTTCCAAGGCCAAAATCTTCGTGACTGTCCCGCCGGCCGCGAAGGTCAAGTTCTCGGCCACCGAGTGGTGTACGTTCCTCGGCGAACAAATGTTCGGCCTCAGCAGCCTTGAAGCCGCAGGCAGCAAGCCGCCTTCGTTCCGGTCACTGTTCGCCTACTTTGTGCGCCGACAGGCGAGTGGCGCTTTCATGACGCCGGAAAAGCAGGCCACGATGCAGGGCACCGGCGACATGCAAATGGCGCTGATGTTCCTGCTCGGATTGGACTGGCAGATTGCGCGGGATTGGCAAGCTGTGCGCGATCGGGAGAAAACCCTTGACGAACTCAGGAAGGCGGCTGGCAATGGTGCATTCGGTTCAATCATCGGCAAGGCCGCAGACTTGCGCACCCAGCTAACCATCCAGGAGGCTCGTCTCAAGAAGCTCCACGCCGAACTCGAGACTTTCCAGGTCTTGCCGGAATACCGTGAACTGGAAGTCGAGAGCGCAAGCCTGACCCGCGAGCTCAACGACTTGGCCAACGCCAATACCATCGACTTCTCGGCTATTCGTGATCTTGAGAGCGCACTCGCCTCCGAGGTTCCTCCAGACCATGAAGACCTTCAAGCGGTCTATCAAGAAGCAGGCGTCGTGTTACCTGGCTTGGTCAAGCGCCGCTATGAGGACGTGAAGAGCTTTCATGAGTCTGTCGTTCGCAATCGCAAGGACTATCTGTCCGGCGAACTCGAAGCGGCGAAGCTGCGTATCGAACTGCGCGATAGCAAGAAGGCGCAGTTCGACCAGAGGCGCGGCGAGATCCTGGGCATTCTCAGAAGCCACGGCGCGCTCGAACAGTTCCTCAAGCTGCAAGGCGAACTGGGGCGACTAGAGTCCGAAGTGGAATCGTTGCGGCAACGCTTCGAAGCCGCAGAGCAGCTCGAAGGTACCAAGAATGAGTTGGAGATCGAGCGCAATCGCCTCACGATCCGTCTGCGGCGTGACTTTGCTGAGCAGAAGGACCGACTGGCGGAAGCCATCGTTGCATTCGAGGAAACCTCGCAACGCCTTTATGAATCGGCCGGCAGCATGACGGTCGATGAAACCTCCAACGGTCCAGTTTTCAAGTTCCCTATGCAAGGGGAACGCAGCAAGGGCATCAAGAACATGCAGATCTTCTGCTTCGACATGATGCTGATGCGCTTGTGCGCCAAGCGACAGATGGGACCGGGATTCCTGATCCATGACAGCCACCTATTCGACGGTGTCGACGGCCGCCAGGTCATAAGTGCTTTGCGTCTCGGCTCAGAAATCGCGCAAGAGCTTGGCTTTCAATACATCGTGACAATGAACGAGGACGATGCCTTCAAGGAGACCGTCGATGGATTCGATCTCAACGAGTATGTACTCCCCACGCGCTTGACCGATGCCACCGAGGATGGGGGATTATTTGGCATCAGGTTTGGGTAAATATGTCGGTAGCCGTCTGGGTTTAAACAGCGGTCCATCGCGACCCTTTAAGGAAGAAAAATGAATAAGAAGACCAAGGGATCGCAGCAACCAGGACACGCAGAGTTTGTGACCGAGCAAATGGCCGTCCAGACGTCCGTTCATCGGGCCGACTCAGGCGTTGAACTGGCTCGAAGCCAACGCCCCCAGGCGCCAGCGGCGCCAAGGGTTCTTCGCTGCCGATGGTGCGCAAGAAATGGTGCTCTTGATCCGATTCGAAGATATTTTCTATGAGGTCGGGATAATGAAGAATGTCGAAATTGACAATGACATTTACGCGTTGATGCGAAGATTCTCATATCTGCTCAATGAGTACAAATCTCAGCGGTCACGCATTGATGACTCGATCAATGGTGTCTTTGGGAGTCAATATAAAATGCCGAAGGCTCTGACTAGGCCATATGATCAGTTCATTAACGAACTCACTTCGGGTGCCCGGCGCTTCGAAGTTGCCCCGACGACCACGTTAGATGATTCGATTGATTGGAAAGACCGTGCTCAGGGGCTGGCAATAGTGGCGGCTATTTTGGTTGGTGCATGGATGATGTATAGGGCGGGCGAGGAGTACAACATTGTTTGGCTGAAAGTTGTTGGCGTGCTTATCGGTGGTCCTTTGGCCTTTGTTCCAATTTTTATGGTTGGGGCGCTGATTAGTGCTTTGCTGGGTTCAGTGCTTTTTTCCGGACCTGCGCCAAACGAAATCGTCTCCGAACTTAATTCAATTAGAGAAGAGATCTTGCGCCGTAGACCATCGCCGTCGGTGATTTCTGTAGCAGCGATACCCGAAGAACATGTTGCGATAATCATAAGAATGACGGAGTCTGCCCAGCCAGAGCGGTAACCCCCAATGCGCAGTGGTCTATTAATCCGGCAATCAAATACATTCCATGATGAACGCAGCCGAAGCCAACACCCCCAGGCGCCAATGCAACACCGACAACACCGAGGATACGCAAGCTTTGTGACGGAATGAGGCGCAACCAGGACACGCAGAGTTTGTGGCCGGGCGATTGGCCGTCTGGACGTCCATTCATCAGACAGGCTCATGCATTGATTGCGCTCAAATCCAACGCCCCAAGCGCCACTGGCGCCAAGGGTTCCAGTTGTTTCCGCTCAGCTTTGCAGCGAGCGGGCGATGTTGAGGCCGCATAGCCAATGCTGGCCCATCGCGAACAAACCAGGACACGCTAAGTTCGCAACCGGGCGACTAGATCCGGTGTCGATGGGGCGCTGATCCTCGCGCCCGAATCGGCCAGACTGCGGTGAACCAGGACACGCAGAGTTTGTGACGGAGCGAATGGCCGTCCAGACGTCCATTCATAGGGCCAACCGAGGCGGTGAGCTGGCTCGAAGCCAACGCCCCCAGGCGCCAGCGGCGCCAAGGTTTCGGTTCATCACCGCTCAGCTTTGCAGCGAGCGTGCGACGTTGAGGCCGCGCAGCCAGTGTTGGCCTATGGCGGCGGCTTTGGCGATCAGGGACTCATCGCTGCCGATGGCGCGCCAAAATCCTTGCTTCGGCTTGACTGCATTGACGTGGTAGATCCAGCGCTCAGGCGCGATGCCCAGCTTTGCGAGCACCGCGGGTGGCGGTCCGCTCATGCGGCCACGCTTTCCGGGGTGCCAGTCGCGGCCGGCCAGGTCGACCAGTTCGATGTATTCGCGCGTCGAGATCGCCGCAACCAGGCTGCCGGTCAGGCCGAGGACTGCCGTTAGTGGCGCCGTTCGTGCGTCCTCCGGGGCGCCTGGCTCTATGGCCGGAGCAGTCATCTGGCCTTGCAGCGTTGAGGCG
>ERZ1066138.640-NODE-640-length-11629-cov-5.878175_pt1 | contig 11629 bp, 10 predicted proteins | sample MGYA00382785_ERZ1066138 | MGnify/ENA primary metagenome ERZ1066138 (study PRJEB33369, sample SAMEA5778368) | biofilm metagenome | biome: Industrial cooling water; feature: Water cooling tower basin; material: Biofilm | place: United Arab Emirates | collected...
CTTTACGCCGCCGCGATGGGCGCGCCGCGCCATGTCGAGCATGCGGGGGCCAGCTTCGCGCGCCTTCGCCCGCTGCGGCGGCAACAGGAAGGAATTCGGATCGTCCGCCCACGCCGCGACGGTGGCGCCGGCGAGCAGGGTCGGCACGAGGTAGGCGCCGGATTTCTTGAAGAGACGGATCGATTCATCATCCAGGAAGGTGCCGTGCTCGATCGAGTCGACGCCCGCTTTCAGCGCCGCGTTGACGCCGCTGAGGCCGTGCGCATGGGCCGTCACCTTGCGTTCCATCGCATGTCCGCTTTCAACGATGGCGGCGAGCTCGTCCGGAAAGAACTGCTGTTCAAGTCCCGCAGCGGTGTTCGACAGGACGCCGCCGGTCGCCGTCAGCTTGATGTGGTCGGCGCCGCGCCGGACCTGTTCGCGCACCGCGCGGCGGCAATCAGCGTGCCCGTCGCAGACGGCGGGCGAATGAAGAACATGGGCGATGTCATCCCGATATCCTTGCGTGCCGTCGCCATGCCCGCCGGTGACGGAGATCGTCGCCCCGGATGCGAAAATACGCGGGCCGGCGACATCGCCCCGGCGTACGCCGTCGCGCAGCGCAAAGATCGCATCGCCCGGCCCGGCGCCGACATCACGCACGGTCGTAAACCCGGCCATAAGAGTCTTGTGCGCAAAGCCCGCGCCCGCGATGGCGTCATCGGCGTCGGACATCTCGACCTGTTGAAGGCGCTGCTGCGGATTGTTCTCGCTCGTCAGGTGCACATGTCCGTCGATAAGGCCCGGCAAGACGAAATAATTTTTGAGGTCGTACGTCCTGACCTCGTCCGACTTCGCGATACCGGCCGCGGCTCCCTCCGCAAACCCCGGAATGACCGCAGCGACGCGCCCGTCGCGAATGACGACCGTTTGCGCGCTCAGCGCCGGCGCGCCCGGAACAGCGAGCAACTTTCCAGCGTGGACGATCGCAACATCCGCTGCGGTCGCCGGCGCGGTCGAAAGCGCCAGCATGGCGGCGAAAAGAGAACGCATCAGCCCCTCCCAATCTGTCCGATAATCGTTTCAGACTTGCCTTGCGGTGGCAATCCGGGTTCTACAGCAGGAAATTCCCGATTGCGCGAGCGAATGCATGACCGATACGCCTCCGGACCGCCTGAGCGTCAATCCGAAGAGCCCGCACTACAATCAGGAAGTGCTGCAACGCGATGTCGGCATACGCTTCAACGGCGAGGAGCGCACGAATGTCGAGGAGTACTGCGTTTCCGAAGGCTGGATCCGCGTCGCCGTCGGCAAGACGCTTGATCGAAAGGGAAATCCCTTGACGCTGAAACTCAACGGCGTCGTCGAGCCCTATTTTCGCACGCAGCCGCCGGCGACTTAGCGGGTCGAGGCGATCGCAGCGCGGACAAGCGCCTTCGCCTCCGCCGATGACCAATCCGCTTCTCCAGACAGGCGGCCGATTTCGCGGCCGCGCGCGTCATAAAGGATCGACAACGGCAACTGCGGCGAGCCTCCGGTCGCGATGACCAGCGCGAGCTTCGGATCGGCGTAGAGTTCAAGTGACCTGATGTTCAGCTTTTCCAGGAAATCAGCCGCCGCCTCCGGTCCCTTCGGATCGGCTGCGATCGCCACTACGGCGAACGCCTCCCCGCCGAGTTCCGCCTGAAGCGCATCGAGCGACGGCAGCTCTTTCAGGCAGGGCGCGCACCAGGTCGCCCAGAAATTGACCAGCACCGTCCGCCCGCGGAAATCGTCGAGCGTGATCGCGCCTCCTTGGTGCTCAAAGGCCTCGTCTGGAGCCCGGCGCTCGCTGGCGGCGAAAACGAACTTCTCCATGGCCCCGCTTGCGAGGCGCACATCGTGGAGAACCGGCGCCGCTATTCCCGCCGCCGATTGACCTGCGCGTCCGCTTAACGCAGCGGACAGGATGACGTAGAGGAGGGCGGCGCCGCCGAGGGCGAGAAACCCGATGAGCCACAGGCGGGGATTGAGGAACGCGCGCAATCGTGTCTCCGGCGGAAGGAAATGACTGAATGTCCAAGGACCAGACCGGAGATAAAGCAGGCCGCGAAAAAAGCCAGATGTGGGGCGGCAGGTTCGAGCGCGGGCCCGCGGCCGTCATGGAGGCGATCAACGCGTCAATCGACGTCGACAGGCGTCTGTGGCGCGAAGACATCGCGGGCTCAAAAGCCCACGCCGCCATGCTCGCCGCGGCGAAGATCATTTCTTCCGAGGATGAGCGCGCGATCCAGCAGGGGCTCGACCGCATCGCCGTTGAGATAGAGAACGGCGAATTCCATTTCTCCGCTCAGCTTGAAGACATTCATATGAATGTTGAGTCGCGCCTGAAGGAACTGATCGGCGAGCCGGCGGCGCGTCTCCATACCGCACGATCGCGCAATGATCAGGTCGCCGTTGATTTTCGACTGTGGTGCCGCCGCGCAGCGGAAGAAGCGGCGGCGGCGATCGACGCCCTGCAGCGTGCGCTTCTGGTGCAGGCCGAGCGCCACGCCGGCAGCGTGATGCCGGGCTACACGCATTTGCAGATTGCGCAGCCGGTGACGCTCGGTCATCACCTGCTCGCCTATGTCGAAATGCTTGAGCGCGACTCGACCCGCTTTCTCGACGCCGCATCCCGTATGAATGAGTGCCCGCTTGGCGCGGCGGCGCTAGCCGGCACGCCCTTTCCGATCGACCGGGAGATGACGGCGAAGGCGCTCGGCTTTCTGCGACCGACCGCTAATTCGCTAGACAGCGTCTCGGCGCGCGATTTCGCGCTTGAGTTGCTGGCGTCGGCGGCGATCTCAGCGAGCCATCTGTCGCGCCTTGCGGACGAGATCGTTCTCTGGACCTCGCCGCATTTCGGCTTCGCGCGGCTCTCCGATGCGTTTTCGACAGGTTCTTCGATCATGCCGCAAAAACGCAATCCGGATGCGGCGGAGCTCTGCCGCGCCAAGGTCGGCCGCATTGCGGCCGCCTTTCAGTCTTTGCTGGTGGTCATGAAGGGACTGCCGCTCGCCTATTCGAAGGACATGCAGGAAGACAAGGCGACGACGTTCCAGGCGATTGACGACCTGGCGCTTGCGCTCGCAGCGATGACCGGCATGGCGGAAGATCTCGTCTTCGATGAGGCGGCGATGCGCGCCGCCGCCGAGCGGGGATACTCGACCGCCACCGATCTCGCGGATTATTTCGTGATGGCGCTGGGACTGCCTTTCCGTGACGCGCATCACGCGACAGGCCGCATTGTCGCGCTCGCCGAGAAGAAAGGCGTAAGGCTGGATGAACTTGCGATCGCCGATTTTCGCGCCGTCGAGCCGCGGACGGGCGAGGACGTGTTCGCAAGACTAAGCGTTGACGCCTCGGTCGCAGCGCGCGCATCCTATGGCGGGACCGCGCCGCAAAATGTCAGGGCGCAGGTCACGCGCTGGAAGGAGATGCTGAAGTGAGACTTGTCATCGCCGCGCTCGCCGCCTGCTTCTTCATCGCCGCCTGCGGCAAAAAAGCTCCTTTGCGCGCGCCGTCCGATCCTCCGCCTTCGGATGATGCGCGGGCGCTTTGAGGCCGCGCGGCGGCCGCCGACGCGCCGAACGGCAATGACATGAACCACGTTTCAACGTCCGCGCTCGCCGGCAGGCTCTGGGTTGAGTTTCTCGGCCGCTACCGCGGAAAGCTGGCGCTCGCGCTCGTCGGCATGGCGGTCTATGCGGGCTCTGCAGCGGCGATTCCTGCCGGAGTCGAATGGATCAACGCCCGGCTCTCCGGCGATCAGCCTTCGATCATCGGGCTCCATGGGAACGTCGCGGTCATCGGCCCGGCGATCGTCATCGTGCTCGGTCTTTTCAACGCCGGCGCCCAATATTTGCAGGCGAGATTTTCGTCCTCGGCGGCGCTGCATGCGCTGCGCGATATGCAGTCAGCCATGTTTGAAAAGCTTGTCGACATCGACGAGGCGCAGCTTCGCGCGCTTGGCCCCGGCCAGGCGATTTCGATGCTGACGAACGACGTGACGGTGCTGCGCGAGACGCTGCAACGCGCTCTGACGGCGATCCGCGATCTCATGACCTTGCTCGCGCTTGTGGCGGTCATGATCTGGTATGATTGGGTGCTGTTCCTGGTCGTTGCGGCGATCTACGCCGTCATCGGCTGGCCGGTCGCGAAGATCGGCGGAGGATTGCGCAAGGGCAGCCGCGCGGCGCAAGCCCAGTCAGGTGAAATCGCAGGGCTCGCCAATGAGGCGGTCGCCGGCGGACGCACGATCCGCGCCTTCAATCTCGGTACGGAACGGTGGGGCGAAGCGCTCGGCGCTTTCGACGACAGGCTGCAGACGCTTCTCAAGATGGCGCATCTTCGCGCGCTCAATGAGCCCTTTATTTTCTTCGTCGGCTCGATCGCCATGGCGATCATCATCGCCGTCGTCGCTCTGCGCATTGAGGCGGGGGCGCTCAACGTGCCGCAATTCATCTCCTTCATCATCGCTCTCCTGATGCTGTCGCAGCCGGCGCGTGGGCTCTCGACCCTCAACGCGGTGGCGCAGGAAGGATTCGGCGCCTTTGAGCGCATTGCGGGCCTCCTCGATACTGCGCCGCGCATTATCGATCGTCCGGATGCAAGGCCCTTGGCGGCGGGACCCGGCGCGATCGCTTTTCAGGATGTCTGGTTTTCCTATGACGGCGCCAAGAGCGCGCTTGACGGGTTCACGCTCGACGTCCCGCCGGGCAAGACCGTCGCGCTCGTCGGGGAATCGGGCGCCGGCAAGTCAACCATCTTCAATCTTCTTTTGCGCCTCTATGAACCCCGGTCCGGCGAGATCCTGATCGATGGGCGGTCGATCGCCGGCGCGACGCTGGAATCGCTGAGAGATTCGATCGCGCTGGTGTCGCAGGATGCGTTTCTGTTCAATGAAACAATCGCTGAAAACATCGCCGTGGGCCGCAAGGGCGCCGGCGACGCGGACATCATCGCCGCCGCCGAAGCCGCCGCTGCGGACGCCTTCATTCGCAGGCTGCCGAAAGGCTATGAAACGCTTGCGGGCGACGGCGGCAACGCGCTTTCAGGCGGCGAGCGCCAACGCATCGCCATCGCGCGCGCGTTCCTGAAAAACGCGCCGATCCTTCTCCTCGACGAAGCGACGTCTGCGCTCGACGCGGAGTCAGAAGCGGCGATCCAGACAGCGATCGCGCGCCTCATGAAAGGGCGCACGACGCTGGTCATCGCGCATCGCCTGTCGACGATAAGGGCGAGCGATCTCATCGTCGCCGTCGACAAGGGCCGCGTGATCGAAACAGGAACGCACGAAACGCTCCTCGCGCGCGGCGGCTATTACGCGAAGGTGCTGCGTCTCCAGCAGGCGTGAGCGTCGCCTTCACTCGCGGCGCAGCAGCCGCTCCGTCAGCAGATTCCCCCACCATTTTCCCTGATATTCGGCCTTTATCCGCGCCGGGTCATAGGCGCTGCTCGCCGTCCAGCGCAGAAAGGCGTCGACATCAGTCAACGGAATGTTCGCTTCGCGCGCGTGGGCGAGATAGCGTTCGAAGGCCGCGTCGATGACGCCGGTTTTCCCCGCGCGGATGTGGCCGTAGCGCAGCGAGAGTTGTCCGAGCGCGCGATCAAGCGGCGCGCCGGCTTTCATAAAGAGATACATCGCCGCTGCGAGACCGACGCGGTCCGCGCCTGACTTGCAGTGGAAAAGCGCCGGATATTCGATCCGGTCTAGGAGCGCGCGCAGGCCCAGAAGCGTCTCCGCCGACGGCGCCTCGCGCGAAAACAATCTGAAGTTGACGAGCTTCAGCCCGAGCCTCTCGCACGCCTCCTCCTCAAGGAACAGCGCAGCGCTCGGTTTATCGCCGCGCACGTTGACGACGGTTCTGACGCCGCGCTTCGCCCATCGCTCAAGGTGCGCCGGCGAAGGCTGAAAACTGCGAAAGACGCCTGGCGCGATTTCATGGCTGTTGTCGTAAAGCGCGCGCAATACGGCATGGTCGCCGAAGGCGAATTCACGCATCGCCCGCTTGCGCCCTTCCGGCGTCTTGAACGCTTCGCGGGAAAGCGGCGCGGCCAAGCTCAGAACTTTCCGTCGCCGTCCGGATCGAGGAGGCGATGCATATGCACGATGAAATAGCGCATATGCGCGTTGTCGATCGTCTGCTGCGCCTTCGCGCGCCAAGCCTTCTCCGCTTCGGCGTAGCTCGGATAAACGCCGACGATGTCCAGCGCGGCGAGATCGCGAAACTTGACTTCTTCAAGGTTCTCAAGCTCGCCGCCGAAGACGAGATGAAGAAGTTGCTTGTCGGGCATCGTTGGTCCTCAGACTTTCTTGCTAAACGCTTATTCGCCGGCGACGGTCATCTCGCCGACAAACACCGAGGGGGCGTTGATCGCGCCGCGGAACTCGAGATCGTCAGCGGCTTCAAGATTCGCATACATCTCGAAAAGGTTCCCGGCGATGGTGATTTCCGACACGGGATAGGCCTTCGCGCCGCCTTCGACCCAGAAGCCGGAGCAGCCGACGGAATAGTCGCCCGTGTTGGAATTGACCTGCGGGCCGAACATGTCGGTGACGAGAAGCCCGGTTCCCATTTTTTTCATCAGAGCGTCGAAGGAGATCGTTCCGGGTTTCAGATGCAGGTTCGTCGGGCCGGAACCCGGCGCGCCGGAAACGCCGCGTGTCGCCCGCGCGTTCGACTGCAGGCCGAGCTGGCGCGACTGAGCTGAGTTGAGAAACCACTCGGTCAAGACGCCGTCATCGATGACGTTATAGGCGGCTGCTTTCAGTCCCTCGCCGTCGAAGGGGCGTGAGCCATGGCCGCGGCGAATGAACGGGTCATCAACGACAAAGGCGCCTTTCGGAAAAATCCTTTCGCCTTTTTTGGACTTGAGGAAACTCACCCCGCGCGCGATTGCGGCGCCGTTCGCGGCCCCGGCGAGGTGTCCGATCAGCGAGTTCGACAGGCGATTGTCATACATGACCTTCGCCTTGCCGCTTTTGACGCGCTTCGGCGACAATCGCTCGACGGTGAGTTCGCCCGCCCGCCGGCCGATCGCTTCAGGCGCCTTCATGTCGGACCAATGCGTCTTGGAGTCGTAGTCGTAGTCGCGCTCCATGCCGCTGTCGTCCCCGGCGATGACGCTGACGGAAACCGAATGCGAGGAGCCCCCAGTCTCGCCGAAGAATCCGTGGCTCGTCGCAAACCATTTGCGGCCTTCGCCATAAGTTGCGCCGGCGCCGGAAGAGTTGGTGACGCCCTTGACGGCGAGCGCCGCCGCTTCGCAGCTCCGGGCCCGAGACTTCAGCTCCTCCGTCGACGGCTCAAGATAATCGCCGAGGTCGAGATCGGGGAACGGCGCACGTGCAAGCCGCTCCGCCGGCGCGAGACCGACATAGGGGTCCTCGGGCGCCGCCTTCGCCATCGCCGCGCAGCGTTCAATCAAGGTTCCAAGGCTCGCCTGTGAAATGTCGGTCGTTGAAACGATCGCCTGGCGCTTGCCGACAAGTATCCTTAAACCGAGGTCGGCGCCTTCGGACCGCTCCAGATCTTCCAGCGCGCCCATGCGCCACGAAACGCTTGAAGAGACGGCATGATAAAGCACCGCGTCAGCGGCGTCAGCGCCGGCCGCCTTCGCCTTGGTGAGCACGTTATCGAGAAGGGCTTGCGCTTTTTCGCTGTTCATGCGGCCGGAGATAGGCAAAAGCGCGCGGCTCCGCAACGCCGCCGGCGCGCTATCCGTTCCACACCGGATTTCGTTCGGCGGCGACCATGTCGTCATAGGACGGCCGCCGCCGGATGACGGCGAAGCGCCCGCCGTCGACCAGCACTTCGGGCGCCAGCGGGCGAGAATTGTAGGTTGAGGAAAGCGCCGCGCCGTATGCGCCGGCGGTCATGAAGGCGACAAGATCGCCGGCTTCAAGCGGGGGCAGCATGCGCGCCTTTGCAAAGCGGTCGCCCGTCTCGCAGACAGGGCCGACGACGTCATAGGCGCGCGCTTCGCCTGACCGTGGCGCGACGGCGACGATCTCGTGGAACGCGCCGTAAAGCGCCGGGCGAAAAAGATCATTCATGCCGGCGTCGAGGATCAGGAAAGCGCGGCCTTCGCCTTCCTTGACGTATAGCACGCGCGCGACCATCGCCCCGGCGTTGGCGGCGATCAGCCGCCCCGGCTCCAGCACCAGCTTCACGCCGAGGGGTGAAGCGATCCTTTTCACCATCGCGGCGTAATCGTCCGGTGACGGAGGATCAGTCGGTTCCGCCGCGGGGTCGCCATAGGGGACGCCGAGGCCGCCGCCGAGATCAAGTCGTTCGATCATATGACCGTCGGCACGCAGCGACGTCACCAGTTCCGCCACCCGCTGAAAGGCGCGTTCGAACGGCGCAAGTTCAGAGATCTGCGAGCCGATATGGACGTCGACGCCCTCGACCCGGACGCCCTTCAGCGTCGCCGCGCGGGCGTAAAGGTCGCGCGCCCGCCGCCATGGCACGCCGAATTTGTCTTCGGCTTTTCCGGTCGAAATCTTCTCATTGCCGCCGGCCGCAACGTCGGGGTTGACGCGGAACGCCACGGGAGCGACCGCGCCTTTTGTGCGAGCGACTTCATCAAGCGCGAGAATTTCGGGCTCTGACTCGACGTTGAACTGGAGAATGCCGGCGTCAATGGCGGCCGCCATTTCCGCGCGTGTTTTGCCGACGCCGGAGAAGACGATCTTCCGGGACGCAACGCCCGCTTCGAGCGCGCGCTTCAATTCCCCGCCGGATACGACATCCGCGCCAGCCCCGTCTTCGGCGAGCAAGCGCAGGAGGGAGAGGTTGGAATTGGCCTTCACCGAATAGGCCACAAGCGCGTCCGTGCCCGCGAACGCTTCCCGAAATATGCGCAAGTGACGCCGGAGCGTTGCGGCGCTGTAGCAATAGAATGGCGTTCCTACCGCTTCGGCGAGGCGGCTCAGGCTGACGTCCTCCGCATGAAGGACCCCGTTATTTGGCGAGAAGTGGCGCATGACTGCCGAGGCAGATAGCAGCGCGCCGCCGCGGCGCAAAGGATGCTGCAACGCTTGTCGCAAACCACACACCCGCCTAAGCACCCCGGCCAATGGCCTCAATTGCAAAGACAGTCCTGAGATCCAAACTGGCGGGCGTTGTCATCAGCGCCGGCGTCGGGGCCTACATTCGGCTCGTGGCGACGACTTCCCGCAAGACCTTTGTCGGTCGAGAGCACGCGGATGCGCTCCTCAACGGGGACAAGGGGTTCATCCTCGCCTTCTGGCATGCGCGGCTCCTGATGGGTCCGATCATGCGCCGGGAAGCAGACAGGCCGGTTCACATGCTGGTTTCGACCCATCGCGACGGCGAACTTATCGCTGCTGCGGTAAAGGGCTTCGGCGTCGAGATGATCCGTGGGTCCGCGCAGGACCCGAAAAGACCTGAGAAAAACAAGTCCGGCGCCCCCGCCGTCGCCGCCATGGCGGCCGCGCTCAAATCCGGCGCCATTGTCGGCATGACCCCCGACGGGCCGCGCGGTCCGGCGGAGATCGCAAAAATCGGGGCCGTGCGCCTTGCCTCCATGACCGGCGCCCCCATTCTCCCTGCCGGCTATGCGGCGAGCAAGGCGAAGCGGCTGTCGACCTGGGACGGTTTCGTGCTGACCCTGCCTTTTTCCCGCATGGCCTTTGCCGCCCGGGCGCCGATCCATGTAGAACCGAACGCAGACGTAAAGGCGCTGGAAGAAGCGCGGCGCCGGCTTGAGACGGAATTGATCGCCGCCGTCGCTGACGCTGAGGCGGCGCTGCAAGGATGATGGTTTTGGACGATATTCCGCCCACGGAACCATGGGGGCTTAAGCTCTACCGCGCCGCCAGCGGCGCCGGCGGGCCCTTCGCGCGCGCCCTGCTGAAGCGCCGGCTTGCAGAGGGCAAAGAGGACGCTTCACGCCTCGGCGAGCGTTCCGGCGAAACAGCGCGGCCGCGCCCTGAGGGGCGGCTCTGCTGGATTCATGGCGCCAGCGTCGGGGAATCGCTCTCAGTGGTGCCCCTCGTGGAGCGGCTTACGGCGCGTGATCCCGGCCTGACGGCGCTCGTCACGACGGGTACGGTGACGTCTGCAAAGCTGATGGCGGAGCGCCTGCCGCCGCGCGCCTTTCATCAGTTCGCGCCGCTCGATCATCCCGCGTTCGTCGGGCGTTTCCTCAATCATTGGCGGCCCGACATGGCTTTGTTCGTCGAATCTGAGTTCTGGCCGAACCTGATCCTTAAGGCGCGGGCGGCGACGGGTTTCCTCGCCCTCGTCAACGGCCGTGTGTCGCCGCGCTCATTCGAGTCATGGAAGAGGCGACCGCAGACAATCCGGTATCTCCTCTCGCAATTCGACTTTCTAGTGGCCCAGGATCACCAGAATGCGGAGCGCCTTTCGGCGCTTTCCGGGCGAAAGGTGCCGACTTTCGGCAATCTGAAGAACGCCGCGGCGCCGCTGCCTGCGGATGAAGCGGCGCTGGCCGCCCTTCAGAAGGAGGTTGCGGACCGGCCCGTGCTGCTCGCCGCCTCTACGCATCCAGGCGAAGAAGAAAAAGTCATCGAGGCGACTCTTCTTCTAAGGACAGAGGTTCCGCGACTGCTTGTCATTGTCGCGCCGCGCCATCCGGCGCGCGGCCCCGAGATCGAGGCGGCCGCGGTTGCGGCGGGACTGCGAACGGCAAGACGAGCGGCAGGCGCCGCGCTTGCGCCTGACACGGAGCTTTACATCGCCGACACGCTTGGCGAACTCGGACTCTTCTACCGGATCGCGGGCGCAACGTTTGTCGGCGGCAGCATAGCCGACAAGGGTGGACACAACCCGCTTGAACCCGCGCGGCTTGGCCCGGCGATCCTGCATGGGCCGAATGTCTTCAATTTTGCGGAGACCTACCGCGACATGCGCAGCGCCGGCGGTTCTGCGCTCGTCCGCAACGAACGCGACCTCGCTGCGGCCGCGCGCCGCCTCTTCGCGGATGAATTGACCCGCAAGGCGATGGCTGATTCCGCGAGGCGTTCGGCTGAAGCGAGCGGGGAACGCGTGCTGACGGAGATCATCGCCGTCCTAGACGGGGCGCGCTCCGGCGGGCGTCAAGCTGCAGAATGACGGAGCCGCGATTCTGGCGTTCGCAGTCCCTCGCAGCGCGCGCGGCCCGCGGCGCCCTTTTTCCCGCCGCTATTCTCTATGGCGCGGGTCAATCGCTGCGCCGGCGAATGGCGATCCCTGTGGACCCAGGCGTTCCTGTCATCTGCGTGGGCAACGCCAGCGTCGGCGGAACAGGCAAGACGCCGTTTTGCCTGCTTCTGCAGAAATTGCTTTCCGGCGCGGGACTTGCGGCGACCTTCCTGACGCGGGGCTATCGCGGATCGGTGCAAGGGCCGTTGAAGGTTGAGGCTGGCCATCATGCGCGCGAGGTCGGCGATGAAGCCATGCTTCTCGCCGCAGCAGCGCCGACCTGGGTTGCAAAGAACCGCGCCGCGGGGGCGGTTGCGGCGGCGACAAGCGGCGCACAAGTCATCATTATGGATGACGGTTTTCAGAACCCGACGGTCAGAAAGGCGGTTTCATTCCTGCTTCTCAGCGGCGATGAAAAGGCGCTTGGTCTATTCCCGGCAGGCCCCCTTCGCGAG
>ERZ1066138.641-NODE-641-length-11621-cov-11.012018_pt1 | contig 11621 bp, 11 predicted proteins | sample MGYA00382785_ERZ1066138 | MGnify/ENA primary metagenome ERZ1066138 (study PRJEB33369, sample SAMEA5778368) | biofilm metagenome | biome: Industrial cooling water; feature: Water cooling tower basin; material: Biofilm | place: United Arab Emirates | collected...
GGATCGCATCGGCCAGCGGGTGGCCGACGTAGCTCGCGCGCACGCCGGCCTTGGCCAGCAGCTCGGGCTCGAAAGGAAAGAGGCACAGCACATGGTCGCTAGATGCCGCGAGCTTGTGCACCCGCCCGCCGCGCCAGGCCCAGATCGACGGGCAGACGAAGTGGATCGTCTTCATGCCGGCGGCCTTCAGCCGCGCCTCGAGCCCGAGGTTGAAATCCGGCGCGTCGATGCCGACGAAGGCCGCCGGCCGCTCGGCCAGCAGCCGGTCGCCGAGCTCGGTACGCAGCGCGACGAGCTGGCGGTAGACCTTCAGCGCCTCGGCATAGCCATGCACCGCGAGCCGCTCGCTCGGCCACCAGGCCTCGAAACCTTCAGCGATCATCTTCGGCCCGCCGATGCCCGCGGCCTGCAGAGCCGGCCAGCGCGCCTTCAGCCCACCCATCAGCAACCCGGCGAGCAGGTCGCCCGAGGCCTCGCCGGCGACCATGCCGAGCTTCATACGGCCTACCGGACGATGCCGCGCTTGGACGCGTCGAGGAAAGCCGTCATCAGCGCGACGTCGTCGTCACCGCCGTCGACCGCGCCCTGCAGCGCCGCGACCTCGGCCTTGGCCTGCTCCAGCGTCAGACCCTGCCGGTACAGCAGCTTGTGCATCTGCTTGACCTGCGCGATGCGCTCCGGCCCGAAGCCGCGGCGGCGCAGGCCTTCGATGTTGAAGCCGCGCACGGCGGCCGGGTTGCCGTCGACCATCATGAAGGGCGGCACGTCCTGCGACAGCGCGGTCTGGAAGCCGGCCATCGCGTGCGCGCCGATCTTGACGAACTGGTGCACCCCCGTCAGGCCGCCGACGATGACCCAGTCGCCGACATGCACGTGGCCGGCCAGCGTCGCGTTGTTGGCGAGGATGCAGTGGCTACCGAGCTGCACGTCGTGGGCAAGGTGCACATAGGCCATCACCCAGTTGTCGTCGCCGACGGTCGTGTTGCCGCTGTCCTGCGCGGTGCCGGTGTTGAAGGTGCAGAACTCCCGGATCGTGTTGCCGTGGCCGATGGTCAGGCGCGTCGGCTCGCCGGCGTACTTCTTGTCCTGCGGCGCGGCGCCGAGCGAGCAGAACTGCCAGATACGGTTGTTCGGGCCGATCGTCGTGTGCCCTTCGATCACGCAGTGCGGCCCGACCGTCGTGCCGGCGCCGATGCTCACATGCGGGCCGATGATCGTGTAGGGCCCGACCTGCACGTCGGGCGCGAGCCGAGCCTGCGGGTCGACGATCGCGGTCGGGTGGATGCCGCCCATCGTCGCGTCAGGCGATCGTGCGCATCGTGCACATCAGCTGCGCCTCGCAGGCCAGCTCGCCGGCCACGGTGGCGCGTGCCGTGAATTTGTGGATGCCGGCCTTGATGCGGTCGACCTCGACCTCGAGGATCAGCTGGTCGCCCGGCTCGACCGGGCGCTTGAAGCGCGCGCCGTCGATGCCGACGAAGTAGATGACCGAGTTCTTGTTGGTCTGCAGGCCGCCGTCGGCGAAGCTCAGCAGCGCGGCGGCCTGGGCCAGGGCTTCGAGCATCAGCACGCCGGGCATCACCGGGCGGTGCGGGAAGTGGCCGACGAAGTAAGGCTCGTTGATGGAGACGTTCTTCAGCGCCTTGATGCGCCTGCCGGCCTCGACCTCGAGCACGCGGTCCACCAGCAGGATGGGGTAGCGGTGCGGCAGCTTCTCGAGGATCTGGTGGATGTCCATCATGGCGGGGGGTCGTCCGGTTCTTGGTGGGCCTCGCCCGCGGCGGCGCGCTCGAGAGCGCGCAGGCGTTCGCGCAGCGCGTGGAGCTGGCGCAGCGTGACGGCGTTCTTCTCCCAGCTGCGATTGTCGTCGAGCGGGAAGAAGCCGGTGTAGGTGCCCGGCTTGGCGATCGACCGTGTGACGGTGCTCTTGGCGGAGATGTGCACGTCGTCGCCGATGCTCAGGTGCCCGACGACGCCGGCCTGGCCGCCGATCGTGCAGCGGGCGCCGATGCGCGTGCTGCCGGCCACGCCCGACTGCGCCGCCATCGCCGTGCCGCGGCCGATCTGCACGTTGTGGGCGATCTGGATCAGGTTGTCGAGCTTGACGCCGTCCTCGATCACCGTGTCGCCGAGCGCGCCGCGGTCGATGCAGGTGTTGGCGCCGATCTCGACGTCGTCGCCGATGCGCACGGCGCCGAGCTGCTCGATCTTGACGTAGCCCGGCTCCCGCGTGGGCGCGAAGCCGAAGCCGTCGGCGCCGATCACCGCACCGCTGTGGACGATGCCACGCGCACCGACGCGGCAGCCGAAGGCGAGCGTGACGCGCGGGTGCAGGCGGGTGCCGGCTCCGACCTGCGCGCCGCGGCCGACGAAGCACTGCGCGCCGATCACCGCGCCGTCGCCGATGTCGGCATCCGCCTCGATCACCGCCAGCGCGCCGACGTGCACGCCGGCGCCGAGCCGCGCGCCCGGATCGACCACGGCGCTCGGATGCACGCCGGCGGCCTCACGCGGCCGGGTGCGCTGCGCCCACCATTGCGTCAGACGCGCGAAGTAGAGGTAGGGGTCGGGTGCGACGATCACCGCGCCGCGGGCAGCGGCTGCATCGCGCAGCGCTTCGGCGACGATGACGCAACCGGCGCTGCTGACGCTCAGCTGGGCCCGGTAGCGCGGGTTGGCCAGGAAGCTGATCGCGTCGGGGCCGGCCTGGTCGAGCGGCGCGATCCGCGCGATCGGCAGGCTCGGGTCACCGAGCAGCTCGCCGCCGAGGGCGGCGGCGATATCGCCGAGCGCGACCGCGTCGCTCACCGCGCGGTCAGGCGCCCTACTTGTTCGCCGCGGTGCCGTTGAGCGCCTTGACCACCTTGTCGGTGATGTCGACGCGCGGACCGGCGAACACGGCTTCCTGCAGGATGAGGTCGTACTTCTCGGTCTCGAAGATCTGCTTGATGACCTTGTTGGCACGGTCGACCACGGCGGCAAGCTCTTCGTTCTTGCGCTGGTTCAGGTCTTCCTGGAACTCGCGGCGCTTGCGCTGGAAGTCGCGATCCTGGTCGAGCAGGTCGCGGCGGCGCTTTTCCTTCTCGCTCTCGGGCAGGGTCGGGGCGTCCTTCTCGAGCTTCTCCGACGCGGCCTTCAGCTTGGCCGCGATGTCGGCGAGCTCGCGCTCGCGCTTGCCGAACTCGGTCTCCAGCTTGGCCTGCGCCGCCTTCGCGGGTGCGGCCTCGCGCAGCACGCGCTCGCTGTTCACGTATCCGATCTTGAGCTCCTGAGCCTGCACGCCGGACACGCAGGCCGCCAGCGCCGCCGCAGCCAGCATGGTCTTCATCGATGAGGTCTTCATCAGAACGCGGTCCCGATCTGGAATTGAAACTTCTGAATTCTATCCTGCGGCTCTTTGCGCAAGGGCTGGCCGAAACTGAGCTTGAGCGGCCCGATCGGCGAGATCCAGCTCAGGCCGATGCCGGCCGACGCGCGCAGGCCACCGAGGTCGAGCTTTTCGTTCTCGCCCCAGACGTCGCCGGCGTCGAGGTAGCCGAACAGCCGCAGCGTGCGGTCGTTGCCGCTGCCGGGTAAGGGAACGTAGAACTCGCTGTTGAGGTTGACCCGGCGGTTGCCGCCGATGTAGGCGCCGGTCACGTCGACCGGGCCGAGCGAGCCCTGCTCGAAGCCGCGCACCGAGCCCAGGCCGCCGCCGTAGAAGTTCTTGAAGATCGGGTAAGGCCGGTCGCCGAAGCCCTTGCCGTAGCCGATCTCGGCGTTCAGGCCGAGCGTGAAGCGCTTGCCGAACGGGATCCACTGCTGGTACTGGTAGTTGGCGCGCAGGTAACGGGTGTCGAGGGCGACGCTCATCTCCGCGCCGAGGCGCTGGTAGCGGCCGGTGGTCGGCACCAGCGAGCTGTCGCGGCTGTCGCGCTGCCAGCCGATCGTGATCGGCAGGCTGTCGCTGACCGGGCCGTAGGCCTCGCGGTAGAGGAAGTAGTTGTTCGGCAGGTTGGCGCCGGCCTCGATCTCGGTGCGCTCGAAGCCGATGCCGAAGAACACCGTGTCGAGCTCGGTGAACGGCACGCCGAAGCGGATCGAGCCGCCGGCGGTGACGAGCTTGTAGTCCTCGCCCTGGCTGTTGAAGGGCCGTGCGGTGCGGTAGTAGACGTCGACCGCGCGCGAGATGCCGTCGACGGTGAAGTACGGGTCGACCGTGCTGACGACGAGGTTGCGGTTGAACTTGCTGGTGTTGATGTCCAGGCCGAGGTAGTTGCCGCTGCCGAAGATGTTGTCCTGGCGGATGCCGAAGGTCAGCGAGAGCTTGTCGGCGCTGGAGAAGCCGGCGCCGAGGTTGAGGTTGCCGGTGGGCTTTTCGACCACCTCGGCGGTGATGTCGACCTGGTCGAGCGTGCCCGGCACCTCGGCGGTGGCGAGGTTGACCTCGCTGAAGTAGCCGAGGCGGTCGATGCGGTCGCGCGAGAGCTTGATGCGCCGGCCGTCGTACCAGGCGGATTCGAGCTGGCGGAACTCGCGGCGCACCACCTCGTCGCGGGTGCGTGCGTTGCCGGCGACATTGATGCGACGCACGTAGACGCGCCGGCTCGGCGAGCCGACCAGCACCACCTCGACACGGCCGTTGGCGCGGTCGATGTCGGTGCGCGGCTCGATGCGCGCGAAGGCGTAACCGAAGTTGCCGTAGAAGTCGCTGAAGCGGCGCGTCGTCTCGGCCACCGTCTCGGCCCGGTAAGGATCGCCGGGCTTGATCGTCACCAGCGACTTGAAGTCTTCTTCCTTGCCGAGGTAATCGCCCTCGAGCCGGATGCCGGTCACGGTGTAGGGCTGGCCCTCGGTGACGTTGATCGTGATCGAGATGGTCTGCTTGTCGGGCGAGATCGCGACCTGGGTCGAGTCGATCGTGAACTCGAGGTAGCCGCGGTTCAGGTAGTAGGAGCGCAGCGTCTCGAGGTCGGCGTTGAGCTTGGTGCGCGAATAGCGGTCGGTCTTGGTGTACCAGGTCAGCCAGCCGCCGGTGGTGAGCTCGAACTGGCCGAGCAGCGTGCCCTCCGAGAAGGCCTTGTTGCCGGCGATGCGGATCTCGCCGATCTTGGCGACTTCGCCTTCGGTGACCGTGAAGGTGACGTTGACGCGGTTGCGCTCGACCGGCGTGATCGTCGTGACCACCTCGGCGCCGTAGAGGCTGCGGGTCAGGTACTGGCGCTTGAGTTCCTGCTCGGCACGGTCGGCCAGCGCGCGGTCGAAGGGCTGGCCTTCGCCGATGCCGACGTCCTTCAGCGACTTGACCAGCGCGTCGCGGTCGAATTCCTTCAGCCCGACGAAATCGACCGTCGAGATGATCGGACGCTCCTCGACCACGACGACGATGACTTCGCCGTCAACCTCGAGCCGCACGTCCTTGAACAGGCCCGTGGCGAACAGCGCACGCAGCGCCGCGGCGCCCTTGTCGTCGGTGTAGGTGTCGCCGATGCGGAACGGCAGCGCACCGAACACGGTGCCGGCGTCGGCACGCTGCAGGCCCTCGACGCGGATGTCCTTCAGCACGAAGGGCTCGACGGCCCAGTTCGGCGTGGCGTGCAGCGCAAGCACCAGCGCGGCGGCGAGGACGGAGGGGCGCAGGGCGCGGGGGGCAGGAGTCCGAAGGGCCGCGGACGGTGACGCTCGAAGGGCAGACATGCGCGATTCAGTGCAGGCCCAGCAGGCGGGCCACGTCGTTGTAGAGGGCGAGTGACATCATCGCGAGCATGATGGCAAGCCCTCCACGCTGCAGCCGATCCAGCCACGCGTCGGAGACCGGCCGCCCTGTCACCCCTTCGAAAAGATGATACATGAGGTGCCCGCCGTCGAGCATCGGCAGCGGCAGCAGGTTCAGCACGCCGAGGCTGACGCTGACGAGCGCGAGAAAGCCGAGGTAGTAGGCCACGCCGAGCTGGGCGGACTGGCCGGCGTAGTCGGCGATCGTCAGCGGGCCGCTGAGGTTTTTCAGCGAGGCTTCGCCGATCAGCATCTTGCCGAGCATGCGCAGGCTCAGCACCGAGACCTCCCAGGTGCGCCGAGCGCCTTCGGCCAGGCCCTCGACGAGGCCCAGGCGCACCGTCACCAGCGCCGGCGGCGTGCCGACGTAGGCTTCGATGCGGGCGACGCTGCGGCCGCGATCGTCGGCGAGATGGGGCGTGACCTCGAGCTCGAGCCGCTCGGCGCCGCGCGAGACCTCCCAGCGCATCGGCACCGGTCGCCCTTCGCGCACCGCGGCGCGGATCGTCTCGCGCAGCCGCCCCGCGTCGTCCACCGGCAGGCCATCGACGGCCAGCACCCGGTCGCCCTCGCGCAGTCCGGCCCGATCGGCCGGGCCACCGGCCACCAGCGTGCCGAGCACCGGCTCGCCGTAGGGCGCGCCGAGGCCGATCCGCTGCATCAACGCGGCGTCGACGTCGCGCGCCTCGATGCCTCCGAGGGCCAGACGCACGCTGCGCTCGCCGCGGCCGTCGGCGTCGGTGACGTGCAGCACCACGCCTTCGCGGCGCAGCGCGGCCTCGGTGAGCTGCCAGCGCAGTTCGCTCATCGAGCGGACCTCACGGCGCTCGGCCGGCAGGGCGTCGCCGGGCGAGACCGCCCGGACCCAGTCGCCGGCGGACAAGCCGGCGCGCTCGGCGGCGCTGCCGACGACCGGCGCGCCGAGCACCGCCTTCGGCTCCTCGACGCCGACCCAGTGCGAAGCGGCATACAGCAGCACCGCCAGCAGCAGGTTGGCCGCCGGACCGGCGGCGACGATCGCCGAGCGCTGCCACAGCGGGCGGCGGTTGAAGGCGCGGTCGCGCTCGGCGGAGTCCACCGGCGCCTCGCGCTCGTCGAGCATCCGCACGTAGCCGCCGAGCGGCAGCGCCGAAAGCACGAACTCGGTCTCGCCGCGCTGGCGGCGCCAGACGACGCGGCCGAAGCCGACCGAAAAGCGCAGCACCTTGACGCCGCAGGCCTTGGCGACGCGGTAATGGCCGTACTCGTGCACCACGATCAGCAGCGCGAGCGTGAACAGGAAGGCCAGCAGCGTGCTCACGCGACCGCCCTCCGCACGGCGTGGCCCGGGGTGCGCACGCGGGCACGGCCCGGCGCGCTCATGTCAGGCGCTCCAGTTGCTGCGCCGCCACCGCCCGCGCTTCGGCGTCGAGGGCCAGCAGGCCCTCGAGCGACTCCGCGGCACCGGCCGTCGGCAAGGTGGTCGCGATGGTCGCCGCGTTGACCCCGTGGATCTGGTCGAAGCGGATGCGGCCGTCGAGAAAGGCCGCCACCGCCACCTCGTTGGCCGCGTTCAGCACCGCGGTGCTGCCGGCCGGCGCACGCAAGGCCTCCCAGGCCAACTGCAGGCCGGGGAAGCGCTGCGCGTCGGCCGGCTCGAAGCTCAGCGCCGCGAGCTGCGTCAGCTCGAGCTGCTCGGCACCCGACTCGATGCGATCCGGCCACGCCAGCCCGTAGGCGATCGGCACCCGCATGTCGGGCGTACCGAGCTGCGCCAGCACCGAGCGGTCGCGGCACACCACCATCGAATGCACGATGCTCTGCGGATGGATCACGACGCGGATCTGCTCGGGCTGCAGGTCGAACAGCCAGCGCGCCTCGATGACCTCGAGCGCCTTGTTCATCATCGTCGCCGAATCGACCGAGATCTTGCGGCCCATGACCCAGTTCGGGTGCGCCACCGCCTGCGCGGGCGTCACGTCGCGCAGGGACGAAGGGTCGCGCTGACGGAACGGCCCGCCGGAGGCCGTCAGAACGATGTGGTCGATGCGCGCGGCCCAGGTGGCGCGATCCTCGGGCAGGCACTGGAAGATCGCCGAGTGCTCGCTGTCGATCGGCAGCAGCGTCGCGCCGCCCTCGTGCACCGCACGCATGAAGAGGGCCCCACCGACCACCAGCGCCTCCTTGTTGGCCAGCAGCAGCCGCTTGCCGGCGCGCGCCGCCGCCAGGCAGGGCGCGAGGCCGGCCGCACCGACGATGGCGGCCATCACCGCATCGACCTCGGGATGCGCGGCGATGTCGGCCAGCGCCGCTTCGCCGTCCAGCACCTCGACCCCGCTGCCCGCCAGCCGCTCGCGCAACACCCGTGCCGCGGCGGCGTCGGGCATGACCGCGACGCGCGGCCGGACGCGCAGGCACTGCGCGGCGAAGGCGTCGACGCGGCTGTGCGCGCTGAGTGCGACGACCTGGAAGCGGCCGGGGTGGCGCGCCATCACGTCGAGCGTGTTGACGCCGATCGAGCCGGTCGAGCCGAGGATGCAGACGCGCAGGGGTTTCATGGCTTCACAGCGAGCACAGCGCCAGCGCCAGCGGGAAGACCGGCAGGAGCGCGTCGATACGGTCGAGCACGCCGCCGTGGCCGGGCAGCAGGCGGCTTGAGTCCTTGGCGCCGGCGCTGCGCTTGACGAGCGATTCGAACAGATCGCCGACCACGCTGAGCGCCGCCAGGAACAGCAGCGCGAGCACCAGGCCGATCGCGCCGAGCCGGGCGTTCAGGTGGCTGTAGAGGCTGGGCACCGACGGTGCCTGCGCACGGTCGAAGGCGATCCACGCCACCGCCAACAGCAGCACGCCGAGCATGCCGCTCCAGACCCCTTCCCAGCTCTTGCCGGGGCTGATCGCCGGCGCCAGCTTGCGGCGCCCGAAGGCCCGGCCGCCGAAATAGGCCGCGATGTCGGCCATCCACACCAGCACGAACACCGACAGCAGGAAGTTCACGCCGACGGCCTTGGCCTGCGCCAGGGCCAGCCAGCCGAGCCACAGCAGCGCCGCGCCGAGCACCCAGCGCAGAGGGGGCGGCAGTGCGGGCCAGCGAGCGACGCCCCGGCCCAGCACCCAGGCTCCGCCGAGCACCCAAAGCAGCATTGCCAGCCACCACAGCATCGGCGGGGCGGTTTCGACCCAGCCCGCCGCATAAGCCGCCAGGCCGCCGGAAGCCACGGCGGCGCCGAGCAGCAGTGCGGTCCCGAAAGGCAGGCCGTTCAGACGCCCCCATTCCCAGCCGCCCGCGCCGACCAGCACCAGCGTCAGCAGCGCGAAAGGCCAGACGGCGTCGGCGAACAGCGCCGGCAGCAGCAGGGCCAGCAGCAGCACGGCGGTGACGATGCGCTGGCCGAGCATCGCAACTCGCGCCTTCAGGCCGCCGACGAACGCGGCACGGCCTGCAGCGACGGCTTGACGCCGCCGAAGCGGCGGTCGCGCGCGGCGTAGGTCGCGAGTGCGGCGTCGAGTTCGGCCTCGCCGAAATCGGGCCAGAGGCAGTCGCTGAAGTGAAGTTCGGAGTAGGCGATCTGCCAGATCAGGAAGTTGGAGATGCGCACCTCGCCGCCGGTGCGGATGAACAGATCGGGGTCGGGGGCATGGCTCAGCGCCATGAACTGGCCGAGCCGAGCCTCGGTCAGCTGCTCCGGCGGCACGCCTTCGGCGATCGCGCGGCGGCAGGCCTGCACCACGTCCCAGCGGCCGCCGTAGTTGAACGCGACCGACAGCACGATGCGCGAGTTGTGCGCGGTACGGCGCTCGGTCTCCTCCCAGGCCGCCCGCACCTGGCTCGACACCGCGGTCCAGTCGCCGACGATGCGGATGCGCACGCCCTCGCTCTCGAGCTTGCCCAGGTACTTGGAGACCGCGACGAGCACCAACCCCATGAGGCCCGACACCTCCTCCTCGGGACGCTTCCAGTTCTCGCTCGAGAAGGCGAACACGGTGAGGTACTCGATGCCGCGGTCGGCACAGGCCTTGACGGTGCGCACCAGCGCGTCGACGCCTTGCTTGTGGCCGAAGAAGCGCGGCATGAAGCGCTTGCCGGCCCAACGGCCGTTGCCGTCCATCACGATGGCCACGTGGCGCGGCAGGACGGTGACGGGGCGGCTCACGGCGGGTGGGCCTCAGATCGCGAGGATCTCGGCTTCCTTGGCCTGCACCAGACGGTCGATCTCGGCGATGCTGCGGTCGGTGAGCTTCTGGACCTCGTCGAGCGAGCGACGCTCGTCGTCTTCGCTGATCGCCTTGTCCTTCAGCAGCTTCTTGGCCTGGTCGTTGGCGTCGCGGCGCAGGTTGCGCACCGCGATGCGGGCGTCTTCGCCGGCGTTGCGCACCACCTTGGTCAAGTCCTTGCGGCGCTCCTCGGTCAGCGCCGGCATCGGCACGCGCAGCAGGTCGCCCTGAGACGAGGGGTTCAGGCCCAGGTCGGACTCGCGGATCGCCTTCTCGATCTTCGCGCCCATGCCCTTCTCCCAGGGCTGGACGCTGATGGTGCGGGCGTCGAGCAACGTGACGTTGGCGACCTGGCTGATCGGCACCATCGAGCCGTAGTAGTCGACATGCACCTGGTCGAGGATGCCCGGATGGGCGCGGCCGGTGCGGATCTTCTGCAGCTCGTTCTTGAACGATTCGATCGACTTCGCGCTCTTCTGCTCGAAGCCCTTCTTGATGTCGGCGATGCTCATGGACGTACGGTGTTCGGACGGGGTCAGACGTGGACGAGCGTGCCCTCGTCCTCCCCCTGGACCACGCGCCTGAGCGCGCCGGGCTTGAAGATCGAGAACACCTTGATCGGCAGCTTCTGGTCGCGGCACAGCGCGAAGGCGGTCGCATCCATCACCTGCAGGTTGCGGCTGATCGCCTCGTCGAAGCTGATGCGGCCGTAGCGCGTGGCCTCGGGGTCCTTCTTGGGGTCGGCGCTGTAGACGCCGTCGACCTTGGTCGCCTTCAGAACGATCTGCGCGCCGATCTCGGCACCGCGCAGCGCCGCGGCGGTGTCGGTCGTGAAGAAGGGGTTGCCGGTGCCGGCCGCGAAGATGACGACCTTGCCTTCCTCGAGGTACTGCAGCGCCTTCGGCCGCACGTAGGGCTCGACGACCTGCTCGATGCTGATCGCGCTCATGACCCGCGCGGTCATGCCCTCCTGGCGCATCGTGTCGGCCAGCGCGAGCGAGTTCATCACCGTCGCGAGCATGCCCATGTAGTCGGCGGTGGCGCGGTCCATGCCGACCGAGCCGCCGGCCACACCGCGGAAGATGTTGCCGCCGCCGATCACCACCGCGACCTCGCAGCCCATCTCGGTCACCTCGCGCACCTCCTGCACCATGCGCACGATGGTCGCGCGGTTGATGCCGTAGGCGTCGTCGCCCATCAGCGCCTCGCCGGAGAGTTTGAGCAGGATGCGCTGGTACGCCGGCATGCGGGGGGTCTCCTGGTGGCGCTTCGTGGGCGGTCGGTGACGTGGCGGAGTTTAGGGGATCGGCCGGCGCCGCCGCGGCGACGTACCCGGCCGTTGCAAGACCTTACTGGCCCTTCGCGGCCGCGACCTGGGCCGCCACCTCGGCGGCGAAATCGTCGGTCTTCTTCTCGATGCCCTCGCCGACGACATAGAGCGTGAAGCCCAACACCTGCGTCTTCTTCTCCTTCAGCATCGCACCGACCGTTTGCTTGCCGTCGGCGGCCTTCACGAACACCTGGTCCAGCAGCGACACCTCCTTCAGGAACTTCTGCACCGAGCCCTCGACCATCTTGGCGACGATCTCGGGCGGCTTGCCCGACTCGGCGGCCTTCTCGGCGGCGATCTTGCGCTCCTTCTCGACCATCTCGGCCGGCACCTCGGCCGACGA
>ERZ1066138.643-NODE-643-length-11614-cov-5.986591_pt1 | contig 11614 bp, 9 predicted proteins | sample MGYA00382785_ERZ1066138 | MGnify/ENA primary metagenome ERZ1066138 (study PRJEB33369, sample SAMEA5778368) | biofilm metagenome | biome: Industrial cooling water; feature: Water cooling tower basin; material: Biofilm | place: United Arab Emirates | collected...
CACGGGCGTCGTCGTGATGCTCTACGATTGCTTTTTCCCGAAGAACCGCGGGATAACCGGCACGATGTCGCTCATCGGTATCGCGGCCGCAGCCATCTCGATAGCGTTGATCTGGCCCGGCGGCTCGGTCCCGGCTTCGGCCTGGGGCGGAATGATCGTTCACGACAGCCTCCGCCTGAGCTTCTCGGTCGTCTTTTTGCTCGTGGCGGCGCTGACCATTCTTGTCTCGACCGTCTGGATCGAACGCGAGGACGTCCCCGGCGGCGAATATCACGCCCTTCTGCTCTTTGCGACCTTCGGGATGCTCCTGATGTCCTCGGGCAATGACCTCGTCGTCATTTTCCTCGGCCTCGAAACGCTTTCCATCGCGACCTACGTAATGGCCGGCCTCCGCAAGTCGGACCTCAAGTCGAACGAATCCGCGATGAAGTATTTCATCCTCGGTTCTCTCGCCTCGGCATTTCTGCTCTATGGAATGGCCCTGGTCTATGGAGCGACCGGAACGATGAACATCACCGAGATCGCCGCCAAGGCCGCCGACCCGAACATCCCCGCCCTTCTTCTCGTTGGTGCGGCGATGCTCGTCGTCGGCTTCGGTTTCAAGGTCGCAGCCGCTCCGTTCCACGTCTGGACACCGGACGTTTACGAGGGTGCTCCGTCGCCGATCACAGGCTTTATGGCCGCCGGGCCGAAGGCTGCGGCATTCGCCTCGTTCCTTCGGATATTCGTCATCGGCTTTCCGGTGGTCGGCGGGCTTGAGGCCGCGGGATATCTCAACTATTCCTGGACGACCGCTCTTGCCGTCATGGCCATCGCAACGATGACGGTCGGCAACGTCGCGGCGATAATGCAGAATAACGTCAAGCGCATGCTTGCGTATTCGTCGATCGCTCATGCCGGCTACGCCCTCGTCGGGTTTGTCGGAGCGGGCGTCGCCGCGAGCCAATCGAACCGCGATGCTGCGATCGCCGCCGTCGCGTTCTATATGCTTTCTTACGCGGTCGCGAACATCGGCTCATTTGCCATCATCACGCTGCTCGGGCAAAAGAACGATCGCCGCACCGAGTTCGAGGACTTCAACGGCATCGGCTTCAAGTCGCCCGCCCTTTCCTTTACGCTTTCGCTCTTTATGCTCAGCCTGCTCGGGCTGCCGCTGACCGCGGGCTTTATCGGCAAGGTGCTCGTCTTCCGGCCGGCACTTGAGGCAAATAACCCGCTACTGACCGTTATGGTCGTCGCCGCCGTCATCAATACCGCGATCTCCGCTTACTATTATCTGCGGATGATCGTCGTAATGTTCTTCAAGGAACGTGCGACCGAGTGGGTCGAGCCGCGAATTCCTTCGGCTCTCGCCGCCGTGATCCTCGTTACCGTTATCGGCACGTTCTATTTCGGCATCTTCGGCAACCGCGTCATCGAACGCTTCAGCCGGCAACCGATCGCCGAGGCCGTTTCGCAAAGGTAGTCGGAAACTGCCGGAAACGGTCGCATTTGCGGCCGCGTCCGGCTTTTCTATTTTAAATTCAGGTACCCGGTTTGGCAGATGACAGGAGTTGCAGAGATCCGAGAGGCAATCGGCGAATGCTGGATCCCGCAGATCTATGCGGACCGCGTTCGCCCGCTCCGGACGCGTGCCTTTGAAATGGACATCGCCGAACGCGAGTCGTCGCCCGAGATAATGGACACTCTGCTCGGCTGCGAACTCAAGGCCGGCCGCGTCCGCGTTCCTTGCCCGACGCGTCCCGTCGCCCGCTATCTGGCCGTCTTTGCCCGGCTCGGCTGCCGCAAGGTCGCCGTCCCTTACGACATCACACAGATCCCCGACCTGGCGGACGAGTTCGAAAGCGCATGGGCCGTGACCGAGCGGCAACTGGCCTTGGCCGCGACAGGGCTTTCGCCCCAATCGGCCGGCCGCTTGCGTGCCGCCCTGATCCGCGAAATGCGGACGGAGATCGCAAAGATCGGCTCCGGCGAGCTGATGCCACTCTTTGACACCTCGACCAAGCAAAGGAAAGACTGATATAATCATCAAATTGTTCGTAACCCGGCGTTACGGGTTAGGGAACAGTTCATTTTGCGATAACGATTATGTTCGATGCCGTTCGCCAAACCGCCGTCCGAGAGGAGTTGCCGTTTCCTTACGGGAACCGCACCTTCTGTCTCTACGAGCCGATCGAAAAGACCATCGACAGCGCCCGCGTCCTGATCGTCAACAATCTGCTGCGGTATGAAAGCGACCTCTCACCGCTGGCACACGAGGAATGGCAGGAGTCGATCCCTTCGCGGCTTCGGTTCGAACGCAAGGTCTCCGGAATGGCGACCAACAACATCGCACAGAACGTCATCCGGCTTGTCCGTGCGCCGAAATCGACGACCGTGCATCTCTCTGAGATCGCCCGGGCCGTAGCGGATTTTCGCCCCGAGGCGATCGTCCTCAGCGGCACGTTCAGCGACTTCGATTATTACAATCCCGACCACATCGAAAGCTTTACGGAGTTCATCCACAAGACAAAGATCCCGGTGCTTGCCATCTGCGGAGCCCATCAGCTCGTCGGCGTCGCCTTCGGCTCCGAGCTCAAAACGCTCGATGGCCTCGAACTCTACGAAAAGCGCACCGACCGCCTCGTCGAGTATCAATATCGCTTCGTCAAGATCACCGACCGCTCGGACCCGATCTTCGAAGGCATCGACGACACGATGTCCGGCGTTTGGCAGGACTACACCAAAGAGAGCGACGTCCTCCGCGTTTGGCAGAACCACGGCGTGCAGGTAATGGGCGTGCCCGAGGGCTTTCATCTGCTTGCCAGCTCTTACCTCTGCCGCAACCAGATGATGGTCAAGCGGTCCGATGGGCAGATGATCTACTGCGTTCAGTTTCACCTCGAGAAGTCGTTCGAAGATTGGTCAAAGAACCCGACCCGCTGGGAACACCCCAACGAATCCCGCGACGGCCGCATCCTCTTCGAAAATTTCCTCAAGCTTGCAAAGCAGCATCGATAGGCTAAATTCAAAATGAAAAAAGGCGGCCCCGTTCTGAGGCCGCCCATTTATTTTTGTTCGCAATGAGTTCTACTTCTCAGCGATGCCAAGAACGAAGTTGCTGACCGCGACCAGCCCGCCGGCAACGCTCCGCGAGTTATAAACTATCGTCGAGTTACCGCCGCCCGAGAGGTCGTACTGCGGTGCGAGGAATGTCGCCGACGGTTCCGGATTGGTGTCGTCGGAGATCGCGCTGTGAACATAGGGAGCAATTACCATATTGCCCTGGATCGTACCATTACCGCCGCCGCTTCGCGTCACTCCACCCTGTCCGGTTACCAGGATCAAGCCATTAAAGTTGAAGTTTCCGCGCAGCGTTAGCGTTCCGGTGACGACCATGATGCCGCCGCCGGCGCCGCTCAGTTCGCAGTTGCCGTCACAGAACGTAATGCCCTGCGCTGTTGCATTGTTACCGAACGTCGTCGGTTGCGTACCACTCGGGAAATATCGTCCCGAAGCGTTAGCAACGTTGTAGAGCGAACGGACCGCAACATCGAGGTTATATGGCGATGTAAGCCAATCCGGCATTTCCTGCGACACGTTGGTCGGGGCACCGATAACCGTTCCGTTGAACGGGTGCGGCGGTTGCCCATCGACCGATTCCTCAACAACGTCCAGATTCGTGTTGTTGATCGTGCCGATCGGCGGAATAATATCCGTCGAAACGGCGTCCACACCTGAATAGACCGTCACGTTCGAACTACCTGGGTTAAAGGTGAACGTCGTGCTCGGGCTCGCAGTGCTCGGTGGGCCGACCAGCGTCAGCGTTGCCGGGGCCGAAAGGCCGTCAAAGAAGTCCTTCTGGATTATCGCCTCGAGCACCTTGCTCGAACCGCGTGGGCCGAACCCGGTGGAGCGAACCAGCAATCGCTTTGGTTCCGGCGAGGTCATCGAACCGCGAACGACGCTGACACCGTTATTCAACCGTGCCTCGTAGCCATATCGCTGTGGCGGCCCAAGGATCGAAACATTCTGCGGCGACCCCCAATCGAACTGGAGGTTGACCACACTTCCCTGCACCGTGAAGGTCTGAGCATCAAAGATGATCAGCGGCGGCTGGTCGTTCGTTCGGTTTCCTGATTCGATGAAGCCGCGGATCACACGCCTACCGGGATACGGACGCGTCATCTTGGTAAGGATCTCAAAGCGGTTGAATGCCGGTATCACTGCACCGCTTCCGCGGATCTCGACCCGAAACGAACCAAAATTCGTCATCGCCGCACCGGAACTCACATCGAGATTCGTGACCGTTGTCGGCACATAAGTGATCGTAACCGTGTTCCCACCGGAACCGTAGGTTCGCCGCATTTGGTTGTCCACGTCCGAATCGAAGATACGTCCTGTTGTTTCATAAGATACAACGGTTCCTGTGTTGTCCGGGTCGGTGATCTCAAGGTCGTACGCGAACTGGTTTCCCGGCCCCATCTCGACCCTTGACCGCCCGCTGCCGTTGTAGTTGATCCAACGCGAGAGCCGGGCATTGCCGTTGGTGTCTGACGGATGATTCGATGTGGCGTCCGTAAGGGCCTTGGTGAAATTGATCAGGTTTGCCGGATCCGTCGCCGGCTTCGTAGCATCAAGCAGCGGCACCGGGACGGAGTTTCCGCGAAGAACGCTGACCGCTTGCTGTATTCCGCTCTCGGCCGCGTTATAGGCCTGCTGTTCGGCCGTTGCGTCGGTCACGTTCTGCGTGTTGGTCGAGGATTCGAGCAAGAGGCCCGCACTCGCCACAAGCAGAAGAAAAGAGATCAGCAGGGCCATTACCATCGCTGCCCCGCGTTCATTTTTTCTATCGCGTTTTTCTATTCTCTTTTCAGCGTTCATTGTCGTTCTCCTTCTCTTGGACGCGGCCTAGTATTGCCTCAGCATATAGGCCGAATTCCGAAGCGTTACCTCGGAGGTGAAAGACACCTGGTCATCGGGCTGGCCGACGACCGGATCCATCTGAACCGTTACGTTTATCTGTACCCGGCCGGTATCTGCCGTAGGCGTTGTCGAAATAGTAGGCGTCGAGCTGTCACCGACGTAATTGAAATAGCGGAACCGGACGTTACTGATCCGGTTAACGATCACCGATGTTGTAGGTGTCGCGTTCGGGTCGTAGCGGACGATCGAGTCCGTTGCGGCGTCAAAAAAGTACGTCACATCCTCGCCTGGATCGCTCGTCGAAAGCACGGTCGTGCTGCTCGGGTCGGACTGATAGCCCGAATTCGTGATATTTGTCCGAAAGTGTATGCGGTTCTCGGTCGAATCCTCCGGGATCAGACCGTTGTTCGCTATCCGCGGATCGTCCTTGTAAATGCCGAACCCGGCGTTCGAGATCTCGCGGGACATAACGTTCAGCGCCGCCTGGGCGGACGTAAGTGCGTCCGTTCTTCGGCTCTCGCGGGTCCGGATGCTCATCGAACGCGACATAAGGGTCGCAACGATGCCGAGCAGGACCATCATGATCGTCATCGCGACCAAAAGCTCCATCAGCGAGAAACCGGCTTGCTTTTTCTTTTCGGGTCGTTGCTTCATATCAGTTTGACCTCACACGCCTCATTATTACCGTGGCCGGAACCGCCGCCTGCCAACCGGGGCTCGGCCGCTCAAGCCGGACCGCGACCCGGATCTCTTTCAGCGGCGAGTTTGCATCGATCTGCGTTCCCGCAGTTGCCGGGTCGTCGTCAACCTCTACGCGAACGCCGAAGGTACCGCCGTTCGGCGAAACGACTATCCGCGGAGCTCGGGTTCCGCCCGCCAGGTCCGCATCGGTAAAGCTCGGCGTGAACTTCAGCGAACGAAGCCGCTCAACTTCTTCCTGCAGCACGGCCAGGGCCTGCGCACGCGAGTTGTTGCCGGCGTTGTAGGTGATCGCCCACGTGAAGGTCACGAACACGCCGAGCAGTGCGATCATGATGACGAGCATTGCGACCGCCACCTCGATGAGCGTAAAGCCAGACTCCGTTTTGTCGGTTTGCCCGGCCGTGGCTGTGTTTCTGATCTTGTTTCGGAGGGTCATAGCAACATCCTAGTTCTCATTACTGGCTCACTGGCATTTGCCATTGTTTCGTATCCACATCGGCGAGATGCAGGTGCAGTTGTTTGTCGAAGGCCTCTGCCCGTATGTGCACGCAACCGGCGTTGGCGTCGCGGAAGGCGATGGCAGCGGGCTCACCGTCGGCAGCGGGCTCACCGTCGGAAGCGGCGTCGGGTCGATCGTCGGCAACGGCGTAGGATCGATCGATGGCAGCGGTGATGGCGACGGCGAACTCACCGTCTCCGGATACCAGACCGCAAGGTTCGGGTTCACTTCGATCGCCCCGTCGATCGCCGTTACGTCCGGTGCGTCAAAATCGGGGAGAGTTTCTCCGCCCGCGAGCATCGCGGTCGTGCCGGTCGGCGAGACAAAGACAATACTTGAATTAAGCGGGCCCGCCGAATCGAGCGTGCACGGCCCGTTGCAGAAAACAAATCCGATACCGACGCCGGTCTCGGCTCCGCAGTCGCCGGTCGAAGAATTACCGCGGTGGTCAAACCGGATCACGGTCGGATAGGTAATTCCCGATGCCAATAGCTGTACCGGTCCGCGATTAAGAAAATCGATGACACGCGTTTCCGAATCCGGCTCGAGCGTTCCGTTCTGGTTCATATCCGTTACAAGGCTGAACCGCGTCTGGCTTTCGATCACTACGCGCGATTGATCCGTGCACTCGCTCGCCCTTCGCTTGATAGAGTCGTATCTCGCACGCTCAAGACTGATCTTGAATTCGCGTGATATGTTCTGTCGCTCAAGATTCTGTCCGGACGTGCCAAATTGAGCAACGGCAATGGTCACCAAAATGACCACGATCACAAGGACGATCAGAAGTTCGATAACCGAGACGCCCGCTTCGGGACCCGTAATTCGTTTTTTCATCGGAACGCTTGCCTCCAGGAACGGCTGTAACGGAAGGTGGGATAGTGAAAGACGCCGGGACACAATGTCCCAACAAATATCTAACACTGATTCTCCGTCGGTGTCAACATTGTTGTGCATTTTTATTGAATGCACAACATCCTCTTAGAAAGAAAAAGCGGATTGCCGGAGTTATTCCAGCTATCCGCTCATTTTGATCGAAATTGGGTTAGTTCTTAGTCGAAACAGTGCTCGGGAACGTTCTCGAGCGTATCGACCATCAGCATATCGACGACAGCATTGAAGTCGCCGCCCGTTTCTTCATAGACCTTCAACTGCTTATCTGCCGACGTGCCGCGTTCGAGCATCGTATGGATATGCTCGACCTCTTTCCGCGAGCCGAGCGGATCAAGCACATCGTCAACAAAATCGAGCAACTCGCGGATCAGGTCCTTTACCGGCACCTCTTTCTGCTTGCCGAGGTCGAGGAGCTTACCGTCCAGCCCATATCGGACCGCCCGCCACTTGTTCTCCTGTATCAGCCGGCGATGATAAAGCCGGAACCCGAGATTCTTGTCGATCAGCACATTGAGCTTTGCGACGATCGCCTGAAAGAGTGCGGCTACCGCGATCGTATCATCGACCCGCGTCGGGATGTCGCAAATACGGAACTCGAGCGTCGGGAATTTGCAATGCGGCCTTACGTCCCACCAGATCTTCGTCCCGTCCTGAATACAGTTCATCTTGATCAGCAGATCGACGTAACGCTGGTATTGCTGGAACGACTCGAAATGGTCGGGGATATCAGTTCGTGGGAATTTCTTGAAGACCTCGGAGCGGTACGATTTGAGCCCCGTGTTGAACCCGAGCCAGAACGGCGACGAGGTCGTCATCGCAAGTACGTGCGGAAGGAAATAGCGGGCCGCGTTCATTATGTTGATCCGCCGGTCCAGGTCCTCGACCGCCACGTGGACGTGAACGCCGAAGATCAGCAGGCTGCGGGCGACCATCTGCAGTTCATCGACCAGCAGCTTGTACCGGTCGCCTTCGTAGATCTCCTGCTCAGACCACTTTGAGAAAGGGTGCGTCGAGGCCGCGACGATGGCCATTCCCTTTCGCTTGGCAAGGCCCGAGATTATGCACCGGAGCTTTGTGATATCCTCGCGGGCTTCCTGAATATTGGCACAAACGCCCGTCCCGACCTCGATCATCGACTGGATCATCTCCGGCTTGATCTTCTCGCCGAGCAGCAGCTTGCCCTCATCGAGGATCTCAGAAACATGAGATTTTAGTTCCCGTGTGTGCGGATCGACGATCTGGAATTCCTCTTCGATGCCGAGTGTGAATTGTTCAAACATTTAGTGTCTCTTCCTTCCCTAAGAATATGCAGGCGGTGTTTCCAGTGTGTTAAGCGGCATTGCCGTCCGCGGCCGGTCTTGTCCGGGCCGCCATTTCCTCGGCGAGTTCAAGGAACGCCTTCGCCGCATGCGAGAGCGGCGAGTTCCGGCGATAAACTATGTGCAGCCGCCGTTCAAGCCGCATCTCTTTGACCGTTACGCCGCGTAGCCGCCCGCTCTCGATCTCGGCCGCTGCCGTCAATCTGGGCACGAGAGCAACGCCTGCGTTCTGCTCGACCATTCGCTTGATCGCCTCAAGCGAAGGCAGCTCGACCGTGATCCTAAGCGGCGTCCGGTTGTTTGCAAAGCACTCTATCACCTTTTCGCGATATGGCGATTTCGCGTTGTGGGCGATAAAGGTCTCATCCGCCAGTTCTTTTATTGAAATATTCTCTGCTCCCGCGAGCCGGTGGCCCGGTGCGACGATCAGCACAAGCTCGTCCGTCAGCACCTGCATTGCCTTCAAACCGGCATCGGCCGGCTTGAATGACAGCACGCCAAGCTCGACCTCACGCGAGGCGATCTCTTTCGGTATCCGGCTCGCGACGCCGCGTTTGACCTCGACCTTGATATGCGGATGCAGCCGGCGAAATTCCATGATCACCGGCAGCAGGTAAAAGACAGTGTGCTCGTTGGCGCTGATCGTCACCTTGCCGCGGTGGAGTTCTGAAAGCTCCTTTACGGCAAGCTCGGCATTGCGGCGGAGGTTCAATATCTGCCGTGCATATTCAACCAGTATCTCGCCCGCATCGGTCAGCGTTCCGTCCTTTGACGAGCGATCAAAGAGCCGCTGCCCGAGGTCCTGCTCAAGCCGGCTGATCGCCTGGCTTACTGCCGGCTGCGTTCGGTCAAGTATCTCGGCCGCCCTTGAGAAGCTCCGCTCATTGGCCACCGTCACTAGTACTTCAAGCTGGTTTATATCCATCGAAAATCAGAGATTGTGAGATTATCCTAGCCGATAGTTTTATAACTTTCAATTATAAACCGATCGATTTTTACCAAATTTTTCGCCGCCAAAAACCGCCCGAAAAGCCGTCTTTCCTTCAGCCGTGCATTCGGGCCTAACTTGTTTGACATAATAGACTTCGACCGATACCATTTCGGTTGGCGATCAAAGTCCCGCCGCGTTGGTCAATTTCCGTAAAAGCAGATAAAATGGCTGAATATCAAGTTCAGCGTTTCTGCTCTATCAAGTATGGGATTTTCAACAATTGCGATCCACGCCGGAAACGAACCGGATCCGGCAACCGGCGCGGTATCGGTCCCCATTTACCAAACCTCGACCTACGCACAGGACGGCCTTGGCCGGCACAAGGGCTTTGAATACGCTCGTACCCAGAATCCGACCCGAACTGCGTTAGAAAAGAATATTGCGGCGCTCGAGAATGGCCGCTTTGGTTTCGCGTTCGCATCCGGAATGGCCGCGATCGACACCGTGCTCAAGCTCGTCAAGGCCGGCGATCACGTCCTGCTCGGCGATAACACCTACGGCGGCACGTTCCGGCTCTTCGATCGCGTACTGCGAAACTACGGCGTCGAATTTGACCTTGTCGATAGCTCCGACCTTTCCGCCTTTGAGAACGCCTTTAAGCCGAACACCAAAATGGTGTTTGTCGAAACGCCGACCAATCCGGTAATGACGGTTACCGACCTCGCCGCGGTCGCCGAGCTTTCACATGCCCGCGGTGCCAAGGTCGTTTGCGACAACACCTTCATGTCGCCTTACTTTCAGCGGCCGCTCGACCTCGGCTGCGACATCGTCGTTCACTCGACGACAAAATATCTCAACGGCCACTCGGACAGCGTTGGTGGCTTTGCCGCTCTCAATGACGAAAAGGATGCCGAATGGATCGGCTTTGTCCAGAACAGCGTTGGTGCGATACTTTCGCCGATGGATTCTTTCCTCGTGCTTCGCGGTACAAAGACGCTCGCCGTCCGGATGGAGGCCCACGACCGCAACGGCCGGCAGGTGGCAAACTTCCTCGCTGAGCACCCGCGGGTCGAGAAGGTATATTATCCCGGCCTCGTCTCGCACCCGCAGCACGAACTCGCCAAGCGCCAGCAGTCCGGCTTCGGCGGCATGGTGTCGTTCGAGACCGGCTCGCTTGAGAATGCAAAAAAAGTGCTTGAGGGCGTCAAACTGTGTACACTTGGAGAGAGCCTCGGGGGCGTTGAATCTTTGATCTCGCACCCGGCAACTATGACGCACGCCTCGGTGCCCGAAGAGCGGCGTCGCCAGCTTGGCATTACCGACGGGCTCGTCCGTATCTCCGTCGGCATTGAGGATGCCGAAGATATTATTGCGGACCTCGATCAGGCCCTTGCCTGACGCGGCCGATGACTTTGCGGAGCGTTCCGCCGGCCGGCTACCCGCAGCCGTCCACATTGATCGTTTATGCTAAATGTTGAGGTTCATGCCACGTCCCATGTCGGACGCGTAAGAAAGGGCAATGAGGATAACTACCTCATGCTCCACATCTCGCGTTCGGTCGCCTGGACGGGCACTCAGGAAGATTCCGAGTTCATCATCGAAAGCCAGACCTTCGAAGTTGATGACAACGGTGTGGTGCTTGCGGTCTCTGACGGCATGGGCGGCGCGATGGCGGGTGAGGTCGCGAGCAAAATGGCCGTTGAGTGCGTTTGCGAAAAGCTGCTCGAGGACGACATCGAGGAAACGCTGACGCCCGAGGCATACGACTACAACCTGATCGCCAAGCTCTACAACGCCACCGTTTACGCAAATTATCTTGTCCACCAGCAGGGCCGCTCGGACGCTCAGTTCCAGGGAATGGGAGCGACCTTTACCGGCATCGGCGTCACGTCTCGCGGCATCGATCTGATCCAGGTCGGCGACAGCCGCGCATACCTTGTCCGCAGCGGCAAGATCTATCAGGTGACCAAGGACCAATCGCTCGTCCAGCAGCTCATCGACGCCCAGCAGATCTCGCCCGAGGAAGCCGAGACGCACACGCTCAAGAACGTTATCCTTCAGGCTCTCGGCGCACAGAACGAGATCTTCCCCGTCGCTGCCCGGCTCAAGCCCTGCAATGGCGACGTGCTCCTGCTTTGCAGCGACGGCCTTTCAAACAAGGTAAGTGCCGCCGGTATGCAGCGGATCGTCACCGAAAATTACGACTCGCTCGGCCAGGCCGCGGCAACGCTAGTTACCGAAGCCAACGCGAACGGCGGCGAGGACAACATCACCGTCGTCATCGCCAAACTCAGCGGCGATAACCTTCCTGCCCCTAACGGCGAAGATGTCCAACTTGAGATACTTGATCTTGGGAATGTTCACGAC
>ERZ1066138.646-NODE-646-length-11575-cov-9.589149_pt1 | contig 11575 bp, 8 predicted proteins | sample MGYA00382785_ERZ1066138 | MGnify/ENA primary metagenome ERZ1066138 (study PRJEB33369, sample SAMEA5778368) | biofilm metagenome | biome: Industrial cooling water; feature: Water cooling tower basin; material: Biofilm | place: United Arab Emirates | collected...
ATGTTGAGCCGTTCGGCGGCCGATTTGGGACGGACGGCGAGACGCGGGGGTGATTTCAGGACCGGTGTCTTGACCTCACGCTTGGCCGGCGGTGCGATACTGGCGACGGTCGCCCGCTTGGCCACGGAGGACCAGGATTTCTCCGCCTCTGCAACGACTTCGGCACGCTCGACCAGTGTCGCGGTCCCCTTTTTCCCGTCATCCCGGCGCCAGAACATCCGCTCGTTCTTCATGTGGATGGTGAGGCACTGTTCCTCGGCATCAAACCAGCGAAACCACTTGTAGCAGAGGCGATCGCCCTTAACCCACCAGCGCCCACGATCGTTGGCGGCGCCGAGGACCGATGCGAGGCTGCCGGCATTGCCGCTCATGAGGCCGTCGCCGGTGAAGCGAATAGGGATCGTGGTGCCGAGCGGCGTGTCGAGTTCAATGCGCGACCCTGTGAACGTTTGTTTCAGGTCGTTCGCGCCGAGCTTCATCGGTTCTGCCGCAACAGCGACAGAAGTGAAAAAGACGAGGCCGGTGAGTAGGCAACGCAGCAAAGAGACACCTTGGCTTGGCGGGGGCTGAATGTGGCCGGAGTGAAGCGATCGCACAGAAGTATGGCAGAAGCTCGAATGTGCGCGACAGCGGTTGCCGGACCGTTACGAAACGGACCTTGACAGCATCGATAATTAGGCTTCAACGAAGCTTAACGGTCGATTAACCCCCGAGCACTTTTTGCTGTCTGAGCGATATTGTCGGGCCGCAACGGCGCGGCTTGCGCTCGGTCAAATTGATGGTCGTTGGAGCGCTATTCTTCATTAACAAATTATGGCTGGAGGTCGTTTTGGTGGTTCATAGGTCAGTGCTGGGATTACTGCTGTTGCTGGTGATGGTCATTCCTAGCTTGGCGCCGATATCCGCCTTCGGTCAGGACGAGAGCGCACAGAAAACCTTCAGCACTGAAGAACTTGATCAGATGCTGGCGCCTGTAGCACTCTATCCTGATGAGGTTCTCGCCAACGTTTTGATGGCTGCGACTTATCCTCTTGACGTCGTGCAGGCCGCGCGGTGGCGAAAGGAACCGGCTAACAAGAACCTGAAGGGTGACGGCCTCACGAAAGCACTCGAGGCAAAGAACTGGGATCCCAGCGTCAAGGCCCTGACACAGTTTCCCGAAGTGCTTGCAAACATGAGCGAGCAGCTTGAATGGACGCAGAGTCTAGGTGACGCGTTTCTGGCGCAAGAAGACGACGTATTCGCCCGTGTGCAGTACTTGCGTCAGAAAGCCGAGGCGGCCGGCAATTTGAAGAGCAACAAGCAGCAGACGGTCAAGAAGCAGAGCAATCCAGAAACGCGGACCGAATACATCGTTATTGAGCCCGCAAACCCGCAATATGTCTATGTGCCGGTTTACCAGCCAACCGTTGTTTACGGCTCGTGGTGGTATCCAAGCTATCCGCCCTATTACTGGAACTACTATCCCGGCGCGACCTTCGTGAACGGCCTGTTCTGGGGCGCGGGCTTTGCGATTGCGAACAACATCTGGGGCTGGAACAATTTCAACTGGCGCAACGGCGATATCGACATCAACATCAACCGCTACAACAACATCAACGTCAATCGTCCGCCGATCACTAACAACAAGTGGGAGCACAATGCGGCGCATCGCGGTCCTGTGCCTTATCGCGATAAGGCCACGCGTGAAAAGTACGCCAAGGACAAGCAGGTGCGCGACAAGAGCAAAGATTTCAGCGGCTTCGATAAGGCCGATAAGGGCACGCTCGATAAATCCCGCGACGTCGAGAGCGTGAAAAACAAGCTTGGCGAAGGCAGCAGCGACAAATTCAAGGACAAGGGCGGCGATCGCGGCGACAAAATAAAAGACAAAGCGGGTGACCGCGATTTTTCCAACGCCAAAGACAAGGTGGGTGATCGCGGCGGCGACAAAGTTAAGGACAAGGCAGGCGATCGTGCCGGCGACCGGGCAAACAAAGCGGTTGACCGTCCGGCCAGCAAGGACATCAAAAATAAAGCCGCCACACGGGATATTCAGAAGCCCTCGCCCAAGCCCGCTTCGAAGGCTCTCGACGTGAAGCCAAAGGCGCAGGTGCAAAAGCATGTTGATCGTGGTGGCGCAAGCCGCGCGGCGGCGAAGTCGCACCCGAAGGCCCGCGCGGGCGGCGGCGGAGGCGGCGGCCGGGTGAAAGGTGGTGGCGGCGGTAGAGGCGGTGGGCGAGGGAGGTAAGCGGGCCGGCATCCGCACCATCACTCAAGCTCGCCAATCTATATCATCGGAGTTCACGCCATGACCCGCCACATTGTTTCGAGATTTTGCAAAACGATTGCGCCCCTTGCCATTCTACTTATCGCTGCCGCGTCGCCTGCATCGGCTCAAGAGGCGTTCGGCACGGCCGAAGACGCAGCCAAGGCGCTTGTCGATGCGGTCCGCTCGGACGATCCGCAGAGCGCGATCGTCAAGGTCTTTGGACCAACGGGGCGTGATATTGCATCGTCGGGAGACGAGGTTGACGACGAGTCGCGACGCGCTCGATTTCTTTCAGCATATGACGAGAACCACTCCCTGCAGGCGGATGGCGACACCAAGATGACGCTCATCATCGGCAAGGATGAATACCCATTTCCTATTCCGATCGTGCAGACAAACGGCAAATGGCAATGGGATACGGACGCTGGTCTCGATCAGCTGCTCACCCGCCGTATCGGCGAAAATGAACTGTCCGCAATTGAGGTCATGCGCACGTACGTCGCCGCGCAGTACGAGTATGCGGAGGTGCCACGGGATAGCAAGGGCATCCAGTATGCACGGCGTCTCATGAGCCGCGATGGTCGCAAGGATGGCCTCTACTGGGAAGCGGCAGAGGACGAGCCGCAAAGTCCGATCGGGCCGCTGATCGCGAAGGCGCAACTCGAAGGTTACAAGGGCAAGGCCAAACCGGAAGACGGGCAAGCCAATTATCACGGCTACGTCTATCGGATGCTTTACGGGCAAGGAAGGAACGCAGCGGACGGTGCGCGCGATTACATCGTGAACGATCGAATGATTGGCGGCTTCGCCTTGATCGCCACTCCGGCCGATTACGGCAATTCTGGCGTTATGACGTTCATCGTCAATCACGATGGCGTCGTGTACGAAAAGGACCTTGGCCCCGACAGCTCTGGAATTGCGGCCAAAATAAGAATGTTCGATCCCGACAGCAGTTGGCGGAAGGTACAAACAGAATAGCTCGCGCTGTTGGAACCGGCAAACTTTGCTTGGCGCTTGCCCGTCAAGCGGTATAAACGTCCAAAGTATTTCGGGGGTCGCATTTTGGGCGTCTTCAATTTTTGTCGTGTTTCAATACTGCTTTTTCTTACTTTGCAATTTGCGGGGTGCGCGTCGCGTCCCGGAAGTGAAGTTTTGATTCCGATCGCCAATGTTCCAGCTTCAACGTCCAAGGTGAAAGTCCTCGTCGCCACCACGCGGGAGCGTGGGAGCAAGGAAGACCCTGACGCGTTTACGGCCGAGCGGGCCAAGGAATTGAATTTCGCTGCTCTCACCATTTCGATTCCGACCCAGCACGTCACCGGGGAGATCGAGTGGCCGGATACGTCGCCGCCGGATCCTCGACGCCACTTCATCACGACGAAACGCGATTTCCTCGATGCCAACGGCTTCCTGGATCAGATCAAGGCGCGGGCGCGGCAGGGCGGACCTGAGGCCAATGACGTGCTCGTCTTCGTGCACGGGTATAACACTTTGTATGAGGAAGCCGTCTATTGGCTTGCGCAGATCGTGCATGACTCCGGCTTCCAGGGGACGGCCATTTTGTTCGCGTGGCCCTCGCGCGGTAAGGCCCCTCTCTATCTCGCCGATCGTGAAGCCAGCACGTATTCGCGCGACTACTTTGAGCAGGCGCTCCTCAAGGTTTCGAAGCTGCCCGAAGTGAAAGAAATCAACATTCTCGCGCACAGCATGGGCAACTGGCTGGCGGTCGAGAGCCTGCGCCAGGCAAAAATGAATGGGCATGGGGATTTCAACGGCAAACTCGCGGATGTGATCCTCGCCTCGCCTGATCTCGATGTGAACGTTTTCCGGACGCAGCTCGATGTGATTGGCAAGCTGCCGCGGCCGATGACCGTCCTTGTTTCGGGTGATGATAAAGCGCTGGCGCTTTCGACGATGCTGGCGGGAGATGTTGACCGTGCCGGCCGCGTGACGGCGGATGATGCGCGGGCGATCGCGGCGGCGGAAAGATACAATTTGAAGGTCGTCGACCTTACGGCGGTCGATGATGGCAATGGCAATCATCACAGCAAGTATTCGAAGTCTTCCGCTGTAATTGATGCGATCGGCAAAAAGCTGAAGGGCCAAACGCCGGCCACGCAAACCCAGGTGGGCTTGGTCACTGCGGTAACGAATGCGGGAGACAGCCTGCTCAAAGTCCCTGCTGCGATACTACCGCCCGCCGCAGCGGCGGAGTAACGAGCGGAACTTTACAAGAGGAGGGCTCCGGATTGATTACGCTCCGGAGCCCATTTTATCAGACTTGGATTCGATCAGCCGTGCGTGCGCAGGCGCATCGGATCGTAGAACGGCATCCGGACCACCGTGGCGGGATACGTCTTACCGTCTTCCTCGATTTCGAGGGCCGTGCCGAAAGCGGTGTAGCCCTTGTCGATCTGGGCCATGGCCAGCGACTTCATCAGATGTTGACTGAAGACTGTGGACGTCACGACGCCGACGTCGCGACCGTCACTCTTCACTTTCGCGCCGGGCGTTATTGCGGCGGTGTGCCAGACTTCAAGTCCGGTGATGACAGAACGCTCCTTGCCCTTGCTCGCGGCCAAGGCCGCTTTGCCGATGAAGTCCGGCTTAGAAAGATCAACGGTCCAATCGGCTTTGACTTCCCACGGCGTGGTGTCGGGATGCGGCATATCGAAGGGGAAGAAGAGAAGGCCTCCCTCGACCCGGACGATATCGAGGCAAGTCCAGGAGACGGGCATCACGCCGAAGGGTTTGCCGGCTTCCAGAATTGCATCCCATAAGTACACAGCGTCGTCGCGCGAGCAGAAGACTTCATAGCCGCGTTCGCCGGAATAGCCGCCGCGGGCAAGCTGGATGGACTTGCCGAAGAGCGTCGTGGGAGCGTGCTTGAAGTAGCCCAATTCGGCGATTTTCAGCGGTGTATGTGGGGCGAGCACGTCGAGCGAGACGGGCCCTTGCAGCGAGAGGACGTGGGTGTCGTCGGTCTCGATGGTGACATCGTACTTCGGCGCTAACTCCTTGAGCGTTGCTGCTGTCGCGCCACTGCCGTGCGAGAGGCGATAGACGTTGGGCTCGAGCATGTAGACGAGAACATCGTCGATCAATCCGCCATTGGCATTGACGATATTGGAGATGTGGCTGTCACCCGGTGCCGCCTTCGAGATATCGGTCGTCAGCATTTGGTTGAGGAGATCGAGAGAGCCCGGTCCCTTGACCAGCACAAGGTTCAGCGCAGTGACTTCGATGAGCCCCGCCTTGCTACGTGTCACGGTCGTCTCGAGGTAAGGATCCGTCGCGTAGTTCTGCGGGATGGCCATGTCGTTCCAGGCACTCGACATGTCGGAGCCGAGGGCGGTGTGGCGATCATAAAGTGCTGAGACGCGCGGAAAGGCCGGCATTTTTTTCAAACTCCCTTTGTTGAATTGGAGGGCTTTAGGATCTGACCCGCGTTTTCTCGGGATCGTAAAAGGGGAAGCGAACCACGGTCGCGTCCAGCCGCTTGATGTGGCCGTCGAGTTTGCCGACGGCGAGCTTGTTCCCAAGTTCTGCGTGGGCGATGTCGACACGCGCCAGAGCTATCGTCTTTTTCAGAGTCGGCGAGCGCATGCCGCTCGTGACGACGCCGATCTCGGCGCGGCCGGCAAAAATCTTGTCGCCGTGCGAGGCGGGTTCGTTACCGGTGATTTCGAGGCCGACGAGTTTGCGTGCAGGATGTGCGCGGCGGCGTTCGAGGGCGGATTTGCCGATGTAGTCCTCTTCCTTTTTCGTCGGCACCGTGAAGCCGATACCGGCTTCGAACGGATCGGTGGTGCTGTCGAACTCGTAGCCTCCGAAAGCGAGGCCCGCTTCGATGCGGACCATGTCGAGCGCGTCGAAGCCGAACGGGCGAATGCCGTGTTCTTCGCCCGACTGCATGATCGCATCCCAGACGGCGGGAGCATCCTTTGGATGGCAGAACACTTCATAGCCGAGTTCGCCCGTGTAGCCGGTGCGGGACACGATGACGGGGATGCCGTCGTAGCCGCCGATGCGGCCGATGGTGAATCGGAAGACGCCGAGTTCATCGAGTGTCGGACGGCCTCCGGGGGTCCAGAGAAGCGGACGCAGGGTCTCGCGTGACTTCGGGCCTTGGACGGCGACATTGTGAATGTCGTTGGTGGCTGATTTCAGAAGGACCTGGGCGCCACTCTTTGCAGCCTGCTCGCGCAGCCAAAGGAGGCTCGCGTCGTCGCCTCCGATCCAGCGGAAGTTGTTCTGACACAGGCGAAACAGCGTGCCGTCGTCGATCATGCCGCCGTGCTCATAGCAAAGGGCCGTGTAGAAGATCTGACCGGCGGCAAGTTTGCGAATGTCACGCGGGAAAACGGATTGCAGGAAGCTTTCCGCGTCGGGACCCATGATCTCGAGCTTGCGCAGCGGCGAGAGGTCCATCACCACGACCTTCTCGCGGCAGGCCCAATATTCCTCGACCGGTCCGGCTGCCGTAAAGCGGTGGGGGACCCAATAGCCGCGATACTCGCCAAACGAGCGCGTCAGTTCGGATGTGCGGGGATGGAACCCGGTCTCTTTGGTCATCTGCAGCGGAGCGTCGGGGGTCATACGGTATCCAATCGCGCGCTTGAACGTGGCCGACTTGGGATAGACGCGCACCTGGATTTCGGTGAGCTGCCAGCCATTCGCCGGGTCAATGTCATCGGGGCAAGAGGTGGCGGCGCAGACGAGATCGGATAGCGCACGCATCAGCACATAGTCGCCGGGGCGCGACCAGGGTTCGTCGAACCAGATCTGGTTCTGGTGATCGACGTTAGTGTTGTAGAAAAAGTTTATAGCCGGCCAGCCACGGCGGCCGTCGATGCCGTATGGGGCCATCGTGACGTTGAGGTTGTCGGAGCAGTTGGCGTGGCCGAAGTAGCCTGCGTCTTCATAGGTGCGCGCGGTACAGGCCAGCCCAAACGTGTCGTGGCGGCCGACCGTGTCTTGCACGACTTCGACGAGTGGGTTGCGATCGCGGTCGTAAAAACGTGATGCAAGGCCCGGCTTGGGGTAGGCGAGGCCTGACATTGTGCGCGTGGTCGTCGAGTCGAGCGGCAGTGGACGCCCCTTGTCGACCGCGCGGCGCTCAAATGCCAGAAAATCGGAACACTGCCGGCCGGCGATATCGACGATCTGGATATACTCGCCTTCGAAGACTTCGAAGTTGATGGCGGAGGCAACAGTGATACGGAGGTCGAGACGCGGTTCTGCAAGCGGTTCCGGCGGCTCGCGCAGCGCGGGCGGCAACATGTTCGAACGCGTGATGACGACGAGTGTGTCGGTGGCGGAGGTCTGGTCCCAGACGGCGCCGGGGGAAGCGGGCGCGGCGATTACGAGGGTGATTGGGCGTTCGGCGGTGAGGGACTGGAGTACGCCGGGCGGGGTTTGCTCATCAAAGAGCAGCGCAGCTTTGGCGCGACCAATGTCGATCCCCCGGCGGAAGAGGCCAAAGCGCACTCGGGCAGCGTCTTCGCGCTCTGAAGCGAGGATGGCATGGAGACCGTTAGGTACGGCTTTGCCCTTCAGGCCGAGCGCACCGAGATCTGGCTTGCCGCGGGGTCCGAAGGCGAGCAACTCCAGTGCCTGGCCACCTTCGATGGGGACGATATCGATGCGGTCGTCCCGGTCGAGCGCAAAGACGGCCGAGCCGCCGCCGCTGACCGTATAGCGCTCCTGTCCGGAGTTGAGAGCCGGTTTGCCCGGAAGGATGACTTCCGGGTTCCAGGGCGTGATGATCGTGGGCGGGAGCATGGCTCACAATCCCATCAGGCGACTTTTGCCGCCGCCGGATCGGGCTGGTTCAGGAACGCTTGCATGCTGTCGTCCAGGGCCTGCATCCACGGCGTGTGATGAACCGGCGCGACATTGCCGGTCAGCGTGGAGGGATAGCTCCGGTCACGATAGGTGAGGATGTTCTCCATCTTATGATGCTCCCACTCCTTGAACAGACGCGCGACCATGTCGACGTCGAGACGCGGATAGTCCGTCGGGCCGAGAAGATCGCGCACGTATTCGGTTTGGAAGTCGATCGCTTCGAAAGCGTCGGCAACCGCCTCTTCGCGTTGGATCCAGGCGTTGATGTCCTTCGCCTGCTCTTCGAATCCAGGGAGCTTGATGCGGCCGAGGATGACGTCGCGAGCGTACCAAGCCTGCGCATCAAACATGTTGAAGGTGTAGTATTGGTCCTGGGCCCCCAGATAAATGAACTTGTTGTTCGGCCACCAGAACACGCCCTTGTAGAGAGACGGCGGGTAGAGGCGGTTACGCGACTTGAGGCGCAAACTGTCGTCGAGATAGGGATAGTGATGGAGATAGCCGGTGCACAGCACGATGGCGTCGACCTCCTTGGACGTGCCGTCCTTGAAAAAGGCCGTCTTGCCCTCGACCTTCACCAAGAGTGGCACTTCGGTGAGGCTCTCGGGCCAGTTGAAACCCATCGGCCGCGTGCGGTGGCTGAAAGTGACGGACTTGGCTCCATATTTGTGGCACTGGATCCCAATGTCTTCCGACGAATAGCTTGAACCGATGCAGAGCACGTTCTTGCCGGCGAATTCGTCTGCGGAGCGGAAGTCGTGGGCATGCAGCACGCGGCCTGGGAACGCAGCAAGGCCCGGAAACTCCGGCACGTTGGGTGTTGAAAAGTGGCCGCTTGCGTTGATCACCCAGTCGAACTCCGAGGACGACAGTTGATCGTCCTTGAGGTCTTTGACAGTGACGGTGAACTTTTGCGTCTTGTCGTTCCACGTCACGCTGCGAACAGGCGTCCGGAACTTCATGTACTTGCGCACACCGCTCTTCTCGACCCGGCCTTTAATGTAGTCGTGGAGCACGGCGCGCGGGGGATACGACGGTATAGGCCGGCCGAAGTGTTCTTCGAAAGAGTAGTCGGCGAACTCGAGACATTCCTTCGGGCCATTCGACCACAGATAGCGATACATGCTGCCGTGAACCGGCTCGCCGTATTCATCGGTCCCAGTGCGCCACGTGTAGTTCCAGATGCCGCCCCACTCTTCCTGTTTTTCGTAGCAGACGAGTTCTGGGATCTCAGCGCCCATCTGGCGCGCACTTTCGAAAGCCCGCAGAGCCGCCATACCGCTCGGGCCTGCTCCGATGATCGCAATACGCTGTGTCATGCTTGCAATGTCCTTCTCGTTCGACTGGAGGCTGGCTGTTGCAGTCTTGGGAAGAGGCCGGTCAGTCGGGCCAGCATCCCTTGGAGGTGGGTGCGCCGTCGTCGTATTTCGCTAGCCAGTCGATGGTGGTCTGGCGGTAGCGCGTCGTCCCCTTGTAGTCGGCGATCGGGTCTGGGAGTGTTTTCAGAACGCGATGCAGGCGACGGCCCCACTTCGGGACCGTGACGAGTTCGTTCATCTTGATGAGATAGGCGCGGATCGAAAACACGATCGCGTTCGAGCGCGGTAGCCGCCACAGGCCTTGGAGTTCGACGCGCAGGTGGACTTTGTCACCGACGTTCTCGGGTGTCACAGTGGTGCGATCTTTGCCCCATTTATGATAGTTCTCGGGGCTCGTATCGAGGCGCGGGTTGATCGTCATCGTCCAGTTGAGACGACGCACGGGCTTCCCCAGCTGAAGATTGAGCAAAAATTTAAGCGCTCGGTCGAACACGCCGAGTTCGTGCGCCATTGGAACGGGCGCGTGCCATTCCTTGAAGCTCATGCCGACGTCGAAATCGAGCGACCAGTCAGCCTGTGAGGACACAATCCCCGCGTCCATCCAGAGATCGCCGTCGCGCTGATCGAGGAGGCAGAAATCACCCTGGCATTGGCGGGTGATGTATTCCATCGGGGGATAGGGAAGTGTCGCAATGTCGCCGAAGACGAACTGCTGGTCGATGCCCATGGGTCGATTGACCCAGTGCCAGTCGTCGCCGATGCGCGTGAGCGAGAAGTGCTCGGGATAGTCCCGCGCCATCGACGTCATCAGGAGTTCGAGCAGGTCCCATTCCGCCGTCAACATGTGCGGCAGCGACTGGCAGCGCAGCGGGTCTTCCTTCAGAACGAGCGCCCGGTCGCGCATGTCTGAAAGATAGTGCTCATCGATATCGATCGGAAATTCGTAGACCGAGCCCTTGGGTCCTGGAACGTGGGGCTCAATATTGACCGTGTATCTGTACTGGTCTTCGTGAAAGGGGAAGGGAAATCGCAGAATCGCCGCTGGGCTGTTGGAGAACGTGAAGTCGTCGCGGAACGTCTCGTTCTTGAAAACCAGGCCCATAACGTGAGTGCTCCCGAAAGCTAGAGGTCGAGGATCAGGCGGCCGCCAGCCGTCTGGAGCCGCGATACACAGATCATCATTTTCTGGCCGGCCGCTTTTTCGTCGGTGGTCAGGAAGTGGTCGTTGTGTTCGATTGCGCCAACGCAGGAGACGACCTGCGTCTCACACTGACCGCAGGCGCCGCCGCGGCAGAGAAAGGGCGGGTTGAGACCTGCCTCCTCGATGGTTTCGAGGATACTCCGGGTGGGCTTGACCTCGAGCGTGCGGCCGGATTTGGCGAGCTCAATCGTGAACGGCTTGCCGACAGGTGGAGCGGAGAAGCGCTCAAAGTGAAGGTTCTCTTCAGGCCAACCAGCATCGCGCGCTTCGTTCAAGACCCAGTCGATCATGCCCGATGGACCACAAACATAAAGATGGGTTCCGAGGGGCTGATTATCGAGGAGGCGAGTCAGAGGGATCTTCTGCTGGGCCTCGTCGAAGTAGGTGTGGATCTTACGGCCATAAAGGCTACTGAGCAGATTCCAGTACGCGCCACCGGATTTTGACCGCATGCTGTAGTGCAGTTCGAACGGCATTTCCTCGCGTTCCAGCTGCTGCATCATAGCCATGAAGGGCGTGATGCCGATCCCGCCGGCGATGAGCAGATGCCGACGCGCGCGGCGATCAATCGGAAACAGATTCATGGGCGCGCTAATCGAAAGCTCGCTGCCCTCTTTCAACTTCTCGTGCACGAAGATGGATCCGCCACGAGAATCGGCGGTTTTCAAGACGCTTATCTGGTAGCATGTCGGATCGAACGGCGATCCCATCAGCGAGTAAGGATTGCGCAAAATGCGATCTTCGTCGTGCATGGTGAGCACGGTGTGTGCGCCGCCAGAGAAGACCGGCAGCTGCTCGCGGCCCACGGGAACGAGGCGCAGACGGCGAATGCCGTCGGCTACGTGTTCGGTTTCGGCTACGCGGACGCGGAATTCGCCTTCGCCCATCACTTAAAGACCTCCTCAGGAGCGGGCGCTTCGCCGGGCACCTCGGCGTCAATGCAAACACCCTGGAAAG